>Ga0256407_10000776_pt1 | contig 72100 bp, 62 predicted proteins | sample RumenRJG_04DNA_FD_193489 | JGI IMG/M metagenome (GOLD analysis project Ga0256407, IMG submission 193489) | Bovine rumen microbial communities from Lethbridge, Alberta, Canada - RJG_04 | ecosystem: Host-associated > Mammals > Digestive system > Stomach > Rumen | place: Canada: Alberta... | reverse complement strand
CGGATGCGCTCCTCGAGCGTTGCGCCCGGCGGGAGACGGTAGGTCTCGCGTCCGTCGAGCGTGAGCGAGAAGCCCACGTCCGGGTGGGCGAGCGCGTGGACGGTGAACATGGCGCGTATGTGTCCCTCCTCGGTCACGAACGCGCGCAGGAACTTGCGTCGGGCGGGCACGTTGCAGAAGAGGTCGCGCACCTCGATGCAGGTGCCGGGCGGCGCGCCGCAAGGCTTCACCTCGGCGAGCGTGCCGGCGTTCACGACGAGGCGCGTGCCTTCTTCCGCGTCGGCGCGGCGCGTGGTGAGGGTGAACCGGGAGACGGAGGCGATGGAGGGAATGGCCTCGCCGCGGAAGCCGAGCGTGGAGATGCGCTCGATGTCGTCCACGTCGCGAATCTTCGACGTGGCGTGGCGCTCGAGCGAAAGAAGGGCGTCCTCGCGGTTCATGCCGCAGCCGTTGTCGCGCACGGAAACAAGCGTGCGGCCGCCGGCCGCGACGGTCACGTCGATGCGCGTGGCGCCGGCGTCGAGGGCGTTTTCGAGAAGTTCCTTGAGTACGGACGCGGGACGCTCCACGACTTCGCCTGCGGCGATCTTGTTGGCGACGTGGTTCGGGAGGAGCCGGATGTGTCCGTCGGGCGGCATGTGCTAGCGGTCAAGCGTGAGGTGGCGGCGGACAAAGGTGGGGATGTCGAGGTCCTCGTCGTTCCACATCGTCGCGTCGGAGTGGCGGAACCGGTCGGTGCGGGCAAGCGCGCGTTCGCGCGGCGTGGCGCGGGTCGTGCCGGGGGCGGGCTTGCGCGTGACAATGGCGCTTTCGTCGAAGACGAGCGTGACGACGGTGAGGCGTCCGGAGAACGTCTCCTCGTCGTTGACGGTGCCGAGCTCGAGGGTCGCGCCGAGGCCGAAGGCGGCGGAGAGTCCGCTCGCGACGGCGCCGACTTCGGAGAGGCGCAGGTCGTCGCCGGCGAGGATGCCGACGAGGAGCGTTCGCACGTGCGCGGAGGACTCGTCGCGCTTCAGGAGCGGGCTTTCGGAGAGGGCGGTGAGAACGGCGTCCGCGCGGTCGGGCCCCTGCGCGGTGGCGGTGGCGAAGTGCGCGCGGCCGCAGCCTGTGAGGATGGCGCGGAGACGTTCGGCGTCAAGCTGGATGTAGCCGGGCCGTTCAAGGACGCGCCAGAGGAGCGTGACGCCGAGGGCGAGCGTGTCGACGCCGCGCGCGAGGGCGTCGCGCATGTTGTCCGTGCCGGCCGAGGCAACGAGCTCGTCGAGGGGCAGGAACACCGAGACGTCGGCGTGCTGCTCGATGGGGCCGATGGCGGTGCGCGCGGTGCGGACGCGCTCGGCGCCCTCGAAGGCGAAGGGAAGGGTGGCGAACACGAGCGTGGCGATGCCGAGGGTGTGGAGGTGCTTGAGGATCTCGCCCGTGGCGCCGCCGCCGGTTCCGCCGCCGAGGGCGGTCACGATCACGACGGTGCGCACGCCGTCGAGGGAGGTGTCGAGAATCGTGGGCGTGTCCTGGAAGGCGGCGCGGGCGGAGGCGGGCTGTCCGCCCGTGCCGCGCCCCGCGAGACGGTTGCCGCCGAGGAGGAGGAAGGGGATGTCGCCGTTTCCGCCGGACTGCGCGTCGGTGTCGATGGCGAGCGCGCGCACGCCCGGTCCGTACGAGCGGACGATTCCGCGGAGCATGGCGGCACCGGCGCCGCCTACGCCCAGGAGAAGGAGTGGAGAGGGGAGGACGTTCATTGTTTCTTGCTACCTCCGAAGATGTGGCGGAGAGCGTCCATGAACGAGCGTCTGGGCGATTCCGGCGGGATGGTCTGTATCAGCGTGCCGACGATCGTGGCGAGGGCGGCGGGGTTCTTCTCCTGCTCCAGCCCCTCCACTTCGGGGACGATCTGCCCGAGGCGGACGGCGCGGCCGAAGACGTTGGAGGCGAGCGGCAGGATGTTTTTCATCGACGAGCCGCCGCCGGTGAGGAAGACGCCCGCGTTGAGGCGGTGCAGGAGGTTGGCCTCGTCGATCTTCGTGCGGATGATCGTGAAGAGCTCGCTGAGGCGCGCGTTGACCACGGTGTTGAGCGCGCGGAGCGAGATCGACGCGGCGTTGAAGCCGGGCGTCGTCGCGGGCAGCGGGATGCGCACGCTCGCGTCGTCTGGGCCGATCATGGCGGATGCGGAGGCGAGCTTCAGCTGCTCGGCCTGCGCGACCGAAACCGTGAAGGCGTCGCGGATGTCCTCGGTGACGTGGTCGCCGCCCACGCCGATGACGTCGGCGTAGAGGAGTCGGCCATCGGACCACGCGGTGAAGTTCGTGGAGCCGCCGCCGAGGTCGATCACGAGCGCGCCGTCGCGCTTCTGCTGGGGGGTGAGCACGGCCGCGGCCGCGCTGGTGCCCGCGTAGCAGACGTCGAGGATCTCCAGCTTCGCGGCGTCGGCGGCGCTCTTCGCGTCGGCGATGCGCTGCGCGGAGCCGTGGATGCAGAGCGTGCGCAGCTTGAGGATGTGGCCGCTCATGCCCTTGGGCGACACGATGTTTTCGATGTCGTCGAGCCCGTAGCTGAGGCGCGCGACCTCGAGCGCCTGCCGCTCCGCCGGAAGGGCGATGTCGTACATGCGCTCGCCGATCTCCTCGATGTCCTCGTCGCCCACCACGCCGCGCTGCAGCGGAATCTGCACGGAAGACTCCTGCGTGCGTATCTGCGGGCCGGAGATCACGAGGTAGGCCTGGGCAACCGCGTAGTCGAACTGGGACACGAGCTTCTTCTGCACAGACGAGACGGAGTAGCGCGCCTGGGCGACGTCCACGATCTGGCTTTTCCTGACGCCGGACGAGGGGATGCCGTCGTAGGCGGACACGCGGAGGCGACCTTCGCCGAGCGGCTCCGCGATGGCGATCACCGTGCGAGTCGTGCCGATTTCAAGCGCTGCGATTGGGTCTGAGGAATTCATGGATGTCCTTTCTCATCTTCCGCCGACGCGGGCGGGGTCGGCGGCGTAGACGCGTCCGCCCTTTTCGTATTCGGTGGCGATCCACCTGGTGGCGCGCGGGGTGAGGCGCGTGGCGATGGCCTGCGCGAGATGGACGAGCTGGCGGCGGAGGCTCTGGTGCGCCTCTTCGGCGTCCTCGCCCATGCGGCTCCAGGCGATCTCCGCCGTGGAGTAGTCTCCCAGCGTGACGAGCACGTAGTCCTTCTTCGACGTGTCGATCTCGAGGACGCGCAGTTCCGCGAGCTGGGGGGGCGCTTCGACCTTGCCGTCGGACACCTCCGCGAGTAGGTGCACGAGCTGCAGCGCCGCGCGCGCGTGGCCCTCGAGCCGCTGGCCCGGCGAGAGGTGCGTGCCGGCGGACTCGCGGATGATCGGCAGAGGGGGGGCGTTGAACGTGCGGAAGACGACGCCTTCGTAGTCCGCGACAAGACCCGACGCCGGCGCGCCCTTCGTCGGCGCGATGCGCACGGCCGGCTCGCGCTCCTTCACGGTCACCGTGACGCGGCGCGGCAGGCGCCGCTCGATCTGGATGTCGTGGATGTTCGGGATGCGCGCGATCAGGCTCGTGCGCAGTTCGTCGTAGGGGATCGTGGCGAGGTTCGCGCCGTTCGTGAGGCCGAAGTAGTAGACGATGGTGGCGGGCGTCACGTTCTTGCCGGACGAGGTCACGACCACGTCGATCGCGGAACTCTGCACGCGGAACTGCTCGCGCCAGATCTCGCGGAGCGTCCCGAAGCCGATGGCGAGACACCAGCAGACGGCGCCACCGCAGGCGAGAAGGAGCGCCACGAGGACGAGCCTGCGGCGAAGTGCGCTCTTGTCGCGGATGTTCGTGTTGCGCTTAATCATGGGCGGCTGCCTTCAGGATGCGGTCGCAGAGGTGCGGAAGATCGATGCCGATCTTCGCGGCGGCCTTGGGGACGAGGGAGTGGCCGGTCATCCCGGGCGAGGTGTTGAGCTCAAGCACGTACATGCGCCCCTCCGGCGTCACGCGGAAGTCGACGCGCGTCACGCCGCGGCAGCCCGCCGCGTCGAACGCGGCGAGCGCAACGCGCTGCATCTCGGGGCAGAAGCCGTCGTCGGGGAAGGGGTAGCGCGTCTCGTCGGAGTTGTACTTCTCCTCGTAGCCGTACCAGCCGTTCGGCGCGCAGATCTCCACGACCGGCAGGGCTTCGCGCCCGATCACGCCCACGGTCGTCTCGCGCCCGGGGACGAACGCCTCCACGAGCGCCTCGCCCTCGCCGCCGAACTTCTCGCGGTCGATGCGCTGCGCCTCCGAGACGGCGTGCGCGAAGTCCTCCGCGCGCCGCACGAGGTACACGCCCACGCTCGAGCCGTCGCGCGGGGCCTTCACGACGCACGGGTAGCCCACGGGAGAGTCCGCGAGCGGGTGCGACGGCGTGGCGACAGCCCATGCCGCGGTGGGCACGCCCGCCGCGTCGAGCACCTTCTTCGTGGCGATCTTGTCCATCGCGAGCCGGCTCGCCGCCGCGCCGGGTCCCGTGTAGGGGATGCCGCGCGCGTCGAGCGCCGCCTGCACGCCGCCGTTCTCGCCCCAGCCGCCGTGCAGCGCGATGTAGCACGCGTCGGCGCCCGCGGGGAGGGCGTCGAGGCTGTCGGCGTCGAGCCGCACGGGCACGACGTCGTACGCGCCCAGCGCGCCCAGCGCGTCGGCCACGTTCTTTCCTGACACGAGCGACACGTCCCGTTCGTTCGAGGTGCCGCCCATCAATACGCAAACCTTCTTCATTTCCTTTGGCGCTCCTGACGCCATTTTTCCAAGCGGAACCATTATACCATAAATCGGGCGCGCGCGGGGAAACGAGTTTAAGCCATTTGGGCGGGTCGGACGGCCGAATCGTGAAAATCCCGAAATGTGGTAAAATAAATTCCGACCTTTCCGCGTCTCTATCCATGTCGGCGCCATGGTGGCGTCGGCAAGACTGCGGCGGAATCGCCGCGAAAGGAAAAACAGAAATGAAGAAACTGATGATGATTGCGGTTGCCGCGCTCTGCTGCGTGGCGCTTGCAGACGGCCCCGAGCGCGGGGCCCACCGTCCGGGCGGCCCCGGCCCCCACGGCGGAATGGGAGGCATGCGCCCCCACGAGATGGGATTCGATCCGATCGTGTTCGCGGTTCAGCGTCCGCGCATCGCCGAGAAGCTCGGCCTCTCCGAGGAGCAGAAAGCCAAGATCAAGGGCGTGACGGACCGTGCGAAGGGCGGTCGCGAGGCGATGCAGAAGGTCCGCGAGGCGACGAAGCGCCAGTTCGACCTCATGAAGGCCGAGAAGGTCGACGAGGCCGCCGTCATGAAGGCCATCGACGAGGTCTTCGAGCTCCGCAAGCAGATGGCGAAGGAGCAGGTCCAGCGCGTGATCGAGATCAAGGCCATTCTCACGCCCGAGCAGATCGCGAAGGCCCGCGAGGAGATGAAGGCCGGTTTCGCGGCCCGCGGCGACCGCGGTCCGCGCGGCCCGCGTGGCGACAGGGAAGGCCGTCGTCACGGTCCGCGCCGCGAAGGCAAGGGTCCGGCGGAGAACGCCCCCAAGAAGTAAGGCGTGATGGAGGAGGACGCACAGCTCCTCATCGCGTATGCGCGCCGCGGGGACGTTTCGTCCCTCGCGGCGCTTGTCCGCCGCCACGCCACCTGGATGCAGGCCCTTCTGCGCGGGATGCTGCCGGTGGCGGCGGACGTTGACGACGTCTTCCAGGAGACGTGGATGCGGGTCATCCGCGCTGCGGCGCACTTCCGCGGCGGAAAGGTGAAGACCTACCTTGCGACCGTCGCCAGGTCCGCCGCGATCGACCACCTGCGCCGCACGCGCGCCGCCGTGAGCCTTGACGACGAGGAGGGCGAGGGTGCCGCCGTCGCGGAGTCGGTCGCGGACGCCGGTCCGTGTCCGGCCGAGGCCTTTGAGTCGCAGGCGACCGCCGAAGACGTGCTCCGAGCCGTGAAGACCCTGCCCGAGGGGCCGCGCCAGGTCCTGCTGATGCGCGTCGAGGGCGGGCTGTCGTTTCGGGAGATAGCGGACGAGCTGTCCGTTCCGCTTGGAACGACGCTGACGTGGATGCGGTCGGCCACGACGAAGATCAGGCGCATGCTGGAAGGAGAGAAATGAACGAAGACGCAAAACTGAACGCTTTTCTGAAGGAGCGGCTGGAGTCCGGGATTCCCGGCGAGCCGCCGCGCCTCGACGCGATCCTGCACGCGGCCTCCCTGTCCGCGCGCCGTCCGCATGCCCTCCTGTGGAGAAGGCTGCTGACAGCCGCGTCGCTGGCCGCGTGCCTGGCCGCGCTCTGCCTCCTGTCCGTCCATCTGCGGCATTCTCCGCAGCCTGCGCCGCAGCTGGCGGCTTCGCCGGCCGGATCCCTGCCGGCGCCTGAACAGGCGGTGGTGGACGCAATCGACCTGCTCAGCATGGCCGACGGAGAGGACCTGGACGTCGAGGACGGCTCGGTCGAGGACGTGCTGCTCGCCTGGCAGGACGCACCCTACAGGGACGCGGTTTCCGGCCTTTTCGCCGAAACCGAGACATCCAGGTGAAGGCGGCATGTTGAAGAGACGGGCCCTCATCGCGATCGGCGCCCTTGCGCTGGCGGCACTCGTGGCGTGCGTACGCGGATGCCTGCGTGGCCGCGAGGCGGAAGAACCCGACTTCCCGACGTCGTTTCCGCCTCCGCGCGAGGACGAGAAGGGCGACGTGCTCGTGACGGGCTACTGCAACTGCGGCGACTGCTGCGGATGGCGGCTCAGCTGGCTGGGACTGGGCGGGCCCGTGTACACGTATGGTCACCAGAAAGGCCGTCGCAAGGAGGTGGGCGTGACCGCATGCGGCACTGTGGCGCACTACGGCACCGTGGCGGCCGATCCGCAGGTCTTTCCGTTCGGCACGCGGCTCCTGATCCCCGGCTATGGCACGGGCGTTGTCGAGGACGTGGGTGGCGCGATCAAGGGGAGGCACATCGACGTGTGGTTCCCGCGCCACAAGGCGGCTCTCGGCTGGGGCCGCCGGAATCTCAAGGTCGTCCCCTTGCCCTAGACGCGGCGGCGGCGCGTCAACGCTTGCCACCCGGGGGGCAAAAGTGCTATACTTGCGACATGAAGATCAAAGACATCCTGTCGGCCGGGAAGCCGTCCGTTTCCTTTGAGGTGTTCCCGCCGAAGGCGGACGCCTCGTTCGAGCCGATCCGCGCGGCCGTGGCGCGCCTCGCCGAGCAGCGGCCGTCGTTCATGTCCGTCACCTACGGCGCGTCGGGCAACGCGCAGGCGAACACGACGGAGGTGGCCGCGTTCGTGCAGAGCCTCGGCGTGCCGGCGCTTGCGCACCTCACGTGCGTGGCGGCGTCGCGCGAGAAGATCGCGGAGGAGACGTCCGCGCTCCGCGCGGCGGGCATCGAGAACGTGCTCTGCCTCCGCGGCGACCTGCCGCGCGACCTCGCGGAGCCGCCGCCCGGACACTTCGCGCATGCGGTCGATCTCGTGCGCGCGCTCAAGCCGTGCGGGTTCTGCCTCGGCGGCGCGTGCTACCCCGAGTGCCATCCCGACTGCGCGCACATGGACGACGACATCGAGTTCCTCAAGCAGAAGGTGGACGCCGGACTCGACTTCGTGACCACGCAGATGTTCTTCGACAACAACATCTTCTACCGCTACCTCGCCAAGCTGCGCACGCGCGGCGTGACCGTGCCCGTGATCGCGGGCATCATGCCCGTCGCGAACGGCAGGCAGATCGCGCGCATCTGCCGTCTCTCCGGCACCTACCTGCCGAGCCGCTTCAAGGCGATCGTGGATCGTTTCGGCGACCATCCCGACGCGATGCTCGACGCGGGTGTCGCCTACGCGACGGAGCAGATCGTCGACCTCTTCGCAAACGGCGTGAACGCCGTCCACGTCTACACGATGAACCGTCCCGAGGTGGCCGAGCGTATCATGTCGAACCTCCGCGGGATCGTCGGCGCGGACGCGCTGAAATCCTGAAAGGACTCACCATGAGGGAAGTCGCACGCATGAACAGGCGAGATTTCATCGGATCGCTGGGCGCGGCGGCGCTGGTACCGTCCGCTTTCGCGAAAAACGGCGCGTCCTGCGCGGATGCGATCGCCGCCTGGGACAGGGAGACCGAACGCATCCTGCCGCAGGACTACTTTGCGTATCGCATGGACGGCAACACGCGCGGTTTCGCTCCGCTTGTGAAGCTGGAGGCGGCGTTTGAGAAGGTGATGCGCGAAGTGAAGGAGACGGTCGTGACGGGCGACGTCCCCGCGATCTGGAGCGTGTACAACATGGGCTACATCGTCAAGACGCGCGAAGCGCTTTTCTCCGTCGACCTCGTCCACCGCCGGGACGTGGAGTTCGCCCCGCTTCTGGACTTTGCGCTCGTCACGCACAACCACGGGGACCACTGGCAGAAGGGCTTCTACCAGGCGATGACGAAACGGGGGAAGGTCGTCGTCTCCAACTTTCTCGGCAATCCGCGTTTCAAGGAAATGAAGGGCGCGAGCGCGAAGGGCGTGGGAACCTACAAAATCAAGGACGTCGAGATCCGGACGTCCCTCATCGACCACAACGACCTCGCGTGGGGGATCAACTTCACGATGGCGTTCGAGATTCGGATCGGAAACTGGCGCCTCTACCACACGGGCGACAGCGGACGCGGCACCGAGCCGAAGCTCGTCACGCCCTGGGGACCTCCCGACCTGTGGCTCTTTTTCCCCGGCTGCGGGATCGACACGGCGAAGGCGGTGGCGAAGGTCAACCCCAAGCGCATCGTGTTCGGGCATTTGTGGGAGCTGGGGCACCTGAACAAGCACCGGGGTCGGCTTGACGAGCCGTTGATCCGCCGCGCCCTTGCCGCCGCGCGTCCCGTCGTCAAGGACACGACCCTCGCCTTCTGGGGCGATCGGGTCGTGTGACGCGAAGGAGGGTGAAGCGCCAGCTGGGGGCGGTGGACGATTCGACGGCGACCGACTGCGCGATGCGGTAGCCAGGTACCCAGAGCACTTCGCCCGTCGTCGCGTCGCAGATGAGCGGAAGGTCTGCGCGCAGGGTGGGAGGCACCTTTGCCGTCACGAACACGTCTTGGAGCTTGCGGCTGTGTCCGTGGAGGCCCGTGGGTGCAATGCGGTCGCCCGCGCGCCAGCGGCGCAACTCAAGCGTGCGCCCCGCGAGCGCGGCGCGGCTCATTTCGCAGGCGGCGGGGAGCGCGCCAATGGATTCGGCGCGCGGCGTGTAGCCAGTGGCGGGGGCGATGGTGAGGTGGTAGCGGCCACGGCAAGCGCGGCCTGCCCGCTGGGCCGCGACAAGCGCGGCCCCTCCCGCAGGAGAGGCCAGCGTGCTCACGCAACAACGGGAGGGGCCGCGCTTGTCGCGGCCCACGAGGTCGCCGCGGAGGATGGCGGCGCTTTTGCAAAGGTGTTCGGTGATGTGCGGGTCGAGGTGTTCGCGCAGGAAGGGGAGGATTACGTGGCGCACCTTGTTGCGGAGGATGGAGGTGTCGGCGTTCGTGGAATCCTCGCGCCAGGTGAGGCCGCGACGGCAGAGGTAGGCGCGCAGGTCGGAATCGCGCAGACCGAGAAGAGGGCGGATGAACGTGATGCCGTCCACGTGCGAGACGGGTTTGAGTCCGGCGAGGCCCTCCGGCCCCGCACCGCGCGCCATGCGCATGATGAACGTCTCGGCCACGTCGTCGGCGTGGTGTCCGGTGGCGATGGCGTCGAGGCCCAACTCGCGCGTCATGCGTGCGAAGAACGCGAGGCGCGTACGGCGCGCGGCCATCTCAAGCGACTCGCGGGGACGCCGCCGGATGCGCGCGCGGAGCGTGCGGCAGGGGAGGCCGAAGCGCGCGGCGAGCGCCTCCACGAAGCGCGCGTCGTCGTGCGAGTCGGGACGCAGCCCGTGGTCGACGTGCAGCACGACGGCGTCGAAGCCCATCGTCTCGCGGAGGTCGGCGAGAGCGGCGAGGAGCGCCGTGGAGTCGGCTCCGCCGGAAACGGCGAGGCCGATCTTCCATGCGCGGGGCTTCTGGTAGCGGTCGTTCATCGTCTCCATTATACCATTTCCGTTTGACCTCGTGGGGGATGTTTGGTAATCTAATCGCCCATGAAGGATTTTGGTTTCTATCTGGTGATCACCAATCCGGTGGTCGGCTACGCGCGTTGCGCGGAGGCGGCGGTGCGCGCGGGCGTGCGGATCGTCCAGCTGCGGATGAAGAACGCGGCGCGCGAGGACATCCTGCGCGAGGCGCGCGAGATGCGCCGCGTGACGCGCGGCACGGAGACGCTGTTCATCGTGAACGACGACCCCGCGCTCGCCGCGGAGGCGGAGGCGGACGGCGTGCACGTGGGGCAGGACGACATGTCCCCCGCCGAGGTGCGCGCGAAGTTTCCCCAGCTGAAGGTGGTGGGGCTCTCCACGCACAACCTCGACCAGGTGCGCGCCTCCTGGGACCAGCCGATCGACTACATCGGCGTGGGACCTGTCTACGCCACGCCCACGAAGGACATCCCCGACCCCACGCTGGGGCCCGAGATGGCGGGGCGGATGATCGCCGCCGCGCGCGTCCCGGCCGTCGCGATCGGCGGCATCAACGCCGAGACGCTTCCCCCGGTGCTCGTGGCGGGCGCGCGCAACTTCGCGGTCGTGCGCGCCGTGTGTCAGTCGCCTGACCCCTATTCGGCCATTCGCAAGCTCCTCGAGATCCATGCTTGATTTCCAGAACATATCCGTCCACTACGGCCTCCAGGACGTTCTCACAAACGTCAGCTTCCGCGTGAACAAGGGCGAGCGGGTGGGCGTGGTGGGGCCGAACGGCTCCGGCAAGTCGACGCTCTTCAAGATCATCCTCGGCGAACTCTCCACGGACCACGGGGAGCTCGTGATCGAGGAAAACCCCACGATCGGGTCCACGCGACAGCATCCCGAGCCGGACACGCCGGACGAGACGCTTCTCGAGTACGCGATGCGCGGCGTGCCGGGGTTCTGCGAACTTGAGGCGAAGATGAAGGCGCTCGAGGCGCGCCTCGACGCGGGCGAGACGTCCGTGCTGAAGGAGTACGGCGAGGTGCAGACCGCGTTCGAGCACCTCGGCGGCTACGACCTCGAGACGCGCGTGAAGGTGGCGCTCGGCGGGCTTGGCTTCGCCGTGGAGGAGTTCGCGAAGCCGTTCGCGTCCTTCTCCGGCGGCTGGCGCATGCGCGCGGAGCTCTCGCGCGTGCTTGCGAGCGAGCCGGACCTCCTCCTGCTCGACGAGCCGTCCAACTACCTCGACCTCCCCGCCGTGGACTGGCTCCAGCGCTACCTCAAGCTCTACCGCGGCACGCTCATGCTCATCTCGCACGACCGCTACCTGCTCAAGACGCTCACGAGCATCATCGTGGAGGTGGACGCCGGCACGTGCACGCGCTACGAGGGCGACCTCGACTGGTACCTGCGCGAACGCGAGGTGCGCTACCAGCACCTTCTCGCCGCGAAGGAGAACCAGGACCACCACCGCGAGCAGCTCCAGCGATTCGTGGACCGCTTCCGCGCGCAGGCCACGAAGGCCGCGCAGGCGCAGAGCCGCCAGAAGCTCATCGACAAGATCGACGAGGAGCGCATCGTGTTGCCGAAGCGCTACTCGCGGCGCGGGCGCCTGCGTCTCGCCGAGCCGCCGCCCTCCGGCATCGAGATGTTCCGCTGCGAGAACATGTTCTTCTCCTACGACGGCGTAAAGAACGTCCTCCACGACGTGACCTTCAACGTCGCGCGCGGCGACAAGGTGGCCGTGATCGGCTACAACGGCCTCGGCAAGACGACGCTCATGCGCATCATCGCGGGGACGCGTCAGCCCACGGCCGGCAAGGCCGTGCTCGGACACAACGTGGTGTGCGGCTACCTCAGCCAGGAGTTCGCCGAGACGATTCCGCCCGACCTCACCGTGTACCGCAACGCGAAGAACGCGATCCCGCCGGGGATGAACGAAAAGAACTTCCGCAACCAGCTCGGCGCGTTCGGGTTCGACGAAAACGACGTGGAGAAGCCGGCGGGCGTGCTTTCGGGCGGCGAGAAGATCCGCCTCGCGTTCCTGCGCCTGTTCCTGCAGTGCCCCAATTTCCTCCTCCTCGACGAGCCCACCACGCACCTCGACCTCGACGGGCGCGCGCTTCTGCAGGACGCGCTCCAGAAGTACAAGGGCACGATCCTCCTTGTCTCGCACGACATCGAGTTCGTGCGCGCCGTCGCCACTTCCGTGATCGAGATCACGCGCGAGGAGGTGCGTTCGTACCCGGGCGGCTACGACTACTACTGCGAGAAGAAGGCGCAGCGGGAGAGGGAAGCGACGGGAGCGTTGCTTCCCCGAAATGCCGACCCTCGGGGAAGCGGCACTCCTGCCGCTTCGCCAACCGAAGACCCATCCCCACAGAAGCTCACCTCGAAGGAGCTGCGGCAGCAGCGCGCCGCCGAGCGCGCGAAGATTGCGCCGCGCGTGAAGGAGCTGAAGAAGCGCGTGGAAACGGCCGAGCGCAAGCTCGAGGAGCTGCAGAAGGCACTCGACACAGCCTCCGAGGAGCTGTTCAACCCGAAACCCACGACCGACTTCGCCGAGGTCAACCGCCAGGTGCGCACCATTCAGTTCGAGATCGACCGCTACACGGCGGACTGGGAGTCCGCCGCCACGGAGCTCGAGCAATTGCAGAACGAATCTAAAATGGAGGAATAAGTCCATGAAAGCAGGATCGACCATTTGTCATTGTCGCAGGCCGTTCCTGTCGGCCGCCTGTGCGGCGGCGTTCGCGCTTGCGTCCGCAGCGGACGGGAGGTTTCCGTTTGTCGTCTCCTACGGCGGCGCAGACAACGCCACCAGCGTGGCGCACCTTCTCGACGCGCCCGCCGGCAAGCACGGCTTCGTGCGCGTGGAGGGGAACGCGTTCGTGACGGACGCGGGCCCCATCCGCTTCAACGGCACGAACCTCACCGGCCCCGCCAACTTCCCGGAGCACGACGTGGCCGACCGCCTCGCCGCGCGCCTCGCCCGCCTCGGCGTCAACTGCGTGCGGCTGCACTACATGGACACCTGGTACACGAACTTCATGGACACGCGCCGGCAGTGCATCCTCGACGACGACGCCAAGACCCGGCGCAAGCTCTCCCCCGCGCAGCTCGACAAGCTCGACTACCTGGTCGCCGCCTTCAAGAAGCGCGGCATCTACGTCAACATGAACCTCCATGTGGGACGCACCCTCGACGCGCGCGACGGCGTCCCCGCCGGCTCGCCGTGGGCGAACAAGACCGTGGGGCAGTTCCATCCGCGCTGCATCGAGCTCCAGAAGGAATACGCGCGCGACCTCCTCACGCACGTCAACGCGTACACCGGCAATGCCTACACCGACGAGCCCGCCATTGCGATGATCGAAATCAGCAACGAGGACCGCGGCCTCGTCGTCACGCGCCGCCGCAACTCGATCAAGAAGCTCGCGAAGCCCTACCAGGACGAGCTGGAGAGGCAGTGGAACGAATGGCTGAAGAAGAAGTACCGGTCCGGCACGGGAGGGCCGCGTTCCGTCGCGGCCGCATACGCGAACGGCAAGGCGCCGCTGCTCAACAAGCTCCCGAAGGCGTCCGCGCAGTTCCGCAAGGATTTCGACGACTTCCTCTGGGACAGCGAATGTGCGTACTGGAAGGGAATGCGCGACTACATCCGCAACACGCTGAAGGCGAAGCAGCCCGTCGCCGGCACGCAGGCCGGGTCCTACAGCCCGCGCGAGATCCAGGCGCAGCTCGACTACGTGGACGCCCACGCCTACTTCCACCACCCCAGCGGGAAGGGGAGGGGATGGGTCGTGAAGAACGCCACGAACGAATGGGTCGCCGGCGGCGAATCGATCGTCCACAGTCTTTTGTCGCTCACGCACCTTGAATCCCGATGCCACGCGCCGGAGAAGCCGTTCACGGTGAGCGAGTACAGTCATCCTTTCCCGAGTCCGTTCACGGGCGAGGGGCAGCCGCTCGCGTGCGCGTACGGACGCACGATGGGGTGGAACGGCGTGTTCCAGTACAGCTACAACCATTTCCCCGAGGCGTTCGAGCCGGACGCGATGCCCTGGTGCATCTTCGACGCGCTCGCCACGCCGTCCGTGTGGGTGCATTTCCCCGCGTGCGCGGCGATGATGGTGCGCGGCGACCTGCGGGAAGACCGTGCGCGGAAGCTCGGCGAGTTCATCTGGAACCGCGACCGCCCCGGCAGGGAGTACGTGGCCGTCAACACGAAGAACAGCAAGCTTTTCGCAGGCTACGCGGACGGACGCGAAATCGCGCTCGGCGACGTGTCGCTCACGGTGGGCGCGACGGAGACCGGCGCGGCGGTCGTCTCGCTCGTCTCGCGGAACGCGACGGGATTCGGCGCAGAGGGCGCGGCGAGCATCCTCGTCGCGGCGAGCGGCGTGGCCGCGAACACCGGTGCGAAGATCGAACGCGTCACCGAGAAGCTCGTGCGCCTTTCCGAGCGCGGACACGCCCCCGTGTGCGCGGAGGGGATTCCGTGCGAGATTTCGCTGCCCGCATCGCCCGCACGCGTGACGTGCTGGGCGTTGGCGGGGGATGGCTCGCGCGCGCAGGAAATCGTACCGGAAGCGGTTGGCGATGGCAGACGCGCGCGCATCCGCCTTTCGCCCGCCTGTCGCACGCTCTGGTACGAAGTGGTCGTGGAGTGAGTTGCCATCGGCGCGGCGATTTGGTAGAATAGGCCCGTTCCACAAAAGGGACATCCAGACGATGGACACACGAAAACTTCCTACGAACGCGGACTGCGAGGAACTGAACCGGCGCTTTGGCGCGCCGGAGCGGATCGTTTTCCGCCCGTCGCGGCACGGCGTGCCGATCGTCGTGCTGGCGAACCGGTACGGCACGGCGGAGGTGGCGCTCTTCGGTGCGCAGACGGTCTCCTACCGCCCCACGGGCAACCCGCCGGTCTTATACATGCCGCATCCCTACGACGCGAAGCCTGCGGGCGAGGAGATCCACGGCGGCATCCCAGTGTGCTGGCCGTGGTTCGCGCGCAACGGCGCGCCGGGGTCGAAGATCCACGGACTTGCGCGCTACTCGACGTGGAGCGTGCGCGGGACGGAATATTCCGAGGACATCACGGAGATTCGTCTTGGGCTGTCGTCGTCCGAGGAGACGCGTGCGCTCTGGCCGTACGACTTCGATCTCGAGCTGACGGTGAGCGTGTCCATGAAACTCACGCTCTGCCTCACGTCGAAGAACACGGGCGACGCGCCGTTCACTGTCACGGAGGGCTTCCACCCGTACCTGCTCGTGCGCGAGCGCGCGGGCGTGAGCGTGCGGGGAATTGACGGTTGCGCGTTCATGGATTTTAATGAGCCCGAGAAAGGCGCGGAGCGTGTCTGGACGGGAGACTACACGCCGATCACGGACGGCAGCAAGGTGTTCATGGTCACGAAGCACGAGCACGTGATGCTCGATCCCGGGCTGAAGCGCGCGATTGCGCTCGTCTCGCGCGGCAACGGGCAGCTCATCGTGTGGAACCCCGGGCCCGGCAGCGCCGAGCGCGTGGAGGATTTCGGCGAGAACGGATGGAACCGGTTCGTGTGCGTGGAGCCCGCGACGATTCCGCCGGGCAACCCGCTTGAGCTTGCGCCCGGAGAGGAGCACAAGCTCGTCATGGCGATTCAATCGGTGCCCGAAGGGGCCAACAACCAGGAGACACAACAAACATGAAAATGATGACAATGGCGCTGGCCGCGTGCGCGGCGGCGGTAACGACGTACGGCGCGGGAACGTGCTGCGCCCAGGCGGGGGCGTGCGGCCCCTACCCTGACAAGATCGAAGAGGGATTCGTCTCGCTCTTCAACGGCAAGGACCTCACCGGATGGTGCGGCTCCCAGTCGTACGGCGTGGAGACCATCACCCAGAAGCTGAACAACGGAACGGTCAGGGAGTTCCCCGTGATCGCGTGCCAGCCCGGCAAGGGTAAGGGCGGCGGCGGGAACCTCTGCACCGAGCGCGAGTTCGAGAACTTCATCCTGCGCTTCGAGTTCTGCATGCCGCCGAACGGCAACAACGGACTCGGCATCCGCATGAGCGACATCAAGAAGGACGCCGCCTACTGGGCGATGTGCGAGCTGCAGCTCCTCGACGACGGCGGCAGCCAGTACTACGACGCGAAGGCGAAGAAGGACAAACTGAAGCCGTACCAGTACACGGGATCCGTCTACGGCGTCGTGCCGTGCCGGCGCGACAACGTCGACAAGCAGATCTGGGGCAAGGAGAAGAACTTCACCGGCGGTGGCAGCTACGTCCGCAAGCCCGGCATGTGGAACTTCGAGGAGGTCCGCGTGATCGGCAGCGAGATCGAGGTGTACCTCAACGGCTACCTGATCACGAAGGCCGACGTCTCGAAGTTCAAGGGCAACGGCGACACGCCCGACCACCGGAAGCACCCCGGCCTCCACAACAAGAAGGGCCGCATCGGCTGGCTCGGCCACGGACACCACGTGATGTGGCGCAACATCCGCATCAAGGAGCTGCCGTCCGACGCGAAGATGGACCAGGTCTGCCCGAAGCAGGCGATGGCGTGCCCGGCGGGCTTCACGCCGTACTTCACCGGCAAGGAGTCGGACCTCGCCAACTGGAAGGGCGTGACGACGGAGAAGAAGTTCGACAACCCGAAGGTGCGCCAGGCGGCGACGGCCGACCAGCGCGCAGAGATGCAGGCTGTCGCCGACAAGGGCATGCGCGAGCACTGGCACGTCCGGAACGGCAACCTCTTCTTCGACGGGTACAGGGGCGGCTATTCGCTTGCCACGAAGAAGGACTACAAGGACTTCGAGATGTGGTGCGACTGGCGCATCATGTCCGTCACCGGCGACTCCGGCCTCTACCTGCGCGGTACGCCCCAGATCCAGATCTGGGACGCGCACAACCAGTGGGGCATCGGCTCCGGGGGCCTCTACAACAACAGGAAGAACCCCTCGAAGGCGCTCAAGATCGCCGACAGGCAGGTCGGCGACTGGAACCGTTTCCACGTGATCATGCGCGGCGAGAAGGTCACCGTGTGGCTCAACGGCGAGCTCGTGGTCGACAACGTCACGCTCGAAAACTACTGGGACCGCAAGCAGGCGATCTTCCCGTGCGAGCAGATCGAGCTCCAGTGCCACGGCGACCCCACGGAATGGCGCAACATCTTCATCAAGGAGCTGTGACGGGCGCATCCAGGCGCATACGGAAAACGCGGTTTGACTTTGTTTCTTTTTCGGCTTGCCTTTTCGCCGCGTTTTCTGTATCATACTACCCGCTTTCACAACCAGAAGAATTTAAAACAAGAAGGAGTCAACAAAATGAAGAGTTCGACGATGATGGCGATTGCGCTCTGCGGGGTTCTCGCATGCGCGGTCACGGGCTGCAAGTACGACGAAGAGGGCGATGCCGGCAACGCCATCGCGGAGTCGACGGACATCCCCACCGATGCCGACCCCGTGGCCAACGGCGGTGATGTGGCCACGGAAGACGGCCCTGCGACTGCCAATGTCGGAGCCGACCTGAACGGCATCCAGGGCGAGGACGGTGTCCCCGCGACGGGCCTTCCGTTCGACCAGGACCCCAACTACGTGCGCTGCACGGACGTCGACTTCGCGCCGGTGTACTTCGGCTTCGACGCGTCGAACCTCCAGGCGAGCGAGATGGCGAAGATCGAGGCGGTGGCCGCGCACCTCAAGCAGACCGGCCGCGTCGTGATCGTCGAGGGCAACTGCGACGAGCGCGGCTCGAACGAGTACAACCTCTCGCTCGGCCAGCTCCGCGCAATCGCGATCAGCAAGTACCTCGCGGAACTCGGCGTTGACGTGAAGCACGTGCAGGACAAGAGCTACGGCGAGGAGAAGCCGGCCGTCGTCGGTCACGACGAAAGCGCCTGGAGCAAGAACCGCCGCGGCGAATTCGCCGTGTTCGCGAAGAAGCAGTAATAGTTCGGTTGACGGCTTCTGATGAGCTTCGCGTTCATCTTTGAATCCGTGGGAGGCACCGAGTGGTTCGTTCTGCTCGGTGTCATTCTTATCGTCGTCGGCCCCAAGAACCTGCCTGCTGCTGCACGCAAGCTCGGTCAGATCATGACCAACCTGCGGCGCGCGGCGGACGAGTTCAAGCGCCAGCTGATGTCGATGGACCAGGAGGTCCGCAAGGAGGTGGATGCCGCGATTTCGGATACGTCCGCGCCATCCGACTCCGCGACGGACCAGCCTGACGATCCGTATCCCGGCCACGAGGACTACTACGACGAGACCTCGTACGAGAACTACTACGGTTCCAACGACTCGCCGGACGGCGACATGGACGACAGGGCGGCCGAAGACGAAGCCAATTCTGCTGAAAGTCCGTCCGAAGAGGTGGCGTCCGCGCAGCCGCCGCCACCGACGGACGAGGAGCTGCGGCGCGTGACGATCACGGTTTCGAAGGCGCCGGGAAAGAGTGCGTAAGATGGGCGAGTTCATCAAGAACCCAGACGAGTACAACGACCCGCCGCGTCCGTTTTTGGAGCATATCGTCGCGCTGCGCTCCTGCCTGATCAACGCCGTGCTTTCGTGGGCGATCTGCTGCGTTGTCGTGGGCGTGTTCTCGCCGACCGTGCTGGCGTGGCTGAAGGCGCCGGCCGCCGCCCTCGAGGAGGCGGGCAAGATCAGGATCGTCAGCATGAACATCACCGGCGGCTTCAGCCAGATCATGTCGATCGCCATGTGGGGCGGCACGGCGCTGGGATTCCCGTTCGTGATGTACTTCATCCTCCGCTTCGTGTTCCCGGCGCTGACGAAGCGCGAAAAGGTGGCGATCCTGTTCTTCCTGCTGTCCGGCACCGCCTTCTTTGGCGTGGGCGTGGCGTTTGCGTACGGGCAGCTCGCGCCGAATGTCGTGCGCTTCTTCGACGTGGTCAACAGCTGGGTCGGCCTGAGCGTCACCGAGGTGCAGGTCGAGAACTACGTGCCGCTCATCCTCAAGCTCGTCCTGGCGTTCGGTCTCGTGTTCCAGGTGCCCCTGCTCCTGTTCGTGCTGGGCTGGCTTGGCGTGATCTCGTCCGACTCCCTGCGCCGCTGGCGGCGCTTCGCGATCGTGTTGGCCTTCTTCCTCGGCATGGTGCTCACGCCTCCGGACCCGATGAGCCAGATCCTCATGGCCGTCCCGCTGATCCTGCTCTACGAGGTGAGCATCTGGGGCGTCTACTTCAAGGAGGTCTGTTCGGGCGACCGTCCTTCCGCGAAGAAGGAGACGCCGGCCAAGGAGACGACATGAAGAGCAAATGGCTGATCGTGTTCGGCTTCCTGGGCGCGATCCTCCTGGGTGCCGTGCTCTTCATGCTGCCGGCTTCGTCGCCATCCCACACGTGGATGCGTCCGATGGACGCCCTGTTCACGGCGTGTTCGGCGGTGTGCATCACCGGCCTGAGCGTGATAGACGTGGGGCGCGACCTTTCGTGCTTCGGGCAGACGGTTCTGCTGTGCCTTGTGCAGCTCGGCTGCGCGGGCATCATGACGTGCGCCACGTTCTTCCTTGTCGTCGTCGGGCGGCGCATTTCGCTTGCGAGCGAGTTCTCCCTCATGAACGCCTACGGTGTCTCCGGCGTACGCGGGTTCCGGTCGCTCGTCGTGTGCGTGGTCGTCGCGATGCTTTCCATCGAGGCGCTGGGCACGCTTCTCCTCTGGCTCCAGTTCACCGCCGGCCAGCCGCTTCAGGCGGCTCTGGCGAACGGCCACGCATGGTACCGCGCGTATTTCTTCGCGGTCATGTCCTTCTGCAACGCCGGGTTCTCCCTCGACGCCGGCAGCATCGCCGGCTTTCACGACCAGCCGCTCGTGCTCGTCACGATGGGCGTCCTGGTGGTCCTCGGCGGCGTCGGTTTTCTCGTGATCTACAACCTGTGCACCATCAAGTTCTGGCGCCGCAACCTCCTGACGCGCGGACGTCTCACGCTCCATGCGCGCGTGGTACTGCAGTGGACCTTCCTCTTCTCCCTTTTGATGTTCGTGCTCTTCTACCTGCTCGAATGGCGGGGCGCCCTCGCCGACTACGCGCCGTCGTCGCGTCCTGCCGTCGCGTTCTTCCAGGCGATCACGCCGCGCACGTGCGGCTTCACCGTGGTGCCGGTCGAGGACCTCCATCCCGCCACGCGCTTCCTCTCCGAGGTGATGATGTTCATTGGCGCGGGGCCTGGCGGCGCGGGAGGCGGCATCAAGATCACGACGTTCGCGGTGTTCCTCACCACGCTCTTCGCCATCTGCCGCGGCAACCGCGACACCGTGATGTTCCAGCGCGCCGTGCCCGAGACCGTCGTGCGCGAGACGATCGTCATCGTCACGGTCTTCGCCGCGCTCGTCACCTGCGCGATGACCGTCCTGCTCGTCAGCGAGGACGGCCTGCCGTTCGAGCATCTCCTCTTCGAGACGGTCAGTGCCGTCTCCACCACGGGCCTCTCCTGCGCCGACACGACCGCCTCCCTTTCAACCGTGGGGCGCCTCGTGATCATGACGTGCATGTTCTGCGGCCGCCTCGGCGCCATCGCCATCGTGATGCTCATCGGCGGACAGGACGAGCGGATCACCATCCGCTACGCCAAGGAGGAACTGGTTGTTGGTTGACGAAAGGAGTTAGGCGATGTTCAGGATCGGATGTCATTTGTCGTCGGCGGGAGGCTATCTCGCCATGGGCCAGACGGCGCGCTCCATCGGCGCGAACGTGTTCCAGTTCTTCACGCGCAACCCGCGCGGTGGCGCCGCGAAGCCGATCGACCCCGCCGACGTGCGCGCGTTCCTCGACTACGCCGCAAAAGAGGGCATCGGGCCCATCCTCGCCCATGCTCCCTACACTCTCAACGCCGCAGGCGCTGACGCGCGCGTCCGCGAGTTCGCGGAGTCCACGATGGCAGACGACCTCAAGCGCCTCGAACTCACCCCTGGCGCGCTCTACAACTTCCATCCCGGCAGCCACGTGGGCCAGGGCGCGGAGAAGGGCGTCGCGCTCATCTCCTCCATGCTCGTGCGCATCCTCTCCCGTCTCCCGAAGCCGCCTGCGACCATCATCCTCCTCGAGACGATGGCCGGCAAGGGTTCCGAGGTCGGCGGCACATTCGAGGAACTCCGCGCGATCATCGACGCCGTGGAGCCGAACCTTCCCTACGCCTACCGTCTCGGCGTCTGTCTCGACACCTGCCACGTGTGGGACGGCGGATTTGACGTCGTCGGCGACCTCGACGGCGTGCTGAAGGCGTTCGACGCCGTCGTGGGCCTCGATCGTCTCCATGCGATTCACCTGAACGACTCCCTCAACGCGCGCAGCTCCCACAAAGACCGCCACGCCTGCATCGGGAAGGGCAAGATCGGACTCGACGCCCTTGTGCGCGTGATCAACCACCCGCTTCTGCGCGATCTGCCGTTCTATCTCGAGACGCCGAACGACCTCGACGGCTACCGTGCCGAGATCGCGCTTCTTTCCTCGCACCGCGCGTGAGCGTCGGCGGGGAATTGGGTCAGAACAGCGCGCGCACGGCGGCGTCGATGCCGTCTACGTCCACGACCTGCTTCTGCGTGATCGGGGCCTTCTCCATCGCCACAAAGGCGGGCGGCGGATTCGTGAGCACGTCGGTGCCGAACGCGCGGAGACACGTTTCCGGGAACTTGTAGGGCGTGGCCGTGGCGGCTACGACGCACGGCACGCCGTCCTTCGGATAGCCGAGTTTGCGCGCGACCGCCGTGGCGACCGCGGTGTGCGGGTCGAGCACGTAGCCGCAATGGTCGTGTATGAGGCGCATCTCGGCCTCTGTCTCCTCGGGCGTTGCGAATGCACCGATGAATTCCGCTTGGAGTTTCGCGGTGGCGGCAGGGGAGAGCGTGTAGCGTCCCGTGGCGGCGAAGTCGTCCATGAGCTTCTTCACGGCCGTACCGTCGCCATCGTTGACGAGCCAGAGAAGGCGCTCGACGTTGGAACTCTTACGGATGTCCATCGACGGGGAGTTCGTGACGGTGAAAGTGGGGCCGGGATCGTAGGTGCCGGTGGCGATGAAGCGCGTCAAGACGTCGTTCACGTTCGAGGCGCACACGAACGTGCGGATCGGTGCGCCGAAGAGCGTCTTCGCGTAGTAGGCGGCAAGGATGTTGCCGAAGTTGCCGGAAGGCACAACGACGTCAAAGGTGGTGCCAATCTTGGAAGCGGCGAGCAGATAGTAGCCCACTTGGGGTACGAGACGGCCGATGTTGATTGAGTTGGCCGAGGAGAGGGTGATGCCGGCGGCTTCGGCCTCGGCGCGGATTTGCGGGTCGGCGAAGATGCATTTCACGGCGGCCTGGGCGTCGTCGAAGTTGCCGCGGATCGCGATGCCGTGTACGTTCGGGGCGGACGGCGTGGTCATCTGGAGACGCTGGATGCGCGAGGTGCCCGTGTTCGGGAAGAACACGGCGATCTCCACGCCGGGGACGTTCGCGAAGCCGGCCATCGCGGCGGAGCCGGTGTCGCCAGACGTGGCGGTGAGGATCAGCACGCGCTTGCCCTGTGCGGCGGCGACCATCAGGACGGGCAGCACGGAGAGGGCCACGTCCTTGAACGCGCCCGTGGGGCCATGGAAGAGCTCGAGGATCTTGAGACCGTCCGCGTCGACGAGCGGCACGGGATCGTCGGCCGGGAACTTCGCGAGGAGGTTGCGGATCGCGTCCTCGCGCACCGTCTCGGGCACGTCGTCGAAGAGCGAGCCCAAGGCGGCGCGTTCGGCGTCGGCGAGCGTGGCCCAGTCGCCGCCGGTTGGGGCGGGACGGGCGCTCGGGACGAACAATCCGCCGTCGGGCGCAAGCCCACGCAGGATGGCCTCAAGAGATGTGACGGAACAATTGGAGCGCGTGCTGGTGAATGTCATTTACTTCGCCTCTTCGAGGACGGACTTGTAGTCGAGTACGGGGTGTCCGGCGGCGGCGAGTGCGGCGCAGGCCTTCTCGTTGTCGTCGAAGCGGAACACGAGCACGGCCTTCTCGCCGTGGTGGAACGCGAAGGCGTAGGAGTACTCGATGTCGACCTTCGCGGCGTCGAGCACGTCGAGGATCTCGGCCATGCCGCCGGGGCGGTCGGGTACCGTGACGGCCACGACCTCGCGCATGTTCGCGACGTGGCCGGCCTTTTTCAGGACCTCCTTCGCCTTGTCGTGATCACTCACGATCATGCGCACGATGCCGAACTCGGCGGTGTCGGCGAGCGAGAGGGTGACGATGGAGATGTCCGCGTTCGCGAGCGTGCGGCAGATGTTCGCGAGCTGGCCGGGGCGGTTTTCGAGGAAGACGCTGATTTGGTTGATGGTCATTGATTTTCTCCTGTGCGGCGTGCGGCGCGCGCGGGGCGCACGCCCTACCGTTACTTCTTTCTGTTGTCGATGACGCGCTTGATCTTGCCTTCCGAGCGCGGAAGGGTGTTGGGCTCCACGAGGGAGATCTTCGGCGTGAGGCCGATGATCGACTTCACGGCGTCGAGGACGCGCTTGCGGAGGTTCTCCATGTGGCGGATGTCGTCCGAGAACGCGGCGTCGGTGACCTCCACCTTGATCTCGAAGCGGTCGAGCGTGTCGGTGGACTCGAGCACGATCTGGTAGTGCGGGGCCACTTCGGGGACGCGGAGGAGGCCGGCCTCGATCTGGCCGGGGAACACGTTCACGCCGTGGATGATGAGCATGTCGTCCGAACGTGCGGAGATGCGGTCCATCACGCGCATGGTGCGTCCGCACGGACACTTCTCCGTGTGGAGGCGCGTGAGGTCGCGCGTGCGGTAGCGGATCATCGGCGTGCCGCAGCGGGAGATGGTGGTGAACACGAGTTCGCCGATTTCGCCGTCGGGGAGGGGCTCGAGCGTGTCGGGGTCGATGATCTCGGGATAGAAGTGGTCTTCCCAGATGTGGAGGCCCGTGCGGTGCGAGCAGGCGCCCGCGACGCCGGGTCCGGAGATCTCGGTGAGGCCGTAGATGTCGTGGGCGATGATGCCCGTCTCGCGCTCGATCGTCTCGCGCATCTCGTCGGTCCACGGCTCGGCGCCGAAGATGCCGTGGCGGAGCTTCGTGTCGCGCCGGAAGTCGACGCCCTGCTTCTTCGCCTCGTCCATGATGCGGAGGAAGTAGGAGGGCGTGGCGGCGATGGCGGTCACGCCGAGGTCGCGCATGAGCATGATCTGGCGTTCGGTGTTGCCGCCGGAGATGGGCAGCACGGCGCAGCCGAGTCCCTCGCTGCCGTAGTGGAGGCCGAGGCCGCCGGTGAAGAGTCCGTAGCCGTAGGCGACCTGGATCACGTCGCCCGCGCGGATGCCGTACATCGTGAGGCAGCGCATCGCGCCGTTCTTCCAGACCTCGATGTCCTGCATCGTGTTCGGGATGCAGATGGGCTTGCCCGTGGTGCCGGAGGAGCAGTGGAAACGGACGATCTCGTCCATCGGCGCGCCGCGGAGGCCCATCGGGTACTCGTCGCGGAGGTCGGTCTTCTTCGAGAAGGGGAGGAGCTTGATGTCCGCGAGCGTCTTGATGTGCTCGGGCCGCACGCCGCGTTCGTCGCAGCGTTTGCGGAAGAGTGGCACGCGCTCGTAGGCGTACTTCACCGTCCACTGCAGACGGTGCAGCTGGAGGGCGCGGAGGGGTTCGACGGGCATGTAGTCCATCGCCGACACGGGATGCGTGGGCGAGTTGACGTCATGCGGTAGTTCGGGATATACCATGGGGGTTCCTTTTGTTGTGAAGCGCATAGTATACCATATTTTCGTGATAAGCGCGCCGGATTGTGGTATACTATGCGCCCACAGACCCCACTGCCCGGTTGTGTAATGGTCAGCACAGCGGCTTTTGATGCCGCTTGAGGAGGTTCGAATCCTCCCCGGGCAACCACGGCCTGCGCAACGAGAACGAAAAGACTACGGAAGAAAACGGCGATGAACAGCCTGAACGACAGCGATTTCATGGTGTTCTCCGGGACGGCGAACCTGCCGCTCGCGGAGAAGGTGGCGAGCTATCTCGGCAAGCCCCTCAACAAGATCGACATCAAGCACTTCCCGGACGGCGAGACGTTCTGCCAGGTGCAGGAGGGCGTGCGCGGGCGCGACGTGTTCGTGATCCAGAGCGGCAGCCCCGCGCCGAACGAGGCGTACATGGAGCTGTTCATCATCATGGACGCGCTCAAGCGCGGCAGCGCCGCGCGCATCACGGCCGTTATTCCCTACTACGGCTACGCGCGCCAGGACCGCAAGGACCAGCCCCGCGTGCCGATCACCGCGCGCCTCGTGGCGAACCTCATCACGGCGGCGGGCGCGGACCGTGTGCTCACGCTCGACCTGCACGCGAACCAGATCCAGGGCTTCTTCAACATCCCGCTCGACCAGCTGCACGCCGAGCCGGTGATCCTCAAGTACATCCGCGACATGCATCTCCCGAAGCCGATCGTGGTGGCCCCCGATACGGGCGGCGCCAAGACGGCCTACGGCTACAGCCGCAAGCTCGGCACGGGGCTCGCCATCGTCGCCAAGCAGCGCACGGGCGGCGACACCGTGGACGCGTTCAGCGTGGTGGGCGACGTGAAGGACTGCGACGTGGTCATGATCGACGACATGACCGCCACGGGCGGCACGCTCAGCGCGGCCGCGAAGATGTGCCGCGACAACGGCGCGAAGAGCGTGCACGCGTTCGTGAGCCACTTCCCGCTCACGGCAAAGGGCGTGGAGCGCCTCATGGGCGAGGCCCAGCTCGACGAGCTCGTGGTGACGGACACGATCCCGCTCCGCGAGGGCTTCGACCCGTCGAAGCTGCCGTTCAAGCTCACCGTGCTCAGCGTGGCCCCGCTGATCGGCGAGGCGATCAAGCGCATCCACGGCAACGAGAGCGTCAACGACCTCTTCAACCACGAGTGACTTGCGCCCCGGCGCGTCCGGTGGTATACTATTCAGACAATTTCCCAACGAAAGGAAACCAAAGAAACATGAAGAAAGTCAGCTACAAGGAGCTCGGCCTCGTCAACACGAAGAAGATGTTCGCGAAGGCCGTCAAGGGCGGTTACGCCATCCCGGCGTTCAACTTCAACACGATGGAGCAGATGCAGGCGATCGTGCAGGCTGCCGTCGAGACGAAGTCCCCGGTGATCATGCAGGTCTCGAAGGGCGCGCGCAAGTACGCGAACCCCACGATCCTCCGCTACATGGCGCAGGGCGCCGTCGAGTACGCCAAGGAACTCGGCTGCAAGAACCCGCAGATCGTGCTCCACCTCGACCACGGCGATTCGTTCGAGACGTGCAAGAGCTGCATCGACATGGGCTTCTCGAGCGTCATGATCGACGGCTCGTCCCTCCCGTTCGCGGAGAACATCAAGCTGACGAAGAAGGTCGTCGCGTACGCGCACAAGTACGACGTGACGGTCGAGGCCGAGCTGGGCGTCCTCGCGGGCGTCGAGGACGAGGTGGCCGCCGAGGAGAGCCACTACACGAAGCCCGAGGAAGTGATCGAGTTCGCCACGAAGACCGGCTGCGACTCGCTCGCCATCTCGATCGGCACCTCGCATGGCGCCTACAAGTTCAAGCCCGAGCAGTGCACGCGCGACCCCAAGACGGGCCTTCTCATCCCGCCGCCGCTCGCGTTCGACGTGCTGAAGGCCATCGAGAAGAAGCTCCCCGGCTTCCCGATCGTCCTCCACGGTTCGTCCAGCGTCCCGCAGGAGTACGTGAAGATCATCAACGAGAACGGCGGCAAGCTGCCTGACGCGGTGGGCATCCCCGAGGCGCAGCTCCGCAAGGCGGCGAAGAGCGCGGTGTGCAAGATCAACATCGACTCCGACTCCCGTCTCGCGATGACCGCGGCCGTGCGCCAGTACTTCGCGCAGAACCCCGGCCACTTCGACCCGCGCCAGTACCTCGGTCCGGCGCGCGAGGAGATGAAGAAGCTCTACATCCACAAGATCGTGAAGGTCCTCGGCTCGAACAACAAGCTCTAAGCCGCGTCCCCCACGTTCGGGAAAGGGCCTCGTGCGCGCAGCGCACGAGGCTTTTCTTTTCCGCGTGGTGCTGCAGAAAGGCTTCCCTTGCGGCGGGAGATTTGCTATACTTGCGGCGTGAATGCCAAATTGAAGAAGTTGACCGGGCTTGCGTGCGCTGTCCTTGCGTGCGCCGCCCTCCACGGCGAGCCGGATTCGGCAGATGACCTCTGGCGCACTGCGTGGTCGAAGGACGAGCTGCTGTGCGACTGGCTCTCCCAGGATGCCGGCATCGCGCCGGGCAAGCAGTTCGCGAACACCGGCGTGACGGTGCGCGTCGCCAAGGCGCTCGCCCGCCACGGCATCGAGAAGCGTGCGGACGAGAAATGGCCGGACGCCATGGGCCGCTACCGCACCGCGTGCGCCAAACGCCGCGCATCGCGTCTGCGCGTCCTCGCCGGTACGCGTTGGGTCTACTGCCGCCACTACGTGATGGGCGGCTCGCACTACGCCTACACCGAGGCGCTCTCCGACGCGCAGAGCGAGCGCACCTACCTCCCGATCGGCAGTTCGCTCTGCCTCGCGGAGGCGACGGCGGACGGGCTGTGGCGCGAGACGGTTCTGCTCGAGTCGAAGGACGGCTGCTTTCGCGACGTGGACGTGTCGCCCGATGGAAAGAGAATCCTCTATTCCTTCAAGGCGTCCGACCGCGACGACGACTTCCACCTCTACGAAATGGAGCTTGCGACGCGTAAGGTGCGCCAGTTGACTTCCGGGAAGGGGGCAGCCGACTACGAAGGCTGCTACCTGCCGGACGGACGCATCCTCTTCAACTCCACGCGCTGCATGCAGATCGTGGACTGCTGGTGGACCGAGGTGAGCAACCTCTACCGCTGCGAGGCGGACGGCTCCAAGATCACGCGCATCACCTACGACCAGGTCCACGACAACTACCCCACGCTCACGTGGGACGCCCGCATCCTCTACACCCGGTGGGAATACAACGACCGCTCGCAGATGTACCCCCAGCCGCTCTTCTCGATGAACGTGGACGGCACGAATCCGCGTGCCTACTACGGCGGTAACTCGTGGTTCCCCACCACCCTCATCCACGCCCGCGCCGTGCCGAACAGTCCGCTCTTCTTCGGCATCTGCACGGGCCATCATTCCCTCCAGCCCGGCGAACTCATGCGCTTCGACCCGCGCGAAGGCCGCGAGGAGGCCCAGGGTGCGTGGCAGCTCGAGCCGCTCCGCCGCGCCAAGGCGCGTAAGGTCGATGCCGACGGGCAGCAAGGGCGCGTCGCGCTGTATCCCTATCCAATCGACGCAGACAACGTCGTGCTGTCGTTCCTGCCGCAGGGGTGGAAACGCAACGCGCAGGGACATCCGCAATACCGCGACCACAAGGCGCCGTTCGCGCTGTACTGGACGGATGTGAACGGCGCGCGCGAACTGCTCGTGGCGCAGAATGGCAAGGTGCCGTGCGGACGTCCCGTGCCGGTGCGTGCGCGCGACCTGCCGAACCGTTCGTCGGTGATGCCGGACGAAAACGCCAAGACCGGCGTCGTGGCAATCCGCGACGTGTATGTGGGCGACGCGATGAAGGGCGTGCCGCGCGGGACGGTGAAGTCGATGCGCGTCGTCTCGATCGACTACCGTCCGGTAGGCATCGGCCACAACGGCAATGCCGGACCCGGCGGCGGGGGACTCTCCTGCACGCCGCCGGCGCTCGGCAACGGCACGTGGGGCGTGAAGCGCGTACTCGGGGAAGTGCCCGTGGCGGAGGACGGCTCGGTGGCGGTCGAAGTGCCGTGTCGCACGCCGATCTACTTCATGCTCCTCGACGAAAAGGGCCGGATGGTGCAGTCCATGCGCAGCTGGACGACGCTCCAGCCCGGCGAGACCGCGAGCTGCGTGGGCTGCCACGAGCCGCTCAACCAGGCGCCGGATTTCAGGAGCGGCAACGTGGAGGCGGGGCGGGCGCTCGCCTCGCTCACGAAGCCGTTGCGCGGATTCAGTTTCACGAAGGACGTCCAGACCATCCTCAACCGCCGGTGCGTGACCTGCCACAATCCGCTGAAGAACGCAAAGATTCCCGACTTCACGGACGCCCCCGTGTCCGACGCGCGGTCGAAACGCCGCTGGTCGCGGGCCTACGTGTCGCTGACGCGCGCCCGTCAAGTCGAGGGGAACACCGACAAAATGCGTTGGACGGCGAACCCAGGCGACCCCAAGGGTTGCGTGAACTGGATCCACTCCGCCTCCGTGCCCACGCCGATTCCGCCGCTCGTGAACGGCTCGCGCGTGAGCCGTCTCTTCACGGAGAAACTCGACAAGGGACATTGCAAGGGCCTCACCGACGCCGAGAAGCGCACGATCGCCTGCTGGATCGACCTCGGCGTCCCGTTCTGCGGCGACTACGAGGAGGGCGCGGCCTGGACCGACGCCGAACGCGACCGCTGGGCGGCGTGCTGCCGCAAGCGCGAGGCGTTCCGCACGCCGTCCGAGCGGTGACGCGGCGACGGGTGCGCTGCTGACTTTGCGGCGGCGGGCTGTTGTGGTATAATAATGTGTCTTTCACCCCAAAGGAAGTTGACATGGAAGTCCGTTACACGACCGGCAAGAACGAATACCGGCGCATGACCACCGAGGAACTGCGCGCGGCGTTCCTCAACACCAAGCTCTACGAGAAGGGCAAGGTGAACCTGATGTACTGCGAAGTCGAGCGCGGCATCGCGGGTTTCGCGGTGCCCACCACGAAGCCGCTCGGGCTCCCGGCGGGCAAGGAACTCGCGAGCGACTACTTCTGCGAGCGTCGCGAACTCGGCATCCTCAACATCGGCGGCGCGGGCACGGTGACCGTGGACGGCAAGAAGTACGCGTTGCGTCCGCTCGACGTCCTCTACGTGGGCAAGGGCGCGAAGAAGGTACTGCTCGCCTCGGATTCGGCGAAGAAGCCGGCGGAGTTCTACCTCGCGAGCTATCCCGCGCACAAGGAGTATCCCACGAAGCTCATCAAGTTCGAGGATGCGAACCACCGCCATCTCGGCACGGTCGAGGACTGCAACGTGCGCACGATCCACCAGTTCATCCTCCCCGGGAAGTGCGACAGCTGCCAGCTTGTGATGGGCTTCACGCGCCTCGAGCCGGGCAGCAACTGGAACACGATGCCCGCGCACACGCACGAGCGGCGTACGGAGATGTACATGTACTTCGACATCGCGCCGGACGCGGCGGTGTTCCACTTCATGGGCGCGGGCGACGAGACGCGCCACCTCGCGATGCACAACCACGACGTGGTGGTGAGTCCGATGTGGTCCATCCACGCGGGCGTGGGCACGCGCGCGTATACCTTCTGCTGGGCCATGGGCGGCGAGAACCAGGTGTTCGACGACATGGACGGGATCGCGATCAGCGCGTTGCGCTGATCGAAAGTGTAAAGTGTAAAGTGTAAAATTAGAGGGAGGATCAGAAATGATACTAGATCAGTTCAAGCTGGACGGCAAGGTGGCCGTGGTGACGGGCGCGGGACGCGGCATCGGCCAGGCGTATGCGCTCGGTCTTGCGGAGGCGGGCGCGGACATCGCCATCGTCGACGTGATCGACATGTCCGAGACGGCGGAGAAGATCAAGGCTCTCGGGCGGAAGGTCCTCTGCGTCAAGGCGGACCTCGCGAAGGGCGAGAAGGAGAGTCCGAAGATCGTCGCGAAGGTGGTGAAGGCGCTGGGGCGCCTCGACATCCTCGTGAACAACGCGGGCATCATCCGCCGCGAGCCGTTCGTGGAGCACTCGGCGAAGAACTGGAACGACGTGATCTCGATCAACCTCTCCACGCCGTTCTTCCTCTCGCAGGCGGCGGCGCGCCAGATGATCGCTCAGGGACAGGGCGGCAAGATCATCAACATCGGATCGATGCTCTCGTTCCAGGGCGGCATTCTCATCCCCGGCTACGCGGCGGCGAAGGGCGGCATCAAGTCGCTCACGATGCTCATGGCGAACGAGCTCTCGAAGCACGGCATCTGCGTGAACGCGATCGCGCCCGGCTACATCGCCACGGAGAACACGCGTCCGATCCGCGAGGACAAGAAGCGCAACAAGGCGATTCTCGACCGCATCCCTGCTGGACGCTGGGGCACGCCGGACGACCTGAAGGGCCTTTGCGTGTTCCTCGCCTCCCCGGCGAGCGACTACGTGACCGGGTTCATGTACGCCTGCGACGGCGGCTGGCTTGCGCGGTAACGGATTGACATGAAGATTCTCTCGCGATACATCCTTCGGGAGTTCTGCGTCCCGCTGTTCTACTGCCTGACGGGCTTCATCTCCATCTACGTGCTGTTCGAGCTGTTCGGCTCGTTCAGCAAGCTGATGTCGGCGAAGCCCGGGCTCGCGGCGGCGGCGGCGTATCTCGCGGGGTATTTCGCGCCGTACTTCCAGTGGATGGCGCCGGCGTGCCTGATGCTGGCGACGCTCTACACGATGTGGCGGTTCTGCCGGAACTCGGAGATCGTCGCGATGCGCGCGAGCGGCATCGGCTTCTTCACGATCGTGAAGCCGCTTCTGGCGATGTCCGTGCTCATGGCGTGCGTCGTCGCATGGGTGAACGAGTCGTACGTGCCGCGCCGCAGCTCGTGGGCGAAGCAGTTCAAGGACGCGAAGTTCAACGTCGCCGAGACCGCAGAGGGGAGAGGCCTCTTCTTCGTCAACGAGAAGGCCGGACGCCGCTGGCAGGCGGACATGCCGCGCTCACGGAGCGCGCGGGCCCTGGAGAACGTGCGCGTGACGGTGCGCGATCCCGAGGCGCGGCTGGACCTCTCCATGCGCCGCGAGCGCAGGATATCGTCGGCCCGCGCCGTGTTCAAGGGCGGGCAGTGGTATTTCTTCGCGCCGCGGGTGGTGTGGTACGAGAACGGGGTGGAGACGCCGGACGCGACCATTCCCCAGGATGCCGGGCTGTGGTGCTTCCCGGAGTTCGACGAGCGCCCGGAGGAGCTGGTGCGCGAGAACTGCGAGTGGGCGTACATGTCCACGCGCGACCGCCTCGGCTATCTCGGGACGCATGCCAACCTGGAGGAGGACACGCGGCGGCGGTACCGCTACGACGTGTGGGCGCAGGCCGTGGCGCCGCTCGCCTGCCTGGTCATCACGCTCTTCGCGATTCCGATGGGCATCGCGACGGGGCGGCAGAGCGTCTTCCGCGGAATCGTCGGCGCGCTTGCGATGTTCTTCGCGTTCTATGGCCTCACGATCCTCTGCATGGTGATGGCCGCGCGCGGGTGGCTCGCGCCGTTCCCGGCGGCGGTGCTGCCGGACATCGTGTTCCTCGCTCTCGGCGTGCGCCTTTTCTGGAAGAACCGCTAGACGCGGCCTCTCTTTTTTGCTATACTTTCCGTCCATGATTTCGGTTCATTGTGGACATAAAAGAAAGGCGACTTAAAATGGTGACGGCAATCATCGTGGCGGCGGGGAAGAGCGAGCGGATGGGCGCGGGAACGGACAAGGCGTTCCTGAACCTCGGCCCGAAGCCCGTTCTGGCCTGGAGCCTTCTGGCATTTGAGCGCTGCACGGACGTCGACCAGATCGTCGTTGTCGTGCGGAAGGACCAGCTCGTGGCCACGAAGGCCCTTGCGCGCATGTTCGGCATTTCCAAGGTCCGCTCCGTGGTGGCTGGCGGCGCCAAGCGCCAGGATTCCGTGCTGAACGGCCTCAAGGAGGTCGACGCCGACGCGCGCATCGTGGTGGTGCACGACGGGGCGCGCCCCTGCGTGAAGCCCGAGACGATCGCAGAGACGGTGAAGGTGGCCAAGCGCGCCGGCGCGGCGGTGGTGGGCTGCCACATCTGGGACACCGTGAAGTACGTCGAGAAGGGCACCATGGTCACGCGCACGGAGGACCGCGCGAAGCTCTGGGCCGTGCAGACGCCGCAGGCGTTCAGCGCCTCGCTCATCCGGCGCGCCTACGCCGAGGTCGTGAAGCGGAAGGCGGACGTCACGGACGACGCGTCGGCTGTGGAGCTCCTGGGCGAGCCGGTGAAGATCGTCGAGACGAACGCCCCGAACCTGAAGATCACCACGGTCGAGGACCTGCAGCTCGCGGCGGCCGTCGTCTTGAAGGGCTGATCGGAAAGGACTTTGGCACAGTGGGCAGAATCTACGCCATTCTCGGAGACATCCACTCCAACATCGAGGCGCTCCAGACGGTGCTGGACGATGCGCGCGCGCAGGGAGCGACGCACTACGTGTGCGTGGGCGACGTCGTGGGCTACAACGCCGCGCCGGCCGAGTGCATCCGCGTGGTGCGCGACGAGCTCCAGTGCCCCGTGGTGCGCGGCAACCACGACCACTACGTGTCGTACTTCGACACCAGCCTCGCCGACTTCCACCCCGCCGCCGCGCAGGTGGTGGAGTGGACGCGCAGCCAGCTGACGAACGACGACATGAGCTGGCTCCACAACCTCCCGCTCCAGAAGCCGGTCATGGGCTTCATGCTCGTGCACGCCACGCTGGACATGCCGGACCACTGGGGCTACGTGTTTGACAACCAGCAGGCGGAGTCGAACTTCAACTACCAGTACACGCAGATCTGCTTCCACGGCCACACGCACGTGCCGATCATCTACGCGAACACGCCGGGCGGCGTGGTGCACTACGAGCCGCGCGACTTCACGTACGAGTTCGGCCAGAAGCTCTTCATCAACGTCGGCAGCGTGGGGCAGCCCCGCGACGGGGACCCGCGCGCCTCGTACGTGCTCTTCGACATGGCCGCGCGCCAGATCCGGTTCCGCCGCCTGGAGTACGACGTGGCGTCCGCGCAGGCGCGCATCCGCGACGCCGGCCTTCCGGACCGCTGCGCCGAACGACTGGAGCAGGGCAGATGAAAGGGTGCGCCCCCGCCATCGCCGCGCTCCTCCTCTGCGCCGGCTGCCTTTCGTCATCGACCCCCGCGCCGAAGACCTGGATCGTGTCCCCGCCGGACGTCGCGCCCCCGGTCGCCCCGTCTCCGGGTGCCTTCGCCGTCACCCGCCAGGGCGCGCTCACCGTGACGGCGCCGTTCGACTCGACGAGCTTCGTGGTGCGCCGCGCCGACGGCAGCGTGGCGCGCGACCCGTACAACGTCTTCGCGTCCCCGCCGTCGGCGCTGCTGCGCGCGTCCGTGCGGGCTCGTCTCGAGGCGGACGGGCGCTTCGGGCGCGTCGTGCCGCAGTCCAGTGCCGCATTCGCCGACGTGCAGGCCGAGGTGCTCGTGCGCGACCTGTCGCTCGACTGCTCGAATCCCGACCGGCGCGCGGCCCGCGCGGCCGTGAGCCTCGACGTGCTGCGCATGGGGCGCGGCGCACGCACCGTGGTGCTTTCCGGCGACGGCGACGGCGCGGCGGACGCAGCGAACGGCGACTATTCCGCCGCCTTCTCGCAGGCGTTCGACGCCGCGCTCGCGAACGCGCTCCGCGCCCTGAAGGAGCAGCCGCCGCCCCAGCCGCTTGAATCAACCACCAAAGGAGAAAACAAATGAAACAAGACCTTTCCCGTCGTGACTTCATGAGGGGAGCCGCCGGACTCGCCGGCGTCATTGCAGCCGGACGCTCCCCGTCGCTCTACGCCGCGGGCGCCAACGACAGGGTGCGCGTGGCGTGCGTGGGATATTCGGACCGCTTTCGCCAGTCCCTGCTGCCGTGCTTCAAGGCCCACATGAAGGAGCTCAACTTCGACATGGTCGCCGTCGCCGACCTTTGGAAGAAGCGCCTCGAGGAGAAGGCCGTGCCCGGTCTCAAGGACGCGCTCGGACACGACGTGGCCGCCTACCGCAGCGACGTGGAGCTCTACGAGAAGGCGACGGACGTCGACGCCGTGATCATCTCCACGGCCGACTTCCAGCACGCGCAGCACGCCACGCACGCCGTCAACGCCGGAAAGGACGCCTACTGCGAAAAGCCGATGGCCGAGGACATGTACTCCGCCAACATGCTGCTCGACGCGGTGAACGCGAAGCGCAAGGCCGGGTTCGCCCCGGGCGCGGTCCTCCAGATCGGCTCGCAGCGCCGCAGCGGCCCCGCCTACCACGCCGCCAAGGCGTTCCTCGAGAGCGGCAAGTTCGGCAAGCTCACCTACGTGGACCTCTGCTGGAACGTGAACCAGAACCGCCGCTGGCGCCGCGACGAGAAGCTCGTCGCCTCGCTCAAGAAGGAGGACATCGACTGGAACCTCTGGCTCCTCGACCGCGATCCCGCCTGCTACGCCTTCGATCCGCGCAAGTACCTCGAGTTCCGCCTCTTTTGGCCGTTCTCGAGCGGCATCCCCGGCCAGTGGATGTGCCACCAGATCGACACCGTCGGCTGGTACACGGGCCTCCTCCACCCGCTCAGCGCCGTCGCCTCCGGCGGCACGTACGCGTGGAATGACGGCCGCATGAGCTTCGACACGTTCACCACGATCCTCGAGTACGGCCCGTCCAAGCTGAACGACAAGGGCTTCCAGGCCGTGTTCTCGTCGCGCCAGACGAACAGCGCGCGCGGCAACGTGGAGAAGTATCATGGCCCGAACGGCACGATCGACCTCTGCCGCGGCCGCTTCCCGACCGAGGGCGTGGAGCGTCCCAAGAAGCGGATCGACGAAAAGCTCACGGAGAACTACCAGGCCGCCGAGACGGCCGCCAACACCGGCGGCGACAAGCTCACCTCCGCGCACATGCGCAACTGGATGAAGTGCGTGCGCGACCGCAAGGACCCGAACGCCTCCGTCGATGCCGGCTACGGCCACGCGATCGCCCTCATCATGGCGAACGCCGCCAGCCGCACCGGCATGAAGGCGACCTTCTGCACGAAGACGCGCCAGGTGATGGTCGACGGCAAGCCGTTCACGGGCTATTCCTCGCTGGCAACCGGAAGAATCTAACGGAGAGACCATACAATGAAGGTTGAAAAGAAAGAGTCCTCGCCCTGCGTGCTCGCGCTGTCCGTGACGGCAGGGGCCGACGAGATCAAGGAAGAGTACCAGAAGGTGCTGACGGCGTTCATCAAGAACGCGGTCGTGCCCGGGTTCCGCAAGGGGAAGATCCCGCTTCCCGTCCTCAAGCAGAAGTTCCAGGCCGAGATCGCGCAGGAGTCCCAGCAGGCGTGCTTCAGCAAGCTGTACCCCGAGGCGCTGAAGGAGGCGTCGGTCGAGCCGCTGTCCATCCAGGACGTGACCGACCTCTCATTCTCGCCCGAGACGGGCTTCTCGTTCACGGCGCTCGTCGAGGTGCGTCCCGTGTTCGACCTGCCCAAGTACAAGAAGCTCGCACTCAAGCAGGGCGACGTGTCGGTGAGCGACGACCAGGTCGCGACCGAGCTCGAGAACTACCGCCAGGCCTTCGCAAAGTACGAGAACGCAAAGGACGACGCCGTGGTGGCCGAGGGCGACTTCGTGTGCTTCGACTATTCCGGCACCACGGACGACGACCCGCCGAAGCCGCTCAGCGAGATCGTGCCCGACCAGACCGCCGTCTGCGCGGGCACAGACTTCTGGACGCAGGTGGAGGAGGGGCGCTTCGTGCCCGAGATCCTCGAGGCGCTGAAGGGCATGAAGGCCGGCGAGACGAAAGAGGGCGTGAAGGTGTCGTTCCCGAAGGAGGCCGCGCCTGAGCCCCTGCAGGGCAAGGGCGCCGTCTACACTGTCACGCTGAAGAGCTTCCGCAGCCGCATCCTCCCGGACGACGCGGCGTTCGTGGCCGCCGCGAAGGCGGAGTCGATGGACGCCCTCCGCGCCGACTTCCGCAAGCGGATGGAGGAGGACGCCAAGGCCCGCGACGTCGCCGACCGGAAGAACCAGGCAATCGACCTGCTCCTCGCCAAGTCCGACTTCGACGTCCCGCCCTCGCTCGTGCGCCGCCAGACGCAGCGCGTCCTCGAGGAGTACGAGCAGCGTGCCCAGTACTCGGGCCTGCCCGCCGACTACTTCAAGGAGCACCAGGAACAGATCATCGGCGACGCCACGAACACGGCCGTCCGCAGGGTCCGCCTCTCGTACATCCTCGCCGGCATTGCCAAGGAGGAGAGCCTGGAGGTCTCCGAGGACGACGTGATGGCCGGTCTCGAGAAGATGGCCGCGGCTTCAGGCGGCAAGCAGACCGCCGCCGACCTGCGCAAGCAGATCGAGGAGAACGGCCAGATATCCGCCTACAGGGAGCAGCTCACCGCCGAGAAGGCCCTCGACTTCGTTCTTGGCGCTGCGAAATGAACAGACAAGGTGAATCAGTGAAAGCGAACGCTTCCTATCTAGTGCCGTACGTCGTCGAGCAGACCTCGCGCGGCGAACGCTCTTACGACATCTACTCCCGCCTCCTGCAGGACCGCATCGTCATGCTCGGCGGCGAGGTGACGGACGACTCGGCCAACTCGATCGTCGCGCAGCTACTCTTCCTGCAGGCGCAGGACGCGAAGAAGGAGATCTCGATGTACATCAACTCGCCGGGCGGCAGCGTCACGGCGGGGCTTGCCATCTACGACACGATGCAGTTCATCTCTTGTCCCGTGGCGACGTACTGCATCGGCCAGGCGGCGTCGATGGGCGCCGTGCTGCTCACCGCCGGCGCAAAAGGCAAGCGCTACGCGCTTCCGAACGCCCGCATCATGATCCACCAGCCGTGGGGCGGCGCCGAGGGCAAGGCGAGCGACATCGAGATCACCGCGCGCGAGATCCTCCGCTTGAAGGAGATCCTCAACCAGATACTCGCCAACCATTCCGGGAAGGCTCTGGATGACGTCGTACACGACACCGACCGAGACCACTTCATGAGCGCGGCGGAGGCCTGCACGTGGGGACTCATCGACAAGGTACTCGACCCGAAGAAGGCGTGACATGCCACGTAAGAAGAATGACGATGGAATCCTGGGCACGAGCTGCTCGTTCTGCGGACGCGGACTCGACGAGACGGTCGTGGTGCCGGGTCCGGCCGGTGCCAACATCTGCGAGGACTGCGCACAGCAGGCGCTCGAGATAGCCGAGGAGGTGCGCCGCCAGAGCGGACTGGGCGGACGCAAGCCCGCGAAGAAGGCACAGCAGGCCGCCCCTGCGGCGCCGGCGCCCGTGGGGCCGGTCCCCTCGCCGCGCGAGATCAAGGAGTTTCTCGACAAGTACGTGATCGGACACGAGTCCACGAAGAAGATCCTCTCCGTCGCCGTGCACAACCACTACCGTCGACTCGAGTCGTCTGCCGCGAAGGCGGCGAGCGACCCCGAGTTCGCCGACGTCGAGATCGAGAAGTCCAACATCCTCCTCATCGGCCCGACGGGCTGCGGCAAGACGCTCTTCGCCCGTTCCCTCGCGAAGTTCCTGAAGGTGCCGTTCGCGATTGGCGACGCCACCACCCTCACCGAGGCCGGATACGTGGGCGAGGACGTCGAGAACGTGGTTCGCTACCTGTGGCAGAACGCGGACGGCGACACGGCCAAGGCCGCGCGCGGCATCATCTACATCGACGAGATCGACAAGATTGCCTCGAAGACGGACAATGTGTCCATCACGCGCGACGTCTCCGGCGAGGGCGTGCAGCAGGCGCTGCTGAAGATCGTCGAGGGAACGACATGCCGCTTCCCGCCGAAGGGAGGTCGCAAGCACCCCGACCAGGAGTACATCGAGGTGGACACCTCGAACATCCTCTTCATCTGCGGCGGCGCGTTCGTTGGTCTCGACAAGATCATCGCCGAGCGCACGGGCCGCAACGTGATTGGCTACGGCGCCACCGAATCCGGTACATCGGAGGATGCTTCCAAGAAGTCCGGTCCGCTTGACGTGCGTCCCGAGGACCTCGTCAAGTTCGGCCTCATCCCCGAGTTCACAGGCCGTCTGCCCGTCGTCACCTCGATGAGCGAACTCTCCGAGGACGACCTCGTGCGCGTGCTGACGGAGCCGAAGAACTGTCTCGTGAAGCAGTACCGCAAGCTTCTCGCGATGGACGGCGTGGACCTCGAGTTCGCGCCCGAGGCGCTGCGCGAGCTCGCGAAGGCCGCCCTCGCGCGCAAGACCGGCGCGCGCGGTCTCCGCGCCGCAATGGAGCGCATCATGACGGACGTCATGTACGAGGGCGCGGGTGACCAGGGCACCCGGAAGGTGGTGGTCACCGCCGACATGGTGAAAGAAGGCCTGAAATGACCGTCACGCTCCTGCGTGCCAAACTGCACCGCATCCGCGTGACCGAGGCGTGTCTCGACTACGTGGGTTCGCTCACGGTGGACGCCGACCTGATGGACGCCGTGGGGCTCTACCCCCACGAGAAGATACTCTGCGCGGACGTCGAGAACGGCGCGCGTTTCGAGACGTACGCGATTCCAGGCCCGCGCGGCTCGCGCGTGTGCTGTCTCAATGGCGCCGCCGCGCATAAGGGGAAGGTCGGCGACCGGCTCATCGTGATGGCCTTCGGGCAGTTCTCGCCCGACGAGGCCGCCGTGCACGCGCCGAAAGTCGTGTTCCTCGACGAGCGGAACAACCCGGCCCCGCAACCCCGCACGTCCGCCGGAACGCCCGCGTGAAGGTTGCCGTCGGACTCTCCGGCGGCGTCGATTCGTCCGTCGCGGCGCTGTTGCTGAAGGACGCCGGCCACGAGGTGGTGGGCGTCACGATGAAGCTCTGGCGCGAGGGACGCTATCAGGGCGGCGCGCGCGACGCCTGCTTCGGCGCGGGCGAGGAACTCGACATCGCGCAGGCCGCCGCGCTTGCGGAACGCCTCGGCATCGACTACCGGGCAATCGACTGCGCGGACGCCTACGAACGTGACGTGCTCGACTACTTCCGCGAGACATCCCTCGCCGGACGTACCCCAAACCCGTGCGTGTTCTGCAACGCGCGCATGAAGTTCGGTCTCCTGCCGCGCCTTGCGCGCGAAGCCGGTCTCGACTTCGAGGCGTTTGCCACCGGACACTACGCGCGGATCGTGCGCCATGGCGGACGCTTTGCCGTGCAGCGCGCAGCGGACGAAGGCAAGGACCAGAGCTATTTCCTTTATCGTCTCTCGCAGGACCAGCTCGCGCAGACGCTCTTTCCGCTCGGCGACCTCACGAAACAAGAGGTGCGCGCCTACGCGCGTGCGCACGGGCTCGGTATGGCGGACAAGCCCGACTCGCAGGATTTCTACTCGGGCGACCGCAACGAACTCCTCGGCATCGCGGACCGCGAAGGGGAGGTCGTGGACCTCGCGGGTCGCGTGCTGGGCCACCACCGGGGCTACTGGCACTACACGATTGGCCAGCGGAAAGGTCTCGGCATCGCCGCGCCGGAACCGCTTTACGTGGTACAGATCGACGCCTGCCGCAACCGCGTAGTGCTGGGCAATCGGGAGGAGTTGTGCGTGAAGTCGTTCCAAGTGGACGAAATGAACTGGATGGCCCAGGATGAGACGGATGCGCCGCTTGCGTGCAACGTGAAGATCCGCAGCACGGGCGTACCGCGCGGTCCGGTCACGTTCCAGAACGGCGTCTGCACCGCGCCAGAGGGTCTTTCTGGGGTCGCGCCGGGACAGTCTGCCGTATTCTACGGCGCGGACGGCGATATCCTCTGCGGCGGCGTGATCCAATGAGCCTCGCGTCCTGCGTCTCCCGTCTCGCGTCAAATATGCTATACTATTCCGCATGACCGCCAACCCCAGGGAATGGTATGTGCTTCACGTGAAGCCGAGGACCGAGAAGAAGGTAATGCAGTACCTTGCGCTCGGTCGCGGGTTTCGCCATCTTCCAGTCTACGTAAAAGTGACGAAGGTCCAGCGTCGGAAGGTGCGGCGGGAACTGCCGCTCTTCCCCGGCTATGTGTTCGCACACCTCTCGCCGGCCGAACGCCTGGCGGTGCTGAAGTCGAACCTCATTGTGCATCCGATTCCCGTGCCGAACCCGCGCGAGATGATCCACCAACTCCGTCAGATCGCGCACGCGGGCCGGGGCTCAACCGAGATGCGCCCGACCAACCCGTTCAAGGAGGGCGACTACGTGCGCGTGAAGTACGGGCCGATGCACGGCACGGAGGGGTATGTCAAGCGCGAGGGCGCGAAGGCCACGGTCGTCCTCAACGTGGCGGCCCTCGGCACGGCCGTTGAAGTCTCCGTCTCCCCGGAAGACGTTGAGCTTGTTCCCGTCGAAAGACACTGCATTGAAAGCCAAAAGGAAAAAACATGAAAGAGACGCTCGTTGCATTGTCGGCCCTCGCGGCCGTGTCCGTTCAGGCGACGTTCACCCTCGACCGCTCGGTGATGTCTGAGGAATACTGGAAAATCTGGAATGACGATGCCCAGAGACGCATCGACGCGGACATCGAGAAGTACCGCAAGGCGGACGGCGTCTTCGCGGTCGACGCGCCGGACGGCGCGGAGGTGAAGGCGGAGCAGCTGACGCACGCCTTCTTCTTCGGCGCGCACATCTTCAACTTCGGCCAGCTCGGCACGAAGGAGCGCAACGCCCGCTACAAGGCGCTGTACGGGAAGGAGGGCGCGCTCTTCAACTCCGCCACGGTCGCGTTCTACTGGCGCGCGTTCGAGCGTTTCCCCGGCAAACCGCGTTTCGAGGCGGCTCCGGAGGACAGCGAGGAATTCTGGAACAACTGCCCGAACCCCAAGGAGCAGCCGCACTGGAGGCGTCCGCCGACGGATCCCGTGATCGACTATCTCACGTCGCGCGGCTGCCGCATCCACGGCCACCCGCTCGTGTGGGGCAACAACACGTGGATGACGCCGAACTGGCTGTGGGACGAGCTGTGCCCGGAGGCGGAGAAGGCCGCGCTTGAGAAGGCGTCGGGCGTGAAGATCCCCCGCTGGAACGCATCCATCCCCGCCGGCGCGCCCGCCCGCAAGGTCGACAGGGCATGGGAACGCGCCTGGGCGCAGATATACAAGAAGCTCACCGGCGAGCAGATCGCCGCGCTCGTCCCCACGTTCCTCAAGGCGCAGAACGAATGCTACGAGCGGCGCATCCGCCAGATCGGCGAAAGGTACGGCGCGCGCGTCCACTCGTGGGACGTGGTGAACGAGAGCGCGACCGACTTCGACCGGTTCGGGCGCAGGGCGGTACGGAATCGCCCGTTCGACGGCTCGCACTACGGCCCGATGCCGGCGGACTACGCGTACAAGGCGTTCGTCTGGGCGGGGAAGTACCTGCCGAAAAACGCCTGTTTCAACTTGAACGACTACAACATGGGCGACGGCTTCTTCCTCCAGGCGAGGGACCTCGTGGCGCATGGCGCGCGCATCGACGTGGTGGGCTCGCAGATGCACCTCTTCAACCCCAAGGAGAGCCTGAAGATCATGGCTGGCAAGGGGCCGACGCACCTCCGGCCGGAGAAGATCGCCGAGCGCTTCGTCCGCGTCTCGAAGGCGGACCGCCCCATCCACCTCTCCGAGATCACCATCACCGCGCCCGACAACTCGCCGAAGGGGCAGATGGTCCAGGCGATCATCATGCGCAACTGCTACCGCGCGTGGTTCGCAGTGGAGAAGATGAACGGCATCACGTGGTGGAACGTGGTGGACGACTGCGGCGCGCCGGGTGAGCCCTCGATCAGCGGGCTCTTCACGCGCGACATGCAGCCGAAGACGGCGTACTTCGCGATGGACGACCTCGTCAACCGCGAGTGGAAGACGAAGACCACGGCGAAGGCGCAGGGCGGCAAGGTGTCGTTCCGCGGTTTCCGAGGCGTCTACCGCCTGACCTGGAAGGGCGTTGACGGCATGGAACGGACCCAGCTCGTCGAAGTCGGCTGCAAGTAGCGGACGGAGAGCCTGTTCCGGCGCCCTCTTTCCCTTCCCCGAGCAGGCGGGGTCGCTGCCTCGGCTTCATTTTGCGCTTTCAAGGCGGCACGATGTTTGCTATAATCAGAAACGCCTTCCGGGAGCTAGGAAAAAGAAAGGTTCGACGATGAATGATTCACTCAAGTTGCTAGGTGCGTCTGCCCTGTCGCTCATGTTCGCATTCAGCGGGTGCGGGGACCGCACGTCCGAATCGGGCGGCGGATCGGGAACTTCGGCGCGAACCGCGTTCAAGCCGCTTGCTGGAGAGGACGCGCAGTTCGTCATCGGCGTGAACCTGGACAAGGAGCAGGCATTCAAGATCGTCGATGCCTACAAGAAGCTCGCCTTCGACGTGTCTAAACTTGAAAAGGAAGACGTCGCAAAGGCCGAGGAGAAGATAGCCGCGTACAAGAAGGACCTTTTCACGGACATTCCACCAGACGGGCGCACGTTCATCGACAAGAGCGGACTGCGCGATGCCGATGTCCGTTGGGCCGTGCTGTCGATGGACAGCCTGCAGGTCGTGGACGGCAATCTGCAGATAGATACGCTCTCCTGTGCGATTGGCGGGAAGATCGACCTGAAAAAGCTGATTTCCGCCATTCAGGAAGAACCGGATGCCGAAATTTCCTTTGAGGAAATGACACTTGAAGGCGAGAAGGTGTGGCGGTTGGCTCCACAGAAGGAGAAAGACATCAAGGAAATGGGCAAGGCGCACATCGATCCGCATGTCACGTCGCTTGACGGCGGCCTTGTCGTGGTGGCGATGTCGCGCTCTGCGCTCGCAAAGCAGATTCGCCTTTACCGCACGGGAGAGGGGAAGGGCGATTCTCTGGGAAGATTCGCGGCGGCGGAGGGGGAACTGATGTCGTTCCACATTGCCGGCATTGGCGATGTGCTGCGCCGGAACATGTCGCGCATGGAACTGCAGGTGATCAATCGGCTCGTTCCAGATGGTGATGAACTCGTTTACGGGTTGCGCGGCCTCGACATCGAAACCACAGTGCAGCCAGACGGAATGATGTCCGACGCCATCCGGCTGGAGACCGCGTCGGAGAAGGACGCCGACAAGCTCCGCACCTTGGCGAAGACGGTGCTGATGGCGGCAACGGCGGCCCAGAAGGCAAGGGAACCGAATGTGCCGGAGAAACTGAAGAGGGCTTTGGAGAACGTGAAAATCGGAGGCGCCGACGGCCGGGTCGTCATTGAATGTGGCAGCTTCGGGCTGCCGTGCATCATGGCCGGCGCGCTCTTCCCCGCGATTTCATCCGCGATGTTAAACGCGCAGACGACGGCGATGGCGATGAACGGGCGCAGGCTCCACCAGGCCATCACGCTCGCCAACGTGTCGCGTGAGGCGGCAGGCAAAGGCACGGTGTGGCCGCGCACGGTCAAGAAGGAGGGCGGGGACGACCTCGAGGACCGGGCGTTCACTTCGGCAACGGAATACTTCAATGCCGTGTTTGACATGGCGCACTACGGTACGCCCGCGTGGAGGTCTCACCTCGAGGATCTCGATGTCGGAGTACTCGGCAAGAAGGCCGTCGTCGGCAAGGCAATTACCGCCGCAGGGCTTGAATGGTGCGTCGCTGCAAACGTGACGGAGGAGATGCCGGACAGCACCCCGGTGCTCATTTCGGCGAACTTCAATCCGGCGTTGCTGCGGCGCAAGTGGGATGGAGTGACCGGCGGATCGGAGCAGCTCCCAATCGGCCCCGCATCCGGGGCAGCAAAGTCGCTGTTCGGTGACAAGGCCATTGTCGTGGTGCGCAAGAGCGGCACTGTCGAGACGTTCAAGAAAAAGTACCTGACATACGACAAGCTCTACAAAAGGCAGTCCTTCGACCTCACGAACGCGAATCCGCCGCTTGTCTACCTCACGCCGGCAGGTGTCGCCGTTCCAGGGCAAGGCGGTACGGGAAAGTGACGGGGAGAGCGTAGAGATGCAGAAGGCAAGTACAATCAACAGGCGCGCGTTTATCGCCCTTGGCGCCACGGCAGTATTGTCCGGAAGTGTGGCCTGCGCGGCGGAATCTCCCCGTGCTTCGTCCGTTCCCGCGCCGATTGTGTTTGAATCTCCCGCAGTGAACGACCGCGGCGCGATGATCCTTGGCAACGGCGAGCTGGGTGCGCTTGCGTGGATCTCGTCGGATGGCACGCTGCACACCGTGCTGCAGCGCTCCGATACGTGGAACGAAGCCGCCCGTCACGTCAAGGTGGGCGCGATCGACTACGTCACCTCCATGAAGGTTGACGCGGGGACGTACCGTCAGGAGCTGTCGCTTGCACACGGCGAGTTCAACGCCTCTTGGCGCAGCGGAGGACGCGAGGTGTCGGTACACTACCGCGTGCAGCATGGCGACGAGCCGTTTGCCGTGTGCGACGTGAAGGGTACGCCGAAGGCCGAGGCGAAGGTGGTGAATTGGCGGCTCTATCCGGGAGGCGCCAAGGAGTTCGGGTGCAGTTGGAAGGAACTCGGCAACCAGTGTGAACGAATTCTGATGGACGGCAAGCCGCTGCGGTTCACCGTCTCGGCGGACCGGCTCGTGCCGGGTGGATGGTGCCATGTGAACCGCAACGCGACCGTGGCGGAGATGATGAAGGTCTACGACCGCTTTCAGGCGACGGGCGATTTGGGGCGGGATGATATGCTTTCCAACCGCGTCTTCGGCGGCGTGACGAGGAAGGTGGTGGTGGTGAAAACAGCAAGCGTACAACAACAAGATGGCGACCGCAAGGTTCCACGGCAAGATGGCAACAATCTTGCTGTTGTACGCTTGTTGTCACCCGGCACATCCACACGAACGCTCTTCCTCACCGCAATCACGTGCTATCATCCGTGCAAGGACGAGGCGGAATGGCTGCGCCGCACAAACGAGCTGCTCGACCGCTACGGCTGTGCGCTCGACGCCGAGGCGGCGAAGCGCGCCGCACACGAAGCGGCCTGGCGCGCGTTCTGGAACCGCAGCCACATCGCGGTCACGCATTCGTCCGGCAGTTCGCCTCGCGTCCGTTTCGCCTTCCCCTACAACGCCAAGTTGCCCGTTTCGCACGGGTGCGACAGCAAGGGCGGCACGAAGTTCACGGGTGCGCTCACGGTGGACCCCGCCTCGCGCATCGACAAGGACGGGCTCGTCCTCGTCGCGACGTTCAACGCGAAGGACGTGCGCAGCAACCAACGCATCATCGACAACATCACGCCGGGCGGCACCGACGGGTCGCTCGTGGACATCCTCGGCGGCCGGCTTCGTCTGCTCGTCGCCCAAAAGGCCATCTACCATCCGTCGACGGTGCCGGCCGGGCGCGACGTGTCCGTGGCGGTGCGCGTATCCCCCGACGGCAAGGTGAAGATGTACCTTGACGGAAAGTTCCATACGGCTGATCTTGCCGACGCGTCCATCGCCGCGCCGACGACATGCGCCGCCGTGACGCGCGCGTGGGCCGCGCAGCGGTACACGACCGCTTGCGCCGGGAAGGGCGCTTACCCCATCCGCTTCAACGGCTCGATCTTCACCACCTCAGAGAACGGCGACCCCGACTACCGCCGCTGGGGACATGGCTACTGGTGGCAGAACACGCGCCTTCCGTACTACCCGATGTTCGCCGCCGGCGACTGCGAGATGTTCCAGCCGCTCTTCCGCATGCATGTGGGGCTTCTTGACTTCAACATGAAGCGCACGCGCAAGTATCTCGGACACGGCGGCGCGTACATCCCCGAATGCATCATGCCGTGGGGCGACCATTTCCCGTTCGTCTATGGCGCGAAACATGAATGGAAGGACCGTCCCGACAAACTTCAGGACGGCGGCTGGCACAAGTACGAATGGGTGGGCCAGCTCGAGGTGTCGCTGATGCTGCTCGACTACCATGCCTACACGCAGGACGACGCCTGGTTCAAGCAGACGGCGCTTCCCGCGATCCGCGAGTACGTGCGCTTCTTCGACGAGCACTACACGCTCGACGCGAAGGGCCGTTACAACATGAACCCCGCGCAGGCTCTGGAGACGTGGTGGGAGTGCACGAATCCCATGCCCGAAGTCGCTGGCCTCATGCGCGTGACGGATCGTCTTCTTGCGCTGCCGAAGGGATTGTTGCCGGATGCGGACCGCGCGCTGTTCGCGAAGATCCGCGCGCGTATTCCCGACCTGCCCACGCGCACGCTCAAGGACGGGCACGTGGCGTACGCGCCGGCGGAAAGATTCGCCGCAAAGCGCAACGTGGAGCATCCCGAGCTGTACTGCGTGTTCCCGTTCAGGCTTTGCTCCTTCGAAAAGCCGAACGCCGCGCTGGGCCGCGCCGCCTACGCCGCGCGCACGGACAGGCATTACCAGGGCTGGAAGCAGGAGGAGCTGTTCGCCGCGTATTTGGGAATGGTGGACGAGGCGGCGGAGCATCTGGTGAACCGCGTTCTCCACAACTCGGCGGCGGGATTCCGCTGGCCCGCGTACTGGGGGCCGAACTTCGACTGGCGTCCCGACCAGTGCGCCGGGGGCAATATCCAGAACATCCTTCAGTCCATGCTCCTGCAGTACGAGGGCGACAAGATCTTCCTCCTGCCCGCGTGGCCGAAGGACTGGAACTGCGACTTCAAGCTCCATGCGCCCAAGAACACCACCGTGGAGGGCCGCGTGGAGAACGGCGAGTTGAAGAACCTCGTCGTCACGCCCGCCGCGCGGCTTGCGGATGTCGTTCGCTGCAACACGAAACAATCTCAGTAAAAGGGAGAAAAGCATGTCGAAAAAGTTCAAGAGCAAAACGTTGAGGACATTGATCCTTGGCGTGTCCATGGGGTTCGTTTCTTGCGCGCTGGCGGACGGAAATGAAATCGACTGGTTCAACGTGTCCTTTAATGAGTACACGCCGGGGCAGCAGCTTTCCGATACGGGTGCGACCGGCGGCGCGTGGCATTCGCCCATCCCGAACATTGCCACAAACGTGAACGACGGCGTGCGCAACGGCATCGCCATCACCGCCGAACTTGGAGAGGAATTGGCATTCGAGCCGAATGCGCCTGCCGGACGCGACATCGAACGCATCGACTTCGGGTTATGTGCCGAGTCGCTCGGGCCGTTCTCGTTCCCGGACTTCGACGGCGCGGCGGGCCTAGCCCCTGCGAAGGAGGAGGACGGCGCGGCGGTGTACTATGGCTTCGCCACGAACGGATGGGTGAAGCTGACCGGCGAGGGCGTCGCCCCGGAGGACGGCGCGTGGGTCGACGGACGCATCGAGTTGCGCACCGTTGACGGCATCCGCCTCGTGAGCTATCTTGTGAAGAACGGCAACGGTGTGTATGTGCGTCTCGCCGACGATTCGGGCGCATCGTGGTTCCGCACGTCCGCGCCGCGGGCGCAGGGCGGCGTCGCGTCGATCTCGTTCACGGGCACCGGACGCTTTTCCGACTTCGGCGGCAAGGAGAACGACGGCGAGGCGATGCGCGTGTTCCGCTGGGCTGGTGGCGCGGAAGGCGACTGGAACGATCCCGCGAACTGGATGACCAACGGTGTGGCGGCGGGGACAGTCCCCGGTGCGGCGGGCGACATCGCGATCATCGACGGCGCGGCGTCGCTCGCGAACGGAACAGAGAGCGGCACGGTCAACAACCTCACCATCGGATTCGGCGAGAACGGCGCGGCGTCGCTCATGGGCGGCGACCTCGTGACGCCCATCGCGCTCGATACGACGCGTCCGCGCGCAGGGCGTCCGCTTGCGGTTGAAATCGGCACGTTCCTCGGCTTGACGCCGGACTACACGTTCACGTGGCGGCGCGGCTCGACCGCGAAGGCGTACGAGACGGCGGCGGTCGGCAGCGCGGCGTCCTTCACGCCCACGACGGCGGACTACGAGCACTGGTTCAAGTTCACCGCGCGCGACGGGAGCGGCGCGACGCTCCTCGAGAGGGAGTTCTTCTTCTCGAAGTTGCCCGTCTTCTACATGACGACGGACGACGGACAGACGCCGAGCGCGAACAAGGAGAAGCACGACGGACAGGTCCTGGTGCAGGGCAACGACGAGTGGAAGTCGCTCTACAACGGCAAGATGACGATCAACGTGCGCGGCAACTCCACGAAGAGCTACCCGAAGAAGCCGTGGAAGCTCAAGCTCGACAAGAAGACCGAGATGTTCGGCATCCCGAAGTCGAAGCACTGGGTGTTGCTCGCAAACTACAACGACCAGTCCATGATGCGCAACAAGCTCGCCGGTGACTTCGCGAACGACATCGGTTCGCTCGGCATGAAATCGACGTGGGTCGAGTGTGTCCTCAACGGAGCCTGGCAGGGCACGTACCAGTTCGGCGAGCAGATCCGCGTGGCGAAGGAGCGCGTGAACGTACACGACTGGGAAGGGGACGCCGGCGACATCGCGGAGGCGTTTGTAAAGGATCAAAAGACGAAAGGACACATTCTCACGGGCGACCAGGAGGACGAACTCGCCACGCAGCTGGAGCAGAACTTCGCGTGGGTGACGGCGGACACCTTCTCGTATCTCGACAAGACGAACAACGTCACGCTCACCGGCCAGCCGTCCAAGCTTCTCAAGAAGTTCACGAACGACATTTCGGGCGGCTACCTCTTCGAGTTCTCGGAGGAGTACGACGAGGTGTCGAAGTTCACCACGTCGTCCGGCGTGCTTGGCGTCAGGACGATGATGAAGTCGCCGGAGTACCTCTACACCAACACCGACATGTTCAACTACTGCCAGGACTACCTCAAGACGTACTGGGACGCCTGCACGTCGTGGGACGGCTACAACGCGGGCGAGGACAAGTGGATCGGCGACTACTGCGACTACGAGTCGATGGTGAACTACTGGCTCGTGATGGAGATGTTCGGCAACAACGACGCGGTGAAGAAAAGCCGTTACGCCTACAAGGAGCAGGGCCAGAAGCTCGTGTTCGGCCCGGTGTGGGACTTCGACTGGGGCGTGGGGAGCCTGCGCGTCTCCAGCAACGGGACGGGCTGGAAGTGCCAGGAGGCGGACGGCAAGACGGCGTACTCCTTCTTCAAGGACTGGGCGGACAGTCCCGAGTTCTGCACGCGCCTCCACACGCGCTACTGGCAGGTGCGCGACCGCTTCGCCGCCTGCATGGCGGACGGCGGCCTCATCGACCAGTACACCAACTTCATCTACGAGGCGTGCCTCGCCAACTCCGCGAAGTGGGACGACAAGAACAACGGCTGGAACGTCTACAACTCCAGCGCGTTCGGGAAGGACGTCGCCCGCCTCAAGAGCTATCTCACACAGCGCCTCACGTGGCTTGACGAACAGTTCGCGGATGTGCCCACGCTTATGGCGAGCGTGAAGCAAAATACATCCAATCACCCGTACACAGCCGACGCGACGACGCTGCCTGTGGCATTTGAGAATCTGAGTGGTACGCTGCCAAAGGGACGGCGGCTCCGTACGCGCTTTACCGTTGGCGGATCGACTGCGAAGACGGTCTCGTGTTTCGTGAACGGCGTGCGCGTGGTTCAGAAGCAGTCGCTTGACGGCAGCCGCGTGTTCAGTGCGGCGATACCGTCCGCAGCCTTCACGGCGGCGCAGGGCGAGCCGAACTGCGTATCGTTCATTGCCTACGATTCGTCGGGCAACGTCGTCGCGCGCAACTACGCGCTCGTCACGCAGGGGCCGTCCGATGCCACGACCCTCATCTTTCGCTAGTTTCTGAAGGAGAAAGACATGAAAGTCAAGTTGATGAAAAATGCTGTGTGCGCGGCGGGTGCGATCTTCGCCGCAACGTGCGGTGCGATGACGGTGGAGCGCGTGGTCAAGCCGCCGCGCTTCACGCGCGGCAACACCTCGATTCTTCCCGTGCAGCCGATCGACCAGGCGGCGTGGCTCTCGCATCCCGACATCAAGGACGAGGTGGCGTATCCGCCGCTGCCGCGCATCGTGCGCTTCCGGTGCGAGTTCACGAGCGACGGCACGCCGCTTGAATTTGACGTGACGGGCGACGAGCGCTACTACCTCACGCTCGATGGCGCGTTCGTCTCGCGCGGCCCGCACCGCGGCACGGTCGAGAACTGGATGTACCAGAGCTACCGCGCCAAGCTGGAACCCGGAAAGCACGTGATGGAGGCGACGGTGTGGCGGATGCCGTTCCGGGCGTCGCCGCTCGCGCAGCTTTCGTACAAGCTTGCCTTCTGCCTCAAGGCGGAGGGCACGTACGACGCCGTCCTCACCACGGGCAAAGGCGCGTGGAAATGCGGGCCCATCACGGGCGTCAAGAACATCGGCAAGTCCGGCGGCGCGTGGGGTGCGGGCGACGGCTTCGAGATCCACGGCTCCGGCATCTACGACTGCACGCCGGGCAAGTGGCTGAAGCCGGCCGTCGTGAGGAAGGCGCTTGGCGGCGGCAGCAGGTACGGCATCCGCCAGCAGGGCTGGATGCTCTTTCCGTCGCAGCTCCCGGAGCAGACCGAGTACCGCGTCCGCCCCGGCAAGTTCGTGGACGGCGGCGAGATGAAGTTCCCCCTCGTCGTGAAGCCCGGCGAGAGGCACCGCATCCTCTGGGACCTTGACCGCTACATCTGCGCCTACCCCGAGGCCGTCGTGAAGGGCGGCAAGGGCGGCAAGATGACCTGGCAGTGGGCGGAGGCGCTGCGCGGCCCGTCCAAAAATCCGAAAATCAAGGGCAACTTCAAAGGAAACCGCGGCGAGTGGGAAGGAAAGACGTTCAGCGGATTCGGCGACCGGTTCGTGTTCGACGGACGCGAACGCGCCGTGTTCCAGCCGCCGTGGTTCCGCTGCGGACGCTGGTGCGAGATCGTCATCGAGGCCGGCGCCGAGCCCGTGGAGATCCAGGACCTCGCGCTCATCGAGTCGCGCTATCCGCTTGAGTGCGAGACGCGCTTCGAGTCGCCGGAGGATCCCGCGCTCGCGGGCGTGCAGGCGATCTGCGCGCGCGCCATGCAGATGTGCTGCCACGAGATGCTGTTCGACTGTCCGTTCTACGAGCAGCAGATGTATCCCGGCGACACGCGCGTGCAGCTGAACGTCATCTCCGCGATGACGTCCGACGACGCGATCATCCGCCGCGCGATCGAGATCTACGACATCAACCGCCGCGACGACGGCAACGTGCCGTTCAACTTCCCGACCGTCGGCACGCAGGAGGGTGCGGCCTACACGCTCTGCTACCTCGGCATGTACGCCGACTACATCATGAACCACGCCAACCACGAATGGCTCCGCGCGCGCCTGCCCGGCATGCGCGACACGCTCCACGGCTTCGAGCTGTACGAACGCGCGGACGGCATCATCCACAGGCTCCCCGGCTGGTCTTTCATGGACTGGGTGCCGAGCGGCGAATGGCACGGCGGCTGGGCGCCGGGTTCGCGCGACGGCGGGGCAAACGCCGAGATGAACCTCTTCTACCTCGCGGCGCTCCAGGGGGCGGCGAAGATCGAAGACGCCTTCGGCAACCCCCACCTCGCCGCGCACTGGCGCGAGAAGGCGGCGAAGTTGAAACCCGCGATCGTCAAGCAGTTCTTCGACGAAGAACGCGGGCTCTTCGCTTCGGACGCCGCGAAGAAATCCTTCGCGGAGCACGCGCAGTGTCTTGCGCTTCTCACGGACGTCTTCGAGGGGGAGCGCGCAATGGCGTTGTTCGAGCGGTTGATCACGGAGAAGAACATCCACCGTACGACTGTCTATTTCTCGTACTACCTCTTCGAGACGTACTTCAAATTCGGGCGTGCCGACCTCTTCCTCAAGCGGTTGGACCTCTGGAAGGGCTACGTTGCGCTCGGCGCGACCACCACGCTTGAATCTCCGGAGTACCCCGGCCACGATGCGCGGAGCGACTGCCATGCATGGGGTGCGCATCCGCTTTGGTTCCTGCGTACCGGCGTCGCCGGCATCAGGAGCGATGCACCGTTCTTCGAGAAGGTGCGCGTCGCGCCGCAGCCAGGCGGGCTGAAGAGTGTCAAGGCGTCCTATCCGCATCCCTCCGGGAAGACGATAGAGGTCGAACTCTCCTTCGAGGACGGCAAGGCGCGCGGACGCGTGACGACGCCGGTGCCCGGCGTCTTCGTCTTCGGCGGCGTGACGAAGTCTCTCGTCGCAGGTGACAACGAAATCTGAACAATGCCACTTCGACATTACATACAAGAGAAAGAGCGAAAGATGAACAAGACGAACAAACTCGCGAGAACTGCGGCGGCGATGGCGATTTCCGTCGCGACAGGACTGCTGGCCGCGCCGGTGGACGCCGTTTCGCCGACCGTAACGTATGCGCTTGACACGACGTCCGTGCCGACGCTGGGCGTGCCGATACCGAAGGAGATGCGTGGCGGGACGTGGAAGGTGATCTACTCGTCGGCGGAAGGTCCGGAAGGGCGCGCCCTCGAAGTGCTCACCAAGCGCGCGGGAACATACTTCCTGCGCGAGGCGCACTTCGCGACGCCGTTCGTGCTGCCGCTTGAGAAAGACGGCGGCGAGGTCGTCGATACGAAGCGGGACGCGTTCGTGATCGGCGTGCCGGAGAAGAACGCGACGCTGCGGGCGCTCTTGGGAGAGAAGAAGGTTCCCGCCGGCGGGTATCTCATCAAGACGATGCGCAAAAGCGGACGCAACGTCGTCGTCATCGCCGGCGACAATCCTTCCGCCGTACTCTGGGGAACGTTCGACTTCCTCGACGTGGTCGTTCCAGACCTCGAGGCGCGGCTGAAGAACGCCCACTGCTGCTACCCCGGCACGTTCTTCAGGAGCGAGAAGATTCCGTCCTACGAATACGCCACCGCGCCCGAGACTCCTGTGAGGAGCGCGTGGATGTGGGGACACGTGATCAACGACTACAACACGTCGTTCCGCGAGATGGCGCGTGCGCGCTTCAACCGCGCGATCATCTGGAACGACCGCCAGATCGTGAACGCGAAGCAGGTCGTCGAATGTGCTCACAGCTGGGGCATCGAGGTGTTCTGGGGGTTCCACTGGGGATGGGGCATCGACTTCAAGGACATCAGCAAGCTTGACGCGCTCTCCGATTCCATCGTGGACGAATGGCGTCGCATCTGGAAGCCGATGGGCGGCGACGGCATCTACTTCCAGAGCTTCACCGAGACGAGCGCGCAGGAGATGGGCGGACGCCTGATCGCCGACATCGTGACGGAGCTCGTGAACAAGACGGCGAAGAAGATCCACGCCGAGTCGCCGGATACGGACATCATCTTCGGCCTCCACGCCTCGTCAATTCACAAGCAGGGCGCAACCGAGGCGATTGCAAGAACCGACCCGTCCTTGGAAATCCTCTGGGAGGACTGCGGCGCGTTTCCGTTCCACGACACCGGCCTCTCGCCGAAGATGATCAGCTACTGCGACAAGATCCTCGCGCTCACGCCGACCGTCGGCTTCTGCTGGAAGGCGCAGCTGCGCATCGACTGGAGCCACTTCAGGCGTCCGCTCGCGGGGCCGTTCCTGCTCGGCTGCGCCAGCGAGCAGCTGATCGAGCGCGACCGCGCGCTCACGCTGCCGCGTCATGTGCAGATTGACGAGTACTGGATCAAGAACGGCAAGTTTGCGTACGACTTCGTGAGACACGTCCGCGAGGGGAAGCACCAGCCGAAGGAGTACAGCGCCGTGGCGGAGTACAACCCGCCGTACAGCTTCGCCACGTTCTGCCAGTCCGAGCTCTTCTGGAGCACGAAGGACTCCTGGGACGAGATCATGCGCCGCGCCCGTGCGCGTTCAGCCCTGAGTTGCGTCCATTAATGCCGCAAATGCCGCAAATGCGTGCTTGCGCAGGCGGGCGGGATTCGGTATACTATTCGCCACTTCACGCGGGACTGTAGCTCAGTTGGTAGAGCACGACACTTTTAATGTTGGGGTCGCGGGTCCGATCCCCGCCAGTCCCACCAACTACGTGAAGCGGAGCAGAATCAGCTTCACGAGATCGCGCAGGCGCACGGGCCAAAGGCGCGTGGGGCGGTCGGCCTTGAGGGGGCGCGCAAGGAACTTCGGCATGTCGGGGAAGAAGCGAAGGCCGGTGGCGGCTTCCAGTTCGTTGACGGTGACGATTCCGTGCACGGGGAAGTCGTCGACTTCGGCCGTCTGCGACAGCATCACGGCGAGGGCGCGCACGCCCTCGTCGTCCTGGGCGACAACGAGCATGTAGTACTGATCGGGCACGTCGATCGTCGTGTTTTCCAGCGTCTTCCGTCCGGCGGCGGGCGACACGGCACCCACAATCACCCAGATCTCGCCATAGCGCGCGGTCCAGAGGTCCGTGATGCGCTGTTCCATCTCACGCCACGGTCCGCGGTTGAGTGCCGGACGCTGCGGGGCGATGTTCGTCATGAGAAAGGTCTTCTCCTGCTCGTCCGGGCCGTAGCGCGTGACGATGGCGCGGTTCGGCACGACGTGTCCGCGGTCATAGCCCGATCGTGCGTAGTCGCCGGGAGACGGCGAGGAGGACACGCTGCGGTCCTTCTGGAAGTTCGGGCGTTTCAGGGCGTCGAAGCGGGCGTCCTTCACCACGTGGTAGGCGGCCCACACGGGGTGACGGAGCGAGGGCGACCAGCCGATCGCGAACTGGCCGCGGTTGAGCGTCACGATGTCCTTCGGAGCCGGCTCGCCCGTGCGTTCGGGCGCGCCCGCGAAGAACACCTGGTTTGAGGGGGCGGCTTCGTCGAACTCGTAGACGGCGTCATGCCCCGTCCAGGCGAGGGCGTCCGTGACCATCGCCGTGCGGTTTCCGAAGTACCAGAGCGGCGCCGTGTAGAACGCGCGGTGCGCGTCGAGCCACTCGCGCGGGTGGTGGACGAACCAGTCGCCGACGGCGCAGCAGGCGACGATCAGGAGCACGAGCGTGACCGAGGCTATCCGCGCGGCCAGGCGGGCCTTGCCGACGGGTTCCTTCTTCTTCTTTCTGTTCTGGACTTTTTTCTTCTTCTTCATGTTGCAATGCCCTTTGGCCGCAGCGCATACTCGTAGACGTGCCGGAGCGCGGCGGCGAATTCGGCGAAGGTGAACGCGGTCGGCACAAGCTCGACATGCGGGTCGGGAATGAGCGTCACGCGGGCGAGCGGGATGTTCCTCCCGAAGAGCGCGAGCGTCTGTTCGTCCGGCAGCACGATTGCGGCAGCGCGTCGGAGCGCGCGACGCTCGCAGAGACGCGCGAAGGCCCTGCGGGGGCCCTTGAGAAATCCGGGACGCGTGAAGGGGCGGTGGATTTCGGCGATGAAGGGGATGCGCCCTACGGACGCGAAGCCGCACACGGCGCGCGCCACGAGCGCGCCGTCGTTGACGCCGTGGAGGGCGGTGTAGCTGCGGCGCGAAAGCAGTGCCACGCCTCGGAAGAACATGAGCGCGCCCACGAGAAAGCGGCGGATGGAGGGACGCCGCGGCGGATTGTTCATGAACGGGACAAGGCGCGGCACGGTGAACACGCGCACGGCGGGATTAAGGACGGATGACAAGAGCGGCGAGACGCGCGGCACAAGCAAGTCCACCGAGTTCCCTGTCTCCAGAAGGGCGGCGGCGGTATCCTGGATGCGGAGAATCTCCTGGGAGTCCGCGTACACGCGCGTTGATGCGACAATGAGGACGGACGGAGGCACGGCCCCCTCCCTCACAGGTCCGAGAGCTCGATGCGGATCGTACGGGATTTCATGGCGTCCATTTGCGCCTGTGTGGGGCCCTGTTCTGGGGGCATCACCACGAGACGAGCGCCGCAGGACGGGCATTCGACTGTCTGCCCGACCATTTCCTTCGCAGCTTCAATCTCCTGCTTGCAGGAGACGCAGATGAAGGACACGAAATTGTTTTCCTCTGCCATTATTCGACTCCAGTTTGGACCGTCCGGTTTTTGCCCAAAAGATTGAACGACATTAGCATACCTAATCTCCGCGCGGAAATCAAGCACCTATTTTGCAAAAGGTGAAGCCTGCTTCGCGAGCTGGAGGTAGCGGATCACCTCCACCGCCTCGTCGAGCGACACGGGGAATGGCGCCGCCGTGCGGATGGTGGCGTAAACGGCGCGCCAGTAGGCGGTCGGCCCGGCCACGGCGCCTTCCGGCAGCCGTAGCGTGGTTTCCTCGATTGGGATGTTCTCGTGCATGTCGTCAAGGGGCGGCGTGCGCACGCTCGAGCGCCGGCGCGGGAACTTGAAGCGCGGAGCGATCGCGCGCAGGGTTCCCTCGCTTGCGCCTGGAAGCACGGAGAACGACCCGTGCGAGCCGCGCAGCATGAAGGACGGCTCGACCGGCGCAAGGTGCGCGCCGCAGACCTCCACGTCTGCCGTCACCTCTATGCGCGACTTGAGCACGATGTGGAGGACGTCCTCTGCGTCGCCAAGCGAGCTGATGCGCTTGAGCTCGCTCCAGAGCTGTGCGGGCGGGGTGCGCATGAGGGACACGGCCTGCATGAGGGCGTCGGGGCCGCTGTACCACGCACACCCGCCGCCGCAGCGCTTGACGCACTGCCAGTCGTCTCGGCGGATGAAGTCCTGCCGCCGCACGCGTATGTCATAGATGGTTCCGATGCGCGGGTCGTCCAATGCCATCTGCGCGAGACGGAAGTCGGAAGCGAACAGCCCCGGCACGTAGGGGAGCAGTTTCCCGCGCGTCTTGAGGGACGTCGCCTTGAGCTTCAGCGCACCTTCGTGAGACGTCGCCATCGGCGTCTCGACGACCGTCCATAGGTTGCGGTTCAGCGCGGCGATCGCGACCTTGACGTGGTCGAGGGTGGGAAGGGCGACGTCGATCACGTCGATGTCTGTGTCGTCCAACATGTCCTCCATGCGGCGATAGGTGCGCACGTTGGGAAAATCGCGCTCAACGATGTCGCGGCGCTCCTTCATCAGGTCGCACACCGCCGCGACGGTGTAGAGCTCCGGCAGTTGGCGAAGTGCGGGCAGATGGTCCAACAGACCGGCTCGGCCCAGGCCCGCGATGCCTATGCGGAGAGGTCTCCTCAGGACCTCGTTTTCGTATGCTGTCTCCATAGTTTCTTCTCCGATGTCATGCCGCTATCTACGGCAATGAACAAGTTGGTGAAATGATACCGAAAAAATGCGATTCCGTCAAGTTCCCATCGGACAGTTTTTTTGTGTGCTTTCTTTTGGTGGACTTGCGCGCCGAATTGTGGTTAAATAATAGGCGTTCAACAACAAAGAAGGGAAACTGATGGATGATGTGATCGTAATCGGTGCCGGTGTTGTGGGCTGTATGACGGCCCGCGAGCTGAGTCGCTGGAACTTGAAGGTCGCCGTGCTGGAGGCCGGGTCGGACGTGGCGGAAGGCGCGTCCAAGGCCAACAGCGCGATCGTGCACGCGGGCTTCGACGCGAAGCCGGGCACGAACAAGGCGAAGTTCAACGTGCTGGGCAACAAGATGTTCGAGAACGCCTGCAAGGAGCTGAAGGTGCCGTTCAAGCGCAACGGCTCGCTCGTGCTGGCGTTCAACGGCGAGGAGATCAAGGGCCTCGAGGACCTTGTGGAGAAGGCCGCGAAGAATGGCGTGCCGGTGGAGATCATCGACCAGGCGGAGCTGCGTCGGCGCGAGCCAAACGTGTCGCCCGAGGCCGTGGCCGCATTGTGGGCGCCGACGGGCGGCATCTGCTGTCCGTACCAGCTCACGTTCCGCGCGGCGGAGAACGCGGCGGCGAACGGCGTCTCGTTCATCTTCGACGCGCGCGTGACCGCGCTCGAACGGACGGACGGCGCATGGCGCGTGACGTGCGAGGACGGACGCGTGTTCACGGCGAAGACGCTGATCAACTGCGCGGGCATCCACTCCGACGAGCTCAACAACCTCGTGAGCGCCACGAAGTACAACATCCAGGCGCGCCGCGGCGAGTACCTCATGCTCGACCGCGACGAGGAGGGCAGCTTCTCCGCGACGATGTTCCAGGTGCCGTCGAAGATGGGCAAGGGCATTCTCGTTTCGCCCACCGTGGACGGCACGGTGATCGTGGGCCCCACGGCCGAGGACATCCCCGACAAGGAGGACAAGGCGACCACGTACGAGGGCCTCGAGAAGGCGAAGGCCGGCGCGCGCCGCACATATCCCGGCCTGCCGCTCAACAAGGTGATCACCGAGTTCAGCGGACTCCGCGCGCACGAGACGACGGTGAGCGACTTCGTGCTCGGTGAGGCGCCGGACGCGCCTGGGTTCTTCAACGCGCTCGGCGTGGAGTCGCCGGGCCTCACGAGCGCGCCCGCCATCGGCGCATGGCTCGCGGAGCGCGTGGCCGAGAAGCTGGACGCCACGCGCAAGGCCGCGACGGACATCTCGCTCGACGTGAGCGACTGGCCCGTGACGCGCGAGATGTCGAAGGAGGACTTGGCCGCGCTCATCCAGAAGGATCCTGCGTTCGGACGCGTGATCTGCCGGTGCGAGTCCGTCTCCGAAGGCGAAATCCGCGCGGCGATCCGCTGTCGCGTGGGCGCGCGCACGCTCGACGGCATCAAGCGCCGTACGCGGAGCGGCATGGGCCGCTGCCAGGGCGGCTTCTGCACGCCGAAGCTCATCGAGATCCTCGGCGAGGAGTTGGGACTCCGTCCCGAGGCGTTCCTTGTCTCGCGCAAGACCGCGCCCGCCGAACTGCGTGAGGCGGCCGCGGCCGCCGCGACGACGGGCGAAGGCACGTGGGACGTGACCGTGATCGGCGCGGGCCCCGCAGGTCTCGCCGCCGCCGTCGCCGCGCGCGAGGCAGGCGCGGAGAAGGTGCTCGTGCTCGAGCGCGACGATGCGCCGGGCGGCATCCTCCAGCAGTGCATCCACAACGGCTTCGGTCTCCACCGCTTCAAGGAAGAGCTGACGGGTCCCGAATACGCGCAACGCTACATCGATCAGGCGCGTTCCCTCAAGATCCCGATCCGTTGCGGTACGATGGTGATGGAAATCGCCCCGGGCGCAATCCATACGATCACGACGATGAGCCGCCGCTACGGCATGCAGCAGGTGAAGACAAAGTCCGTCGTGCTCGCGATGGGCTGCCGGGAGCGTCCGCGCGGCGCGCTCATGACGCCGGGTACGCGTCCGGCGGGCGTGTACACCGCCGGCACCGTGCAGCGTCTCGTGAACATGGACGGCATCATGCCGGGCAAGCGCGTGGTGATCCTCGGCTCCGGCGACATCGGCCTCATCATGGCGCGCCGCCTCACGTTCCAGGGCGCGAAGGTGCTCGCCTGCATCGAGATCATGAAGAAAAGCTCGGGCCTCATGCGAAACGTGGTGCAGTGTCTGCAGGACTACGACATCCCGCTCCTGCTCTCGCACACGGTCACGGACGTCGAGGGCCGCGAACACGTGACGGGCGTGAAGGTGAGCCAGGTGGACGACAACCTGAAGCCGATTCCCGGCACCGAGATGCATTTCGACTGCGACACGCTGCTCCTTTCGTGCGGACTCATTCCCGAGAACGAGCTCACGAAGGCGGCGGGCGTGGAGATGGACCCCAAGACGCGCGGACCGAAGGTGGACGCGGCGATGGCCACGAGCGTGCCCGGCATCTTCGCCGGCGGCAACGTCGTGCGCGTGTACGACCTCGTCGACTGGGTGAGCCGTGATTCTGAAATTGCCGGAAGGAGTGCTGCAAAGTATGCAACTGATCTGCATTAATTGCCCGAAGGGCTGTGAAATGACCGTGGAGCGCGGCGCGGACGGCGCCGTGAAGGTGACGGGGCATACGTGTCCGCGCGGCGAGGCCTACGCCATTGCCGAGCTGACGAACCCCACCCGCATGGTGACGGGACTCGTCCGCGTGGCCGGCACGCGGCGTCCGCTGCCCGTCAAGACGCGCACCGCGATCCCGAAGGGCAAGATCGCCGAGGTCACGAACCTCCTCGCGAACACGACCGTGCTGCCGCCGAAGAAGATCGGCGACCTCGTGATCGAGAACGCCTGCGATACGGGCGTGGACGTGATCGCCACAGCGATGTGCGCCGTCTGACGCCGTGATCGCGGACTACGGATACACCGGCGGCCCCGTCGCGATTCCGGGCGCGGTTCCCGCGCGCGTGGTGGCCGCCTACGGCGACTACTACCGCGTGGTCTGCGACGAGGGCGAGTGCATCGCCCGCAAGAAGGCGGGCGCGTACCATAACCGTCCCGACGCCATCCCGCCCACGACGGGCGACTTCGTGGCGCTCAAGTGGAACCCGCACGGAGAAGGGCGCATTGTCGCCACGCTGCCGCGCACGTCGCAGTTCGACCGGCTCGATCCGTCGTCGAAGCGCCGCCAGGCGCAGACGATCGCCGTCAACTTCGACACGCTCTTCTTCCTGATGAGCCTCAACCAGAACTTCTCCGTGCGCCGCCTCGAACGGTTCCTCGCCGCCGGGGCCGTATCGGGCGCGCCCGTGGTGGCGGTACTCACGAAGAGTGACCTCGTGGACGAGAAGGAACTCGCGGACTACCTCGCGCAGGCGCGGGCGCATGCGGGCGATGTTGAGGTGGTGGCGATTTCGTCGTTCACGGGCGCGGGACTCGACCAGCTCGCGCCGTACGTGCAGCCGCGCCGCACGCTTGCGTTCATCGGGTCGTCCGGCGTGGGGAAGTCCTCGCTCGTCAACGCCCTCGCGGGCGAGGAGCTGATGCCCACGCTGGAAATCCGCGAATGGGATTCGAAAGGGCGGCATACCACGACCGAGCGCGAGCTCGTGCGCCTCTCGTCGGGCGCGCTCGTGATCGACACGCCCGGCATGCGCGAGCTGGGGCTCTGGGATGCGGACGCGGGCGTTTCGGACGCCTTTGCCGACGTGGAGGCGCTCTTCGCGCGCTGTCGTTTCTCGGACTGCCGCCACGATACGGAGCCGGGCTGCGCGGTGAAGGCCGCGCTTGCCGACGGCACGCTTGACGTCGCGCGCTGGGAGGCCTACCTGCGCCTGAAGGTCGAACTCGCGGGCGGAGAGATCGCCCGCGCCGCCTCCGCGCACCGCTACCGGAAGTAGACATTTCCCATTTTGCATTTGCCCTCCGCGCGCGGGTGTGCTAAAATCATCCGCATGAAGAAACTAGTTCTTGTTGCCGCCCTTGCGGCGGGAGCGTTCGCCGCGTGCGGCGGCGCGAAGCAGATTGGATACATCGGCGCGAGCAGCGGCATTCAGCCGAACGCGCTGAAGATCGTGGAGGTGGACGCCGAGACGGGCGCTATCGCCGTACGCGGCACGCTGCCCGTGGCGAACGCCACGTACATCGCAGTCAACCGCGCGCGGACGCGTCTCTACACGTCCCTTGCGGACCGTTCCGTGCCGAAAGGTCCAAACGGCGGCGTGGCCGTGTACGCGCTCGACCCGTCCGGCTGCACGCCCGTGCTCCTCGAAAAGCTCGCCACCGGACATCCCGCGCCCTGCCACCTTTCGCTTTCGCCCGACGAGAAGAAACTCGTCTTCGCCGAGTACGGACGCGGCACGGCGGGCTGGGTGGACCTCAAGGCGGACGGCACGTTCAAGAAGGAGACGCTTAAGGGAATCGTCTCGGAGGATCCCACCGGACCGAATAAGCCGCGTCAGGACCGTCCGCACTGCCACTGCGCGCGCGTGACGCCCGACGGCAAGTACATCTGCATCGTCGACCTCGGCACGGACCGCGTGAAGATCTACTCGGCGGCGACCGGCGCGTTCGTGCGTGACGTGATCACCACGCCCGCCGGTGCGGGTCCGCGCCACATCGCGTTCCATCCGAACGGACACTTCGCCTTCCTCCTCTTCGAACTCGAGAACTACGTGACGAGCTACCGCTACGCGGACGGACACTTCACGCCGATCCAGCAACTCAAGCTGACGCCCGAGGACTTCACCGCATTCTCGAAGGCGGCCGCGATCAAGCTCTCCGAGGACGCCTCCGAACTCTACTGCTCGAACCGCGGACACGAATCCCTCGCCGTCTTTTCCGTCAACGCCGAAACGGGCACGATCGCGCGGCGCGGCATCATCAAGCTCGACGGTTCCTTCCCGTGGGACTTCGAGGTGCTGCCGGGCGGCAAGGTGTTCGCCGTCGGCTTCCAGAAGGACGGCGCGCTCCGCACCTACCGCTACGACAAGGCCGCCTGCACGCTCACGCCCCTCGCAGCCGTGAAGGACATGGGCTCGGTCTTCTGCACGACGTTCCTCCCCGTTTCCGGAGCGGCCGCACCAATCGCCGCCTCCGGTGCCGTCGATCCGCGCGTACGCACGGTCATGCCGCCGACGCGCATCGTCGCATCGTCGCAAGGGCTTCGCGGCACGGAGACGCTGTGCGGGCCGCGCTTCGGGCAGGTCTCCGAGGGTGCATTTGGCGCGGGGTCGGGTCCGGTACTGAAGCCGGGCGAGTGGATTGTCGTGGACTTCGGGCGCGAGCTCCACGGTTCGCTCCAGATCGGGTGCGGCGCGAGGAGCGGCAGGGGGGCGCGCGCGCGCGTGCGGTTCGGCGAGTCGGTGGCGGAAGCGATGAGCGAACTCGGCGAGCGCGGGGCGTGCAACGACCACGCGATACGCGACAGCGTGATCGACCTTCCGTGGTTCGGACAGCGTGAGATCGGCGAGTCGGGATTCCGCTTCGCGCGGATCGACAACGCGGGTAAGGGCAATCTCCAGCTTGAGTACGTGCGTGCCGTGTCGGTCATGCGCCCGATGGAGCGCCTCGGGTCGTTCCGTTCGTCGGACGAAAGACTCAACGCCGTGTTCGAGACCGCCGTGCAGACAGTCCATCTCTGCTGCCAGTCGTATCTCTGGGACGGCATCAAGCGCGACCGTCTCGTTTGGATGGGCGACACGCATCCCGAGACGATGTCCGTCCTCGCCGTGTTCGGCGCGGCGGACGTCCTTCCCGCGTCGCTTGACTACATGGCCGCCACGACCCCGCCGAACAAGTGGATGAACGGGATGCCCACGTACACCCTCTGGTGGCTGCGGAACGTCGCCGAATGGTACCGCCACACCGGCGACGTCAACTACCTGAAGAAACACGCGGCGTACATCTCGGCGACATTCGACCACGTGCTGACGGGAATGAAGAACGATGAATGGACGGCGGGTACGTTCCTCGACTGGCCCACCCAGCACAACAAGGCGGCCGCGAAGGCCGGCACCCAGGCGCTCGCTCTCGTATGCGCGCGTGAGACGGCGTTCATGGCCGACGCGATCGGGGACGCGTCACTCGCCGACAAGGCGCGTTCGCTCGCGGCGAAGCTTGAGAAGCTGCATCCGGAGCCGTGCGGCGCGAAAAGCTCCGCCGCGCTGCTCGCGCTCTCCGGCTTGCGCTCGCCCAGGGAGATGTTCGACCAGGAGCTGGGCCGCGACGGACACGACAGGGTCTCCACGTTCTACGGTTACTACATGATCGAGGCGATGAGCGCGGCAGGCGAACAGCGGCGCGCGCTCGACACCGTGCGCGACTACTGGGGCGGCATGCTCGACGTGGGCGCGACGAGTTTCTGGGAGGACTTCAACCTCGCCTGGACGAACAACTGCTTCCGTATTGACGAACTGCCCGTCGCGGGCAAGAAGGACATCCACGGCGACTATGGCGACTTCTGCTACAAGGGCTTCCGCCATTCGCTCTGTCACGGCTGGTCGTCGGGACCCGCCGCGTGGTGCATCCACCGCGTCCTCGGCATCCAGCCGCTTGAACCCGGCTGCACGACCGTGCGCGTCAAGCCGTCCCTCGGCGACCTTGCCTGGGCCGAAGGCGCGTACCCCACGCCGATGGGCCCTGTGCGCGTGCGCGCGGAAAAAAAGGCAGATGGCACGATTGAGACGACGATCAACGCGCCGGAAGGGGTGAAAGTCGTCCGCGAGTGACGCCATGCGCATTGCCCTTTCGACAAACTGGAACAACGCGCGCCTCGACGACGGCGCGGCCATCGCCGACGAGGCGATTGCGCTTGGCTTCGACGCGCTCGAACTCGGCTTCCGCACGATGCCCGAGCAACTGCCCGGCTTCAAAAGCCGGCTCGACCAGATTCCCGTCGACTCCGTACATGCGTACTGTCCTGTGCCCATCGGCGCGCCGAGCGGACACCCCGAACTCCACCAGCTGGCCCATCACGACGCGGAGGAGCGCGCGCTCGCGCGTCTGCTCCTGAAGAAGACGATCGAATGCGCCGTCGACCTCGGTGCAAAAGTCGTTGTGACGCACGCCGGTTACGCCGAGCTGGACGGTCTTTTCGTGAATCTCGACTCGTCCGTGCTGCGCCGTCTCGCGAAGGGGAAAGACGACAAGCCCGACGTGACGCGTCCCGCATACGTCAAGCACCTCGCCAAAGCGCACGTGCGCCGCAAGAAGCGCGGGAAGAAACTCCTCGATGTCTTCCGCCGCGAACTCGACGCGGTGATACCCGATCTTGAAAAGGCGCATCTTACGCTCGCGCTCGAGAACCTGCCGAGTCTTGAGGGGTTCCCGAACGCCGAGGAAGCCGAGGCGCTGATGAAGGACCTCGCGGGCGCGCCCGTGCGCCTCTGGTTCGACACCGGCCACGCACGCGTGCGCGCCAGTTTCAAGTGGGACGACCCGGAGACGGACATCGCCAACCGCTTTGCGCCGCACGTCTGCGGCATGCACCTCAACGACGTCAAGGACTTCCACGACGACCACCGACAGCCCGGCTGGGGCAATGTCGATTTCGCTGCGCTCAAGCCGCTTGCCCAGCGCGACATCCTGCGCGTCTTCGAGCCGCACGAACCCGTCACGTTCGAAGAGCTAAAGATCAGTCTCGCAACAATCAGGAGACTCTGGGCGTGACGGCACGTGACGATATTGCGATCGTCATTCCTGTCTGCGATCCGGACGCGGTGCGCTTTCCGTCGCTTGTCCGGCGGCTTCGTGTCGATTTCGCGCATGTGGTGGTGGTGGACGACGGCTCGGCGGAAGGACGCGAGGCTTTTGACGCCGTGCGTGGCGATGTGGATGCCGTACTTGTGCATGAGACGAACCGCGGGAAGGGGGCCGCGCTCCGCACGGCGTTCGCGTGGGTACAGGAGAAGCTGCCGCGTTTGGCGGGCGTCGTGACGGTGGACGGCGACGGGCAGCACGATCCGGAGGACGTGCGTCGCGTGGCGGAGGAGCTCGCGCGCGAACCGAATGGCGGACTCGTCCTCGGCGTGCGGTCGTTTTCGGGAAACGTGCCGTTCCGCAGCCGGCTCGGCAACTTCTGGACGCGCGGGCTGTTCCGTCTCGTCACGGGCCTTTCGGTCAGCGACACGCAGACAGGTCTGCGGGGAATCCCGGCCGCGCTGCTGCCGCGTCTCCTCGCGATTCCCGGCGACCGCTATGAGTACGAGATCCGGATGCTCGCGGACGCGCGACGCCATCCCGCGCCGCCGCGCGAGGTGTCCGTGCGCACGATCTACCTCGACGGCAACGCGTCCTCGCACTACCGTCCGCTCCGCGACACCTTCCGCACGCAGCTCGCCCTCTGGGGCACGCTGTTCAATCGAAACCGCGCAAATTGAACCTGCCATGTACTACACTGAAACACCTGAAGGGATCATCCTCAACGTCAAGGCCCAGCCGCGCAGCTCGCGGGCGGGAATCGACGGCCTGCTCGGCGACGCCGTGAAGGTGCGCATCCGCTGCGCGCCCGTGGACGGCAAGGCGAACAAGGAGCTGATCGAGACGCTTGCGGACGCGTTCGGCATTCCGAAGGGCGCGGTCGTGTTCAAGGGCGGGGAGACGTCGAAGACGAAGCGCCTTCTCCTGCGCGGGGTGTCCGCGTCCGCGCTTGCCGCCGTTATCTGATTCTGATATACTGTGAGCCGCTTCCGGGAATAGGCCCGGGGCAAACTGAAGAAGGAGAAAACGATGAAGAAGTACGTGTGCCCGATTTGCGGCTATGTGCATGAGGGCAACGAGCCGCCGGAGAAGTGTCCGCAGTGCGGCTGCGCCGGCGCGAAGTTCCTCGTGAAGGAGGCAACGGACAAGATGACGTGGGCCTGCGAGCACGAGATCGGCGTGGCCAAGGGCCTTGACGCCGAGGTCGTGAAGGGCCTTGAGATGAACTTCACGGGCGAGTGCACGGAAGTGGGCATGTACCTTGCGATGAGCCGCCAGGCCGAGCGCGAGGGCTATCCCGAGATCGCGGACGCGTACAAGCGCTACGCCTTCGAGGAGGCCGAGCACGCGGCGAAGTTCGCCGAGCTGCTGGGCGACGTGCTGACGAAGTCCACGAAGAAGAACCTCGAGCTCCGCGCGGCGGCCGAGCAGGGCGCGTGCGAGGGCAAGCTCCAGCTCGCCAAGCGCGCGAAGGAACTCGGCTACGACGCAGTCCACGACACGGTCCACGAGATGGCCAAGGACGAGGCGCGTCACGGCGCGGGCTTCGAGGGCCTGCTGAAGCGCTACTTCAAGTGAGGTTGAATCCCCGAGCGGGATTTGGTATACTGTCCGCTCAGGAAAACAGGAGATTCTATGGGCGGATTTTGCGGCGTCATATCAAAAGAGGACTGCGTGGCAGACCTCTTTTTCGGCACTGACTACCATTCCCATCTCGGTACGCAGCGCGGCGGGATGGCAGTGCTTGGCGAGAAGGGTTTCCAACGCGCCATCCACAACATCCAGAACGCGCCGTTCCGGTCGAAGTTCGAAAACGACTTCGCCAAATTCCAGGGACGTGCGGGTCTCGGCGTCATTTCGGACACCGACCCGCAGCCCCTCATCGTCGCGAGCCGTCTCGGGACGTATGCGATCGTGACCGTGGGCATCCTCACGAACATCGAGTCGCTCATGGCCGAGATGTTCGCGGAGCGGCACATGCAGTTCCAGTTCTCCACCACGTCCGGCGTCGTGAGCCCCACGGCCGTCGTGGCCGCGCTGATCGACTCGCAGGACTCGTTCGTCGAGGGCGTCAAGTACGCCCAGGCGCGGATTGAGGGTTCCTGCTCGCTCATGATCCTCACGGAGGACGGGCGCTTCTACGCGGCGCGCGACCGCTACGGGCGCACGCCGATCATCTTCGGAAAGAAGGACGGCGCGGTCATCGCCACGCAGGAGAGCTGCGTCTTCCCGAACCTCGGCTACGAGCACCTGTGCGACCTCGGTCCGGGCGAGATGGTCGAGGTGACGCCGGACGGCATCGAGACGCTCGTGCCGCCAGGCGAGGACATGGCGATCTGCTCGTTCCTCTGGGTGTACTACGGCTACCCCGCCTCGACCTACGAGGGCCGCAACGTGGAGATGGCGCGCTACCGCTGCGGCGGCTATCTCGCGCGGCGCAACCCCGTGGAGGCGGACAGCGTGGGCGGCGTGCCGGACTCGGGCGTCGCGCACGCGCTCGGCTATTCGCAGGAGAGCGGCACGCGCTATGCGCGCCCGTTCGTGAAGTACACGCCCACGTGGCCGCGCTCGTTCATGCCGCCCGACCAGCGCCAGCGCGACCTCATCGCGCACATGAAGCTCATTCCGATTCCCGGCCTCATCCGGGACAAGCGTCTCGTGTTCTGCGACGACTCGATCGTGCGCGGCACGCAGCTGCGCCAGCAGGCGAAGCGACTCTGGGGCGACGGCGCAAAGGAAATCCACATGCGCATCGCCTGTCCGCCGCTCGTCTACGGCTGCAAGTTCATCAACTTCTCGCGGTCGAAGTCCGTCTACGACCTCGCCACGCGCCGCCACATCCGCGAAGTGGAAGGGGACGACCCGAAGGCCGTGGAGAAGTACCTCGACCCGGACGGCGAGCCCTACAAGAAGATGGTGGACAAGATCCGCAGTGACCTTGGCCTCACGTCGCTCGCGTTCCAGCGTCTGGACGACCTCGTCGCGGCGATCGGCCTCCCGAAGGAAAAGCTCTGCACCTACTGCTGGACCGGCAAGGACGTCTCGGAAAAGGGCGGCTGTCCCTGCGGCGGGAAGTGTCCGCACGCCGCAGCCGCACAGGGAAAGTGACACCATGAAGAACCTGCCATTCACCCGGGAACAGCTCGAGTCGATCGCCTCGCGCTGGCCCACGCCGTTTCACATCTACGACGAGGCTGCGATCGTCGCGAACGCGCGCCGCCTGAAGGCGGCCTTCGCGTGGAACGCGGGCTTCCACGAGTATTTCGCCGTCAAGGCCGCGCCCAACCCCCACCTCATGTCGCTCCTGCGCGCGGAAGGCTTCGGCAGCGACTGCTCGTCGATGGCGGAGCTGGTTCTCGCGGAGGCCGTGGGCAACGTGGGCGAGGACATCATGTTCACGTCGAACGACACGCCCGCCGAGGAGTTCCAGAAGGCGGCCGCGCTCGGCGCAATCATCAACCTCGACGACATCACGCACCTTGACTTCCTCGAGAAGTCGCTGGACGGACGTCTTCCCGATCTCCTGTGCTGCCGCTGGAACCCCGGTCCGCTGAAGGGCGGTAACGCCATCATCGGCAAGCCCGAGGAGGCGAAGTACGGGTTCACAAAGCCGCAGCTCCTAGAGGCCTACCGCCGCATGAAGGAGAAGGGCGTGAAGCGCTTCGGCCTCCACACGATGGTCGCCTCCAACGAACTCGACCCGCAGTACATCATCGACACGGCTACGCTTCTCTTCGACCTCGTCGTGGAAATCTCGCGCGACGTCGGCATCACGTTCGAGTTCGTCAACATCGGCGGCGGCATCGGCATTCCGTACCGTCCCGAACAGCAGGCGATGGACCTTGAACGCGTCGGGAAGGGGATTGAATCCGCGTACCAGACCCATCTGCTCGCGCAGGGGCATCCCGACCTGCGCCTTTACATGGAGTGCGGACGCTGCATTACGGGGCCGTACGGCTACCTCGTCTCGCGCGTACGGCACATCAAGGACACCTACCGCACATACGCCGGACTCGACGCCTGCATGGCGAACCTGATGCGTCCCGCGCTCTATGGCGCGTACCACCACATCTCCGTGCCCGGCGCCGCGCCGGACGCGCCGCGCGTCGTCTACGACGTGACGGGATCGCTCTGCGAGAACAACGACAAATTCGCCATCCAGCGCGAACTGCCCGAGCTCCACCCCGGAGACCTTGTGGTGATCCACGACGCAGGCGCCCACGGCCACGCGATGGGCTTCCAGTACAACGGCAAGCTCCGCAGCGCCGAGCTCCTGCTCAGGCCCGACGGCTCCGTCGTGCAGATCCGCCGGGCGGAAACGCTTGCGGACTATTTCGCAACCATTGACTATCCTGGACTTTCCAAATGAGAACACTTGGCATCATTCCTTCCCGCTACGGCTCGAGCCGCTTTCCCGGCAAGCCGCTCCATCTCCTCTGCGGCAAGCCGCTTGTCGCGTGGGTCGTCGAGGCCGTCAAGAAGGCGAAGACGCTTGACGACGTGATCGTGGCGACGGACGACGAACGCATCGTGGCGGCCGTCGAGGCGCACGGCGGAAGGGCGGTGATGACGCCGAGCGAACTGCCAAGCGGGACGGACCGCATCGCCTGCGCGGCGGGCGATTTCGCAGACGACGACATCCTCGTGAACATTCAGGGCGACGAGCCCCTCATTTCCCCCGACCTTGTCGACGCGCTCGTCGGGCGCATGAAGGAAGGCACGAAATGGGACATGGCGACGGCCGTGACGCCCATCAAGTCGCTGGACGACCTCAACGCGAAGACCGTTGTCAAGGTCGTTCTCGACCGCGACGACGGCGCGCTCTATTTCTCCCGCGCACCGATTCCGTGCGACCGTGACCACGAGCCAGACATCGCAAGCGGCCTCTGGGTGCGCCATCTTGGCATCTACGCCTATCGCGGCGCGTTTCTCAAGAAGTACATTTCCGAACCGCCGTGCAATCTCGAGAGGACCGAAAAGCTCGAGCAGCTTCGTGCGCTTTGGATGGGCGCGAAGATCGCCGTCATCCGCACAGACGACGAAGGCGTGGGCGTGGACACTCCCGAAGACGCCGTGCGCATCGAGGCGATTCTCCGCGCGCGCGGGCAACAAGGTTGAAGGGGACGGCACGGAAGGGCGACCATGCGCATCCTCTTCATCAGCGACGTCCACGGCGTGCCGTCCACGTTGTCGGCCGCCCTTGAGCAAGGAGAACGTCTGGGCTACGACCGACTCGTGCTCCTCGGCGATCTGTTGTACCATGGCCCGCGCAACGGCGTGCCTGACTTCTACGACACGGTGAAAGTCGCCGGCATTCTCAATGCGCACAAGGACAGGATTCTCGCCGTCCGCGGCAATTGCGATTCGGAAGTCGACCAGCTGATGCTCGAGTTCCCGATGATGTCAGACTATGCCGAGCTCGATGCAGACGGCGAACGCTTCTTCCTCACGCACGGACACCGCTGGAACGAATACGCGCTTCCGCCCATCGGGATGGACACGATTCTCGCGCACGGCCACACGCACATCGCCGAGAAGAAGAAACTTCCGTGTGGCATCACCATCTTCAATCCCGGATCGATCTCCTTGCCGAAGGGCGGACAGGGCCGCACGTTCGGCTACTGGGACGGACACGATCTTTTCCACTATCCGATTTGATGTTCAAGAGGCTAAGTTTCCCCCCATTTTGGATATATATGCAAGTTTACATAACTGGCATTAGGCGCAAGTTGCGGATTGTGCTTGATTACCGGTAAAAAAGTTGATAAACTATCCGGCCAAAGGGAGACTAGATGAATCCTAATATATCAGACCAAGACGAAGCCACACCCACCGCTAACGCCGTAAGCTTATTCGGCCAAGGCGGTGGCGTGAATGATTTTCCCGTTCTCAAGGCTTTTCAGGAATACATAGACGCCGAACAGGCCAAGGCGCGCAAGCGCATGTTCGGCCTGAGCATATTCTTCATCGTGCTGCTCGTCGTCGTCGTCGTCACGTTCACGATTGTGATGACGTCGGTCATCGGACGCAATCAGGCGCTCTCGGACCGTCTTCTCGACATCGCGTTGCGCGAAAAACCCGCCGCACAGCCTGTTGTCAACGTGCAACCGTCCATGCCGTCCCCTGTGGTGCAGCCCTCCGTCGAGTCCGCCGAACTCGTTCGCCTCCGCGAGGAACTCCAGCGCGAGAAAGAGGCGCGTCAGGCGGAGCAGGCCCGACGCGACAAGGAGAAAATCGAGTCGCTCACGGCGGCGCTCGCCAAGGCCCAGCAGCAACCCCCGGCACCGGCGCCGGTCGTTGTGACAACGCCGGCCCCCGTCGTCCAGTCCGCTGCTGAATCCGCCGAGCTGATCCGCTTGCGCGAGGAACTCCGCCGCGAGAAGGAAGAACGCAAGGCCGAGCAGCAAAAGGCGAAGGAGGAAAAGCGCAAGGCGGAAATCGAAGCGCATCGCCGTCGGCTCTACCCTGAATATTATGCGCAGGAAGACGCTCGCAAGAACGTTCCGCCTCTGCCTGTTGCGCCGGCACCTCAACTTGCTCCAGCACCTCAACTGGCTCCGGCACCTAAGCTGGTGTCGGCACCTAAACAGGCGCCCGCACCTAAACTGCAGACGATGCAACCAGTCAGCTATTTCGACTCGTCCGTCCCAGACGAAGATCCTGAGCTGAAGGAACTTCTGAAAAAGGCCACGCCTTCTCAGCCAGCCCCGAAGCCTGTGGCAAAACCCGCGGCAACACCGGCTC
>Ga0256407_10000775_pt1 | contig 72140 bp, 54 predicted proteins | sample RumenRJG_04DNA_FD_193489 | JGI IMG/M metagenome (GOLD analysis project Ga0256407, IMG submission 193489) | Bovine rumen microbial communities from Lethbridge, Alberta, Canada - RJG_04 | ecosystem: Host-associated > Mammals > Digestive system > Stomach > Rumen | place: Canada: Alberta... | reverse complement strand
GAGCAAGCAGAAAAACGAGCTAAATATAAGAAAAATCCGGCCGTTTGGCCGGATTTTTACCGCTTAGAAAAGGACTGCCGCATTATCTAATGCGACAGCCCCGATCTTCTTATTGCTTCTCCCCGTCTAGCTGCATCTTATAGGTAACGATGTCGCTGTCAAAGGAGCAGATGCCGTTGCAGGTCATCACCTTGTCCCGTTCGTTAAACCACAGTTCCATGGTGCCCTGCGCCACCGGTACGGATGTTACTTTCAGGGTCATGACACCGCTTGCCGCATTCCAAGTGCCGGCGAAGGTCACATCCGTATCCACGCCCTCAATCTTCTCATCGTAGATCAGCCGTGCCGAGACGCGGCCGCCTCCCTCATCCGTTATGGTCAGGGTGCCGGTGGATTTCTGCCCCTTGATGGCGTCGCTGGCTGCCCCGTAATACTGCTGGTATCCCTGTATGGCCTCTTTTACCTCTTCAGGCACAACACCGCTGCCGAGGCCGAGTCCCATGGAACCCACCAGGTCATCAAACATTTTCGAGCCATATTCCAGCACCGTGCTGACGGTGCGGTACTCGCCGAAGACATCCGCAGCCGGTCTGTCCGCAGCTTCCGACTTCGGCCCGGTGTAGTCCGTCTTCCCGATCCGGAAGTATTCCTGGATACTGTACTCAAATCCGGGAGGATCCTTCTCCTTCCAGCCCTTGAGGTAGGGCTTCACGTCCAGTTCTGCCGTTTTTCCCTGGTCCCCGGCCTTAAACCTGGCCTCGAAGATCTCGCCGTCCTCCCGCTCCAGGGTCATCAGGATTCCCATCTCCTCCGAAGCCCGGGCGATGCCCTTCATGGACAGGAACTTGTCCTGCTTCATCCGGGGCAGTTTGACCGAAAGCTTATTCTTGCTCCAGTCCTCCTTTACCTCCGGTTTATCCGGCGGCAGCATGGCGCAGACCTCAAAGCCCGGCGTTTTCCCGTTGGGAACCCGCAGAAGCTCCGTGATATAGATGCTCCGTTCCTCGGTTCTGCTCACCTTACGCGGCGGCATATAGAAGATATTGTGCTCCAGATCCACTTCCTGAAGATTCTCTGCCGGCGGAACCTCGAAGCTCACACGAATCTCATAGAGGCCGCCTCCCTCCTTCCCCGTGCCGTCCGGCACCCCGGAATGGCCGGTATCCAGCGCCACGGTTACCAGGGCGTATTCCGAATCCTGTGGGACAGCGAAGGCCATCCTGTTATAGCAGAGATTCTCCGCGTCGGAAAACACCATCCCGTCACGTTTCAGATACATGCCGCTGCTCATGGTAATGTTCTCATCCACACTGTACTCGCTGCGGTTCACTTTCTGCGGAGGAAGCTTCCCGTCCCGGAGCTCCTGCAGGAACTTGTCATAGGAATTCTTCTGCTCCTCCTCGGTCATGCCCCAGGCCAGGCCTGCGGTGCGGGAAAACGTCTGGCCGGCGCTGAAGGATTCCATCATCTGTCCCATGGTGATGTTCCCGTGGTTTTTGCACATGTATTCCAGATAGTTGGCTTCGTTATAGCCGGAATCATTGGACTGGGTTTTGTTTTTCGGCAGCGCGTCCAGGGGAACAGCCATAAATTCCCACTGATTCCAGAGTGTCAGTACGTGGCTTTGCTCCTGGGTTTCCTTCTCAACGGTATAGCCATTTGCCGCACAGGTCGGCAGCAGTCCCCGGTTCATGAAATGGGTAAAGGCCTGGGCCTCCACCACATTGGCCTGGGCCTCGAAAAGCCGCACGTTGGAGGTGTAGGCGGACCCGATGGCCGAGCTGTAATACATAAACTGAGAGACGTGGAACAGCTCATGAACCATAGTCAGAAGCAGGGTTTCCATGCCTTCTCTGCTATAGTCCCGAATGTCCTTCTCCTCAACCGGAACATGGCTGATATCCGGCGTGCCGCCGGCAATATCCGGCGGATTATAGCCGGGCATGGCCCAGGGGTCCACGGGCGCGGCTTCCACTGTCCGTTTAGGATACAGAATGTCCTCAAAAGCAAGATTTACAGTGACATTCTTATATAAGACCTTGTGGGTCTCCGCTTCTGTATTCTCAAGGTTCCGTTTCAGCAGGATTTCCACCTGGTAGGAAGGCATCTTTGCGTTCTGCTCAGGGCCCGTGAGATAATCATAGGCCAGCTCCGCCATGCGGTACAGCTCCTTTATCGCCGGGGGATAGCTTTCCTGCAGTTTCTTCTGCAGGCGCTGGTATTCCGAATCCCTTGCGCACTGTCCTTTCCAGGTCGCCAGCACATCCTTTCTCCGGGCAGTATCTGCTTTTGCCGTGAGTATCACCTGCCCGTCGGAGGTGGTGCGGTACATTTCCGCGGGAATGGCCCGGAGAGCTTCTTCATAGAGCTCCCGGGACCGCTGGTTCAGCATGGCTTCCAGTTCTACGCTCTCTTCGGATTCCTCCCCGAAATGGGCAAAGTCCTCCACAGCCCACTCCAGGATAAAGTGCTGGTTGCCGATGCCGGTCCTGGTCTTTCCGGCATAATAGGAGAAATCTTTTTCTTCCGCCCAGACGATGGCCCCCGTCACCGTGAGGGCGCCCAGGGTATAGATGATGACGGCGCTGACGCTGTTCTGCTTGCTTGTGTACCGAATCTTTTCCCCGTCGCAGTCCGTGGCGTAGGGGAATATGTCCCCGTTGTCGTCCATCCGGACTACCGCGACCTGATCCTTTAACTCCGCCGGGATGCCCAGGGTCTCCATGTCCAGCTCCACCGCATAGGTGCCGGGGAGATACTCCTCCGAAGAAAGGCCGGCGTCGATATCCATTGCCGCGACCACCATGACGCGGTCACCCAGCCGGTCGGCTGTCTTTTCGATCTCTTCGTCCGTGGCCGGCCGGACCCTGAACTCCCGGTCCTTATCCAGGGCGTCCTTCCTGGCCGTAATATGCACGCCTTCCATGGGGGTGACGTCCACCGGTTTGCTGTGACCCCCGGTATCATAAGGTTCTATCTTCGTCTTTCCCCGGAAGGCCGATTCGGTTTTCCCGGAGAGACCCCCAAGCCCCGGAACCGGGATTACTCCCGTGCCCTTCCGGAGAAAACCGGGGAAGACAAGCCCCGTAAAGAGGGTCACCACCAGAACGGCGGCGACGATTCCCTTAAGGCCCGGTCCCCGCCTTCTGCTGCCGGCCATCTGCTGCATGGCCTGCCGCTGCATGGCCCTCCGCTGCAGAAAAGCCTCCGTCTGATTTGCCGGTGCCGGCGGCATTCCCTGCGTATTCTGCCATCCCCCGGGTGCCGGTGTGCCCCCGGGCGGGGAAATGGGCACATTCATCCTGGGCGGTGCCGTCCGGTCATTGCCGTATCCGGCCGCATTGCCCAGCATACTCCCGCAGTGTCTGCAGAAGGACGCTCCCGGACGTATCTCTCCTCCGCAATAACGGCAATACTTTGCCATAGGACCTCCTCTCTGGCTACTCCAGAAGCTGGTAGCGCTCGGTGTATCCCGCCTCGGAGAACAGAATGCTCTTCTGATTCTCCGCCACGGTCAGGAGCCCCCGGATGCCCGGGTCATCGGTCTTCTCCGTCATGTAGGCGCCGTGCCCAAGGGGCGTCAGGCTGAAGCTCTCCTCATAGCCGAAGGAATAGCTACGTGTCATGATGCAGTAATTCTTTCCGTCGGACATCCGCGGAAACCGGAAGGTGAGGGTGGGGCTGTCGCCGTAACGCCTTCCTTCCAGAGGCTCAGTGTCGTCCATACGCTGGGGAACACTTTTGTCCCAGTGTCCTTCCTCATCCACCCAGAATCCGTCCGGGGTGTAATTTTTCGTCACCATGCAGCCGTCAAAGCCCACATAGTAATAATAGCCGTCCTGGCCGTCGATCCAGCTGTTCTCGGCTGTTCCGCCGCTCTGGGTCTTATAGATCCACTCGCCGCTCTGCAGCTGTTCCCAGCCGCCGCCTATGATGGAATAATTCTCCGGCGTGTAATTGCCGTTTACCACCGGGCCCTCGCCGAAGCCATCCTCCGGTCCGCCGCCGGTTCCTTCTGAACCGAAGGGGATGCCACCCTGACCCGGCTCCGTGCCTTCCCGACGGTATTCCTCATTTCCGGGCCGGACCGCGTAATCTCCGCCGATCATTACCGGCGTGCCCGAATAGTCCAGCATCACCTCGTAGCGTCCGGCGATAAGCTTTCCCGAGCTGTCCTCGCAGAGAGCGCCCTTAAGAAGTATCTGCCCCGTGGCCTGCACCTTTTCCGTTTCATCCGTCTGCTGGAAGATATCCACGGTGAATACGCCCCGGTCCGGCTCCTTAATCAGATGGGCGTTGGCCTCCTCCCGGGTCTTCGGCTCCTGTATCCGCATATCCCTTCCGGACATCCTCATGCCATGCATCAAATCGAGATTCATGGTCCAGTCGCCGCCCTCCTCTATCTCCAGATCGCAGGAAACCGGTGATGCCAGGACTTCCTTCTTTATCTCGCTGATATTTGCCGGTGCCCCGTCCATGTTCTCAAAACCGTCAAACACCGTGATCTGTATCTCACCGGACCATTCATTCACCAGCTGGTAGAAGGAAGCATCCTCCACAATGGAGGCCCCCGACGGGATCACGATATCTTCCGCTCCCGACGCCGTGCTTCCGGAACCCTGCCCGGAGAATCCGTCCTGGGACCCGATTGCGGATTCTTCTTCCCGATCCCGGTCCTTATCGTTATTCTTATCCTTTGCGGCGCTCTGCCATGCCTCTTTGTCCTTGTTCTTTCCGCCGCCGTCCTTCTCTCTTCCCAGGAAGAACAGGCCTCCCGCGATAAGCAGGATGGCAAGGGCTCCCCCACCCAGAATAATGGGGAGAATGCTTTTCTTTTTCGGCGGTGCCTGCGGGATATTTCCATAGGGCGGTATCCCCTGGATGTTCTGCCAGTTCTGCTGCGGCATCTGTCCCTGGCTCTGCCAGTTCTGCTGCGGCATCTGCCCCTGTTTCTGCCAGTTCTGCTGCGGCATCTGCCCCATGTTCTGCCAGTTCTGCTGCGGCGGCATCATCGGCTGCTGCGGCTGTGCTGAATACTGCGGCGAATCCGGTGCCGCCTGGCCGACGACGGTTCCGCACTCCTCGCAGAATCTGGCATCCTCCGGCAGCGGCGCACCGCAATTACTGCAAAATCTTGTCATGATATCCTCCCTCCTCTGTATATCTCATAATTGAACGTCAAAATATATGCCAAAAGTCTGGCTGACTAAACACATAATTCCCCATATTTATTCTCTCACAAAATCTCCATCTCCAGTATCCTCCCGGTCTTTCTGGCAATGACAATTTCCGACCTGTGGGAGACTAAGGCCCGGTTGAAATCCACGTCCATATCCGTTATAATGAAACGCGGTTCTCACCGCGGAAATACCCATCAGATCACAGGTATGGCACCCGCTTTCCCGCGGCGGACCACCGGTTAAATCACAGTTTTTTGCGGCCTTCCGGCCGTGTTCCCGATATGGAGATACCATGATTCTCTCAGCCAGCCATATTACGAAAACATTTAACGGCAAAGCCGTCCTATCCGACGTGTCCTTCCATGTGGAGGAACACGAGAAGGCGGCCATCGTCGGCATCAACGGGGCCGGCAAGTCCACCCTTCTGAAAATCATCATCGGTGAACTTGCGCCTGATGAAGGCCTCGTCACCATCACCCGGGGGAAAACCATGGGTTATCTGGCCCAGCACCAGGAGGTGTCCGGCCATACCACCATCTATGATACCCTGATGGAGGTCAAGCTTCCGGTCCTGCAGCTGGAGCAGCGCATCCGCAATCTGGAGTTGGAGATGAAGTCTGCTTCCGGAGAAGCCCTTACGCAGATCATGGAGACCTACACCCGCCTTAACCATGAGTTCGAGCTGGCCAACGGCTACGCCTGGCAGAGCGAAATAACCGGCGTCCTGAAGGGCTTGGGTTTTGCGGAGGAGGAATTCCGGAAGCCTGTGGCTGAGCTTTCCGGCGGCCAGAAAACCCGGGTTTCGCTGGGAAAGCTGCTTCTCACCCACCCGGACATTATTCTCCTGGATGAGCCCACCAACCATCTGGACATGAATTCCATCGCCTGGCTGGAAACCTATCTTCTGAATTACAGCGGTACCGTCATCATCGTCGCCCATGACCGTTATTTTCTGGACCGCATCGCCGGCCGGGTCATTGAGCTGGACGGCGGTCACGCGACGACCTATATGGGCAATTACTCCGATTACAGCACCAAGAAGGCCATCGTCCGGGCCGGACAGATCCGGGCCTGGCTGAACCAGCAGGCGGAGATCAGGCATCAGGAGCAGGTCATCGAGAAGCTCCGCTCCTTCAACCGGGAAAAATCCATAAAAAGGGCGGAAAGCCGCGAGAAGATGCTGGCAAAGATCGAGATCATCGATAAACCGACGGACATCGATGACGAAATGCGGTTCACCTTTGAGCCGGCCATCACCAGCGGAAACGATGTCCTTACGGTGACAGACCTGGCCAAGCAGTTTGACGGCGAGAAGCTGTTCTCCGGCATCAGCTATGAGATAAAGCGCGGAGAACGGGTTGCCATCATCGGGGACAACGGCACGGGAAAGACCACCATGCTGAAAATCATCAACGGTATCCTTGCACCGGATGCCGGCGAGGTCCGCATCGGCGCCAAGGTCCACATCGGATATTACGACCAGGAACAGCAGAACCTGGACATGGACAATACGGTCTTTGAAGAGATTTCCGACGAATACCCGGAGATGAACAACACCCAGATCCGCAGCGTTCTGGCCGCCTTTCTGTTTACCGGGGAGGACGTGTTCAAGCGCATTAAGGACCTCTCCGGCGGCGAGCGGGGCCGGGTGGCGCTGGCGAAGCTCATGCTCTCCGAGGCAAACTTCCTTATCCTGGATGAGCCTACAAACCACCTGGACATTACCAGCCGCGAGGTTCTGGAAAATGCTCTGAACGGCTATACGGGAACGGTGCTCTGTGTCTCCCATGACCGATACTTCATTAACCGCACAGCCACCAGAATACTGGATCTGACCATGGGTACCGTGCTGAACTATATCGGCAACTATGATTATTACCTGGAGAAGAAGGAAGTCACTGAGAAGGCCTGGATGGAAGCCCGGGCGGATATTAACCGGCCCTCCTCTTCTGCCGGCGCTGCTTCCGCTGCCGCAGGTGAAGCGCTCTCCCATACTGGAAAAGCGGATGCTGCCGGGGCGTCTGCAGAACCGGAAGAATCCGGAAAGCTCTCCTGGCAGCAGCAGAAGGAAGCCCAGGCAAGGGCGAGAAAGCTGCAGAATGATCTGAAAAAGACGGAGGATGAAATCCACCGTCTTGAGACCAGAGATCAGGAGATAGACGAACTCCTGTCTCTGGAAGAAAACTATTCGGATGCTGCAAAACTCATGGAACTCAACGATGAAAAACAGCAGATCGCCGGACGCCTCGAAACACTGTATGCACAGTGGGAGGAACTGGCGGAACAGATTGAATAACACAACACATTATTCCAAAGCAGCGGCAGGTCCGCTGCTTTTTCTGTTCAGCAGCTCCTCATCTCCCGCCGGGCCGCGGATCTCCAGGCCTTCGGTATCCATGGCCATCATGGTTCCGTCGTCATTCATCTCCCCCTCGTCGGGCTTGCGGTTTTCGGCATAGATTCCCAAAAGCCGCTCCAGCTTTTCCACGCCGGCCGGATCGATGCGCCTCCAGTCCGAGCGCACGGCCGGATTGCAGTAATCATCGAACATAGCCGCAAACTGCCGTCCCGGATCGGCCTCATACCAGGAGGAATGGGGCTCCGCCGCATCACTCTCCTCGAGAAACTGATAATAATCCGCCAGCACGTCCGGGTCTTCCTCCACCATCAGGGAGATAAACTCGCCGAAGCCGGCCGGCAGCGCCGCTGGGTCCGTAAACTTCAGTTTTTTGTAGTTTTTATCCAGCTTATACCGGATATAATCAATTCCCTTGTCCGTGGCCGGTGCAGAGAAGTAATTCCGGTCCGTATAGAACATCAGCTCCCAGCCCTTCTCATGGAACAGGCGGATGAATGAGGACGGAATCTCCGAGCAGACCTCCGTGATTTTCGTTTTTTCCTGGGTGTAGGGGCGGCGTTCGCCGAAGATGGTGATATCCCGGGATGCCACATGGGTGCCGTCCGCGTCATAGTACCGGAGTTCTTTATAATTATCCGAAACCAGCTTTCCGTTGGGATAAAAATCATAGAGTTTCCCGTCAATCATGTGGCGGGATCTCTGGTACAGCCTTCCCCGGCTGTCAAACCAGTACCAGTCCAGCCCGGAAGAAAGCCATCCGGTATGGAATGCTCCCGTCTCATCGGCAAAGTACCAGTCATTTCTGTCATAGTCCAGAAGCCAGCCGCTGGCCATCGAGCCATCGGAATGAAAGAAGTAATACTGCCCGTTAATCCTGGTCTGGTCCGTCGCCATTTCCCCGAAGGAATCAAAGTAATACCATTTGCCGCCGTCATAAAGCCAGGCCTTCGTAAGATAATTCCCGTCTTCTGTGCGGTAGCGCCAGGTCTTCGACGACTCCTCCCAGGTGCCGGCCGGCTCGCCGGCCAGGGCAGAGAGCGGTGCCGCGAGGGAGAGCAGAGCCGCCAGGCCTGCCGTCAGAATCCGATATTTCGCCTGCATCTCTTCTCTCCTTTCTTTTCTTCCGTACCTGTGGTATCATAATTACTGCTTTTAATAAACGGAGGTCCTGCCCATGAAACAGAAAGCAGCACTGTGTGCAGTTATCCTGATTGTCCTGTTATATCTCTCCACCATCGTCTTTGCTCTGATGAAGAGTCCGTACGCCGAGGGGCTTCTTCTGACCTCGCTGTTTCTCACGATTGTGGTCCCGGCGCTTCTCTACGGATATGTCATGTTTATCCGCATTTCCCGCAGGAACCGGGAGAAGGACGATACTGCCGATTAATATTAAGGTGAAAGCCGGACACATCCCTGGAGGACGGTCCGGCCTTTTTACGTTTTATCGCTTGATGATTTCATCTCTTCCCGGACCATTGGAAACCATGGTGATGGGCGTTTCAATCAGCCGCTCGATTTCCTCAACATAATCCCGGCATGCCTTCGGGAGATCCTCATACTTCTTAATGCCGCGGATATCGCACTTCCATCCCGGCATGACCTTCCATACGGGCTTTGCCTTCTCCTGCTTCCAGGCCGGCGGGAATTCCTCCGTGAATTCACCGTCAATCTCATATCCGGTACAGATATGCAGCTCATCCAGATAGCCGAGGGCATCCAGGACCGTCAGAACCACCTCCGTGGTTCCCTGCATCTGCACGCCGTAGCGGGTCGCAACCGCATCAAACCAGCCCACTCTTCTCGGACGTCCGGTGGTCGCGCCGTACTCTCCCCGGTCTCCGCCGTGATTCCGGAGTGTCTCGGCTTCTTCCCCGAAAATCTCGCTGACAAAGGCGCCTGCGCCGACTGCGCTGGAATATGCCTTGACGACGGTGGTAATATTCTTAATCTCATAGGGCGGAATACCGGCGCCTACGGCACCGTACGCGGCCAGTGTGGAGGAGGAGGTAACCATCGGATAGATTCCGTGATCCGGATCCTTCAGCGTTCCCAGCTGTCCCTCCAGGAGGATGTTCTTGCCCTCCTTGATGGCCTTTCTGAGATATGCCGCCGTGTCGCACACATAGGGAGCCACGATATCGCGGTATTCCATCATCTCCCGGAATACTTCTTCCGCATCCAGGAGCGGCTTGTGGTAGAGGTGCTCCATAAGGACGTTCTTCAGCTCGACGACGCCCTTCACCCGTTCCCGGAGCTCTTCCTCCGGCATGAACAGCTCATTGACCTGAAAGCCGATCTTGGCAAATTTATCCGAGAAAAAGGGAGCGATGCCCGACTTGGTAGAGCCGAAGGATCTGCCCGCCAGGCGCTCTTCCTCATAGGAATCCAGCAGAATATGGTAGGGCATCAGCACCTGCGCCCTGTCGGAAACCAGAATATGCGGCTTCGGAACGCCCTGGGCCTCGATATCTGCCAGCTCCTTTGCCAGTGCCGGGATATTCAGAGCCACGCCGTTTCCGATGATGCAGGTGGTATGGCTGTAAAAGATACCGGAGGGAAGCAGATGAAGGGCAAAACGACCATATTCATTGATGATGGTGTGTCCTGCATTTGCTCCGCCCTGAAAACGTATGATGATATCGGACTGCTCTGCCAGCATATCCGTGATCTTGCCCTTGCCTTCGTCTCCCCAGTTGGCACCTACGACCGCTCTAACCATGGTTTGCCTCCTTATCAGACATTGATTTCCGCTTTTACGCCTAAATCTTCTCTGTTTGCATCCAGGATGGGACAGATGACCTCCGCGAGGAACTCTTCCACCTGCTCCTTCGCACGGCCCGTATACTTAGCCGGGTCAAGGCCTGCCTTCAGCTGCTCCAGCGTCACATGGAATGCCGGATCGGCGGCGATGAGCTCGAGAAGATTGTTGTCGAGGCCCTTCTCCTTCACATTGCGTCCCGCTTCCATCGAAAGCTCACGGATGCGCTCATGAAGTTCCTGGCGGTCTCCGCCGGCCTTCACGCAGTCCATCATGATATTCTCGGTGGCCATAAAGGGAAGCTCGGCCATCATGTGCTTCTCGATAACCTTCGGATAGACCACAAGGCCGTCCACCACATTCAGGTACAGATCGAGAATGCCGTCCACCGCCAGGAATCCTTCCGGAATGCTCAGGCGCTTGTTGGCGGAATCATCGAGGGTTCTCTCAAACCACTGGGTGGATGCCACCAGCATCGGATTCATCATATCAGACATGACATAGTCGGCAAGCGATGCCATGCGCTCGGAACGCATCGGATTTCTCTTGTAGGCCATGGCCGAGGAACCGATCTGGGTCTTCTCAAAGGGTTCTTCCACTTCCTTCAGATGCTGCAGAAGGCGGATATCATTGGAGAACTTATGGGCGCTCTGGGCAATTCCCGCCAGAACAGACATCACTCTGGAGTCATTCTTACGGGAATAGGTCTGGCCGGATACCGGATAGCAGCCGGAATAGCCCATCTTCTCCGCAATCTTCTGATCCAGGATGCGGCACTTCTCATGGTCGCCGTTAAACAGCTCCAGGAAGCTTGCCTGGGTTCCGGTGGTTCCCTTCGAGCCGAGCAGCTTAAGAGACCCAAGGACATAGTCCAGGTCATCCAGATCCAGCTTCAGTTCCATCATCCAGAGGGTAGCCCGCTTGCCCACGGTGGTGGGCTGGGCCGGCTGGAAGTGGGTAAATGCCAGCGTAGGCTGTGCTTTGTACTTATCGGCAAATTTTGCCAGTTCGTCCAGAACGCTGATAAGCTTTCTGCGGACCAGCAGCAGTGCCTCGGTCATAATGATGATATCGGTGTTATCGCCCACGTAGCAGCTGGTGGCGCCCAGATGGATGATGCCCTTTGCCTTCGGGCACTGGAGTCCGTATGCGTAAACGTGGGACATGACATCATGGCGCACGATCTTTTCGCGGGCCTTCGCCTCTTCGAAGTTAATGTCATCCTTGTGGGCAATCAGTTCATCAATCTGCTCCTGGGTAATTCCCAGACCCAGCTCCTTCTCTGTCTCCGCAAGGGCGATCCAGAGTCTTCTCCAGGTACGGAATTTCTTTTCCGGCGAAAAGATATACTGCATCTCACGGCTGGCATACCGCTCGGAAAGCGGGCTTACATATCTGTCATTGTTCCCCATGTCGTCCTCCTGTTAAGGGCTCAGCATTGTCCCTGGCCGGGTCTGCGCCCGAAATCTCGCGGGTGATGCTGAACTCACCGCGGATCAGATTAAACTCCAGCTGCAGGCGTTCCTTTTCCGGTGCATGTCCGGGGAGAACATACTCTATCCGGTGGTCTTCTTCCACCTGAATCAGCAGATCCCGGTATGCTCCGGCAAAGCTCAGATATAAAGCTGCGCAGAAAAGCAGCAGACAGAGTCCCATCCTCTCTCTGCGAAAGCGTATTCTGCGCATTGTTCTCAGGTATCGTTTCAGGTATCGGTAATCAGCAGACTTCCGAACATTATATTCCAATGACATCCTCCATGGAATACATTCCCGGGCCCTTTCCGGCAAGGAACTTCGCCGCGGTGACGGCGCCCTTTCCGAAAATAGCTCTGGAATATGCCGTATGGTTCAGTGTGATAACCTCGTCCTCACCGGCAAAGATCACGTCATGCTCCCCGACGATGGTACCGCCGCGAACTGCCTGGATTCCAATCTCCTTCGGATCCCGCTTTTCTCTCACGCCGGAACGGTCCAGACGGTAATGATAGGCACCGTCCATGGCTTCATTGATGGAATCCGCAAGGGCAATCGCGGTTCCGCTTGGAGCATCGATCTTACGGCGGTGATGCTTCTCCAGAATCTCGATGTCAAAGCCGTTGGGGGCCAGGGTCTTCGCCGCCTCCTTCACCAGGGCAAGGAGAAGGTTGACGCCGAGAGACATATTGGCGGACCGAAGAACCGCCGTCTCCTCCGAAACCTTTCGCATATGCTCCAGCTGTGCCTCGGAAAGCCCGGTTGTGCATAAAACCAGGGGAAGCTTCCTGGCGGCACACCAGTCCAGCAGGGAATCCACCGCCCTGGCGGTGGAAAAGTCGATCACAACATCGGCCTCTTCCATGCATTTCTCCGGGCTTGTGTAAACCGGGAATGTGAACAGGCCTTTATCCTCAATATCAAGTCCCGCTGCAACGATGATCTCATCGTCCGCCTGGGCCAGCTTTGCAATCACCTGACCCATGGCGCCGTTGCAGCCGTGAAGAATCACTCTGGTCATGGAGAGTCCTCCGTATCCATCGTTTAGTCGATCAGTCCATAGTTCTTCAGTTCTCTTCTGAGCCGCTCCTTGTTTTCCGGAGCCATCTCAACCAGCGGCAGACGGTATCCGCCTACCTCTTTTCCCATCAGGTTCAGGGCTTCCTTTACCGGAATGGGGTTGGTCTCACAGAACAGAGCCTCAATCAGCGGAATGGCTTCCAGCTGCATTCTGGCGGCCTCGGCCACATTGCCGTCGAAGAAGTTCTGGCAGATATCATGGGTCTGTCTCGGCGCAACATTGGACAGCACGGAGATGACACCCTTTCCGCCCAGGGAAAGGATGGGAACGATCTGGTCGTCATTGCCGGAATACAGGTCGATCTTTCCGTCAGAGACAGCCATCATATGAGCAATTTTGGAGAGATTGCCGGATGCCTCCTTGATGCCCACGATGTTCTCTACATTTTTGCAGAGCCATGCCGTGGTCTCCGGCTCAATATTAATGCCGGTACGGCTCGGTACATTGTAAAGCAGGGCCGGTACCTTGACGGAATCGGCGATGGCCTTGAAGCTGGCGATCAGTCCCCGCTGGGAGGTCTTATTGTAATAGGGTGAAACCAGAAGAAGTCCGTCCACGCCGGCTTCCTCCGCCTCGGTGGAATACTGGATCGCGGACGCGGTGCTGTTGGATCCGGTACCGCCGATCACCGGGATTCTGTGCTTCGTAACCTCTACGGCAAAGCGGATGGCGTCAATATGCTCCGGCTCGGTGAGGGTGGATCCCTCGCCTGTTGTGCCCACTGCGATAATGCAGTCGGTGCCGCCGGCAATCTGCTCTTCGATCAGTTCTTCAAACTTATCATAGTTAATGCTGCCGTCTGCGTGCATCGGTGTGACGATGGCAACGCCTGCGCCTTCAAAAATAGCCATGATTATTCTCCTCCTGCTCGTTCTTTGTCCTTCCGGCTGATCATCGCTCTCTTTCGCAGAAGCGGATCGAGAATCTTCTTCCGGATGCGTAGACTCTGGGGCGTTACTTCCAGAAGCTCATCGGTATCGATGAAGTCAAGGCACTGCTCCAGGCTCATGATCTTCGGCGGTACCAGACGAAGGGCCTCATCAGCGCTGGAAGAACGCGTATTGGTTAGCTTCTTGGTCTTGCACACATTGATTTCAATATCTTCCGATTTTCCGCTCTGCCCCACAACCATGCCGGAATACACCTGGACGCCGGGTCCGATAAACAGGACGCCGCGCTCCTGGGCATTGAACAGGCCGTAGGTGATGGAAACGCCGGGTTCAAAGGCGATGAGGGAGCCCTGCTTTCTATAGGAAAGCTCGCCCTTGAAGGGGGCGTATCCCTCAAATGCGGTATTCAGAATACCGTTGCCCTTGGTATCTGTCAGGAATTCTCCTCTGTATCCGATGAGGCCGCGGGAAGGAATCTCAAACTCCAGTCTGGTATATCCTCCGCCGATGGGGCTCATGCCCTGCAGCTCGCCCTTCCGGCTGGTCAGCTTCTGGATGACGGTTCCGGTAAAGTCGTCCGGCACATCCACATAGGCGATCTCCATCGGTTCCAGCCTGCGGTTTCTCTCGTCGGTGCGGTACAGAACTTCCGCCTTGCTGACGGCGAATTCATATCCTTCTCTGCGCATCTCCTCGATCAGTACCGACAGATGCAGCTCGCCGCGTCCGGATACCTTGAAGCAGTCCGGGGAAATCTCTTCCACCCGGAGGCTGACATCCGTGTTCAGCTCACGGAAGAGTCTCTCGCGGATATGGCGGGAGGTGACAAACTTTCCTTCCTTGCCTGCCAGCGGGCTGTCATTGACCATGAAGTTCATGGCGATGGTCGGCTCGGAGATCTTCTGGAAGGGAATGGCCTCCGGTGCTTCCGGAGAACAGAGGGTATCGCCGATATGGATATCCTCGATGCCGGAGATGGCTACGATCTCACCGACAGATGCCTCGTTCACCTCCGTCCGGGCCAGGCCGTTGAAGGTATAGAGCTTGCCGATCTTGACCTTCCGGAATTTGTCCGGCTCATGGTGGTTGACAATCACGCACTCCTGATTGACCTTCACGTGGCCGTTGTCAATCTTGCCGACGCCGATGCGGCCGACATATTCATTGTAGTCAATGGTGGAGATCAGCATCTGGGTGCCTGCATCCGGGTCGCCCTCCGGTGCCGGAATATGCTCCAGGATGGCATCAAACAGAGGCTTCATGTCCTCCTCCGGTCCGTCCAGGGTCCGCTTTGCAAAGCCCGCCTTAGCGGAGGCAAAAACAAAGGGAGAATCCAGCTGCTCATCGGAGGCATCCAGATCCATGAAGAGCTCCAGAACCTCATCCACCACATCCTGGGCTCTGGCATCCGGACGGTCAATCTTGTTGATGCAGATAACGGCCGGCAGATCCAGATCCAGCGCACGGCGAAGAACAAACTTGGTCTGCGGCATCGGTCCCTCATAGGCATCTACCACCAGAACCACGCCGTCCACCATCTTCAGAACACGCTCCACTTCGCCGCCGAAATCCGCATGTCCCGGAGTATCCACGATGTTGATCTTCACATCGTTATACATAACTGCTGTATTCTTGGAGAGGATCGTGATGCCTCTCTCCCGCTCGATATCGCCGGAGTCCATAACACGATCCACAACTTCCTGATTCTGTCGGAACACGCCGCTCTGGCGCAGCAGCTGATCCACCAGGCTGGTTTTGCCGTGGTCAACATGCGCGATAATCGCAACGTTTCTGACATCTTCACGCTTAATTCTCATAAAATCTCTCTGTATGTCCTTTCCTTACGCCAAATAATGCCCAAAATCGACAGCTATATATTTTAGCATTAAACCCTATATACTTCAAGCATTTCTCAGGACAGGACCATGTATTTGCCGCTTTGCTCCCCCAAAACCGGACGTCCGCCCTCTTCGATGGTGCATCTTCCCCCTGTGGCGTCGGTCAGCTTCTTTCTCACCCGTTCTTCATCCGCCGCCGGAAGAAGCACCGTGGATGTCACCCGGTCCGTATACTCGGTATTCTCCAGGGTCGCCTTCTCCTCCCCGAGAATATACTGGATCTTTCCAAGGTCCGTATAATCCGAAGATATCACAAGACGCACACCCTCGATGCAGGTCAGCAGCACACAGTTTTTGAGCCCCTCCCGGACCGCGCCGCCGTAGGCCCGCACCAGGCCGCCGGTACCGAGGAGCGTACCTCCGAAATACCGTGTGACCACCGCCATGCAGCCCGTCAGTCCTTCGCCGGTCAGCACGTCCAGCATCGGCCGGCCGGCCGTTCCGGACGGTTCCCCGTCATCGGAGCAGCGGGTCAGATCCCCGCGCTCCCCCAGGACAAAGGCCGAACAGTGATGGCGCGCGTCCCAGTACTTTTTCCGGATTTCAGCCAGAAACTGCGCTGCCTCCTCCTCCGATGCGATCGAACGGAGGGTTGCGATAAAGCGGGACTTTTTCTCTACAATCTCGCCCTCTCCGCCTTTATAAAGAATCTTCCTTCCGTCCATCCGTCACCTCGTTTCCTGTCTGCTGCTTCTGCAGCAGGACTGCAGTTATTCTTCTTCCTCTGTCTCTTCTTCCTCATCTTCCCTGTTTTCCCGCTCCGGGTCGGTTTCCCGGGCGTGGGGGTCATGAAGAATGCAGTAATCCGGCATGACATAGAGGGTATCATCGGTATCGCCCTCATTCTCCGGCACAACCATAAAGGTCTTCTGCTCGGTCTCCTCCGCCGGACACTTGTCCGTCGACCGCTCGCCGGATTCCTTGCATATGGTTACCCGGACATGACGGTCACAGACCTCGGTCGGAACTGTTCCCTGGGCAAAGTACTCGGTATAGACCGGCGTACCCCTGGGATCGTTCTCACAGACCCCCGCCACAGGAAGCTTCCCCGACTTGCGGCAGACTTCCGCTTCCACGATATCTGCCGGGCGGAGAAATCCCGGATCGTCCATTCCGTCGTGAATTCTCGTCATGATCCGGTTCCATATGCGCTTGTGGTAATTGGTTCCGCCGTTGTTGATGCCTGCATCCGCATTCTTCAGGGTCTGGTTGGCATCGCAGCCGCCCCAGATTCCCGCTGTGTAATAGGGAGTATATCCCACAAACCAGACGTCCACATTGTCCGAGGTGGTGCCGCTCTTGCCGGCACAGCTCATGCCGGGAATGGCCGCCGCCGTTCCGGTGGAGTGGATGCCCACGCCGAAGGTCTGGTACAGCGTATTGGCCTTCATGGATTCTGCCATGGCATCCGTCAGAAGCCAGGCAGTAGACTCCTTCAAAACCTGCCGTTTTTCGGGCACATTGTCCAGTATCAGCTTCCCGTTGCGGTCCGTAATCCTCGTAAAGAACAGGGGCTTCCGGTAAATGCCGCCGGCCGCGATGGTCGCAAAGGAATTCGTCAGGTCCAGGTTTGTGACGCCCTTCGTGATGCCGCCCAGCGCCGTGGAAAGATTCAGATCCTGCGCCGAAAGCGTGGTGATTCCCATACGCTTTGCGTAATCTACGCCCAGCTGCGGCGTCACCGTCTCTGCCATGCACTTGAGGGCCACGATATTCATGGAGTATATGATGCCGTCCCGGATGTTCTGGTAGCCGGTCCAGTTATCACCCCACCAGTTTTTGAACACCTTCGAGCCGAAGGAATAGGGGGCGTCATAATAGGTTGTCGCCAGTGTCGCCCCGCAGGTATCCAGGGCCGGCGCAAAGGTCGTGATAATCTTGAAGGTGGAACCCGGCTGCCTCAGGGTATCCGTGGCCCGGTTCAGAGTCCGGCTGGCATTCTTTTCGCCGCGGCCGCCGGAGATGGCGCGGACATAGCCGGTCGACTGTTCGATGAGCACGAAGGATGCCTGGGGCTCCGGAACCACATTCAGGGTTTCGCCCAGGACCGTATCCTGCTCGGTTACGACAGAATTCCGGTACTGTTCCACCCAGGCCTTAAGCTCTTCTTCGGTGTTGAACAGTCCGTCAAAGCCGGGATAGGCGCCCGACTGCCGGATAAACCGGTGCAGATGCTCCTGGCTGTAATGGTTTGTTGTGCCGTCGGCGCTCTTCACCGAGAGACGGTATTCCGCCGAAAACCGTTCCGCGTCATAATTGGCGGGATTCTTCATCTCCTCATCGACAATCGCCTGGAGGTCCGGGTCCTGGGGCGTATAGATGCGCAGGCCGCCGGTGTAGATCATATTGTAGGCCTGGGTGTCGGTGTAGCCGTACCGCTCCTTCAGCGCATCCTTGACCTGTTCGATCAGCTCGTCGGTATAATAGGAATAGGCGCTGCGATGCCCGGTGGTCTCCACGTTCACATTCTGAATGCGGTCATACACCTTGTCCGAGAGGGCCATATCCTGCTCCTCCCGGGTAATATAGCCCTGCCGGTACATCTCGCCGAGGATGACCTCCCGGCGGGAATTGTTCTCTTCCGGATGGGTGATGGGATTATACCGGGACGGATTCTGGGTAATGCCTGCGATAACGGCGCACTCCGAGAGCGTCAGGTCCGCCACGTCCTTTCCGAAGTAGCGCATCGCCGCGGATTTTACGCCCAAAGTATCATTTCCCAGGTTAATGGTATTGAGATAATTCGTGAGGATCGTCTTCCGATCCATGGTTTTTGTCAGCTGCAGCGCCAGATACTGCTCCTGGATCTTTCGCTCTAACCGGGCACCGCCGCTGTTCTCCATGCCGCCTTCAAATACGGTATTCTTGATCAGCTGCTGGGTAATGGTACTGCCGCCGCCGCTGTAGCTGTCCGTAAGGATTCCCGTAATGGCGCGGAGAATCGAACGGAAATCGATGCCCTCATGCTGCCAGAATCTGGAATCCTCGATGGCGACAAAGGCATCCACCAGGTCCTGGGGAAACTCATCATACTTTGCCTCGACCCGGTTTGCATTGGATCCCACCAGCCGTTCGGCCTCATCGCCTCTGCTGTTGTATATGACAGAGTAGAATCCGGTGGGCACCACCCGGTTCGGGTCAAATTCCGGCGTATTATCCAGAATTCCCCGAAGCATCCCGTATCCCACAGACGCCGCTATGACGGATGCGGAAAGCACGGTCACCAGAATCAGCGTGCCGGCGATGGTGGAAAACTTCCGCCGGTACTTGATGCTCTGGGAATTCAGTTCCTCCAGCTTCCGGTTTACGGATTGTTCATCATAATTCATTCTCAGCCAACTGCCTCCGGTTCCTCAGTCTCCCCGTTTTCTGCGGATTCCTCTTCTGCCGGAATGCTCTCGGGAACCGGATTCCCGGTTCTCGGTCCTGCGGACGGGGAAAGCTCTTCTAACTGGGTTCTTGCGGGAGATGCCTGCTCCGATGCGGCAAACTCCGTGACAACCCGGGTAAAGTACTGGATCGCGGTCTCGTTCTCATCCACACTCTTGTGCAGAATTCCGAGGTAATACAGCACCTTGGGATTATCGGGCCGGATGGTCAGGCAGGTTTCATAGAGGGCAATGGCTTCCCGGAACTTTCCGGAATTCCAGGTCTCGTAGGCCTGATCCTCCAGGGTCTGGTATCCCGCCGTCGCCACCTCCTGCCGGAGTCCGTCTGCGAACTGCCGGATCTCGTCATCCGCAATCAGCGATGTGTCAAAATCGGCGTACAGAGCCGCCGCCGTCGCCAGGTCTCCGTTCCGGTAGGCATTGTTCATCCGAATCAGCGTTCCGTACTGGCTCATGGCGCTCTCTTTATTGTTGAGGATATTGTCCAGCTCCGATTCTGCCTTCTCCTTGTCCTCCAGGTACTGGGCGTTTATCTTTTCCAGTCCCGCGATCTCTTCATTCTTCTGATTCAGCTGTTCATTGTAGGCCAAAAGCTCCTGGGTATGGGCTGCCGACTGCTGGCGGAGTCTCGTGGGCATGACCAGGAAGAATATGGCCGCCGCCCCGAGAAGCAGGCCGGCAATGATAAGAAGCACCGACTGTCTTCCGGTATTCTCCTTATAGGTCGGCGGGATAATCACATCATCAGCCTGCATGCGCCGGTGGGAATAGGTATTGGCAGGTCCCGGGGTGCTCTCTTCCTCCTCCCGGTTCATGGAAGAACGAATATGGGCCAGGTACCACTGGGCCTTCGGATTCCCGGCATCGATGCGCAGGGTGCGCAGCAGATATCGCCCCGCCTTTGCGTATTCTCCCTTCTGGATGCAGAGAAGTGCCATCAGATTCTGTGCCTTCACAAAATCATCTCGTTTATCCACCACGCTGCTCAGCTGAACCGCCGCCAGGTCCGGATTCCCGTTCTGCGCCTGCTGCAGCGCGCTGTTATAGCGCCGGATATCGGCATCCAGCTCGTCCAGCACATCCTGATTCTTCTGCGCCCGCTCCAGATAGTAGGAGGCCCGGTTGTTCCGGTCCTGGAAATTGGTACTGATAACCCAGTGCCGGAGAGCTTCCGCGGTCTCACCCATCTCCATGCAGATAAGACCCAGAAGATTCCTGGCTTCCGTGTGATACTTATTCAGATTGAGGCAGGTTTTCAGCATGCCGACCGCGCCGGTCAGGTCCCGGATCTGCGCCAGCCGCAGCCCTTCGTTATAGAAGCTGTTGGAAATCTTGCGTATCTCTTCTGTTCGAATCATTTTCCTAATCCCGCATCTGTTTCATCAGTTCCAGCATAATATCGGACATGTCCGTCAGGTCCGCCTCCACAATGGCATCCCCCACGGCGCTGACCTCCAGGCTGGGCTGGTAATGGCTCAGTTCTTCTTCAAAATCTATAATTCTGTCATCACTCATATTTTTTCTTCTCCATAAGGCTGCATCGCCGACTTGATCTCACCGATGAGATACAGGGATCCCGCACAGAACAGCAGATCCTCTGCCTTTTTCTTCTCCAGAACTTCCCGCATGGCATCCGCCGCATCGGAATTGACCGAAATCTCTGCCGTATCGCCGAACACCCGGCGCGCCACCTGCAGGAGAATCTCCGTATCCAGGCCGCGCTCGGTCTTAAGTCTGGTCAGGAACACGGCATCCGGGTTCATGATATCCCGCAGAAGATAAAGCATCTTTTCGTATTCCTTATCCGAGGAAACCGCAAACAGCAGAAGCTTTCTTCCGCCTTCTGCCGGCAGAGGAAGCGCTGCAGCAGCCGAGGCGAAGGCCCGGATGCCGCCCTCGTTGTGGCCGCCGTCCAGAAAAACGCCCGGAAGGATTTCTTCCATGCGGCCCGGCCAGCGGGTGGAACTAATTCCCTCTTCGATATACTCTTTCGGAATTCCGAGAATGCCCGCTGCTTCCGCGGCAATCATCGCATTGACCGCCTGGTATGCAGCCGGGAACGGCACATGGAGGGAAAGTCTTCCCGCATTTTTGGTCATACCGGTAAACCGAAGACCCTTTCCCGAAACCGCAAGGCCCTCTGCCATGGACGGATCCACCGGAAACGCCCGGCAGTGCTTTTCCTCTGCCGTCCGGACAAATACCGCCGAGGCCTCGGCATCCGTATTGTCATAGATAAACGGCACGCCTTCCTTGATGATGCCCGCCTTCTCGCCCGCAATGGCAGTGACCGTATTTCCCAGGTACTGCATGTGGTCCAGGCTGATGGACGTGATGGCGCAGACCGCAGGCTTCTGCAGGCAGTTGGTGGCATCCAGCCGCCCGCCCAGTCCGGTCTCCAGGATAATATTGTCCGTCGGGTGCTTTCGGCACATCACGGCAAACATCAGAAACAGATATTCAAAGTAGGTGGGAATGGTCATCCCGGCACCGGCAAAGACCTCTTCTGCCTGATGGACTGCCGTGAAAGCATCCATGAATCCGGTCTCGGAGATCATCTCCCCGTCAAAGCGGAACCGCTCTCTTACCGATACCAGATGCGGAGAGGTAAATGTGGCCGTCGTCTTCCCGGCGCTCCGCAGTATGGAGGTCAGAAAGGCGCAGACCGACCCCTTGCCGTTGGTGCCGGCCACATGGACCACCTTGTCTTCTGCAAATTCCGCATCCAGCATCCGGAGCATCGTCCGGAGATCCGACATATCATGCTTAACCTTCGAAAACCGCGGAATCCGGTTCAGGTATTCTTCCGCGGCTGCAATATTCTCTATTCTCTGTGAATTCATAGTAAAATCCCCCGTCCGGGTTATTATACACCCGCGGGGGATTCCTTCACAATCACTTTCTTCGGATGTCCGAAAGCATCTCTTTTATCTTCTCATGCCGCATCCGCCGGCGGTTCTTCGCGGCGACCGCAGCCCGGTGGATTCTCGCTCTTCGCAGCTGCCGTTTTTCCGCTGCCGGCGTCATGATAAAGTGGTCCACCAGCCGCAGAAGAACCGGCATCGTCGTCGTGACAAAAACCACGGAGAAGATGGCTCCGCGTCCCACAAGACGGCCCACCTCACTGATGGCGGGAATCGACGACAGGTAGCTTATGGCATAGCCGCAGACAATCAGGATGGTGCCGGAGGTCAGAATTGACGGGAAGCTCAGCTCCACCATGGCTCTCGACGCCTCTTTCTTGTCCTCCTCCGTCCGGCGCACATGCATGTAGTTCTCCGTGCACAGGATCGCGTAGTCGATGGTTGCTCCCAGCTGTATGCAGCTGACCACCGCGTATCCGATGAAAATCATGCTCTTTCCCACGATATAGGGGAAGGCCATGTTCAGATAGATGGCAATCATGATGGGGATCATCGTCACCAGCGGCATGACGGGCGAATGGAAGGACATCATGACAACCACAAATACGCCCAGCATGGCCAGATTGTTGACTCTCTGGTAGTCCACCTTCAGAATGTTCTCCATATCCATGGTGGAAGGCGTGTTGCCCGTGATGTAGCACTCTTCCGGATAGTAGCTCCGGAGAATCTGCGACACTTCCAGGGTATCCTTGTAGGCCAGCGCGCTCTCCGGCTTTGTCTTGATGTAAATCAGCGCCCGGGTGTAGCCTCCCTGATGGAACAGCTTGGTGATGCTCTTGGGAAGCATGGATTCCGGAACGCCCTCCGGCAGATAGGCCGCCAGGGTCATGACATTCTTCACATAGGGCAGTTCCTTCAGCTCATCGGCCACCTGCCGTTCCTTCTGGTCCGATTCGGTGGGAAATATGGCCACAATCAGGTTGGATCTGCCGAACTTTTCATCGATCTCCTTCGCGTTTTCATAGATGGAAACACCGGGTCCGGCGCCGACGGCATCCGGTCCGTACATGAAATTGTTCATCCCCTGGGCCACATAACAGGGCGCTGCGATCAGAAGCACCAGGGCCAGCACATAGGGGCTCAGCCGGTTCACAACGATGGAAAACCGGTGAAACCGGGGCAGGAAGGGTCTGTGCCTGGTCCGGTCGATGCGGTCGGACCACCGGAGCAGCAGGGCCGGCATCAGGAAAATGACCATGAGAAGACTGCAGATAATACTCTTCGACATGACAATTCCCAGGTCCCATCCCATCTTAAACTGCATGGTGATAAGAACGATGAAACCGCAGAAAGTGGTTAAGGAGCTGGCCAGCACCGTGTTGATGGTGTTTTTCAGGCCCTCCTTCATGGCCGCTTCCTTATCGAGACCATTTTCCCTCTCCCGCTCATAGGCGTGCAGCAGGAATACGGAATAGTCCATGGAGGTGGCCAGCTGCATGACGTCCGCAATATTGTTGGTGACAAAGGAGATCTCCCCCAGTGCCAGGTTGGTTCCCTTATTGATGGCGATGGCGCACCCGATGACGGTCAGGAAGAGAACCGGCTCAAAATAGGAGGTGGTCGTTGCCAGAAGAATCAGGAAAATGAAGGTGACCGCCACGGCCAAGATCATTTTCATCTGCCCCTGCACATTTTCCTCTGTGAATTTGTTGGTGGGCGACATGCCGACGATATATCCCCGGTCCCCGAGGATCTCTTCGATATCATCGATGGCGCGGTGGGTCAGCCGGCTGGTATCTCCCTCCGTGAAGGTGACGTCCATCACGGCGCAGTTGTCCTTGTAGTACTCGTCGATGGCGGTATAATCAATGAAATCCGAGGAGGAGTAGACCTGGTTTACCAGGTCGCACCAGATAATCTGGTCCACGCCCTCCACCTTTTCCATCTGGTTCTTGTACTGCTTTGCCTCATACAGAGAGACATCCTTCAGCATGATGCGGCCGGTGCCTGGATAGCCGAAGGTGTCCTTCATCATATTGATAGCCTTCTTAGAATCGGCGTAGTCCGGCAGATAGGATGTCAGATCATAATTTACGCCCACAAAGGGGATGCACAGAATCGACACCACAACCAGAGCCAGGACAATCCCTGCGATTCCCCGGTTGTGCTCTACAATCACGTCGGCAATATGCCGGCCGCCGGTCTTATCCGATTTCCCATTCTCCGATTTCAGGGCAGATATTCTGTTTTTCAGTCGCGCAAGTAATGCCATAAATCTGTCTAGCCTTCTTTTCCGTTATCGGTTGAACAGGGACGCAATCGCGTCGAAAATCTTCTTGAATACAGTCCAGATCCGTGCAAGAACGCCCACATCCTCCGGCTCCGCCTCTTCGTCGGTAATATCCGTCGGCTGGGTATCTTCGCTGATCTCCCCTGTGCGGACCACGATCTGCAGGCTGTGGGGCTCCGCGTTCAGAGCCGAGGTGAAGGACTGCTTTCTTGCATCCGGATCTATATTAAGGAAGCTGGTCTCCTCCTCCAGCCTGTCCAGCTCATCGTCGAGGGTCTGCTTCATGGCCTGGCCGGCAGCCCTCACTTCGCCGATATCATCCAGCATGCTCAGGGTATTGGTCAGCGTCCCCTGCATCGCTTTCAGCGTCTTCCGGCTTCCCGCATCCAGACTGTCTCCCGCCGCAGTCAGCGTTCCGTTCACCGTGGAAAGGAGTGCATGGGTGGTCGCCATGGTGCCGGTCAGCGCATTCAGCGTATCCTCGGTGTCCGTCAGTCCGTCCAGCACATCCGGCACATAGCTGTCCATGGTATCGATGAGAACCCGGACATCGTCAATCAGATAGATCAGGTCGTCATCCACCGTCCGAAGCGTGCCCACCGTCCGTCCGGTCTGGTACGCCACCCCGGACGTAAGCCCCAGGGCCATGTTGACGTCATCCACAATCTTGGAGCTTCTCATCACGGCCCCGTTCAGGTCATTGATGAGAGGAACCGAATCATCCACCGTCTTTGTGACGTGGTTAAATGTCTTCGTAATCCGGCTGTTCTCCACGTCTGTGGAGAAATCCACCACCGTCTGGTTGATGGCAGCCTCGTACTCTTCCACACTCCGGTAGATGGCAGCCTGCTGTTCCTTCGGCAGGTTGGAGTCACTGGCGGCCCTTGCGATTTCCCGTTTTATCGCCTGGGCCCGTTCGCCCTTCGTGATATTCTCGGCAGCAGCCTTGGCCTCCGCCGCATGCTTTTTAACCTCATCGCCCACAGCGCCGATATGGGTGGCACCCTCGGCCAGGTCGCCGTTCACGGTGATGATGTCTTTTGCAATCCGGCCGATTTCCGCCCGGTCATTCTCCGTGACAGCCGCGGCATCCGCACCGTTTGAGGCGCTGTAGAGCGCCCGCTGCAGACTCCGCAGCCGGTCATACAGGGTATCCAGGTCATCCTGGGTGGACTCCAGTGAATTGTACATGGCATCCACATTGTAATTCATATCCGACACTGCCGTGCGGGCCGTCTGCAGATAGGGAACCAGTTCCGCTGTCTCCTGGGTGAGTGTGCCCAGCTCTGCGATGGCCTGGGCAGAAAGCGCTTCCGTCTGCTTCCGGTTTCCGCTGATTATCTGCTGGGCATTCTGTAGATTCTTTGTGCCGTCTCTGGCGGTTTTTACATCCTCCTTCATGCCCTCCATGGCTGCCATCAGGTCATCGATGCTTTCATACAGCTTATCGCCGTTCTCTCTCCAGGTGTCCTTCGCCTCTTTCAGGTCCTTGATTCTTCCCAGGTCCTCCAGGGTTCCGGGCATCATAGTCATGATCACGCCCACACTGGAAAAGTCATCGGTTCCGAGACGGACGGTAAAATCCCCCTCCTCGCCGGGAAGGGCCATGAAGATGACGCCTGTATAGCTGCCCATGGTCTGGGTCTGGGAGCCAGGGGCATCCACGCTGTAGCATTTTTCCATATCCACCGGCACCGCCGCCATCAGCAGCATGTTGTTCCGGTAATAGGCCCCGGCCCTGGGGTTGGGATCTGCCTTGATATGAATCTCCACAAGACCTGAGGCCCCCAGCAGCTCCTCCGCCTTCTTCGGCACGCCGTTCAGCTTATAGGAGATGTCGAAGGTCCACGGAATCTCCACCGTATTCTGATCCATCCGCCCCTCATAGTAGAAGCGGTTGACATCATCCCCCACATTCCAGGTGATTTTGCCGTTCTCATACTTCGGTTCCGTGAGATTGGTCATATTGATGATGTCGGTGTATTCGCCGTAATCCACAAAGCTATTCCGGCCGTTCATGCCGACGCTCTTGACGACGCTCACTCCTGTCGGTTTCCCGTAGCTGTCCGTATTGACGTACAGTGTCTCATCCACCTGCACCTTCGGTGCATCGGCATAAGCCGGGTGCGCAAAGCTCCCCGCAAAAAGCATAACGGAGAGCCCCAGAGCGCATAACCGCGCTGATGTATTATTTCTCGTTGACTGTCCCATGAAAAGAAGACCCCTTACCGCATCAGTTCAATCATATACTGATATTTTCCGTTGTATTCCCGGCATGCAATGCCGATTTTTGTGTAATAGCTGAGCCGGTTCTGTCTCTTCCGGTTATCCTCGCCGTATCTGGCGTCCAGCTTTTCCTCCGCCTCCGACGCGTTGGTGCAGAGCGGAAGGAAGATTTCCAGGTTGCGGCGGCTGGAATAGTTGCTGCCGATGCTCTTATAATAATCGCTCACATACCCTTCATCCGGAATCTTTCCGTTTCCATATCCCCGGGTCACAGCAAGCGCCAGCCGGTGCTCGGCTGCAGCCTGCAGGCCGCCGTCGATCACATAGCTTTTGTTCTTGTCCCTGTCCTTTTTGCTGTCCTCGTCGTCCTCGTCGTCCTCATCCTCATCGTCGCTTGCGACATCCAGCTTGGTTTCATTCAGCGTATCGGCCAGCTGCTGGGCCGCCTCCGAATAGAACTCCACCGGGAAGCTTCCGCCTCCGGTATTCTTCTTCTTTTTCACTTCGGAGAGGCTGCCGTCGGCCCGGAAGGAATAGGTGACGTCGTCCGATGTGTGATGGGTCGTCTTCATGGCGCCGGAGGAATCCAGATAATAGTACTTTCCGCCGATCTCCTGCCAGCCCGTGGCCATCGCGCCGGAGTCCTGCAGATAATACCAGGTTCCGTTAAGTTCTATCCATCCGGTCTTCATGTTGCCGGCCTCGTCCAGATAATACCAGGCGCCGTCATTCTCCTGCCAGCCCGTAAGCCGGTTGCCGGCTGCATCCACGAGCGTCCATCCGGTCTCCGTCGGGACCCATGTTCCGGCATATCCCGCCATGGAAACACCTGCGGCCAGCATCAGTCCGAGCACTGCGGACTTCCATATATTTTTTCCAGTCATAGCGAATCGGCTCAATCTCATATTGACCTCCGTTCATTAATTGACAACTGTCGTTTTTTAAACTACAATGCATTATACATACGGATGAAGCATATTTCAATCATCAATTTAAGACACCAGTTTGATTATTCAACACATTTCATCGATGTGTCTGTTATTTTTTCACATCACGGGAGAACTGCATTTATGAAAAACGAAACCCATGAAGACCGCCGCGTGAGAAAGACAAAGCGCTCTCTCCGGGACTGTCTGGTCCGTCTCATGAAAGAAAAAAAGAACCAGGACATCACCGTCCGGGAGATCTCCGAGATGGCGGACATCAACCGCGGCACCTTCTATCTCCATTACAAAGACATCTACGATCTTCTCGAGCATGTAGAGTCGGATTTCGCAGGGGAATTCGACGCCATCCTGAATCACTATTCGGCAAAGGAACTGACCAACCGGCCGTCCCTCCTCTTCCGCGAACTCTACCCCTTCATTCACGAGAACGCTGACCTGATCACCGCCCTCATGGGCGCCGGCGGCAACATCAACTTCGAGAACAAGATCAAGTCCATCATACAGGAGCGTGCCCTGGGCCGCTGGCTGGAACTCAACTATACGGAGAATCTGGAAGAGCTTGGCGCCTTCCTCTCCTACATCGTCTCCGGCTGCACCGGCCTGGTCCAGTACTGGATCAGCACCAATTTCCATGAAACGCCGGAAAAAATGGCGGTCCTCACCGAAGCCTTCATCACCAGGGGTATCCACGTCTTCGAGGTGCCCTCCTCGGAGGAAAATGGGCTGGCGGTGCTGAAGCTGTAATAAGCTGCCGGAAGCACCGGGTATATCATACCTTATACAGCTTACAGCCGCGGTGTACGGCTGCCAGCCTCTGAAGGCAGCAGCAGGATAATTCAGACAATCTGCACAAGCCGATGATGCTTCTTTTCTGCCCTCGATCTTTGATCGAGGGAGCCCGTCGCGGCTTTGAGCGACTTCAGAAGAATCCGTCAGGATTCTTTCATAATAGTTCGAAGATACAAAATGCGTACAAATCACACTGTCTGAGCGCAGCGAGTTTGTGATTTGTACGCATGTTTTTTGTATCTGAGAAGTATTTAGAAGTTTCCGGCGCGGAAGCCGTCTGAATTGTCCTGTATGTCGTTCAGCGGCTCTACTGCATTACTTCCGCAGCTGCCCCAGTCTCTCCTGCACCTGCGCCATCATCTGGCGGTACTTCTCCTGTTTTTCTTTTTCTTCTGCCACTTTCTCCGCCGGCGCTTTGCTCAGGAACCGCTCGTTGGTGAGCATCTTCTCGGAGCGGGCAAGCTCAGAGGACAGCTTCTTCTCTTCGCCTTCGAGGCGCGCAATCTCTTTCTCCACATCCACCAGGTCGGCGAAGGGCATGTAGAAGGTGGCGTCAGCCGTAACGGCGGATACCGCATCCTCACTGATGCCGTCCCGGTTCTCGCGGATTTCTACCTCTGAGGCGGAACCCAGCGCGGCGAAGAAGGCTTTGCTGTGTGTAAAGATCTCCCGGACATTCTCCCGCTCGGAAACCACGAATACCTTCGCCTTTCTGGAAGGTGCCACGCCCATGGAGGTGCGCACGCCGCGGATGGCGCGGACGGCTTCCTTGATCATGTTGGTGGCATTCTCTTCTTCGGCAAAGTGCCAGTCTTCACGATACTCCGGCCAGGAGGATACCATGATGGTCTCTTCCTCATCCTGCAGATTGCAGTAAATCTCCTCGGTGATGAAGGGCATGAAGGGGTGCAGCAGCTTCAGGGCCTGCAGAAGCACGGTCCGAAGCGTCCAGATGGCTGCCGCCTTCGTGGTATCGTTTTCATCGTAGAGACGGGGTTTCACCATCTCGATGTACCAGTCGCAGAATTCATCCCAGATGAAGTCATAGACCTTCTGGAGGGCGATACCCAGCTCATACTTGTCCAGGTTTTCGGTGACTTCCTTCGTCAGGGTATTGACGCCGGAAAGCACCCACTTGTCGGCCATGGTCAGCTCATTCAGAGCGACCTCGCGGTTTTCCGCCTTCTCCAGGTTCATCATGATGAATCGGGAAGCGTTCCATACCTTATTGGCGAAGTTGCGGCTTGCCTCCACACGCTCCCAGTAGAAACGCATGTCGTTGCCCGGCGCATTGCCCGTCATCAAGGTCATGCGGAGTGCGTCGGCGCCGTACTTCTCGATGACGTCGATGGGGTCGATGCCATTGCCCAGGGACTTGCTCATCTTGCGGCCCTGGGAATCTCTTACCAGTCCGTGGATGAGAACCGTGTGGAAGGGCAGCTTTCCGGTCTGCTCCAGTCCGGAGAAGACCATGCGGATAACCCAGAAGAAGATAATATCATAGCCGGTTACCAGCACGTCGGTGGGATAGAAATACTTATATTCCGGGGTTTCCTCCGGCCAGCCCAGTGTGGAGAAGGGCCAGAGTGCAGAGGAGAACCAGGTATCCAGGGTTTCCTCATCCTGCACGAAATGGCTTTTTCCGCACTTCGGGCAGACGGACGGCATATCGGCTGCAACCACCATCTCGCCGCAGTCCTCGCAGTAATATGCGGGAATCCGGTGTCCCCACCAGAGCTTTCTGGAGATGCACCAGTCGCGGATATTCTCCAGCCAGTGCAGATAGGTCTTGCCGTAGCTTTCCGGAACGAACTTTAATTCGCCGGTCTTTAATGCTTCGATGGCCGGCTTTGCCATCTCTTCCATGCGGACAAACCACTGGGGCTTAACCATGGGCTCCACGGTGGTGTGGCAGCGGTCGTGGGTTCCCACGTTGTGGGCGTGAGGAACAACCTTCACCAGAAGGCCCTGGGCCTCCAGGTCTTCCACGATGGCTTTTCTCGCCGCATAGCGGTCCATGCCGCAGTACTTGCCCGGATAAGAGATGGTGGCGTCATCGTTCATGATGCAGATCTCTTCCAGGTTGTGGCGGCGTCCCACCTCAAAGTCGTTGGGGTCGTGGGCCGGTGTGATCTTCACGCAGCCGGTTCCGAATTCTTTATCTACATAGGAATCAGCAATCACCGGAATGGTGCGGTCGGTCAGCGGCAGGACAAGCTCCTTGCCGATGAGATCCTGATACCGCTCATCCTCCGGATTGACAGCCACGGCGGTATCGCCCAGCATGGTCTCCGGACGGGTGGTGGCGATTTCCACGAATCTGCCCTCTTCGCCCACGATGGGATACTTGATGTGCCAGAAGAAGCCGTTCTGCTCCTCGTATTCAACCTCGGCGTCGGAAATGGAGGTCTGGCATACCGGGCACCAGTTGATAATCCGGGAACCCTTGTAGATATATCCCTTCTCATACAGCCTGAGGAATACTTCCTTCACGGCGTCGGAGCAGCCCTCGTCCATGGTGAAGCGCTCTCTCTCCCAGTCCGCGGAAGATCCCAGCATGTGAAGCTGGCGGATGATGGTGCTGCCGTACTCCTCGCGCCACTCCCAGCATTTCTCCAGGAAGCCGTCGCGGCCGAGATCCTGCTTGTCGATGCCCTCTTCTTTCAGCTTATTGATAACCTTGACCTCTGTGGCGATGGCCGCATGATCCGTTCCCGGCTGCCAGAGTGCCTCAAAGCCCTGCATTCTCTTGTAGCGGATCAGGATATCCTGCATCGTATTGTCAAGTGCATGTCCCATGTGCAGCTTGCCGGTGATGTTCGGCGGCGGCATCACGATGGTAAAGGGCTTCTTGTCCTTGTTCACTTCAGCGTGAAAATATCTTCCCTTCAGCCATTTCTCGTAAAGTCTGTCCTCAATCTCCGAGGGATTGTAGGTCTTTTCCAGTTCTTTCATACTCTGCCGTGGTTCTCCTTTACACGATTTCCTTACTTGATCCAGACGCCGTTGGCATCCACTTTATATCCGTCCGGGGAGGTTCCATTGACCAGAAGGGAACCGTCCTCCGTGACATAATACCACATTCCGTTGGTTTCTATCCAGCGGGACGACTTCATATCGCCGTTGCCGCCGTAATAGCGCCAGCTGCCGCGGGCGTAATTCCAGCCCTTCAGCATGACTGCATTGCTGTCAAATATATAATACTTCTCTTTGATGAGGAGCTCCTCATCCTTTGCATAGGAGCCGTCTGCCTTGCGGTATTTCCATCCCTCGGCAGTCTCCTCCCATCCGGTCTTTCCGGAAGAAACCGTCTCCGCAGCCGCGGTGCTCTCCGGCATGGCGGCTGCCGCCGTCTCCTGCACTGCTCCTGCACTTCCCGCGCCCGGGCCCTCGGTCACCGTCACCGGAGCGCTTCCGGCCTCCGGTCTCGGTTCCTGGGCAGCTGCCGTTTCCTGTACCGCAGCGGTCTCGTTCTGGGCAGCCGTCTCCGGAACGGCCGGCGTCCCACCGGAGGCTCCCGTCACGGCAAAGCCGTAGTCGAACAGCTTCTTCGTATCCGCGTAGTGGGTTGCGGAGCTCTTCAGAATCACCGCCACCAGACGGACGCCGCCCCGCTCTGCCACGGAAACCAGGGTATTGCCTGCCTTGGAGGTATAGCCGGTCTTTCCGCCGATAAATCCCTCATAATACTGGGAGTTGCCCGGATTCAGCATCTTGTGTCCCATGGTCAGGTTTCTTACCTCGGGAACGCTGGGGCTGGCCGGGAAGCTGTAATGCAGAGTACCCGCCACCTGGCGGACCAGGCTGTTGTTAAAGGCCGCGGCCGTAATAAGGGCCATATCCCTCGCCGTGGTCATATGGCTGGCGTTGTTCAGGCCGTTGGGGTTCACAAAGTTCGTGTGGGTGCATCCCAGGGAGGCTGCCTTCTGGTTCATCTTATCCGCAAAGGCAGGAACGCTCCCGGCCACGGCTTCCGCCAGACCATTGGCAATCTCATTGGCCGATTTCAGCCAGAGACCGTACATCAGGTCCTTTACCTGGAAGGTCTCTCCTTCCTGGACATTCAGCGTCACCGCCGCCGTCTCCAGGTTGGTCACCGCACTTCTGGAAAATGTGACCGTACTGTTCATATCCAGGTTCTCCGCCGCAAGGAGGGCGGTCATCACCTTGGTGATGCTGGCCGGATAAAAACGGGTATCTCCGTTCTTCTCAAAGAGGAACACGCCGTGGGTGGCATCATAGAGTGCCGCACCCTGGGCCGCGATGGACGGTTTCTCCACATTCGCCGCGTTTGCCGATGCACTGACCTGCATGGGCTGCGCCGTCTGTGTTCCGTTCCCGCTCCCCGGTCCCTCCGCAAGGACAGAGAAAGGCATGGCTGCGGCCATGACCGCCGCCAGCGCCAGAGTTCCGATTCGCCGTATTATAGTTCTGTTTTTCATACTTTATCTCCCGCAGACCCGGTCTGCTGCTGACTACATGACTGACATGTGGTCAGTATACACCAGGCTGCGTTCAGGGTCAAAGCGTTCCCCGAAGTCGCAATAATATTGTAAGGCTTTCTTCCGGAACCGTCACATTTTCACAGTTCAGAAGCCCCGGATGGATGGTCGGCTTGTTCTTTCCGTGATAGTCGCTTCCGCCGCTGACCACAAGGCCGTGGCTTTCTGCCTGCGCAAGGAGACCCCGGATCTCCTCTTCGCTGTATCGGGAATACCAGCATTCCAGTCCCTGGATGCCGTAGGAAAGAAGGGTCTGAAGCTGCCGGTCGAACTCCTCCGGCGTGATCCTCTTTTCGCCCTCGCCTCCCAGGGGATGAGCCCACACGGGAATTCCTCCCGCAGCGAGAATCGCTTTCACCGCCATGGAGGCCGGAATCCTGGTGTTGCTGGTCTTCTGGCCGTGATCGTCGATATAGTTCTTTATGGCATCCTGGACGCTGGCGGCAATGCCCCGTTTCACAAGAATGGTCGCAATATGGGGCTTTCCGACGCTGGTCCGGGACAGCAGCCAGCTCATCTCCTCACCGTCGAAGACGATGTTGTGCTGGTTTTTCAGATGGGTTAGGCGCTCATAGAACTTTTTATCCCGAAGGCGCTCTCCCTCGGCCACCGCATCGTGCATGGCCCTGTTGGAAGGATCATAGGCGTAGCCCAGAATATGGCACTTTCCAGCCTCGGACCTGCAGGAGAATTCGATCCCCCTGAAAAAGGTCATATCCTCCGGGACAAGCTTTGCCATCTCATCGCAGCCGGCCATGGTGTCGTGGTCCGTCAGGGCGAAGGTATGAATCTCTCTTGCCCGGAGTTTATCAATGATCTCCTGCGGACTGTCGCTTCCGTCGGAAAAACTGCTGTGCATGTGAAGGTCAACGTGGGTCAGTATCTTCTCATTATTCATCACATATGCTCCGGTGATTCTATGCCGAGAAGATCCATGCAGGTATCGAGGATCATGCCCGTCAGACGGATCAGGCTGATAAATCCTGCCTTTTTCTCTTCATCCGGCTCTGCCAGAATCTTGTTTTCCAGATAAAAATCATTGAAGGCATCCGCCGTCTCCGCCATATACTGGCAGACGCGGTGGGGTGCGGTCTCCGCGAAGGCGCTTTCGATGGTCTCGCCAAAGCGGGACAGGGAAAGCATCAGCTTCTTCTCGGAATCACTTCCGGCCGTGCGGATCCGGAGATCCGGCAGGCTGCCCTTCTCCTCCGCATAGCGGGCCAGGATGGACTTGATGCGGACAACCATGTACTGGATATGGGGGCCGGTATTGCCCTCGAAGGATGTGAACCGGTCGATATCGAAGACATAGTCCTTCGTCGCCTGGTTGGAGAGGTCGCCGTACTTGACTGCAGCCAGCGCCACCTTGCGGGAGGTCTCTTCAATCTCTTCCTCCGGCACCTTGTCCTTCTCGCGGATCTTTTCGCATACCGCTTCATTGATATCGCGGATCAGATATTCCAGACGCATGACGCCGCCCTCTCTGGTCTTGAAGGGGCCGCCGTCCTTGCCGTTCATGGTGCCGAAGCCCAGGAAGATCATCTTCGTCTCCTGCGGCACGATGCCCGCCTTCTTTGCCGCGCGGAACACCTGGATAAAATGCAGCTCCTGCCGCTTATCCACCACATAGATGTAGCGGTCCGGCTGATAATCCTGTTCTCTCTGTACCAGGGTCGCCAGATCAGAGGTGGCGTAAAGGGCAGCTCCGTCGGACTTGCGGATAATGCAGGGCGGATACTCTCTCGAGTCTCCTTCTTCCGCGATATCCACCACCAGGGCTCCATTGGACTCATAGGCCAGTCCCTTGTCGATGAAGTCCTGAATCAGCGCCGGGATATAGGGATCCGCGTCGCTTTCTCCCTTCCAGAGGTCAAAATGCACGTTCAGATTGTCATAGTTTTTCTTCAGATCCTTCAGAGAAACATTCATAATATGGCGCCAGAGGGCGCGGTAGGGCGCATATCCCTGCTGCAGCTTAAGCGTCGCCTGATGGGCCCGCTCCGCAAAAGCCTCATCCTCCTTGGACTTCTTGCTGGCAGCGGGATAGATATCCTCCAGCTCAGAGATGGTAAAGGGTGCCTCCTCCGGGAAATCGCCGCTGTAGTCCTGGTCAAAATACACCAGGTCCGGCTTTCTCTCCTGAAGCTCCGTGATGATGAGACCCATCTGCAGGCCCCAGTCGCCCAGATGCACATCGCTGATGACCCTGTGTCCCATATAGCGGGCCAGGCGCTGTACGCTCTCGCCGATTACTGCCGATCTTAAATGTCCCACGTGAAGGGGCTTGGCCACATTGGCTCCGCCGAAGTCTACGATAATGGTCTCCGGATAGGCCGCTTCATTGAGGCCGAACTTTTTATCCTCGCTGATTTTCTGGATATGGCCGGCAAGCCATACGGGATTCAGGCGGATATTGATAAATCCCGGCATCACGGCACTGATCTCGGAAAACATGGTGCTGTCCTTTGCCTGTTCGAGAACCGCGTTCGCGATATCGATGGGCTTCTTTTTGTACACCTTTGCGCAGGCCATCGCGCCGTTGCACTGGAATTCACAGAGATCCGGACGGTTTGACCGGGTGACCATGGCATATTTTTCATCGAAACCGGCAGCCGCAAAGGCGCCCTTCAGTTCTTCTGCAATCAGTTCAGGTATTGTCTTCATCTGTACTCCTTCAGTGCCCTCTTCACATCCGCCAGGAACTGCTCCCAGGCGTCCTCATGCTCCACGTAGTACTTCGGGCACACTTTTCCGTTCACATCGTAGTGCCGGATAACATTCTTCTCTTTCAGGTCGGTTTCATGGAGGATCCAGGCTGTCAGCTTCACCAGGCTGCTCATGGTTTCATCGGTAAATCTGCCGTCCTCTCCGGGATGACAGCACTCGATGGCAACCGTATCGGAATTGCGGTTATTGGAAGCGTAAGCCTTCTCATCCATGGGGATAATCTGGATAATCTCTCCGTCCAGGCCGATGATAAAATGGCAGCTGGCATAGGTCCGGCTGCTGTCCGTCTGGTTCTCCAGACCCTCAAAGTAACTCCGGTTCTGCTCGGCCGTGGTCCCCGGATTGGCCACATAATGGATCACCACATCGTTGATCCGTTCCATCTTGATGCCCGGTCTCGCGTACTTTCCCACCGGAATAAACTGCTGGTTTATCCAGTCGGGTGCCACCAGGGCGCTCAGATCCACATATTTTCTCCGGGTGAGGAAGTCCTCATCCGAAAACTTTGCCATGCCGAATCCCGCGCCGAAGGACAGCGCCATCAGCAGAACCGTAATCAGGATCCGGCGCAGGATCCGCAGGCGCACCCGATGTCTTCTCGCCGCATCCGAACCTCTGCTGCGGGGTTTCGGCCGGTTCTCGTTCTGATCCAGGTCTATTCTGCTCAATGCATTCTCCTTCAACCGAAAGGAGGGGGACTGCCGCCTTGTGCAATGTTCGCTCTGGCAGCACTCCCCCTGCTTTCACAGTGGACTTCCGTCGTATTAAGCTCTGGACAGATATTCACCGGTACGTGTATCAATCTTAACCTTGTCGCCGATGTTGACAAACAGCGGTACAGAAATCTGAGCACCTGTCTCTACAGTTGCCGGCTTGGTAGCACCGGTAGCGGTGTCGCCCTTGAATCCCGGCTCAGTATCTGTAATCTCCAGTTCCACGAAAAGCGGAGCCTCGATGGAGAAGATGTTGCCGTTGTAGGAAAGTACCTTTACGGACTCGTTCTCCTTGACAAACTTCATCGCGTCACCGGCCAGCTCCTCGCTGAGAGTGATCTGCTCATAAGTATTGGTATCCATGAAGTTGAAAAGGTCTCCATCCTTGTAAAGGAACTGCATGTCAACCTTATCGATTCTCGCGGTCGGGAACTTCTCTGTCGGACGGAAGGTTCTCTCTACTACGCCGCCGTTGATGACGTCCTTAATCTTTGTTCTGACGAAAGCAGCACCCTTTCCCGGCTTAACATGCTGGAACTCCATGATCTGATAAACGACTCCGTCGATCTCCAAAGTAATACCGTTTCTGAAATCACCTGCTGATACCATAAAATAATTTCCTCCTTAGAATCGTGCTGCCACACTTAGATCTTTTATATAATATACGAAACCAATGTCTTTTTCAACCTTTTCTTTGCCGTTTTTCCCGGCGCATGCGAATCCGCTCATGCACGTATGCGTGAAGGAAGGGCGCCTCCAGAAAACGTTTCAGAACGATCTGGATCTCCTCCTTCGGGTCGATGGGCCGGACCAGAATGGAACGGATCCCCGCCAGATTTGCACACCAGATATCCGTAAACAGCTGGTCCCCGATGAGAAGCGTCTCTTCTCTGCCGGTTCCCATAACCTTCATCGCCTTCCGGCAGGCCGAGGGAAGGGGCTTCCAGGCCTTCCAGGTATAGGCAGATCCTACCGCATCCGCCAGCTTCTGCACCCGCTCTTTCCCGTTGTTGGAGACCAGACAGGTTGTAAATCCGATCTCCCGAAGCCTGCGGAACAGTCCCTTTACCTTCTCATCGGCCGGAGCGCCGTGCTCCGTCAGCGTATTATCAATATCAAATATGATTCCCCGGTATCCCGCCTCATACAGCCGTTCGTAGGGAATGGCATAGACGCTCTTTACGAACTTCCAGGGATAGAATGGATTATGCCTCATCAGTCTTGCTCTCCAGAATCTTGCCCAGCTCCTCCATAAAGGTATGGACATCCTTGAACTGGCGGTATACCGACGCAAAGCGGACATAGGCAACCTCATCCAGACTTTTCAGCTTTGACATCACCAGCTCCCCGATAAAGGTTGTGGATATCTCCCGCTCTTCCCGGGCCATGATTTCATTCTCCACCTCATTGACCAGATGTTCAATCTGCTGGGGGGAAACCGGCCGCTTATGGCAGGAACGGAGCACGCCGTCCTCGATCTTGGAGCGGTTGTACAGCTCTCTGGTATTGTCCTTCTTGATCACCATGAAGGGGATCGTCTCCAGTTTTTCGTAGGTGGTAAAGCGTCTCCCGCAGCGGTCACACTGTCTCCTGCGGCGGATGCTGTTATCCTCTGCCGGACGGGAGTCAATTACCTTTGTGTCAGATGCGTTGCAGTAGGGACAGTTCAATCCAAATCTCCTTTCCGAATTAAGCGCACAGATCGGCAATTACTCGCGCAAATATCTTCGCAGCCATCACCAGCTGATCAATCACGGCAAATTCATCCGGGCCGTGCATCCGGTTGTCGGTTCCGGGGAATGCAGCGCCGAAGGCGACGCCGTTCTTCAGGTTATGCACATAGGTGCCGCCGCCGGTGGACTGACAGCTGCCCTTAAGGCCGGAAACCTCCTCGTAATCCCTGAGAAGGGTCTGTACAAATTCGGAATTTCCGTCCACCACATGGGGCTTCGTCATGGTTTCATTGATCAGCTCCAGATTGTACTTTCCGATCTTCTCCTTCAGGACCTCCAGAACGTTCTCTTCATTGCCGACCGCAGGCACACGGGCATCGAAACCGGCAGTCAGTTCCTCCTCATTCATATGGAACATGGTAAATGCCAGCGTCAGCGCGCCGGATACCTCATCCTCCATGGCAACGCCTGCGGCACGTCCCTCCGTGTCATGCCACGGGAACAGGCTCTCCAGATGCCGGAGCGCCCGGACATTCTCTGCATCCGCAAAGGGAAGAGATGCAAGGAGACGCAGCAGGGATGTGAGGGCATTCTTTCCTTCCGCCGGTGTGGACGCATGGGCCGTCTCGCCGTAAGCCTCAATCAGCAGTCTGTTCTGCCCCCGCGCACTGATCCAGAACTTCACGCCGGTCTGCTCGGTTACCGCATCGCATGCATCCTTCACAAAATTATCGTCCAGGCCCTCGATCACGCATGCCGCTCTGTCCGGCACCACATTGAACCGGATGCCGGCCTCCACGCCAATGATGCGCGGCAGCTCCTCCGCCGGCTTTTCAAAGGATGCCCGGATCTCTCCCGGGAGTCTTCCCTTCTCCACATTGGTGACCGGGAACTCTGCATCCGGGGAAAATGTCATCGGTGCCTCCGGCTCGTCGTTATAATACTGGATGATATCGCTGCTGCCGCTCTCCTCATCGGTTCCGAGGATCAGCCTGCAGTTCTTCGTTACCGGAATTCCCAGTTCTTTGACGGCGCGCATGGCGTACATGGCCGCCACCGCCGGTCCCTTGTCGTCCGCGGTGCCTCTTCCGTAGATGCGGCCGTCCTTTACGATCGGTTCATAGGCCTTGGTCACGCTCCAGCCTTCGCCGGCCGGCACCACATCCAGATGGGCCAGAATATCCAGCTGGGGAGCGCCGTCATTCAGATCCAGCGTGCAGACAAAGTTGTCATAATTGCGGATGCTGAATCCGTAGCGTTCGCCCATATCCATGGCAGTGCGGAGGGCCAGGGCCGGACCCTCGCCGAAGGGCATGCGCTTTACATAGGCACTTCGCTCACTGTTGACTCTGCAGAGGGCGATGATATCATTTACCATCTCCTTCTTGTGTTTATCCAGATACGCATCGATCTTTTCGCGATAATCCATGATATTCTCCTTTCTGCCCCCGGCCTTCGGTCGGGGGAGCCCGTCGCGGCTCCCCGCGACTTCAAGGGAATCCGTACGGATTCCTTCCTTAATTCGTTCCGAACTCGTCCAGAATCAGCTTCGGATTTCTCTCCTTCACCATGCCGACACTCCACTCATGGGCAAACAGAAGCAGCGGATTGCCGCGCAGATCCCGGATGCGCTTCATATCCGAGGTTCCCTGGATGCTCTCCGGGTCAATCTCATGCCAGTTCCTGATCCAGCGGATATGCTCATAGGGAAGCTGATCCAGCGCCACCTCCACGTTGTACTCATTCTTGAGCCGGAAGGTGAGCACCTCAAACTGCAGCACGCCGACGGCGCCGACGATGATCTCCTCCATGCCGGAATTCATCTCCTGGAAGATCTGAATCGCGCCCTCCTGGGCAATCTGTTCGATGCCCTTGACAAACTGCTTCCGCTTCATGGTATCAATCTGCCGCACTCTGGCAAAATGCTCCGGCGCGAAGGTGGGAATTCCTTCGAAGGTCACCGTTTTGTCGGATTCGCAGAGGGTGTCGCCGATGGAGAAAATTCCCGGGTCAAAGATGCCGATTATATCGCCGGCGTAGGCTTCCTCCACGATCTTGCGCTCATCCGCCATCATCTGCTGGGGCTGGGTAAGCCGGACTTTGCGTCCGCCCTGCACATGATTGACTTCCATGCCTGCCGTGAACTTGCCGGAAACAATCCGCATGAATGCCACCCGGTCCCGGTGGGCCTTATTCATATTCGCCTGGATCTTGAACACAAATCCGGTGAAGTTCTCATCGAAGGGATCCACCGTCCCCTCCGCGGTGTTCCGCGGGAGCGGTGAGGTCGTCATACTGAGGAAATGCTCCAGGAAGGTCTGCACGCCGAAGTTGGTAAGGGCAGACCCGAAGAATACCGGCGTAAGCTCTCCGGCGCTGACCCTCTCCTGGTCAAACTCGGCGCCGGCGCCGTCTAAGAGCTCCAGGTCATCGTGGAGATGCTCATAGTTGGTAAAGCCGATGGCCTCCTCCAGCTCCGGATCGTCCAGGTCATAGTCCTTCTCGGAAACCGCCTTCTGGCCGCTCATATTGGCCTTGAAGGTCTCAATTCTTCGGGTTTCCCGGTCGTAGACGCCCTTGAAATTCTTGCCGCAGCCGATGGGCCAGTTGATCGGGCAGGTGTGGATGCCCAGCACATTCTCGATCTCATCGAGAAGCTCGAAGGGATCTCTGGTTTCCCGGTCCATCTTGTTGACAAAGGTAAAAATGGGGATATGGCGCAGCACACAGACCTTGAACAGCTTGATGGTCTGCGCCTCCACGCCCTTGGAACCGTCGATGACCATGACAGCCGAGTCGGCAGCCATCAGTGTGCGGTAAGTATCCTCCGAGAAATCCTGATGTCCCGGAGTATCCAGAATATTGATGCAGTATCCGTCATAATTGAACTGAAGCACCGAGGAAGTGACGGAAATTCCTCTCTTCTTCTCGATCTCCATCCAGTCGGAAACGGCGTGCTTGGTCGCCTTCCTGCCCTTGACGGTACCGGCCAGATTGATGGCGCCGCCATAGAGAAGAAACTTCTCGGTCAGGGTCGTCTTACCGGCATCGGGGTGGGAAATAATGGCGAAGGTACGCCTCTTTTGAATCTCATCATGCAAAATGCTCAAGAAAACCTCCTTTAATTGCCCGGCGCCGGCCATCCCGGCCGGTTTTTCTTCTCTTAGAGAGGGTGCAGGACAATACAGATATTTTATTCCAGCCACTGTCGCAAGTCAACTGAATCTTGCCTTTAAACACAGGATCTTGTATACTCTGAACATACGAAACACAACAGGAAGGAGTACGGCCCATGATTCTGGCAGTTGATATCGCGAACACCACCATTTCCATCGGATGCATCGACGCGAAACAGACCTATTTCTGGGAGCGCATCACCACGGTGATCGGCAAACCGAACCTGGAATACGCCATCTCTCTGAAAACCATTCTGGATATTTACGGGATTTCCCCGGATTCCATCGAAGGCGCGATCATCTCTTCAGTCGTACCTCCCCTGAACCGCACTCTGTCGGAGGCCATCCGCAAAATCACCGGCATCCGTCCCCGCTTCGTCGGCTCCGGAATCAAGACCGGTCTCAATATCCGCATGGACAACCCCAAAAGCGTGGGCAGCGACATGATCGTGAATGCGGTGGGCGCCCTCCGGGAGCACGAACCGCCTCTGGTCATTGTGGACACCGGAACGGCCACCACCATCTCGGTGATTGACAAGGGCTGCAACTACATCGGCGGCTGCATCCTTCCGGGCCTTCGTCTTTCCCTGGACGCCCTCTGCTCCGGCACGGCCCAGCTTCCGAAGATAAGCCTCGATCCGCCGAAACACGTCATCGGAAAGAATACCGAGGACAGCATGCGCAGCGGCGTTATCTGCGGCCATGCCGACATGATAAACGGCCTGCTTACACGGATAGAGCAGGAACTCGGATGCAAACCGTCCATCATTGCCACCGGCGGCATCTTCAAGCTCCTGCTCCCTTATATGAATCATCCTGTTATCTATGACGGTACCCTTCTTCTGAAGGGTCTCCTCGAACTCTACAAGAAAAACCAGTCCTGATTACTGCACGCTGAGTTCTTCCAGAATCCGGTCAATCTTGTTCAGATCCAGTCCGAGTCCGAAGCCGAAGGGATTTACCACAATCCCGTCGGCTTTTTTTGCAAGTTTCCGCAGATCCTTGAAGCTCATTCTTCCGGCCTCGTAGATGTGCTTTCTGTCAAACTTGAAAAACTCCGTCGGATCGCTGAAGACGGCAAAATACTTCCCGCCGGCCTTGTTGGTCACCATCGGGTTCTTCCCGGTTTCCGGATTCATGGGAATCAGGTACATGGCCTCGGCCAGCTCCCGGCTGAACTCCTTCTGATCCTGCGGGGTCACGCGGTTTTTGGAGATTCCCTGATAGAACCGGTTGGCGGCGCGCACCAGTCCCGGATTCAGGGTGCTTCCGGTCTCCTCATCCGGTCTGGTAATCAGATTGAAGAGCGACATGGTGAAGGCGCTGTCCTGTCCGTGGTCGATGGTGATGGCCTCTATGCCGCTGCGGTACAGATCATTGAAGAATCCCAGCCTCTGCTTCGGTGCAATCTCCATCTCCCGCACTTCCAGTCCGAGATCCCGGATATTCCGCACATTGTCCTCGGCAAAGGAATGGTCGGTGAAAATCCACGCCGTGGGAACGCCGTCCTCCTCATCCATGTAGAAGTTATTGGTTACCCGGACAATGATGGTATACATCTCTTCTTCCGTCCGCACCAGGTCAAAGATCCGGTTTGCGGTTTCGCGGTCTGTCTCTTCACCGCATGCCATGAGCAGCTTGCGAAGTTCTTTCATATCTTCCTCCTGACTTGAAAAGGACCATACCGCCGGCAGCAGCATGGTCCTGAAAAATTGGCGTATTCGGTATTATCTCTTATTCTTGAGGAAACTCGGGATACTGATCTGCGTCTGGGTCTGGGTCGGAGTAAAGGGCTGTGCGGGAGCCTGCGGAAGAGGCTTCACCGTCTCCTTCTTCTCCGGAGCAGGTGTACTCGGCACATAAGCAGATTCCGGCTTGTAGGTCTGAACAGCCTTCGGTGCCGGGCTCTGCGGTCTTGCCTGGGATGCAGATGCATTCTGGGCAAATGTGCCCGCCGGTCTTACGCCGATGCCAGTGCTGTGCTCGTCAAGGCCCGTTGCGATAACGGTGATGGTGCACTCATCCTGGGCATTCTCATCATACATCGCACCGAAGATGATGTTGGCATCATCGCCGGAAAGCTCCTGAACATAGGTAGCGGCCTCGTTGGCCTCGATCAGGCTGATATCGCCGGAAATATTGATAATAACATGGCTTGCACCGTCGATGGTGGTCTCCAGCAGAGGGCTGGATACGGCCTGCTTGACGGCCTCGACAGCCTTGTCGTCGCCCTTGGCATGTCCGATACCGATATGAGCGATGCCCTTGTCGATCATGACAGTCTGAACGTCCGCAAAGTCAAGGTTGATGAGACCCGGAACATTGATCAGATCGGTGATTCCCTGCACGGCCTGCTGAAGGACCTCATCGGCCTTGCGCAGTGCATCCGGCATGGTGGTTCTGCGATCCACGATCTCCAGCAGCTTGTCGTTGGGGATGACAATCAGGGTATCTACGCTGGCTTTCAGCTTCTCAATGCCGTTCAGGGCATTGTTCATACGCTGCTTTGCCTCAAAACGGAAAGGCTTTGTCACAACGCCGACCGTGAGAATGCCCATATCCTTGGCAATTCTGGCGATGACGGGAGCTGCGCCGGTTCCTGTACCGCCGCCCATACCGCAGGTTACGAATACCATATCCGCTCCCTTGAGAGCAGTCTGGATATCATCCTGGTTCTCCTCCGCTGCCTTCTCTCCAACCTCAGGCTGTGCGCCTGCGCCGAGTCCCTTGGTCAGCTTCTCGCCGATCTGCATCTGTGTGGACGCCTTGCACATGGACAGGGCCTGCTTATCAGTATTCACGCCGATAAATTCCACACCGGCAATATTCTCATCGATCATTCTGTTAACCGCGTTGTTTCCGGCTCCGCCAACGCCGACAACAATGATTCTTGCCGAGTTCTCTGACTCGCTCATCTTCACCTCTAACAAAATGCTTCCTCCTCTTTACGAACAACTATCTTCCTCAGCTATGCCTGCCGCAGCGCGGCAGCGGACTCTTCTATGCTCCAGATGCTGTCAAACACAAAGTCACCTTGCCCGAAGAAGGGCAGGGTCACTAACTAATATATTTCATTACCTCAAAAAAATCAATACTAATTCTGCTCAAATCTGTACATCGGATTATTATTTGAACCGTCATAGCTGTCAAGATAGAGGGTTCCCGCCAGGTCCGGATAGTCCGCCAGGATGTCCTTCAGCTCCATCAGCTTGCCGCTCATGTTGTCGCTGGAGCCTAACCTCACGATGAGACTGCCGATATAAAGGGTCGCCTCCTTGCTCTCGTTGAAGCTGATCCTGTCGGTTTTAATATTGCTGGTTTCCAGCACCTGCGTCAGCGTCAGAATCTCCCCGAAGACTTCCGGGTCATCCACGGGCAGGGCCTGATTCAGGACGATGTGTCCGAAGCTCATGCCGGTCACCAGCGGTACATCCTCAATGACTTCCTGGGTGCTCTCCACCACCATTCCGTCCTTGTCGAAGTACATGTTGCTTCCCATATAGCTCACGTAGCCCACCAGGCTCTTCTCATATACAATCAGCTCTACCCGGACCGGATCGCGGAAGGCTATCCGGTAATCCTCCACGAAGGGGATCACCTTGTGGGGCCGCAGCCGGAACTGCAGCCATGTCAGCAGCGCGCTTTTTCCCGGAACATCGCCGAGTATCCGCTCTTCCAGCTCTTCCGGCTGGTAATGCCGGTTTCCGCTGACCGTCACCTCATGGATCGGCACGGCGGCGATGAGCAGGAGAAACAGCAGAATTCCGGCTGCGATGGCAGCGGGAAGAAATGTTTTCCGGTGCTGGAAAACATAATGCCCTACCTTCTCCGGAGCCGCCTGCTCCGTCCGGAACGCGGGAGTTCTCTCTTCGTTATACATTCTTCTCTTCCTGTCTTATCTGGTTCGATACGCTCAGGGCGATTCCCATCTCCACCATCAGCAGCATGACAGAGGTTCCGCCGTAGCTGATAAAGGGAAGCGTAACACCGGTGTTGGGAATGACGTTGGTAACCACGGCGATATTCAGGATGACCTGAATCGCGATGTGGGCCATAATGCCGACCACCAGCATGGAACCGAAGAGGTCGGGGGCATTTTCCGCAATTACCACAAACCGGTAAATCATGAACATGAACATCATGATCAGGCAGACCGCGCCGAAGAGGCCCAGCTCCTCGCAGATGATGGAGAATATCATATCATTCTGCGCCTCGGGCACGAAGCCCAGCTTCTGCAGGCTCTGTCCCAGGCCCTTTCCGAAGAAGCCGCCGGAACCGATGGCGTAAAGGCCCTGCAGCACCTGATAGCCGCCGGACCGGGAATACTTGACCGGATTTCTCCACACATTGATGCGGGCCAGCTGGTAATCCTGCAGAATCCTCAGCTTTACCAGCACATCCCCGATATAGGGGGCAAGAATCAGCACGCCTATCAGGAATCCCATCAGGGCAAAGAAGGGCCACCTTTTCTTGACCGATACAAAGAGCATGACATAGACAATGCCGCAGATAATAATTCCCGAACTCAGGTTGTTGAGGGTAACGCCGAACGCCAGCGGAGCGCTGAGCAGAATGATCAGCCGGACATTCCTGAGCTCATTGACCTTTACGCCCAGTCTCGCCACAATCACCGCGATCAGGAGAATCAGGGCGATCTTGATAAACTCCGTGGGCTGGAACTGTACCGGTCCCAGCTTCAGCCATCTCTTTTTTCCGTGGGATGCCACGCCCAGGGGAGTCAGTGCCGTCAGCCCCAGGAGAATAAAGGAAACCAGGTAGGCCGGTATGGCATATTTTGCAAAGCGGTGATAATCCAGCTTCGAGACGATCAGCATGGCAAAAAAGCTCACCAGTTCAAACAGCGCCTGCCTCTCCACAAAATAGGAGGATTTGCCGTAGTCCAGCTGGGCCTTGTAGGAGCTTGCGCTGTAGATCATGACAAGCCCGAACACACAGAGAAAGATAATGCTGACGAGAAGCTCCAGGTCGTAAAACTGATGCCTGCCCGCTTTTTTCGCTTTGACTTTTCCAGCCATAAATCCTTACCTCAGATTTCTGACATACTCCTTGAACTTCTCTCCGCGCACCTCGAAATTCGGGAACTGTCCCCAGCTTGCGCAGGCCGGCGACAGAAGCACATAATCGCCTTCCTCGGCATAGGAAGCGCAGACGCGGACCGCCTCTTCCAGATTTTCCGCAAACATGATGTTATTAAATCCGTGCCGTCTCGCGCATTCCGCGATCTTCTCGCGGGTCTGGCCGATCAGCACCAGATAGCGGACCTTGCCGTCAAAGGCCTCAATCCACTCGTCATATTCGCTGTGCTTGTCATAACCGCCGCCGATCAGAAGGGTCTTTGCCGGCATGGCGCGGATCGCCTGAATGGCCGCATCCGGATTGGTTCCCTTGGAATCGTTGTAATACTTTACGCCGCGGATCTCCTCGACAAATTCAATGCGGTGCTCCACCGCCTTGAAGTTCTTTACCGCCTCGCGGATCTTCTCCAGCGGCACTCCGGAGGCCTGGGCCATGGCAACCGCGCACATCACGTTCTCATAATTGTGGCGGCCGAGGAGCTGCATGTCGTGAATGCCGAGAATATCGGTGGTCTTGCCGTTCTCCCGGTATACGATGCGGTCCCCGTCCAGGCAGTAGCCGTTCTCCAGAGACTCTCTGCTGGAAAACCATACCACATGAAGGTCCAGGGTCTGTCCGAAGGCCCGGAGTGCCGGGTCGTCATAGTTGAGCACGCAGGTATCTTCCTTGGTCTGGTTCTTTGTGATGCTCTCCTTTACCTGGGTATAGCATTCCATGGTGCCGTGACGGTCCAGATGGTCCGGCGTAATGTTGGTGATGCAGCTGACATTCGGATGGAAATCCAGAACCGTCTCCAGCATGAAACTGGAAATCTCCGCCACGGTCATGGACTCCGGTGTGGTCTCAAGGGCGTGGGCCGTATAGGGATCGCCGATATTGCCCACCACGAATACGCTCTTGTACCAGGTCTTCATGATCTCGCCGGTCAGCGCCGTCGTGGTTGTCTTTCCGTTGGTGCCGGTGATGGCGCAGAGTCTGCCCTGCGCATAGTGATAGGCCAGCTGAATTTCTCCCCAGATCGGAATCTGACAGTCCTCAATCAGCTTTACGAAGGGAACGGTCAGCGGGATGCCGGGGCTTACCACCGCCAGCTCCACGCCCAGCAGATCCATCCGGGTCAGCTCGCCGAGAAGAATCTCCACCTTGTCATCTTCCTCGAAGGACGCTCTCAGCTTTTCTTTATCCAGTTTATCGTTGCCGTCATAGAGAATGACCTCTTTATCCTTCGTCAGAAGAAGCTTTGCCGCGGCAAAGCCGCTCTTTCCCGCGCCGGCTACCAGTACTTTCTTACCCATGTTTTTCTTTTCCTCCCTACAGTGCAAGATATCCGATAAGGCAGAGAAGCGCGGTGGCAACGGTAAATCTTGTCACAACCTGCGTCTCTGACCATCCTCCAAGTTCAAAATGATGATGAATCGGTGCCATGCGGAAAAACCGCTTTCCGTGGGTCCGCTTGAAATAGCCGACCTGGATGATGACGGAAACCACTTCGATGAAGTAGATGAACCCCACAATAACAATAAACAGCGGCGTCTGGGTCATATAGGCCGACCCCGCCACAAACCCGCCGATGGCGAGCGACCCGGTATCTCCCATGAAAACTTTGGCCGGGTAAGAATTAAACAGGAGAAATCCCATCAGACTTCCTGCCACGGCACCGCAGATGGGGGAAATGCCCGCGTTCTGCGAAAGGGATACCGCACCGAAAAACATCGCTACGGGAAGGGTCACGCTGGAGAGAAGTCCGTCCAGACCGTCCGTAAAGTTCGTCCCGTTGTCCGTTCCCAGTACGATGAAAAACAGGGCCGGAACGCCTGCCCATACCGGCAGGGTAACGGTCCGGTGAATGAAGGGAATGATCATGGTCATTCCCGCATCGGAGCGGAACACCATATATGCGGCAAAGAGGCCGGTGATCGCAATCTGCAGAAAGAGCTTCTGCTTCGGATTAAGCCCCTCCGACTGCTTCTTCACGATCTTTAAGTAGTCATCCGCGAAACCGGTCAGTCCGAAGCCGACGGTGAGTCCCAGAACGGGAAGCACCCCGGGGTATCTTCCGGCGAACAGGATCGTGGATATGACAATGCCCGCCACAATCATAATGCCGCCCATGGTGGGTGTTCCCTGCTTTTTCAGATGGGACTGGGGCCCGTCATCCCGGACCTGCTGTCCGAACTTCAGCCGGTGCAGAAAGGGAATTGCATAGGGACAGAGCCCGGCGGTCACCGCGAATGCGGCAAACAGGGCCAAAATAGTATCACGTAACGCCATAACGATGTCTCCTCAAATTGATCCGACCCGTAAGGTCGGATCAAGTATAAAGCTTTTTTTCATATTAATCAATGATTCTGACGGAATCGCCCGGGTCCGGCCCCCAGGAAGAACAGCAGGGCCGCTGCGGCCGCAAAGCCGATTCCCCTCTCCCCGCGGTAAAGAAGAAGTCCCGGGGGAAGTATCTCGGAGAGCTTAGACATCACCGGCAGCGTATCCCTAAGATCCAGGAAGCACCCGCCGAGAATGCAGAGGGCAAGCGCCAGGAAGGAGGTCAGCGCGTCCGTTCCTCCCTCCCCGCCCGTATTCCGGACAAAGAACAGGGCAAGCAGCGCCGTCACCGCCAGGTATCCGGCACCGGACAAAAGAACCTGCACGGTCGGAAGCTGTCCTCTAAGAATCCAGGGCAGACCGTACCCGGCCGCCGCCGTCCCTCCCGTCATAATCAGAGCAAAGAAATCCGTCCCGTAGGAAAGAAGGGTTCCGCCTCTTGCGGACAGAAGCCGTCGTTCCGCGCTCCGGTTATCCCTTCTGCCGCACCAGACGGAGGAAGAAAGCACCGCAAACAGAATGGTCAGCGCCGCGAAGGCTTCGGGACGCGGTACAAAGGGGTCGGCCGCTGCCGCACCCTCCGACCACCGGATCTCATAAAAGGCGCCTTCTTTTCGCTTCTTCTCTTCTTCCGACTCCATCCGCGCCTCCAGGCTTTTCGTCTCTTCGAAAGAAAGGGTATGTCCCAGCAGGCCTTCCGCCCAGTCCTTTATGCTGTTCCGGGTCCGGAGCACCATGGTCTGTCCGGAGACAATCTCCCGCATACCCTGTGCCGAGAAGGATGCCGCCGCGCTCTCATAGGCCAGCACGTGGAGGCTGTCCCCGGAGGATACCGCATCTCCCGTACCCTTCACGTAATCGGAGAAGCCCCGCCGGATGGTAAGACTTCCCTCTACGGTTCCGTCCAGAAGCCGGAGTGCGGCCTCCTCGGCCGTCTCCGGGAGAACCTCGATATTTCCCATATCCCGCAGCAGTTCGATAAACTGCTTAGACTCTGTACTCTCCTCCTCTTCGGTCACGGCAATGCGGATGGTCTCGCCGGCACCGGAAAAAGCGCCGAAGACGCAGGCTCCCGCCCCGAGGGAAACAGCCAGCAGACAGAAGATCCCAAAAAGGCCGCCGGTCATCTTCCGGAACTTCATGGCAGACATTCCGAAATACCGGGAGGCCATCGTGGTCTCCCTGCCGGCACCGGATGCCCTGCCACTGCTCCTTCCGCCTGCTCTGCGGGAGGTGCTCTCCCGCTCCGCAAAAAGACGCACCGGAAGGCTTAAAAGGAAAAACACAAGGCTCACGGCGAGAAATGGCGCCATCACCCGGAGAATGCCGGATGCCGCGATCCCTCTGCCAAGTCCGGAAAATACATACATAGCACATCCGGTGGGAAACAGTCGGATGGCATCGTGAAGAAAACGGGGAAGGGAGGATGCCGGAATCAGGGTTCCGCCCAGCATCAGTCCCAGCAGGAGATACCAGCTGGCGTAGCGCGCCGCAGCTGCCCCGTCCCCCGAAACATTCAGAAATCCCAGCATCATGCCGGAGACACCTGCCGTAAAGAGAACACAGAACAGGATATATCCGGCGGCCGCCCCGGAAAGAACGGCACCGCCTGCGCAGAGAATCAGCCACATGGCAAGATAGGCCGGCGCAAGGATGACTGCAAGAAGAAGACTCCTCGAAAGGAGGAAGGCGCTCCCTCCCCCGCCGACGGCCTGAAACCGGCTGCGGATTCCCCGCCGTTTTTCCTCCGGAATGGTGCGGAACACCGCCGAGGCCTCAAATACCGCAAGAAAGGCAAATGCCGCTGCCGCCACCCGGCGGATCAGCGCCCCCGCAATATCCGTCTGCGAGGTATTTCTGGCAAATGCGCCGTTTCGCCGAAGGGTATTTTCTAAGAGTCTTGCGGAACCGTCGGCGTGCATCTGATTAAGCACGGCCTCATCCGGCTCCGGATAGCAGAAACCGTAGACGGCAGCCTCCGCCGCCTGTCCCTCCCGCATGATATCCATGACAGAGGTGAATATCATCCGGAACACGGCAGCCTCCGGTCTTCTCGTGCTGTTCAGGGTAACCCGCACCGGCTGCTGGATGCCTGTATAGGCGTCATAAAAGAAATCGGCGGGTATGGTAAATACGGCCGCCGCCCCCTGCTCCAGCGCCTCTTCGTCAGCATCATCCTCCGAAAGCACAATCACATCCCCGAAGAATTCCACCCGGCGCATCTGTTCTATGAGGGACTTTGACATAATCGTCTGATCCTCGTCCCGGACACCGATCACAAACGGCCGGATGTACTGGGCACTGGACAGATCGCTCATCCCGATGCGCATCAGCATCAGAAGTACAAATGGCAGGACCAGCGTCAGCAGTCCTGCATTTTTCAGAAATAACTTCCAGTCCTTGTAGATTGCAGCCCGAATCCCCGACATCAGACCATCCCCCTGATCTGTCCCGCAGACAGCAGCAGTATGCGGTCGCTTATCCTCTCCAGTTCTCCCGGCTGATGGCTGATGATCACGACGGAATTGCCCATATCCGCGATATGGCGCGCCGTGTCCAGGATGATGTCCACCGAGGCCGCATCGGCGCCCACCGTCGGCTCATCCAGAAGCAGCAGCTTCGGCGTCAGCATGAGAGCCGATGCCATGTGAAGCCTGCGCTTCATGCCGCCGGAGTAGCTCCGGACCGGATCGCCGGCCTTGTCCTCCAGCGCAAACCGCGACATAAGCCACCTGCTCCGGACGGGAATCATCTTTCCGGCCAGACCCGCGGCCAGTCCCCAGAACCGGAGGTTTTCCAGTCCTGTCATATCCTCATAAAGAGAGAGCTCCTGGGGCACATAGCCTATGTGCCCCGGGACGCCCTCTCCATACATGCATTCGCCCTCATCCGGTGCAAAGCTTCCGGAAAGCATTCCCATGAGGGTGCTTTTTCCCGCGCCGTTCTCCCCGCGCAGTCCCAGCACCTCTCCGGGAGAAACGCCAAGGGATATGGGACCGAGAACGATCCCATCTCCTCCGCGCTTTCTGTATCTCTTCACACAGTCTCTGAGGACTGCGGTATACGCGGCCATCAGAAGCCGATTGCCTGCGTCAGATTCGGCAGGACATTCTGCTCCAGGGACTGACCCAGCTTCATGAACAGGTCCTCCAGCTGATTTACATCCCAGTCGGTGATATCCTGCGTCTTTGCGGAAGACGGAGGAAGCTCAGCCGTCGTCGTCTCGGTCGCGTTCAGGGTAATGGTGCCGCTGCTCACATATCCCTCGGACAGGGACGACAGGTTATTCATGCTGATAATATGATCGGCGCCGCCGTTCTCGGATTCGGCCACCTCAAAGTGGATGCCGGTTCCCTGCAGCGCATCCATCTCGATGTCATAGGTGCCGTAGGGCGTGCCGAACACCGACTTCTTCGACTCATCGATCGCAAAGGTGGTTTTCACATTGCCTTCGGAGCTCGTTGTGGTGCTCTCTCCGGTATATACCGAACCGTCCTTGGTGTAGCTCGTGCGGACGTCAATATCACTGCTCATCTCGGACCATACGGCCACGGAATAGTCCTTTTCCTTGTCGCCGTCCATTTCAATGATCAGTCCTGCGCCGTCCTTTGTGGCAATCTTAATCATCTTTGCCTTCTTGTCGGCAACATAAAGGGTCCAGGTAAACTCATTCTCAACCAGCTCTTTTCCCGAATCCGCCGCATTGTCGCGAATCTGCTGCGCGGCGTTTTTCAGCCCCTCCTCCAGATATGACTCAAAGCTGAAGGAGTCTTCTCCGGATGCGCGGGCGAACATGTCCACAACCTCCGGGTCCGCCACTTTATAGATCGATTCCCTGAGCTTCTCATCCTCATCGATGTGGTCCGCCAGCTTCTCCAGCATCTCCTGGATATCTTCTTCTGTCGGCTGCCAGGTGTATACATTGCCGGTGAAGTCAGCTTCCAGTTTTTCCAGAGTGAAGTCTTCCTTCTTCTCCAGGGTCACATTGTCGTCATTGACTGCGGAGCAGACAATAGCGGTATAATCCGTCAGAATGTCTGTCCATTCTTTTCCGGTGAACTCCGGGAGCTTCACCTTGCTCAGATCAACATCGATTCCGTTTTTCTGCATCATCTTCGACAGATCTGCGGTGTAATAGGTATCATCGAGAGCCGGGATATAAAAGCCGGCTGTTCCGGCGTTATAGGTAATGACGCCGTCCAGCACCGGGCTTCCCATCAGGTTCAGGTCCGCATTCAGGACAATCTCACTGCCGGAGGCATCAAGTTTCAGTCCCACGGAGGAATCCTTGGTCATACCGGTGACCATGCTTCCCACAAGTCCGTTGTCGGAGGAAACATCTGCCGACAGGGTCATATCCGAGGTGAACTTTCCGCTGCCGAGCCGGTCCAGGTTCTCTTCCATCTGCTTCATGGACTGATCCACCAGGGCTTCCTTCTGATAGAGAAGGAATTCCTGGGCCGGGGATGCGCCGAGGCCTCTGAGTGCCAGGAATGCGCCTCCGCCGACGGCACACACGCCGACGGCTGCCGCGGCACCGATGAGAAGGCCCTTCCCCTTCTTTTTCTTCGGGGGCTCCTGCATCTGGCCGTAGTCATAATTGTTCACCGGCGTTCCGTATACCGGCGCCTGCGGCGGTACATTCTGGCCGTACTGCAGCTGCGGCTGCGGCGGCACATTCTGTCTGTACTGCGGCTGCTGCGGCTGCGGTGCCGGTGCCGGCTGCATCAGCTTCTCACCGCATCCGGTACAGAATTTCGCATTGTCATCAACCTGTGATCCGCAATTCGGGCAAAATCTCATAATTCTTCCTCCCATCTTCTTCCGTCTGCGCTCAGGACTGCATATCCGGAAGTATAATCTCGATCATGGTTCCCGTCATTGTGACCCGATACTGCAGCGTACCGCCCCGGAAATCATACCAGGGTCTTGCCACATACATCATCTGGCGGTGCAGCACATTGGTCACCTGCTGCATCATTGTCCGGATGCTCTCCCTGCTTCCGCCGTGGTTAAGCCCCGGAATAAATACGCGCACGATGCGCTGTGAGCCGGTCATGGCCTGGGATACCGCGGAGAGGGTCTGCTGAAATACATCCTCCCCGTTCATCACGCCCATAAGGCCGGACGCGGAAAGCGTCAGGGCCGGCGGCTCCGGCTGCACATAAGCTCCGCCGCTCATCCGGTAAAGCTCTACGGACATGGGACCATACCGGTATCCGTCGGCAGCCGAAACCATGGGTACGCCGCTGTCTTCCCGCACCCAGTGATGGTATCCCATCGCCTCAATAAGGTCATCTTCCAGGTTTACAAAGTAGTTTCGAATCTCGTTTGCACTGTCGTCGTCTTCCCAGGTAACATCCACGTGATACCAGTCGCCGTCAAGCTGTATCAGGTTCCACGCGTGCCAGTCACTGTGAATGTAGCGGACATCCGTACCCGGCATGGCGTACCGTACCAGCTGCAGGAAGGCGTCCGCATATCCCGCACACTGGGCCTTGTGCTGCACCAGACAGCTGTAGGCGGTATAGGCGGAAAGGTCTTCCGTCTCCGCATAGCTGCACTCATGCATGATGCCGCGGATAATCGCCAGTTCCTTTTCAAAGGGAGTCGCACAGGATGTCACGCCGTACTTCTGCACGAAGGCCTCCATGGCTGCATGAAGGGCCTCCCAGTCGGTCTGGTACAGATTTCCGGCACTGCGGTTATTCCGCATATAGCCTTCGTTTCCGTGCCGCGGATCGTTCAGCGTCCGGAAGGTTTCGGTACCGTCCGTCGAGTTTTCCATCCCGTGGGGAATAAAGAGATACCGTTCGTGGGGTATCTTGTGGATCGGCACATAGGAAGGGACAGAGGCGGACTCATCCGATGCTTCGCTGCTCCCGGAAGAAGCTGTCTGCTCCTGTCCGGACAGCGCCCCGCTGTCTGTTCCGGATTCCGCCGTTTCCGCTGGAATCTGGAGAATGGCATCGCCCGGTCCTTCCGCATAAGCCGGCATCGTCCAGGCGAGGGCAAGGGCAAGAGAAAATACAGTTAAGAGTTTTCTCATCCGGTTATTAATCCTTTCCGCTCCGCAGAAGAATTATCCGTGGAACAGTTTCTTTGTCTGGTAATGAGGATCGCATGTCAGGTTCACGCCCAGCTTATGGAAGGTCTGCTCATCCACCGACGCCAGAATAACCGAGGAGTGAACCTCGCATCCGTTCAGGCGGTCCAGCTGCTCCATGCACTTCTCCGCCGCCTCATCGGTGGAGGCGCAGATGGTCAGCGCAATCAGAATCTCATTGATATGCAGCCGCGGGTTCTTATTGCCCAGATGGGAAACCTTCAGGTGCTGGATGGGCTCGATAATCTCCGGCGCGATCAGCTTCACTTCATCCGGAATGCCGGCCAGGGTCTTCAGGGCATTCAGCAGCATGGCAGAGGATGCACCGAGAAGGGCCGTGGTCTTTCCCGTGATGATCTTGCCGTCCGGCAGCTCGATGGCCGCCGCCGGTTCTCCGGTCAGCTCCGCCACCAGGTCAGCCGCTGCCACCACCTTGCGGTCCTGAATCGTGGTCTCCGCCTTCTCCATCAAAAGCTCCAGACGGCCGATGGCCGCCTCGTTTGCCGCCCCTTTGCGCTGTTCGCACAGCTCCTTGTAATAGCGGCGGATGATCTCCTGGCGGGACGCATCCCGGCAGGCCTCGTCATCCATGATGCAGTTGCCGGCCATATTGACGCCCATATCCGTCGGAGACTTGTAGGGCGATTCCCCGTAGATTTTCCGGAAGATGGCGTTCAGTACCGGGAATACTTCCACATCCCGGTTGTAGTTGACCGTGGTGACGCCGTAGGCTTCCAGATGGTAGGGGTCGATCATGTTGACGTCGCTCAGATCCACGGTTGCCGCCTCATAGGCGAGGTTGATCGGGTGAGACAGGGGCAGATTCCAGATGGGGAAAGTCTCAAACTTCGCGTATCCCGCCTTCACGCCCCGCTTGTTCTCGTGATACAGCTGAGACAGGCAGACGGCCATCTTGCCGCTTCCCGGACCCGGGGCGGTTACCACCACCAGAGAATGGGAGGTCTGAATATACTCATTCTTGCCGAAGCCGTCGTCGCTGATGATCAGCGGCACATTGCCCGGATAGCCGGGAATGGTGTAATGGCGGTACACCTTCACGCCCAGGGACTGCAGCTTCCGCTCATAGGCGACGGCGCTCTCCTGTCCCTCATATCTTGTCAGAACCACGCTGCCCACAAAGAGGCCGTAGCCGCGGAAGGCGTCGATCAGACGCAGAACATCCATGTCATAGGTGATGCCCAGGTCTCCGCGGACCTTGTTCTTCTCAATGTCATTGGCATTGATGACCAGGACGATCTCCACGTCCTCCCGAATCTGGACCAGCATGTTGATCTTCGAATCGGGCCGGAATCCCGGAAGAACCCGGGAGGCGTGATAGTCATCAAACAGCTTGCCGCCGAATTCCAGATAGAGCTTTCCTCCAAACTGTCCGATCCGTTCGCGGATGCGCTCCGACTGCATCTTCAGATATCTGTCATTGTCAAACCCGATTTTAAACATCCTGTTCTCCTTTTCCGGTATCCTGCTGTTTGAGCTTCCTGATCTTATCATTAATATCATCTTTTGCCTTCGTGGACGCGCAGGTCACTGCGGCCTCCTCCGGCTTAATCTCTTTTCCCTTGGACGGGCAGTCCGCGGTACAGGTTCTGCAGGGGCTCACCGACATGGGCTTGTCCCCGTAGAGCAGCACGACGGCTGCCGCAAGGCAGGCGATGAAAAACGCCCCGAATATGATTGCTCCTATCTGTCCCATATCAGTCTCCCAGAACATTTCTGATGGTGGTCGGCGTACGGTAATTCCAGGTGGAAATCTTGATGCCGTCCCGCGCGTTGGATGCGTGGCACACCTGTCCGTTTCCGATGTAAATTGCCACGTGGTTGATGCCGCCGCCCTTGGAATAGAATACCAGGTCACCCGGCCGCATGTTCTCCGCGCTGACCGCCGTGCCATATCCGGACTGTGCGCCGGACTGGTGCGGCAGGCTTACGCCGAAGTGATTCATGACGGACATGGTGAATCCGGAGCAGTCGGTTCCGTTGGTCAGGCTGGTTCCGCCGTAAACATAGGGATTGCCCAGGAACTGGGTGGCGTAGTTGACCACGTCTCCGCGGGTTCCGGAAACCGCACCGGCGCTTGCACCGGGCGATGTCTGATAGGAAGAGCCGCCGCCGGAGGAGCTGCTGCCGGAGGACGCGCTGCTGCCGGAGGAGCCTGTGCCCGATGAGCTGCTCCCGCTGTTCCGGCTCGGAAGATTTGCGGAATTAGTGGTTTTCGGCTTCTCCACCACCGGTGCCGGCGGCGTATATTTGATGGCCTCATTCAGGGCATAGCGGACATCCACATAGTCGGTGGATACATAGGCTGTATCATCATCGATGGAAATGCCGACCCAGCCGTCCTGCTGGCTGACCACATCATAGCGCTCGCTGCCGGAAATCTGGGTCCAGATTCCGGCCTCGGTCTTCGGCTCCGTGCGGACATTCAGCATGTCCGTATTCACGATAGCCATGAGCTTCGCATTTTCCAGGGCGAACTGCTTGGCCGTATCTCCGGTCATGATATACTCTGCCTTCACATATCCGGTGACAGGGCCGGACTGAATCTTCAGCCACTGGCCGTCCTCGGACACCTCCAGCACCTCGCCGGCCGCCTTGCCCGGCATCTTGCCGATGATGGCGCCCTCCTCGCTGGGAGCTTCGCGGACATTCAGGTAATTGTCCACATTGGAGATGCCGATCTGATCATACATATTCAGCACGGCAGTCTGCAGATCCAGCTCTCTCGCCTCGTTGAGGGCAAACTTCACGTCCGCATACTCGGACGAAATGTATCCGCCGGGAATCTGGATCCAGCCGTCCTGCTCGGAGACAATGGCATATCTCTCATTCTTCATGACCTGCTCGGTCACCCTGGCCTCCTGGCTGGGCTCTTCGCGGACATTCAGCTTCTCGGTGTTGATGACCGCCATGCGGCTCACCAGCTCTCTGGCCTTCTCTCTGGCCGCGTCATCCGTCAGAACAAATTCTCTGCTGATGTAGCCGGTAAATCCGCCGGAGGACACCTGATACCAGCCGTCCACCGAATCATCAATGATGCTGACGGCGCTGCCTCCGAGAAGCTTGCCGTTGATCTTCGCGTTCTTGTCCGGCTCCTCCCGCATGTTCAGGAAGCCGCTGACCTGGACGATGCCGAGATTCTCATAGGAATTAATAACCGCTTCCTTCTCCTCCCAGACAGCTGCCTCCATGCTCTCGCGGATCTGCTCCTCTGAGAGAGTCTCCGGCTCCGTCTCCACCGTTTCTTCCGCCGCAGTTTCCACCACGGTTTCCGGCTGTTTTTCCGGCAGAGCGATGCTTCCGCCCTGCATGAGCCGCACGCCGGCCACCAGCGCCAGCACCGCCGCAACGGCACCGCCGCCGATCATCACCGGCCGCATGGGATCCTTACCCTCTCTGCGCTTTTTCGCCCGGTCGAGCCTCTCTTTATAATCCAGATTGTTATCTCCCATAATCAGGTACCTCAATCTCCGATATAATTGACAATACGATAAGGTTTGCGGTAATTCCAGGTGGAAATCTTGATTCCGCTCCTGCGGCTTGCCGCATGGACGATCTGTCCGTTGCCGATATACATGGCCACGTGATTGACGGTTCCGCCGCCGTTGGTGTAGAATACCAGGTCTCCCGGACGCATGGCGGAAGAATCGATGGCGGTGCCGTGACGGGCCTGGTCTCTGGAAACACGCTCCAGGGTAATGCCGGCCACATGGGCGTAGCAGTACTTCACGAAACCGGAGCAGTCGGCGCCGGTATGGGGATCATTGCCGCCCCAGACGTAGCGGTTGCCCACAAACTGCAGCGCATAGTTTACCAGGTCACTCCGGAGGATGCTCTTCTCATCGATGGGTGAGAACTTGATGGCCTCCGACAGCGCATAGCGGACATCCACATATTCGGAATTGACGTAGGCCACTTCCTCCTCATCCAGATGAATGCCGACCCAGCCGTCCTGCTGGCTCACCACGTCATAGCGCTCCGCATTGGAGATCTGGGTCCAGATCTTGGCGTCGGTGGACGGTTCCGTGCGGACATTCAGCATATCCGTGGAAACGATGGCCATAAGCCTTGCCTCTTCCAGCGCCAGGGAATTGGCTGCATCGCCTGTGAGAATATAATCCTTCTTTACATAGCCCGTGACCGGTCCCGACTGAATCTTGTACCATTCGCCGTCCTCGGAAGTCTCCAGAATCTCCGCCGCACATTTACTGGTCATCTTTCCGATGATCTTGCCGCTCTCGCTGGGCTCCTCCCGGACATTCAGGTAAGTATCCACACTGGAGATGCCCAGGTTCTTGTAAAGATTCAGAACCATGGTCCGCATATCCAGCTTTCTCGCCTCATTGAGGGCCGGCTTCACTTCCACATAATCGGCGGCCACATAGCCGGAGAGCAGCTTGATCCAGCCGTCCTGCTCCGGCACCTCGATGATGTATCTCTCATTATTCAGCGCCTGGGCCACCACCTCGGCGTCCGTCGTGGGCTCCTTCCGGATATTCACCGCATCCGCGGTCACCACCGCCCGGTCCTGCACCAGTTCCATGGCCTTTGCTCTGGCCTCCTCACCGGTCAGAATGAAGTCCGACTTCACATATCCGGTGATGCCGCCGGAAGAAATCTGATACCAGCCTTCCGTGCTGTCATCCACAATGCTGCAGGCAGCGTCCTCCTGAAGCTTTCCGATGATATCCGACTCCGTATTCGGCTCCTGCCGGATGTTCATATATCCTTCCACATTGGCAATTCCCAGATTCTCATAGGAATCCACCACCGCCTGCTTTTGAAGCTTACGCTCCTCCTCGGGGCTTAATGTGGTCTCTTCTGTCGCGACGACTTCCGCCTCTTTTCCTGCTCCTCCCGGTTCGGTGCCCTTGCCGCAGCTTCTTGCGCCGACGGCCAGAAGGCACACTGCAAGAAGGCCTGCGCCCGCGCAGACTGCCTTGCCCAGGGAGGTCAGGCGGATGTTCCGGCCCGTTTTCCAGGCCTTCGTCTCCTTCTCCTCCTGCGTGTTGTCAAACTTGATTTCTTCCATACTTCTGTCCTCGCAATGCAAATCTCCTGCCCTTTTCAGCGCAGGAAACCTTTTTTTGTGAATAAATATGCCGTGGAAGTCCGCATCCCGCGAGAAAACAGACTCCCACATATGACATTTAATATACCACAATTGCAGGGACATAAAAATAAAACAATTATTAAAATATGTTTACAGAGAACCCTGAATCCCTCTGCTACAGCATGTCGAACAGCGAGAGCTGGTTGCTCTCCGGAAGGCCGTTAAGCAGTCCCAGATTTGCCATCTGCTCGCAGATGGTCTTGGACACCTTCGTCCGGCTTATAAAGTCCTCCTTCGACAGGAAGGGCCCGTCCTCCGCCGCAAACACGATGGCGTCCGCCGCCTTCTCTCCCAGACCGTCGATACTGCCCAGGGAAGGCATCAGCTTTCCGTCCACGATGCGGAAGCTCCGGGAATCCGCCTTATAGATGTCGATGGGAACAAATTCATAGCCTCTGGCGTACATCTCCTGCACAATCCGCATATCGCGCAGGGTATCCTTCTCCTTGGCGGAGAGGGAATCTGACCGGGCCCTGTAGTCCGCCAGGTTCTTCTCCAGGTTCTCTCTGCCCATGCACATCAGCTCATAGGAGAAGCCGCTGGCACGGATGGAGAAGAAGGCCGCATAGTAGGCCAGAGGATAATGCACCTTGCAGTAGGCGATGCGCCACGCCATCATGACGTAGGCCGCCGCGTGGGCCTTCGGGAACATGTATTTGATCTTTTTGCAGGACCAGATGTACCAGTCCGGCACGCCGTGGGCCTTCATATCCGTCTCCCACTCCGGCTGCAGTCCCTTGCCCTTGCGGACTGCCTCCATGATTTTGAAGGACAGTCCCTTATCCATGCCCTGGGCGATCAGATAAACCATGATATCATCACGGCAGCAGATGGCGGTACTGATGGTACATTTGCCCTCTTTGATGAGGGTTTCCGCATTGCCCAGCCAGACGTCGGTGCCGTGGGCCAGACCGGCGATACGCACCAGGTCCGACAGGTACTGGGGCTTGGTATCCATCAGCATCTGCATGGCGAAGTCTGTGCCGAATTCCGGGATTCCCAGGGCGCCCAGCTTGCACCCGCCGATATCCTCGGGGGTGATGCCCAAAGCGTCGGTGTTCTGGAACAGGCTCATGACCTCCGGCGCGTCCAGGGGCCAGGTTCTCGGGTCCTCTCCCGTCAGGTCCTGCAGCATGCGGATCATGGTGGGATCATCGTGTCCCAGAATATCCAGCTTCAGCAGGTTGTGGTCGATGGAATGGTAATCAAAGTGGGTTGTGACGGTGCGGGTGGTCATGTCATCCGCCGGGTGCTGCACGGGCGTGAAGGAATAGATCTCCTCGCCCAGAGGAAGCACGATAATTCCGCCGGGGTGCTGTCCCGTGGTTCGCCGCACGCCGACGCAGCCTGAGGCCAGCCGCTCCATCTCGCACCGGCGCTTGCGTATGCCCTTCTCCTCGCAGTAGTGAAGAACATAGCCGTAGGCCGTCTTGTCCGCCAGGGTACCGATGGTGCCGGCCCGGAAGGTCTGTCCCTTGCCGAAGATAACCTCCGTGTAGGTGTGGGCGCGGCTCTGGTATTCGCCGGAGAAGTTCAGGTCGATATCCGGCTCCTTGTCTCCCTTGAATCCCAGGAAGGTCTCGAAGGGGATGTCGAATCCGTCCTTGACCAGCGGCTTTCCGCAGACCGGGCATACCTTGTCCGGCATATCGCAGCCGGCCATGCCGGAGAACTTCTTTACCTCCGGCGAATCAAAATCGCTGTAATGGCAGTTTGTGCAGTAATAGTGGGGACTTAAGGGATTGACCTCCGTAATTCCCGCCATGGTCGCCACAAAGGAGGAGCCGACAGAACCTCGCGAACCCACGAGATACCCGTCCTCATTCGACTTCCACACCAGCTTCTGGGCAATGATATACATGACGGCAAAGCCGTTGCTGATGATGGAATTCAGCTCTCTCTCCAGACGCTCGGTGACGATCTCCGGCAGGTTTTCCCCGTACATCTCGTGGGCCCGGTTGTAGCAGATGGTCCGGAGGGTCTTGTCGGAATCCGGAATGATGGGCGGCCGCTTGTCGGGGCGGACCGGGGAAATGCGCTCGCACATGTCCGCGATCCTGCGGGTGTTGTCGATGACCACTTCCTTCGCCTTGTCGCTTCCGAGATACTCGAATTCCCGGAGCATCTCCTCGGTGGTCCGAAGGTAGAGGGGCGCCTGGTTGTCTGCGTCCTCAAAGCCCTTGCTGTACATGATGATGCGCCGGTACACCTCATCCTCCGGGTCCAGGAAATGGACGTCGCAGGTGGCGCAGACCGGCTTTTTGAACTGTTCCCCGAGGGAGACGATTTTCCGGTTCAGATTCCGGAGATCCTCCTCGTCCTTTACATCGCTCTTCTCATCCCGGATCAGGAACTCGTTGTTGCCGATGGGCTGGATTTCCAGATAATCGTAGAAACTCACGATCTTTCCCAGCTCCGTGTCCGGAACGCCCCGCTCGATGGCCCGAAACAGTTCTCCCGCCTCGCAGGCCGAACCCAGAATCAGGCCTTCCCGGTACTTCATGAGAAGGCTTTTGGGGATCCGCGGCCTCCTGCGGAAGTAATTCAGGCAGGATTCCGATACCAGCCGGTAGAGGTTGATGCGTCCCAGGTCATTCTTGGCAAGGATAATGATATGGTAGGTGGGAAGCTTCATGATGGTCTCCGCACTCATCTCGCTCAGCGCATTCAGCGCCCCGAGATCGTGGATATCCCGCGCATGAAGCATCTCCAGAAACCGGACAAAGATTTCCGCCGTTGCGCCGGCATCATCCACCGCCCGGTGATGATTCTCCAGTGAGATTTTCAGCTCCTTGGCCACCGTATCCAGCTTGTACCGGTTCAGGTTCGGCAGAAGGAGTCTCGCCAGGGTTACCGTATCCAGAATGGTCGGCTCATAGGTCAGTCCCAGGCGATTGGCATTTTCCCGGATAAAGGAGGTATCAAAGGAGGCGTTGTGGGCCACAATCACCGCATCGCCGCAGAACTCCAGAAACTTCGGCAGAACCTCGCTGATCACCGGGGCGGACAGGACCATGTTGTCATTGATGCCCGTCAGCTGCTCGATGTGGTAAGGAATCGGCACCTGGGGATTGACGAAGGTGCTGAAGCGGTCCGTGATCTGTCCCTTCTCCACCCGGACTGCGCCGATCTCGATGATATGGTTGGTCACGGGGCTGAATCCGGTGGTCTCGATATCGAACACCACGCAGGTGCAGTCCAGATCCTGTCCCCTTCCGTTTACCACCAGCTCTTCGATATCGTTGACGAGATAGCCCTCCATCCCGTAGATAACCTTGAAATCCGGGGAGAGCTTTGTATGCAGGGCGTCCGGAAAGGCCTGGACGCAGCCGTGGTCCGTCACGGCCAGGGCATCCATTCCCCAGGACTCCGCCCGCTTCAGGATGGCGCCCACATCGGAGACGCCGTCCATATCGCTCATCTTGGTATGACAGTGGAGCTCCACCCGCTTTACGGGGCTGTGGTCCTCTCTGCGGATGCGGAAGTCGCTGCACTTCTTTACGCCGGAAACGGAGCTGATGGTCAGTTCTCCGTCAAACTTGTCATTGTTGGCCACGCCCTTGATCAGGACAAACTGTCCCTCGGAGAGGGCCGCCTTCACATCCGGCGCACTCTCCTCATCGGCAAACATCTTGACCCGGATGGTGTCCGTAAAGTCGGTGATATTGGCCATAAAGAGGGTGGATCCCGACCGCAGGGTCATGGTCTCGGTGAAGATGATCTTTCCGCGGATGGTCACCATGCCCAGATGTCCGTCCAGCTCATTGATCGGCAGCGGATCGTCATTAAAGTCGCGGCCGTAGAGAACGTCCGCATTCTCGGAGCGGACATAGGGCTTCCGGAAGGATCCCTTCCCCTTTCCGTTTTTCCAGCCGTTCTTCTGCGGAGCTGCCTGGGGCGTCTTCTCCTTTCCGGCCTCTTTATTCTCTTTTGCGGCACTCTCTTTCTTCTTCGGGGCCTGTTCCGGCCCTGCCGATGATACTTCTTCTGCTGCAGGCAGTGCCTCTTCCTCAGTCTCCATGATGACCGGTGAAAGAACCTCTTCCTGCTCTTCCTTTTCCACCGGAGGAATCCAGTCAAACTGCACCTCCGTGGGAAGGCCGCACCGCTCAGTGAATATCTTCTCCAGAATACGCGCCAGTTCCGGCGCCTTGTCCCTTATAATCTCCCGGTCCTCGGCCGTAAGCACCATGAGGTTCTCTTCGGGGAAGGTGAATTGGGCCTTTCGGAACATCTGATACATCAGGATGCTCGCTTGCCGGAGCTCATGGAGAATACTTGTCCGGTAAACCTTCAGGAGCTTTTCCGGCGTATACTGGCCGGAGAGACGGAACTTTTCATAGATGCGTATCTGAACGTTCTTCTGCGGAAAAAGCTGGGACCGGATCCCCTCTTCCATCTTTTCGATATTCTGCCGGGGCATCAGTCTCGGACTTTCAATGTACACGGAAATCCGGGTGCGATCCCGGTTGATGGATACCCGCTCCACCTGAACCATCTCCAGGAGTCCCCGCAGGTTCTCCGTAACGTTCAGGGTCGGAAATACTTCAAGAAACGCTCTCATGGCATCTGCTCCGTCTTTGTCAGCCTCTCTGCTCCATCAGGCTGTCCAGCTCTGCGCGGAGGGCCCCCAGAAGCTCCGCTTCCGGCAGCTTCTTCACGATCTCACCCTTCCGGATGAGCAGTCCCTCTCCGATGCCCCCGGCGATGCCGAGGTCGGCCTCTCTGGCCTCACCGGGTCCATTGACCACGCAGCCCATAACAGCCACTTTTATATCCAGCGGGTAATCCCGCACCATCTCCTGCACCTGCCCGGCCAGGCCGATCAGGTCGATCTGCGTTCTGCCGCAGGTCGGGCAGGATACCACCTCGATTCCGCCCTTCCGGAGTCCCAGGGTCCTGAGAATCAGCTTTGCGGAATAAATCTCCTCCAATGGACTTCCGGTCAGGGACACCCGGATGGTGTCGCCGATTCCCTGTCCGAGAATCAGTCCCAGACCCACGGCGGACTTGATATTGCCCTCCGTCACCGTGCCGGCCTCCGTGATGCCCACATGCAGGGGATGCCGTGTCTTCGGCGCAATCAGCCGGTGGGCGTCGACGCACATCATAACGTCCGAGGACTTGATGCTGATGACCAGATTGTCATATCCCATATCCTCGATGAGGGCCACCTTGCCCAGGGCGCTCTCCACCAGGCCTTCGGCCGTCACGCCGCCGTACTTCTCCAGATACTCCTTTTCCAGGGATCCGGAGTTTACGCCGACACGGATGGGGATATTTCTCTCCTTCGCCGCATCCACCACGGCCCGCACCCGGTCTTTCGACCCGATATTTCCGGGATTGATGCGGATTTTGTCCGCCCCGTTCTCGATGGCTGCGATGGCGAGCCGGTAATCAAAGTGAATGTCCGCCACCAGGGGAATATGGATCTGCTTTTTGATCTCCGGCAGGGCCTTTGCCGCTTCCATATGGGGCACCGCCACCCGGATAATCTCACATCCCGCCTTCTCCAGCGCGAGAATCTGGGCCGTTGTTGCCGCCGCATCCTCTGTCTTTGTATTGCACATGGACTGAATCCGCACGGGATTTCCCCCGCCGATGGCCACATTGCCGATGTGCACAATATCTGTCTGTTCTCTGTATGTCATATAACCTATCTCCGATTCTGCTTTTTCTTACTTAAACAGGCCCTGCAGGTCATGCCAGAAAACCACGACCATCAGCGCCATCAGCAGCATAAATCCCACCACGTGGATCCTTCCCTCGATCTCCGGGTCCACCCGTCTTCCGCGGATCATCTCCAGGAAAATAAACACCAGGCGTCCGCCGTCCAGTGCCGGAAAAGGCAGAAGATTCATGACGCCCAGGTTGGCGGACAGAAAGACGCACATGCTGGCCAGATTCAGCAGCACGATCATCATGCCGTAGGGCCTGCTCTCATTGACCGTCTCCCCGATCATGGAAACGATCTTCACCGGACCGCCGATGTCCTCTTCCTTGACCTCCCGCCGGGCCAGCATGCCCAGACTCTGCCAGGTGAGATAGACCCAGTAGCGGACCTCGTAGGCGCCGTACTGCACCACCCGCAGGGGATTCTCCGCCTTCCGGTATCCGCCGCCGGTAATACCGATCAGATACCTCCCCGCATCCTGGGAATACTTCGGGGTAATCACCGTGCGGCCCGCTTCCCCGTTCCGCTCATAGGTAATATCCAGCTCCTTCCCCGTGTGGGTCATGATATAGGCGGTGATATCCCGGTAAATCAGGACCCGGTGTCCATTGATGCCCGTGATGGTATCCCCGGGCATAAGCCCCGCCTCCTGTGCGGGATACCCCTCCATAATCTGGCTTACCTCCGGCCGGTCATAGCCGAAGAGGCCGATCACAAAGCAGGAGCACAGAAATGCCAGGATGAAATTAAAGGCCGGCCCGCCGGCGATCACAAGAAACCGCTTCCAGGCCGCCGCCTTTCCGAAGGGAAGGCCCTTCGCGTCCGGGGGAATCATGTCCTCCGGCACGTCGGCCTCATCCTCCCCCAGCATCATGCAGGAGCCGCCGATGGGCAGCGCCTTCAGGGAATAGCGGGTGCCGCCGCGGACAAAGCTCACAATTCTCGGGCCCATACCCAGGGAAAACTCCAGGACGCAGACTCCGCTTTTCCGGGCCATCAGATAGTGCCCGAATTCGTGAAACAGAACAATCAGGCCGAATACCAGAACTGCCGCAATTATACTCATCTTCTTTTACCAGCTTCTGCTCTCTATAAACTCTCTTGTCCAGGCTTCCGTCTCCAGAATCTCCTCCACCGTGGGATTCTCGATAATGCGATGATGGTCCATGGCCGCCTCGATCATGTCGTCGATGTTGAGATACCCGATCTTTTCCTCCAGGAACATGGCAACCGCCAGCTCATTGGCCGCGTTGAATACCGTCGGCAGACTTCCGCCCGCCGTTCCTGCCCGGTATGCCAGTGAAAGGGCCGGGAAGTTCACCGGATCCGGATCCTCAAAGGTAATGTCCTTAAGCTTTCCGAAGTCCAGCCGCTCTCCAGGAAGGTATCTCCGCTCCGGATAATAGAGGGCGTACTGGATGGGCAGCTTCATGTCCGGCGTTCCCAGCTGGGCAATCACAGCCCCGTCCACATACTCGATCATGGAGTGAATCACGCTCTGGGGCTGAACCACCACCTGTACCTGGTCCATCGTCACGTCAAAGAGCCAGTGGGCCTCCATCACCTCCAGCCCCTTGTTGACCATGGTGGAGCTGTCAATGGTAATCTTCTTTCCCATATGCCAGTTCGGGTGCTTCAGGGCATCCGCGGGACGGATGTCCCGGAGGGACTCCCTCGTTCTTCCCCGGAAGGGGCCGCCGCTGGCCGTCAGCAGAATCTTGTGGACCGGATTATTCCCGGAGCCCTGCAGACACTGGAATATAGCCGCATGCTCGCTGTCCACCGGAAGGATCTTCACGCCCTCGGTGCGGGCAAGGTCCATGATGATATGGCCCGCCGTCACCAGAGTTTCCTTGTTGGCAAGGGCGATATCCTTTCCCGCCTTCATGGCTGCGATGGTCGGACGGATGCCGATCATGCCCACCACGGCAGTGACCACAATCTCCGCGTCCTTCTCGGTCGCCGCGGCGATCAGCCCCTCCATACCGGAATGGACCTGTACATCCAGGTCCTTCACCCGGACGGCCAGGTCCGCTGCCGCCTTCTTATCATATAATACTGCAATCTTCGGGCGAAACTCCCGGATCTGCTGCTCCAGGGCGCTGACATTGCTGCCCGCAGCCAAAGCTGTCACCCGGATATCCCCGTTATTTCTCACAACCTCCAGGGTCTGGGTTCCGATGGAACCCGTCGACCCGAGAATACTTATCTTCTTCATACTGATTTATAACTCTCTTTCGTCTGCCGCCTTACAGCAGAAAAATAATGGCAAAATAGACCGCCGGTGCGGTGAAAATCACGCTGTCAAACCGGTCCAGCACGCCGCCGTGCCCCGGGATCAGATTGCCGTAATCCTTCACGTCATGATCCCGTTTTATGCCGGAAGCCGCCAGGTCTCCAATCTGGGAAATGAGCGCGCCCACGCCGCAGGAAACCGCGCAGACCAGCTCCGGCCGCAGCACCTCATCCATCTTCTCCCGGAAGGCCATGCCGAACAGGAATCCCAGAATGGCCGCCCCCAGGGTTCCGCCGATGGCACCCTCGATGGTCTTCTTCGGGCTCAGCACCGGCGCCAGCTTATGCTTTCCGAAGAGCCGCCCCGCACAGTAGGCCAGGGTATCGCATCCCCAGGCGCTCAGGAAGATGATCCATACCAGGATCTTACCGTCCTGCATCGCCCGGACATAGTAAATATAGGACAGCATGACGCCGGGATAGACCACGCCGAAGAAGGCATTGGTCGCCTGTTCAATCCGGTACTTTGGAAACCGGAGGACATAATTGGCCATAATCACCATCAGCGCGCCGATGATGAACAGGGAGGTATACCGCTCCCAGCCCGTCGCCACCATCAGATAGTGTACGGCACAGGCTGCATAGCCCGTCCGTCCGAGGCTGGTATGCTCCAGTCCCACCACCCGGTAATATTCAAAAAGTCCGATAAAGGAAAGCGCCGCACATACGGCGAACACCACCTGTTTTCCCGCCAGGATGGCAGCGATGGCCAGGGCCACCAGCACTATGCCGCTGATAAGTCTCGTACGAAACATGCACTCACCCCTGCTTTACACCGCCGAATCTGCGTTCCCGTTTATTGTAGGCCTCAATAGCACGAATCAGCTCTTCCCGGTTAAAATCCGGCCACAGCGTATCGGTCACATAGAGCTCTGCATAGGCCAGCTGCCAGAGCAGATAGTTGGAAAGCCTGAGCTCTCCGCTGGTGCGGATCATCAGGTCCGGGTCCGGAATTCCCGCCGTATCCAGGTAAGAGGTAATCTTTGCCTCATCCACCTCTTCCGGGGAAAGCTTTCCGTCCCTGCAGTCCGTAAGCATCTTCTGCACCGCCCGGCGTATCTCATCCCGGCTTCCGTAGTTGACCGCAATGACAAAGGTCAGTCCCGTGTTGTCCCTGGTCTTTTCCTCCAGGGTGTTGATGCCGTCGATGATATCCTGCGCAAAACGGTACCGGTCGCCGATCATCTTAACCCGGACATTGTTCTCTCCGGCAATCTTCAGCAGGCGTTTCGTGTAAAAACGGAACAGCTGCATCAGCGCGCCCACCTCTTCCGCGGAGCGCTTCCAGTTCTCCGTCGAAAAGCCGTAAACCGTCAGGTATTCGATGCCGAGTCTCGCGGCGCCCTCCACGATCTGCTCGACCGCCACACACCCCTGCTTGTGGCCCGCCGTGCGCGGAAGCCCCCGCTTCTTCGCCCAGCGTCCGTTTCCGTCCAGAATCAGTGCCACATGACGCGGAATCACCAGATTCTCCAGTCTCTCCTCCATGTTTCTCCTCCCGCAAGGAAGGGGCTGTTTGTTCATGCAACAGCCCCTTCCCCCTAGTATCTTTTTTAATCCGGCAGATCAGACCTTCATGATTTCCTTGGTCTTATCCTCGATGGCCTTGTCGATCTTTTCCATCATCTTATCGGTCATCTTCTGGATATCCTTCTCGGCATCTTCCTGATCGTCCTCAGAGATCTCGCCCTTCTTCTCCATCTTCTTGATGGTTTCATTCGCATCGCGGCGGATATTCCGCACGGCAACCTTGGCCGCATCGCCCTTCTTCTTTACGTCCTTGGAGAGCTCTTTTCTGCGCTCCTCGGTCAGCTCCGGGAATACCAGGCGGATGGTGGAACCGTCGTTGCCCGGATTGATGCCCAGGTCAGAGGTGAGAATTGCCTTCTCGATGGCCTTCAGCATCTTTTTGTCCCAGGGTGCGATGGAGATGATCCGCGCCTCCGGTACGGATACGTTCGCCACCTGCTGAATCGGAGTCGGTGTTCCGTAGTAATCCACGCGGATGTGATCGAGTACCTTCGGATTCGCGCGGCCAGCACGGATGGCAGCAAAATCCGACAGCATCGAATCATAGGACTTGTTCATCTTCTCTTCGTAGCCTTTCAGTACTTCCTGCATAATTCCTCTCCTTTTTATCTTATGCGGTAACAACCGTACCGTTTATTTTTCCCTTCAGTGCATTGGCAATGCCATTCTTCTCATCCAGGCTGAAAACTGCCAGCGGAATATGGTTCTCCATGCAGAGCACAGAGGCTGTCAGGTCTACCACGGCAAGCTTTTTGTCGATGACCTCCTGGATGGTCAGCTGATCGAACTTTTTCGCCTCCGGATTCAGCTTCGGGTCACTGTCATAGACGCCGTCGATGGCCTTCGCGAGAAGGATGCAGTCTGCCTCAATCTCCACAGCCCGGAGTGCAGCTCCCGTATCGGTGGAGAAATAGGGATGTCCCGTACCGCCGGCAAAGAACACCACAGTGCCCTTCTTCAGATACTTGAGTGCCCGGTCCTTCGAGAAGAGCTTTGTCATGGTACCCACGGCAAAGGGTGTCAGGATCTCCGTCTTCATGCCTTCGCTTCGGAAAATCTCGGAGACATAGATGCAGTTCATCACCGTGGCCAGCATGCCGATCTGGTCTGCCTTGGTCCGGTCGATATTCTCCGAATCCCGTCCACGCCAGAAATTGCCTCCGCCGATCACGACGCCTACCTCAACGCCGTCATCCACCGCTTCCTTTACCTGCATGGCCACTTCCTTGACCGTAGCTTCATCAAAGCCGCTCTTATTCCCTCCGGCAAGCATCTCTCCGGAAAGCTTCAGCAGCACACGTTTCATTTTCATCTTGTCTTCCTCCATAAGCCGATACTGGAAATATTATATCATAATCACCCGGAATATGATACCGGTTTCTGTGGTTATTCAAAGGGATGCATCTTCATGTTGGTGTGCATCGCCATGTTCACATACTCCGTCTTTGTCTTGGAATAGACCGCTTTCTGGCTGGAATAGAGGCTGTAGTATCCGGACAGGGTAAAGCTGACCGCAATCACGATGGCAAAGCAGGGCATCGCCGTATACCCGAACATCTCCAGTCCGATGATCAGTGTGGAGATGGGCGCATTGGTCACGCCCACAAAGATGGCCAGCATGCCGCAGGCTGCACAGAGCTCCGCCTGCAGGCCCAGGATCTGTCCGAAGAGGCAGCCGAAGCAGGCGCCGATGGCAAAGGAGGGCACAATCTCGCCTCCCTTGTATCCGGCCTCCAGGGTCACCGCCGTAAACAGAATCTTCAGCAGGAAATCATACCAGTAAACATGTCCCCCCAGAGCTGCCGCGATCAGGTTCGCACCGCTGTTGTTGTACCTTGTCCCTCCGGAAAGAAGGGTCATGACCACGATAAGGGCGCCGCCTGCCAGGACTCTCACCCATGGCTTTTCGATAAACTTTTTATAGAGCGCGGATGTGCCGCCGAGCACGATGCAGAACAGCGCCGCCACGCCGGAAGCGAGAAGTCCCAGAAGGACCATCATGAACGCCAGGCGCACATCAAAATCCGGAACACTCACCGTGGCAAACCGGGTAGGCGGAAGTCCCAGGGCCTGTGCCAGCCCTGCCGCCGTAAAAGCGGAGAAAATGCAGGGCACCAGCGCCGCGTAATAGATGACGCCCACGCTTATGACTTCCATGGAGAAAATGGCCGCCGCGACAGGGGTTCCGAACAGGGCCGCAAAGGCGCCGCTCATGCCGCACATCACCGCGATATTCATGTCCTTCTCATCCAGCCGGAGGATCTTTCCCATAAAGGTTCCCAGGCTTCCTCCCATCTGCAGCCCGGCGCCCTCACGCCCCGCCGAACCTCCGCAGAGGTGGGTCAGAACCGAACCGAGAAACACCGTCGGCGTCATGGTCAGCCGCATACGGTTTTCCGCATAGATGGACTCCAGCACCATGTTGGTGCCGCGGTTATTATCCTCCCCGAACACATGATAAATCCAGAGAATCAGCAGACCGGCAGCAGGAAGAAGGAACAGAAGCCAGGGATGGGCGCTGAATGTCCCCGTCGCCCACGCCACCGCATGGCCGAAGGCGGTACCCGCAAGCCCCGTCACAATCCCGATGAGGACAGAGATGAAACCCCACCGGAGCAGATAGATGATATTCCCCTGCATTCCCATATTCTTCCAGAACTGGTTCATGACTCCTCCGGACGCTCAAACAGAGCGTTCACAAAATCATTGGCATCAAACTTCTGCAGATCGTCAATCTTCTCACCCACGCCCACGTATTTCACCGGAATGCCCAGCTCCGACTGTATCGCTACAGCGATACCGCCCTTTGCCGTGCCGTCCAGCTTCGTGAGCACGATTCCCGTCACATCGCAGACCTCCATAAACTGGCGGGCCTGTGAGAGGGCATTCTGGCCGGTTGTGCCGTCCAGCACCACCAGGGTCTCCCGGTAGGCATCCGGGTACTCCCGGTCAATGACCCGGTTGATCTTCCGGAGCTCTTCCATCAGGTTTTTCTTATTGTGCAGCCGTCCCGCGGTATCACAGATCAGGATATCCGCATTCCGGGACTT
>Ga0256407_10000773_pt1 | contig 72322 bp, 63 predicted proteins | sample RumenRJG_04DNA_FD_193489 | JGI IMG/M metagenome (GOLD analysis project Ga0256407, IMG submission 193489) | Bovine rumen microbial communities from Lethbridge, Alberta, Canada - RJG_04 | ecosystem: Host-associated > Mammals > Digestive system > Stomach > Rumen | place: Canada: Alberta... | reverse complement strand
CCACTGTATAAATATCTTTATCCAATAAGGATTTCTTCTCTGTCACAGAACGCTCGTTTATCCGGTAGTCTAAAGAACATCTCTTGTCATATTGACGGTTCTCATTTTACCCGAGAGAATCATCTTCTCTCGCTTCTTGTACTACTTCTTCTCTGTTTTATGTAAGTCTTATCAAAGATCGCTTCTATCTTACTCGCCAGCGGGTCTCCCCGAAAGCGGATGCAAAGGTACGACTATTTTTCGAACTACCAAATATTTTTCCCATATTTTTTCAAAAAACAAATGAAAATTTTCGACTTTCATGACAAAAACTAAAAATTCTTATACCATAATTATATTATTAGGCAAGAGGACCCTCTTTTCATCGCAAATTTATAATAGCATTATCATTTGATACGTTGATAGAAACTGCGAAGCGCACCTTGGTTGATTTCCTTACTCGACAGTTTGTTAAGTTCGCGTCGTGCAGTATCTTTTCTTCCAAGATAAATAAGGACATCAATATATGACAATTGATAATCCACATTATCCGGATCTATTGTTTTAGCCTTCTCCCAATCATAGAGGGCTTCATCATATCGTTTCATCTCCGTTTCGAGGGATGCACGGGCAACATAGCCTCCAACAGAGTCTGGATGCTGTTCAACGACGATGTTCAACAAATCGAGGGCATCGTTGCGTTTCCCCATTAACTGATAAACATATGCCAGTCCCACCCTTGCCTCCATATGAGTAGGCTTCACAAGCAGAATATCATTATAGTCATTCTTCGCCAAGTCATAGCGACGCATGTGAGTATAAGCATAGGCACGATAGAACAGAGCCGTCAAATTCTTCTCGTCATGCCTGAGTATTGATTTATACTCGTCAATGGCAAACTCCCACTGTTGCAGCTCCAGGTTAATCGCAGCTTTCCGAAGATGCAGACCGACACTATAAGGCGACCTTTCTATCTGTTGGTTGATGGCATTCAGGGAGTCACGCCATTCCTGGTTAGACTGCGCCTGCATGCCAATAGCCAACAGCAAACAACATACGACTGATGCTATGCGTTTTTGATGTAGTTTACAATCCATTCACCAACCTCTTTCGTACCATACTTGGCACCACCTTCCACCTGAATCTCCGGGGTACGCACATTGGCATCCAGGGAAGCATTCACCGCCTCACGGATTAACGCACCCTCTTTCTTTAAGTCAAAATGTTCCAGCAGCATAGCGGCAGAGAGAATCTCCGCAAGAGGATTCGCAAGATTCTGTCCAGCAGCCTGAGGCCATGAACCGTGAACGGGTTCGAACAAAGGGGTATGCTCGCCCAGTGAGGACGATGGCTGTAACCCCATGGATCCCGTAATACAAGAGGTCTCGTCCGTGAGTATATCACCAAAGGTGTTTTCTGTCACGATGACATCAAAGAAGCGGGGTTCTGTCAGGACACGCATGGAGGCATTGTCGATAAACATATAATCAGTATTCACGTCGGGATACTGTGACTCCATCTCCTTGGCAATCTGCCGCCATAGACGAGAACTTGCCAGCACGTTTGCCTTGTCGACAACCGTCAGATGCTTCTTGCGCTTCTGTGCGGTCTCGAAAGCAACTTTCAGAATACGCTCAATCTCCGGACGTGTATAGATGTCGGTATCGTACGCTTTATCGTTATCCTGGTATTTCTCACCAAAGTACATGCCACCCGTCAACTCACGAATAACCACGAAGTCGGCACCTTTCAACAACTCGTCTTTCAAGGGAGACTTATGCAACAGGCAGTCAAATGTAGCGACGGGGCGGACGTTAGCGAACAATCCCAGCTTCTTGCGCATGGCAAGAAGGCCCTGTTCCGGACGTACTTTCGCCGTTGGGTTATTATCAAAACGAAGGTCACCGACAGCAGCAAACAATACCGCATCAGCCCTCATACACACATCGTGTGTTGCCTCAGGATAGGGATCACCCACGGCATCAATGGCATGAGCGCCACAAAGAGCCTCCTCATAGGAGAACTCATGTCCGAATTTCTCTGCAATGGCGTCCATCACGGCAACGCCCTGTTTCATAATCTCTGGTCCTATACCATCACCAGGAAGTACTGCAATTTTCAGTTTCATATCAATTCATCTAATTTAATTATTTAATGTTCGTTTCTTTTTCCATTTCAGCTTAGGGATTTTGATGACCTGTCCCTCTTTCAGTTCCGCATTTGCCTTTAAGCCGTTATACACCTCTACGTAGCAGGACATGCCCTCGCCCAACTCACGGCGGGCAATCCTTGAGAGCGTCTCACCCTTTTTAACAACCACCTCATGGTCTGTACCGACGATATGATAGGCACCTGTACGGACACGTGCGTCCATTGCCTCGTATTTCTTCCAGAACGGTTCCTCCTCTTGAGCGGGTTCTTTCTTTTCCTCCACGACAGGTTCTGTCTTTGGCTCTTCAGCAACAGGAACTTCCTCTACATATTCCACAGAATCGGCAGTGACCGTCTCTATACTATCGACAAAGACAGGTTCTGCGATGACTTCATCCACTTGGTCAAAATCCCCGCTCTTAGCATGCTGTCCATACCAATAGCCACCATAGGCAGAAGCAGCCATCAGGAGGAGTGTCAACAGGCAATAGCCAAGAACTTTCTTCCATGAGCTCCCCGTTTCTTGTTCCGGCTCGTCCTCAACAGTCTCCAAGAGCGGCTGAGCGATGGGCTCCGCAGCAGGAGATACCACTTCCCGCTGTGGCTCTTTCTCAACAGGGGTCTCCACCATAGCAATACGCTCCTGCACTGGTTCCTGTACTTGCTCCTGCACAGGTTCCTGCGTTGGTTCTGGTTCTTTTCCCACTTCCTGTACCGGACCCTGTTCCAGCTCTTGCTCCTCTTCGGATTCTGCCGCAGGCAGATCCTCAAATTCGACACCGTCATTCAGCATCACCGTCTCAAACTGCGAGAACGGCTTGTTGACAAGTTCCTTCATCGTGTTATCAGGAGTAAAGGATATCTTCGCATGACTGTCAATCATCACACGCTCGCCGGTTCTGACGCTGACACTTTCACGAGCCTCTATACGTATCATCTTAAAGGTGCCAAGTCCTTTGATTTTCACTTGTCCCTCGCTATTAAGACGTTTCTTGATAAGATCAAACATAGTCCCGGCAAACAGTTTTGCATCTTGGGGAGTCAGTTTGTTCTTGTCTACAAGAATCTTCGCAATCTCAGTTATCGTTACCTTACCCATTGTCGATACCTCCTTTCACTTCCTCTTTCCATACCTGATTGGGTTTGAAGTTCAAGACCAATTTAGGTGGAACAAGCATACGCTGACCTGTTGTAGGATTTACGATGACCCGTTCCATCTTCTTCTTAGTCTCAAAAACACCGAAGTTAGGAACGACAACACATGCATCTGCAACAAAAGCATCACCCATCGCCGTGATGATATTATTCACCAGCTTCTGGGTATCCTTCTGGTCATACCCTGTACGGGCAGCCAACTCATTAATAAACTCCTTGTTATTCATAATTGCGTAGTTGCGTATAAATCAAACTCTTCTGCGCCAGTCACTCTGACATCATAAAACTCACCAATGGTCAATGCCTCACTGACAGGAATCAACACCTCCGGATCAACTTCCGGGGAACAGAACTCGCTGCGCCCCACAAACCAGTCACCATCCATGCGGTCTATGACGACACGGATGGTCTGTCCAACCTTAGCACCTTCTATCTCCGCACTGATCTGCTGCTGGATACGCATCAAACGGTCCAGGCGTGCTTGCTTGACATCAGCAGGGACATCATCTTGATAATGTTCAGCCGAATAGGTGCCGTCCTCTTCTGAATAGGCAAAAGCCCCCATCCTTTCGAACCGTGCCCAACGGGTGAACTCCAGCAATTCCTGATAGTCCTCTTCGGTTTCACCGGGGAATCCCACCATCAGTGTAGTACGAAGATGGATTCCCGGCACCTCCTCACGCATCCTTCTGACCAACTCATAGGTCTCTTCTTTCGTCACATGACGTTGCATACAACTCAGCATGTGGTCACTGATATGCTGAAGGGCTATGTCCAGATAATTGCAGACATTCTTCTTCTCCCGCATCACCCTCAGCAAGTCCCAAGGGAAATGAGCCGGGTAAGCATAATGCAAACGAATCCATTCCACTCCCTCTATATCAGCCATTTTCTCGATGAGTTCGGCAATATGCTGTTTGCCGTCAATGTCAATACCATAATAGGTCAGTTCCTGGGCGATTATCTGGAACTCCTTAGTCCCTTTCGACACCAGGTCACGCACCTCCTCCAGGATATCGTCCATGGGACGGCTCTGGTGCTTTCCCGTTATAATAGGAATAGCACAGTAGGCACAATGGCGGTCACACCCTTCCGATATTTTAATATAAGCATAATGACGGGGAGTGGTTAGTTTTCGGGGGGTGGAATGTGTTATAGTATCTATTGTGCCTATAGTATTTAATAGTTCCTTGTAATTAAACTTACCATACCAGCCATCCACCTCTGGAATCTCTTCTTCAAGGTCAGCAAGATAGCGTTCTGAGAGACAGCCCATTACGTATAGTCCCTCAATCCTTCCTTCCGTCCTTGCCTGGGCAAACTCCAGGATAGTATCTATGCTCTCCTGTTTGGCATCTTCGATGAATCCGCACGTATTGATGACCACAATCTCACCCTGTGGATGATCACTATCATGGGTCACATGATAGCCATGAGCCTCGAAGAGTCCCATCAGTCTCTCACTGTCCACGAGATTCTTCGAACATCCCAACGTGATGAAATCGATAGTCTTCTTATTCATTCTTAAACAGAGAGTCAACGAACTGCCGCTTATTAAACAACTGAAGGTCTTCCATACCTTCACCCAATCCGATATATTTCACAGGGACTTTCAACTGGTCGCTGATACCGATAACCACACCACCTTTGGCGGTTCCATCGAGCTTCGTGATAGCAAGGGAAGTGATCTGTGTGACAGCCGAGAACTGCTTCGCCTGCTCAAAGGCATTCTGTCCGGTACTACCGTCCAGAACAAGCATCACCTCATCGGGAGCCTCTGGCAGCACTTTCTTCATCACGTCCTTGATTTTCTTCAGCTCATTCATCAGTCCCACCTTATTATGGAGACGACCTGCCGTGTCAATCAAGACGACATCCGCACCATTTGCCTTTGCTGAGCTCAACGTGTCGAACGCTACCGAGGCAGGGTCACTACCCATCTGCTGCTTGACGACGGGCACTCCTACCCGTCCGCCCCAGATGCATAACTGCTCGACGGCTGCGGCACGGAAGGTATCGGCAGCGCCAAGATAGACCTTCTTGCCTGCCTGCTTGAACTGCCAGGCAAGTTTTCCGATGGTGGTCGTCTTACCGACACCATTCACACCAACGACCAGAATGACATACGGTGTATGGTCGGTTGGCAAATCCCAGTTATCATTATCGTCCGAGTTGTTCTCGGCAAGCAAAGCTGCGATTTCATCACGGAGAATACCATTCAGTTCACTGGTGCTTACATATTTGTCACGAGCCACACGCTCCTCGATACGCTGAATAATCTTCAATGTGGTATCAACCCCCACATCACTGGTGATTAATACCTCCTCCAAGTCATCCAATACATCGTCATCCACTTTCGACTTACCAGCCACGGCACGTGCCAGTTTGTCGAACACACTCGTCTTGGTCTTCTCCAGTCCCTTGTCGAGTGTTTCCTTCTTATCCTTATTAAAGAAACCAAATATACCCATAATTACCTAAACTCTTTCGATTTCAACGGCAAAGGTAGTGCAAATCGAACGAAATACCAAATTTATTTGAGTATTTCTGAGATGCAGCCTACACTTCAACGTCAGTTAAAGGTAGTGCAAATCGAACGAAATACCAAATTTATTTGAGTATTTCTGAGATGCAGCCTACACTTCAACGATAGTTAAAGATACAAAAAAGCCGAAACCATGAAAGATTTCGGCTTTTTCTATGTAAGCTTTTGAATATTAGTTTTTAAAGAAGTCCTTAACCTCCTCGTTAGGAACCATCTGCTCATCGAAGATATAAGCACCCGTCTTAGGGCTCTTAACCATCTTGATAACCTTTGTGTAAGCGCGACCATCCTTTGAGCCTTCATGGAGGGTAGCGACGGTTTTCTTTGCCATGCTCTAAATAGATTATTTAATCTCCTTGTGCACAGTCATGCGCTTCAGGATGGGGTTATACTTCTTCAATTCCATTCTCTCAGGAGTGTTCTTACGGTTCTTAGTCGTGATATAACGACTTGTTCCGGGCAGTCCACTCTCTTTCATCTCGGTGCACTCCAGGATAACCTGAACGCGATTACCTTTTGCTTTCTTGCCTGCCATGTATTAGTCTCCTATAACTTTAATGTCCTTCCAGTCTACATAACCTTTAGCAACAGCCTGCTTCAGGGCAGCGTCCAGACCTACCTTATTAATCATACGCAGACCAGCGGCGCTGATCTTCAACTGAATCCAGCAAGCCTCCTCTACATAGTAGAACTTCTTGCTGAACAGGTTTACATCAAAGCTGCGCTTTGTGCGGTGCTTTGAGTGAGACACATTATTACCAATCTGTGCCTTCTTTCCCGTAATCTGACAAATTTTAGACATTTCTATCTACTTTTTTGTGTTCCTAAATTGTAACTTACTCCAAACAGGGTGCAAAGGTACGCTTTTTTAATGAGAAATGAGAAATGAGAAATAAGAAATTCCCTACTCTTAATATTTTTTAACTTCTTCCATGTATCCCGTCTCTGCTTTAAGAAAGTCAAGAAACATTTGCATCGCTTTGTTGGTAGCAATGGCGAGGTTGATATCACGACCATGGTCTTCCTCCACTTTCAGAGTCACTTGCTTTTCAGGAGATCCACAGGCAAGCCAGATTGTTCCTACGGGAATATCTTTTGTACCACCTGTTGGACCAGCAAAGCCTGTTGCGGCGATAGCGAAGTCTGTGTTCAACGCTTTGCAGGCTCCTGCGACCAACTGACGAGCCACTTCCTCGCATACGGCAGTCTGCTCCTCCAACACTTGTGGGTCAACGCCTAATAGTCGTTCCTTTATTTCATCCACATAGCAGACGATACCTCCTTTAAAATATTTAGAGGCACCAGGGATTGAAATAAGTGACTCTGCAATGCGCCCACCAGTGCAACTCTCCGCAGTAGCAACTGTTTTCTCAATCTCCCATAGTATTTGACTTACTTCCCTGCTGATAATTTTACTCTCAAAATCCAACATAGTATATATCTATTATTTAAATGTTACCTTTGAAAAGGCGGGCGCATCAATTGGACACGTCTCACCGTCAAGATACTTATAATAACCCACGATGCCTATCATTGCAGCATTATCTGTGGTATAACTGAATTTCGGGATATAGATAGTCCATCCATACCGCTTAGCATGGTCATAAAAGGCATTACGCAATCCATTATTGGCACTCACACCACCAGCCACCGCCACATGCTTAATACCCGTTTGTTTCACGGCAAGACGCAATTTCTTCATCAAAATGTCAACAATTGTCCATTCCAACGACGCTGCGATATCCTCCTTATGATGTTCGATGAAATCAGGATCTTCCCCCACCCATTTACGCATATTATATAGGAAAGAGGTCTTCAAACCTGAGAAGCTATAATCGAGTCCTGGGATATGCGGTTCCGCAAACTGATACGCCTTAGGATTACCCATCCGCGCTAATTTGTCAATAATAGGACCACCGGGGTAGCCGAGTCCCATCACCTTTGAGCATTTGTCAATAGCCTCTCCTGCTGCGTCATCAATGGTCTGTCCCAACACCTCCATGTTGTTATAGGCATTCACCTTGACGATTTGCGAGTTACCACCGCTTACTAACAGACAAAGGAATGGCAGCGGCGGTTGATTCGTGTCATTGTCTGACTCCTTGATGAAATGTGCCATCACATGTCCTTGCAGATGATTCACGTCCACCAGGGGAATACCCAGGGAACGGGCAAAACCTTTAGCAAAACTGACTCCTACCAGCAACGAGCCCATCAATCCAGGACCTCTGGTAAAAGCTATAGCAGTCAACTGCTCTTTGGTGATACCCGCTTTTTTCAACGCTTGATCGACTACAGGTACCACATTCTGCTGATGTGCCCGGGATGCCAGTTCTGGCACGACCCCACCGTAAGCTTCATGGACAGCCTGTGATGCGGTGACATTCGACAGCAGTACTCCATCTTTGAGGACAGCTGCAGAAGTGTCGTCGCAGGAGCTTTCTATACCTAATATATATATATTGTTTATCATTTTTTCTTTTTTCTAGAGTGTTCTAGAATGTTCTAGATTATCTAGTAAGTATCTCCACGCCATGCTCTGTCATCAACAAGGTATGCTCCCACTGCGCGCTGGGTTTCTCATCCTCTGAGATGACTTCCCATCCATAGGGGTCATCAGCATCAATAAAGACTTTCCACGTGCCCATATTAATCATGGGTTCAATGGTGAACACCATCCCTGGCACCAGTAACATACCTGCATCTTTCTGTGCAAAGTGGCATACCTCTGGCTCCTCATGGAACTTCAGCCCCACTCCATGACCACAGAGGTCACGCACCACACCATAGTGATATTTCTTGGCATGCTTTTCTATAGCCTTACCTATCTCGTTCACGAAGCCCCAAGGTTTGGCTGCCTCCATACCAATTTCAAGACACTCCTTGGTGACACGTACCAACTGCTCTTTCTCCGGAGATGTTTTGCCGATGATAAACATACGGGAAGCATCCGCATAATAGCCATCCAGAATAGTGGTAAAATCCACATTGATGATATCGCCTTCCTCCAGAATGTCGTCTGCCTTCGGAATACCGTGACAAACGACTTCGTTGATACTGGTACACACACTCATGGGGAATCCCTCATAGTTAAGACATGCCGGTACAGCCCCATGCAGATTACAGTAGTCGCGACATATTTGGTCAATCTCAAGAGTTGACATGCCTGCACAAATTTCCTTTTCCACAGCATCCAACACACCGGTATTCACCACGCCGGCACGACGGATGCCCTCTATCTGCTCAGGTGTTTTAATCAGGTCCCGTGTCGGAACCAAAGCCCCTTTATTCTCCAGATACATAATCCGCTTATCGAACTCCGTGGGCTGTTCTCCTGGTTTACAATGCCATCTTCTTTTCATTTCATTTCGTAATTTGTGTGCAAAGTTACTACTTTTTTTTGAATATGGCACGGTATTTGCAATATTTATGGCAGAAGTTAATTATATAATAAATAAGGTATATGCAAAAAGGTAATATCGGGGTTACTACTGAGAACATCTTCCCCGTCATCAAAAAGTTTCTCTACTCAGATCATGAGATTTTCCTCCGCGAGATGGTCAGCAATGCCGTCGATGCTACCCAGAAGTTGAAGACTCTCAAGGAACAGGGTGAGTTCAAAGGAGAATTAGGTGACCTTGCCGTACAAGTGAAGCTCGATACCGACAAGGGTACTATCACCATCAGCGACCGTGGTATCGGTATGACAGAGGAGGAGATTGACAAGTACATTAACCAGATAGCCTTCTCTGGTGTCAACGACTTCCTGGAGAAATACAAGGACAATGCCAACAACATCATCGGACATTTCGGACTCGGCTTCTACTCTTCTTTCATGGTATCTAAGAAAGTAGAGATAGTCACCAAGTCATATCGTGACGGTGCCAAGGCTGTGAAATGGAGCTGTGACGGCAGTCCTGCCTATGAGATTGACGAGGCAGAGAAGGAAGACCGTGGCTCTGACATCATCCTGTATATCGATGACGACTGCAAGGAGTTCCTTGACAAGCAGAAGATTCAGGAACTGCTGAACAAATACTGTAAGTTCATGGCGGTACCTGTTGCCTTCGGCAAGAAACAGGAGTGGTCTTCCGACGAGAAGAAGATGGTGGATACCGCCGAGGATAATATTATAAATAATGTGGAGCCGTTGTGGACCAAGGCACCATCCAACTTGAAGGATGAGGACTACAAGAGTTTCTACCGTACCCTCTACCCTATGAGCGATGAGCCGATGTTCTGGATTCACCTGAATGTCGATTATCCCTTCAACCTCACGGGTATCCTGTACTTTCCACGTATCAAGTCGAATATCGACCTGCAGCGTAACAAGATACAGCTCTACTGCAACCAAGTATTCGTCACAGACCAGGTAGAGGGTATCGTCCCTGAGTTCCTGACCCTGCTGCATGGTGTGATTGATTCACCGGATATTCCTCTGAACGTCTCCCGCTCCTATCTGCAGAGCGACCGTGACGTGAAGAAGATCTCCACCTATATCACCAAGAAGGTTGCCGACCGCCTGCAGAGCATCTTCAAGGAGGACCGTAAGCAGTATGAGGAGAAATGGGATGATCTGAAGCTCTTCATCAACTACGGAATGCTCTCTGAGGAGAGCTTCTACGACCGTGCCAAGGACTTCGCATTGATGAAGGACACGGACGGCAAGTACTTCACCTTCGATGAGTATAAGACACTGATTGAGGGAGCACAGAAAGACAAGGACGACACCCTCGTCTACCTCTATGCCACTGACAAGGAGGAGCAGTACAGTTACATACAGGCTGCCAAGGACAAAGGTTACAGCGTTCTGTTGTTAGATGGTCAGCTCGATGTTCCTGCCATCCAGATGCTGGAGCAGAAGTTTGAGAAGAGCCGCTTCACCCGTGTTGACTCCGACATCATTGACAGGTTGATTGTAAAAAACGACGCTCCAAAGTCGACCTTGACAGAAGAAGAGTCTGCCAATTTGTCATCGGTATTCCGCACTCAGATGCCTAAGATGGAGAAAACCGAGTTTATGGTTGAGGTACAGTCTCTGGGTGCCAATGCCAGTCCTGTTATGATGACCCAGAATGAATATATGCGTCGTATGAAGGAGATGAGTCGTTTCCAGCCAGGCATGAACTTCTATGCACAGATGCCTGACTCGATGAATCTTGTACTCAACAGCGACCACCCATTGGTAAAGCGTGTACTTGACGACTGCAAGTCATCTACCGAAGAAACACTGAAACCAGTAGAGAGCGAACTAAAGGGTCAGGAGGCCCGTCTTGCCGCTATCCGTCAGACTCAGGACAAGAAGAAATATGACGAGCTGACACAGGAGGATAAAGACCTGAAGGCAGAAGCAGAGAAGGCTGTTCAGGAACAGAAGGACAAGAAGCAACAGATTCTTGCCGACTATGCCAAGGGCAACTCCATCGTTCATCAGCTCATCGACCTTGCTTTGCTGCAGAATGGTATGCTGAAAGGTGAGGCGCTCGATAAGTTCTTAAAGCGTAGCGTAGACCTTATTAAGTAACAAAAGATTGTATCAGGATAACTACAAAAAGGAATCTCAATTGAGATTCCTTTTTTATTCATAAACCTCACTACAGGGTAAAAGACAAATTATTCTTTTTCATCGATGCCTCTAACATTTTCAATCCTTTTGTTGTACAGAATCCACGGAAAGGGACTAATAACAGATTGGTAAGAAGCTCTTCGTAAGGATACTTACTATATAGTCCTTTCTTCGTAACAGCTTCCCCAATCATGTCAAACATCTGATGAACCAATTCGTAATTGACATCTTTACGGAAAAAGCCCTCTTTCACGCCACGCTGCATAAAACTCAGGAATTCCTCATAAGTATTGGCATGTTCATCTTCCATAAACTTCACTATATTAGGGTAAAGCTGGATATCTTCATAGAAAAGATAGTTGACATCCTTCAGACGTTCTACTTGACGTCTATATACTTCCCCTACGACCTCTATCACATTGTGATTATTAGCATATTCAGCCATATATAGACGTTTAACCTGATATTCCTTTCTCAGACAGGCAAAAAGGAGCGACTCTTTACCACCATAAATCTCGTAAAGGGTACGCTTGGAAATCGACAGACTCATTGCGATATCATCCATTTTCACGGCGCGAATACCATTTTTGGTAAAAGCATCCATAGCGGCCTCAAGGATTTTATCTTTCAAGGAAGTACGATAAGCATTCAAATCTTTTATTTCCTGCATAAGTAACCAATTTGAATGCAAAGTTAATAAAAAGATTAAAAAAAAATTTGTATTCACAGAGTTTTTTGTAATTTTGCGTGGAAAAAGGAAAAGTAATTTAATAATACTACAGCTTATATGGTTAAAATCTCTAAAGAGGCGGCTCTTGAATATCACGAGGCGGGTCGTCCTGGTAAAATTGAAGTAAAGCCGACCAAGGCTTATCGTACGCAAACAGATCTTTCGTTGGCTTATTCTCCTGGTGTCGCCTACCCTTGTTTGGAAATCCAGCAGAATCCTGATGATGCGTATAAATATACGGACAAAGGAAATCTCGTTGCCGTCATCTCTAACGGAACTGCCGTCCTTGGCTTGGGGGACATTGGCGCCATGAGCGGTAAACCAGTAATGGAAGGTAAAGGTTTGCTCTTCAAAATTTACGGTGGCATTGATGTCTTCGATATTGAGGTCAACGAGAAAGACCCGGAGAAATTCTGTGAGGCTGTAGAGCGAATAGCCCCCACTTTCGGAGGTATTAACCTGGAGGACATCAAGGCTCCTGAGTGCTTCTATATTGAGGACCGTCTGAAGAAGACGCTTGATATACCTGTGATGCACGATGACCAGCACGGTACGGCAATTATCTCTGCCGCCGGACTGAAAAATGCACTGGAAGTCATAGGTAAGGATATTAAGAAGGTCAAGATCGTTGTGAACGGTGCTGGCGCTGCTGCCATCTCCTGTACCAAGCTGTACATGGCGATTGGAGCGCAGAAGGAGAATATTGTGATGCTCGACTCCAAAGGTGTCATCAGTGTGGCACGTGAGGACTTGAACGAGCAAAAGAAATTCTTCGCTACTCAGCGTACAGACATCCACACCCTTGCGGAGGCTGTCAACGGTGCTGATGTGTTCGTAGGTCTTTCAAAAGGTAACGTGCTCTCCAAGGAGATGGTGAAGACGATGGCTAAGGATCCTGTCATCTTTGCTCTTGCCAACCCTGTTCCTGAGATTTCTTATGAGGATGCGATGGAGGCTCGTCCAGATACCTTGATGTCTACTGGCCGCACTGACTATCCCAACCAAATCAATAATGTGATTGGTTTCCCCTATATCTTCCGTGGTGCCTTGGACGTTCATGCCACTGCCATTAACGAAGAGATGAAACTGGCTGCCGTGCATGCGATTGCAGACCTTGCCAAGCAACCTGTCCCTGATGTGGTGAACGATGTTTATAAGGTCAATAACCTCAGCTTCGGACGCAATTACTTTATTCCAAAACCAGTGGACCCCCGTCTGATTACTGAGGTCAGTGCTGCTGTGGCAAAAGCTGCCATAGAGAGTGGCGTGGCTCGTAAGAATATAGAGAACTGGGATGAGTACAAGAATTCACTGAGTGTATTGTTAGGACAGGAGACCAAACTCACCCAGAAACTTTATGCCACTGCTGCAGCTCATCCACAGCGTGTGGTATTCGCGGAAGCCGTTCACCCCACCATGCTGAAAGCTGCCGTGCAGGCAAAGGCTGAAGGTATCTGTCATCCCATCCTTCTTGGTAATGACGAGGTTATCCAGAAACTCGCCAAGAAAATGGACCTGAACATAGAAGGTATCGAGATAGTCAATCTCCGCCATCCGTCTGAACAGGAGCGTCGTGAGCGTTATGCCCGCATCCTGACAGAGAAGCGTCAGCGTGACGGATACACTTTCCAGGAGGCTAACGATAAGATGTTCGAGCGTAACTATTTTGGTATGATGATGGTGGAGACAGGAGAGGCAGACGCTTTCATTACAGGCCTCTACACTAAATATTCCAATACGGTGAAAGTAGTCAAGGAGGTGATCGGTATCCGTCCTGAGTACAAGCATTTTGGTGCCTTGCATATCATCAATTCCCAGAAGGGTACACTCTATATCGCTGATACCCTCGTCAATGAGAATCCTGATACTGACACCTTGGTGGATATTGCCAAACTGGCTGCTACCAGTGTACGTTTCTTCAACGAGAAGCCTGTTGTGTCTATGATTTCCCACTCTAACTTCGGTAGTTCTACGAGTGATGGTGCAATGAAGGTGCGTCGTGCTACTGAAATTATGCAGGCACAGTATCCTGACCTTGCCATAGATGGTGAGATGCAGTTAGGTTTTGCCCTCGATCGTGAGTTACGCGACGAACAGTATTCGTTCACCCGGCTGAAAGGTAAGGATGTGAACACACTGGTATTCCCTAACCTTACCTCCGCACGCTCATCCTATAAGATGTTGCAGATGCTGGATGCTGATGTTGAGATTATTGGTCCTATCCAGATGGGACTGAACAAGCCTATCCACTTCATCGACTTTGGCGCTTCTGTTCGTGATGTCGTCAACATCGTAGCGGTAGCTACCATCGACGCGTATGTCGATAAGGTGAAGAACAGGATAGCTTCTAACAACAAGTAGTAAACAATCATAAAAAAGAGAGGAACCTCCACCCGAGAGATTCCTCTTTTTTCTTTGTTAGTTCTGGTCCTTTTTGTGCTTGAAAATGATTACTCCTAAGATAACCAGCACAATTACTGCGATTACATGTAGCAAATCCATAATATCATTTATTTTATTTAAAGGACGAAAAATTCATCCAGATTCTGTCATGCAAAGATAATAATTATTTTATTAAAACGATAAGTTTTAAATGATTTTCACGAAATCGGTCTGTTTAGCATCAGATCGAGGCTGACGGGATTGCTGTGAAGGTTTTACTTTTCTTACGATATAATTTGGAAAATTGAAATTAATCACTTATCTTTGCAAAAGAAGACAAAAACATGAGAAAATTCACAACAATACGTAACACTAAACAAATACGATGATGAAAGAACTGAAAGGAACAAAAACAGAGAAGAACCTGCAAGAGGCTTTTGCTGGTGAGTCGATGGCACGTAACAAGTATTCTTATTGGGCATCCAAGGCTAAGAAAGACGGCTACGTACAGATTGCCGCTATCTTTGAGGAGACTGCAGCCAATGAGAAAGAACATGCCAAGATGTGGTTTAAGCTGTTAGAGGGTGGTGCTATCAAGGATACCGCTTCTAACTTAGAGGCTGCAGCCGGTGGTGAGAACTTTGAATGGACTGATATGTATGCCCGCATGGCAAAGGAGGCTCGTGAAGAGGGCTTCGACGAGATCGCAGAGAAGTTTGAGGGTGTGGCTGCCATTGAGAAGGCTCATGAGGAGCGTTACCGCAAGTTGCTGGACAATGTGAAGAAAGAGCGAGTGTTCTCGAAGGATGGTGATGTCATCTGGCAGTGTGCTAACTGCGGACACATCGTGGTAGGCAAGAAGGCTCCAGACGTATGTCCTGTATGTGACCATCCTCAGGCTTACTTCCAAGTAAAAGCAGAAAACTACTAAGGAGAATTGAAAGGTAAAAAATGAAGGATTGAAGTCTTATTACTTCAATCCTTTTTTATTTCCAATTCTTCAATGTCTCAGTCTTTCAATTCTTCCAAGAGGAAGTTGACACACTGTCGGAACAGGTGATTGCGAGTGTTACCACCAAAAATGCTGTGATTGCGGTTGGTATACACGAGCTGGCGGAAGTCTTTGTCAGCTTGCACCAATGCCTCAGTATATTCGGCAGTATTACGCAGATGCACATTATCATCGGCACTGCCATGACAAAGCAAGAGGGCACCGTGAAGCTGGTCGACACGACTGATCGGGTTCTGATCGTAGCCGCTTGGGTTCTCTTTGGGAGTACGCATAAACCGCTCTGTATAGATGCTGTCATAGAAACGCCATGAAGTGACAGGGGCTATGGCTATACCTGCACGGAACACCGGACGCCCCTCTGACATGGACATCAACGTATTGAATCCACCATAGCTCCAGCCCCAGATGGCGATACGGTCCTTATCCACATACGACTGTTTACCTAACCATAAGGCGACTTCTACCTGATCATGAGACTCCAACTCACCTAATCGCAGATAAGTGCATTTCTCAAAATCAGCACCACGTCCTCCAGTTCCCCGACCGTCCACACAGACACAGAGGAACCCCTGCTGGCAGAGATACTGCTCCAGGATTGCACCTTGTCCGTTCATACCGATATTCCAAACGTCCTTCACCTGCTGACTGCCAGGACCGCTATACTGATACATGATGACCGGATAACGCTTGGTGGCATCGAAACCTGCAGGCTTCACCATCCATCCATTGAGTGTGATACCGTCTGCGGTGGTCAGCGTGAAAAGCTCACGACTGCCAAGCTGTTCCTTTGCCAGTTGTTCTTGCAACTCCTTATTATCGACGAGTGTGGTGATTTCCTTACCATTGTTGCCACAAAGTGTCACGACAGTAGGGGTATTCAGATTGCTCCATGTATGGATGAATGACTGGTAGTTGCCGCTGAAGACCGCACTACTCCACCCTGCCTTGTCGGTAAGACAGGATGTCTTGCCATTCGCCAGTGTCATAAACACACGTTGGTCTGTCGCACCATATTGATGGGAGGCATAGTAAACAGTACCTGTCTGATCATCGACACCATAAACCTCGCTGACCTCATAGTCGCCCTGCCCCACCTGACGGAGCAGCTGTCCGTTCATGTTATAAAGGTAGAGGTGCATCCAACCGTCACGCTCACTGGGTAGCAGGATATACTTGCTTGTCACCCGCATGTTCTCCAAACATTCCTCCTTGATATACTTTGCTGTCTTATCCTCTATCAATAACTGACAGACAGTAGACAGGGGGTTCGCCGTATAGACACGCAGACAGTCCTGGTGACGGTTCATGGTCAGTACCAATACCTTCGCTGCGTCATGGGTCGACTTCAAACGAGGGATATAACCATCAGCATCGAGGGGTACCTGCAACTGGCGAGTCTGGCGACTGGCGATGTCAAAACTCCAAACACTGCATTTAGCATTATCCGCACCAGCCACAGGATATTTATAAGTATAAGCGCCAGGATATTCCGTAAACTCACTACGCTCGGGCCTCAAACCTTTATAGAGCGGCATGGAATACTGGCTGACAGAACGCTCATCGTAACGAACCCAGACCAGCTGCTTGCTGTCGGCAGAGAATACCATGGCACGACTATGACCAAACTCCTCCTCATTGACCCAGTCCGGAATACCATTGATAATCTCGTTTTTCTTGCCATCCTTCGTCACCTGACTCTCCGCATTATCGTAAAGCAGTTTGATGAGGAAGATGTTGTTCTCACGGACAAAGGCTATCATCGTGCCATCAGGCGAGAACAAGGGAGTCTGCTGGGCACCATTTCCTGATAATGGTACCAATTTACGACTAGCAATAGTGTAAATATAATAATCGGCGGTAAAAGAGTGGCGGTATATTGATTTCCTGTTAGTCTCTACCAATATGCGCTTACCATCAGGACTCATAATATATCCGCTGATACGTTTTATCTTCGAGCCCTCGGCATTGAACAAGGTCTCCAAAGCCTTCCCGTTCTTAAACGAATACTTGACAATCGTCTTTCCATCGTTTTCCAACATGGTATAACTATCGCCGTCAGCGTTAGGTATCACCCCACGGATATTGTCTGGAATGAATTGTCCACTTGTGATTTGTCGTAAATCTAAGCTATATGCTGTTAACGGTAAAAGCATCAACAGCAGACACATCTTAATCTTGTTCATATTTCAATAGTTTAATAGCTTGTATTATGAAGCAACTGTTCTATATTGACATCCTTATGATGCTTCATAAAACTATCGATGGCTTCCACATGACTATTCTTGAACACATGCTGCTGAGTCACTTGGTTGACTACCCACTGTATCTTACCCATATGCCGGTGACGTAATTCTGGCGACGGTTCTTTGTCTTGCAGTGGGTAGAGACTGAGCAGATAGAAACTCAGGCAATCGGGAGTAATCATGGAGCGTGTCATCAGACGGCGTTGCTCTTCTGTATAATGTTCGATATAGAAAGGATAGTCGGCACCAAGATATTTATCAAGGGAAATACCCAATGTCTTGTTCCCCACGATAATGCTCTGGTCGAAAGAACCAATCTGCGAGTAAATCTGGGGTATTTCCAAAGAGGGTATCACATCGCATAAACGACGGAAAGCATCCGTCAGTTCCTGATTTAAATCATCTATGTCAGCAAATTGCTTCTGCACATCAGTTATCAGACGCTGCAAGGTGGAGTCCTTGAAGAAGAAAAGCAACTTGTTATGAATATCAGGCTCGTTCACTTGTCCGATACGAAGAACATCCTCTATCAGCGTACGAGTCTGCATAGGATACGACTTGTTCATCTGCAACAATGCGGAATAGTCACCTGTTGTAAGATAAAGACTTTCTATCATGTCGTAGCGATCAATGGACAATGCTAACTCCCCCGAAGTCTCCTCATTGGACTTCAGATGCCATTGGCAACCCAGACAGGCTAACATGGCTATGGTCAAGAGTAAATAGACCTTTCGCACGACGATTAAATGAGATTAATCATTTATTATTGTTAAATACGACTGCAAATTTACTAAAAAGTATTTTAAAAACCAAATTTTAACCTAAAAAAGATAAAAATATGTAGTCTTATGCGTCTTTTTCGTTTATTTGTGTGAAATTTGCAATCTCACAAACTACGGATAAAGATATGAAAAGACTCCTCTCTTCTATGGCACTGACCCTATGCTGTCTGTCCATCTTCGCTGAAAAGACATTGACCGTCACAGTGACTAATCCCCAAAAGGACACACGCACTGATGTTCCTGTTGTGATATCATTGGCATCTTATGGTGAGGTGCGTTCCGCTTTGGTTACTGTCGGAGGCAAGGAAATTCCCTGCCAACTGGATGACTTGAATCAGGATGAGTCGTTCGACGAACTCTGTTTTTTAGCAGACTTAGGGAAGAAAGAGACAAAGGAATACAGCATATCCCTTTATGAGACAGGTGAGCCACGTCCCTATCCAGCCCGTGTATATGCAGAGATGGTGATGGCTAATACTAAAAACAAGAAACTGAAGAAGAATCAGCAGAACAACTATATCGAGTCTATCACGGCTCGTGGTGACGCTGCCTATACTTATAACCTGCTGCATCATCATGGTGTGGATTTCGAGAGTGAGCTGAATGGTATCCGTATTTATTTCGACGCACGACAGACACTCGACCTCTATGGTAAATTCAACAAACAACTAGAATTACAAGAGACACAGTTCTATACGGACAAAGACCAGAAAGCAAAAGGATATGGTGATGATGTACTATGGGTTGGGCAGACCTTCGGACTCGGAGCATTCCGTGGTTGGGACGGTACCAAGCCGACGCATGTAGAACCAGTCCGCACTCGTACTCAGCGGATTATCAGCTACGGTCCACTGCGCACCATCGTGGAACTCGTCGACCGCGGGTGGAAAGCTGATGCGACAAAGGCACCTGTCAATATGACCATCCGATATACACAGTATGCAGGACACCGTGATACGGACGTAGATGTATTCTTCAATAAAGATGTCAGCGACTACCGTTTCTCCACTGGTCTCATTAACGTAAAAGGCTCTGAGGAGTTTAGTGACAAGAAAGGTCTGCGTGCTTGCTGGGGTGCCGACTTCCCTACTAACGACACGATTAACGGCAAGAGGGAGACTGTCGGGTTAGCCGTACTTGTTCCTCAGCAATATATCGTCAGTGAGGAGGTTGCCAACAAAGACAATTACACCTACGTACTGAAAATAAACGGTACGCACATGAATTATAAGGTAACCTATACCTCTGCCAACGAGACCTTCGGATACCACTCCGCTAAAGAGTGGTTTGACTATTTGAAGTTATGGAGGCGGGAGGTAGAGGCTCCTGTTATTATTAAGACTGACGATTAATACAATTTGACTTTCTTCTTCGCAGTCTTACTCTCGTTCTGCAATCGGTCGAGTGCCGTAACGATATAGACATACCTTCCCTGTTCTAAATCCACAGGAAGCTCATAGAAGCAATTGTCAGTAATGGCTACGATATGAGACGGATTACTGATATCAGTGTCCTCGCCTTTCTTAAAACAATAGACAACATACTTCGTCGCCTCATCGTCCCATGACTTAAATTTGGGAGCCGTCCACATCAATACCTGACGGTTGTTGATGGTGAAGACCTTCAACTTACGCACTTTACCAGGTGCCTTATGGTCGAGATGTGGCATCAAGGGTTGCAGAGCGGGGTAACGCCAATACACATTCCGGAGATTGGTGCCGTAGTTACCGATATTGTCAACAGCAGCCTTCGCATACCATAATACGGTACCTTGTACACCGGGATTCTCCTGATGGAGACGCATCTTTGCCGGTAGCTGATGACTTCCAGGATTCGAAGGGTCTGCATTCTTGACGGTTCGCTCCACATCCTCACCAATGAACAGCGGACGAGCAGAGGCATGGTCGCTCCACCAACGTATCAGCTCCGTATAGTCGGCAGCCTTATTTCCCATCTCCCAATAAAGCTGTGGCACTATATAGTCTACCCATCCTTTCTCTATCCACAATAGGACATCAGCATAAAGTTCATCATAATTCTGCAATCCATTCGTCTTACTGCCGCGAGGGTCATTCTTAATATTACGGTAGATACCGAAAGGACTTACACCGAACTTCACCCATGGCTTCACCCGATGAATAGTGGCATTCAACTGCTCAATGAGTAAGTCTACCTGATGGCGGCGCCAGTCACTCTTATTGGCATAGCCTTGCGGATTAGCCCGGAACTGCCCATCATCAGGAATCGCCACCCCAGGTACAGGGTATGGGTAGAAATAGTCATCGATATGGAGTCCGTCGACATCATAACGCTTGAGGATATCCTCCACGATGGTACATATATAGTCACGATTCTCCTGTAAGGCAGGATGAAGCACTTGCAGACCATCATACTCGAAGACCCGTTCCGGATGCTGATTGCAGATATGGTTAGGAGCCAAAGCATACGCCAGTTTTGATTTCGCACGATACGGGTTTATCCACGCATGGAGTTCCATCCCACGCTTGTGACACTGGTCTATCATCCACTGCAAAGGATCCCAATATGGATACGGAGCCTTACCTTGTACACCCGTCAGGAAATGACTCCATGGCTCTATACTACTTGGGTACAGAGCGTCACAAGCAGGGCGGACTTGAAAGATAATGGCATTCGCACCGTCTTTCTGTAACTCATCCAATTGGTAGGAAAGTGTCTTTTGCATCTTCTCCGTACCAATGTTCTGGAACTGTCCGTTGACACACTGAATCCATGCGGCACGGAACTCTCTTTTAGGGACAATGTATGTCTGTGCTTGCAGCAAATTCACGCAGCACAATAATATCCAAATAATATTTCTTCTCATAACTATGAACTCTAAACTATGAACTTATAAATCTCCTCTGTCCAGTCGGAACCATTCTCTGGACAGAAAGTACGGAAGCCTATCTGACTGGCAGCTGCCACATTACGGGGACCGTCATCTACGAAAAGCACCTCGCCTGGGAATGTCTGTTCTTGACGCAGCACCTCACGGAAGATGTCCTCAGAAGGTTTCATCTTCTTTAGCTGATAACTCAAATAACAATGATCGAAATAATAGGAAAGAGGATGTCCCTTCCCATCAAATGCGGGACTCATTGCCCAGTCCATCATATACGGATTCGTATTTGAAAGCAATACAACCCGATATCCCTCTTGACGCAGTCGCATCACAATATCCAGGTTACGCTGCGGTACATCCTTGGCATACCCCTGCCAGGCATAGGCACATTGTTCGTAAGTAAACTCCTTACCCATTAATTCTCCCAAGGCAACACGAAATTCCTCGGCAGAGATCAAGCCATGTTCCAAATCACCGAAGATGCCTGTCTGTGTATAAGGGTTCAGATAATCCTCGACCTGCGTGGCTCCGATCTCCTTGAAACGGCTGATTGCCTGCGGTTGATCGATGGTGATAATGACACCACCTAAGTCAAATGCTATTGTTTTGATCATATATCAATTATTCTTTAAAGAAGTCTCTCTTTTGTTTTCTTGCCTCCTCCAGAGGTAGTAATTGTTTTTGCTCCTGCTCATATTCCTCACGGAGATGCTTGTATTTCTCGTCCAATTCCTTTTCCACTTTCACCTCCTCGTCCTTGTTTAGCAAACGGGCGGCAACCAAGGCATTCTGGGAGGCGTCTTTCATCCATACTACCGGTCCTCCATAAACGGGTGCTATCTTCAAGGCAACATGGAGCTCACTTGTTGTGGCTCCCCCAATCATAATAGGTATATCCAAACCTGCCCGTTGCATCTCATGAGCCACATTGACCATCTCTTCCAGACTTGGAGTAATCAGTCCTGACAGTCCGATGATGTCTGCCTTGACCTCGATAGCCTTACGCACAATCTGTTCGGCAGGCACCATCACACCCATATCCACGACATCATAGCCATTGCATGCAAGAACAACCGCAACGATATTCTTACCAATATCATGGACATCACCCTTGACCGTGGCAAGAAGAACCTTTCCAGCTTTCTTACCTCCGCCTTCTTGCTGTTTCTCTATGACAGGCTGCAGGATCTCCACTGCCTGCTTCATGGTACGCGCCGTCTTCACGACTTGTGGCAAGAACATCTTTCCACTGCCAAAGAGTCGTCCCACCTCATTCATACCATCCATCAAAGGACCTTCTATAATCTTTACTGCCTGGGGATATTTACCCAACGCTTCGTCTAAGTCCTGTTGCAGAAAATCACCTATACCTTTTATCAAGGCATATTGCAGACGTTGTTCCAGACTCTCCTCTCGCCATTTCTCTTGTTGTGAAGGGGATGAGAGTCCTGTAGAAGCAGGCTGAGACTGTTGCGCCTCTAACAACTGATTGGCAAGTTCTGTCAATGTCTCTGCAGCACCCTTGCGACGGTTCAATATGACATCCTCTATCACCTCCAGTTGGTCGTGAGGTATGTCACTATACAGAACTTTCGAAGCAGGATTCACAATACCGAAGTCCATACCATGCTGTATCGCATGGTAAAGAAAGACGGCATGCATCGCTTCTCGTATGTAATTGTTGCCACGGAACGAGAAAGACAGGTTACTGACTCCTCCACTTATATGAGCACCAGGAAGATGTTTCCTGATCCAACCTGTCGCTTTAATGAAATCTGCAGCATAACTGTCATGCTCCTCCATTCCCGTCGCCACCGCTAACACATTCGGGTCAAAGATAATATCCAACGGATTCACGCCAACCTGTTGTGTTAGAATACGATATGAGCGTTCAGCAATCTCTATACGACGCTCATAGCTTGTTGCCTGTCCCTGCTCATCGAAGCACATCACAACGACGGCAGCACCATAGCGCATGACATCCTTGGCATGTTGGATAAAGACTTCCTCCCCTTCTTTCAATGATATGGAATTGACGATGCTCTTCCCTTGAACACACTTCAATCCCGCTTTGATGACCTCCCAATCCGAAGAGTCTATCATCACGGGAACAGAGGCAATATCCGGTTCGGCAGCAATCATACGGAGGAACGTGGTCATCTCTGTGCGGGCATCCAACAGTCCGTCATCCATATTGATGTCAATGACCAGAGCACCATCGGTGACTTGTTTACGGGCAATGGCTATCGCTTCGTCATATTTCTTCTCCTTGACAAGACGGAGGAACTTGCGAGAGCCTGCGACATTACAACGCTCACCGACATTCACAAAGCGCACCTCTGGCGTAACGTCCAACAGTTCCAGTCCACTCAGCCACATTGTCTTTGGTCTGGGAACAGGCTGATGAGGTCGCTTGCCCTCAACCAAAGGAATATATTTCTCAATAAAATGCTCATCAGTACCACAACAGCCTCCGATGATATTGACAAGTCCCTCGTCAATCATTTTCCCCATCTGCGGTGCCATCGATTCTGCCGTCTCATCATATAACCCCATAGAGTTCGGCAGCCCTGCATTAGGATATGCACTAATATAATAAGGTGCTTTCCGGGATAGCTGACGCAGGAATGTGATCATCTGGTTGGCACCAAATGAACAGTTCAGTCCGACGGAGAAAATAGGATAACTGCTGATGCTGGCAAGAAAAGCCTCTAACGTCTGCCCGCTCAGAGTACGTCCTGCCAGGTCGCTGACAGTAGCACTGAGCATAATAGGCAATTCCACACCTCGCTTTTCCATGACCGTCATCGCAGCGTCAATAGCGACTTTCGCATTGAGTGTATCGAAAATAGTCTCAATCAGCAGGGCATCCACCCCACCCTCCATCAATCCGTCAATCTGCTCACTATACGCCCTGTGGAGCTCGTCGTAGGTCAGGTCACGGGCAGCAGGATTACTCACATCCGGTGACATGGAACACGTCTTGTTAGTAGGACCGATACTTCCTGCTACGAAACGGGGTTTCTCTTCTGTAGAGAACGAATCAGCCATTTTCCTGGCGATACGTGCTCCCTCATAAGCCATCTCCCTGGCAAAATCCTCCAAATGGTAATCTGCCTGAGATATACGCTGGGAACTAAAAGTATTGGTGGAAATGATGTCAGCTCCAACTTCCAGATACTTACGATGAATTTCTTCCACAATATCTGGACGAGTAAGGCAAAGCATGTCATTGTTACCTTTTAGCTGTCCTGGGATATCGCGGAAACGGGTGCCCCGGAAATCAGACTCAGAAAGTTGATACTTCTGAATCATTGTACCTGTGGCACCATCCAGTACCAATATTCGTTGTTTGGTTAAGTCTTGCAGTCTGTTCATTTAGTAATGTTTCATTGCACGATCCATCTCGCGCTTATCTTCCTTCTCTTTCAGGGTCTGCCGCTTATCAAACTCTTTCTTACCCTTACATAAGGCGATATCCATTTTTGCCCGCCCATGTTCGTCTATGAAGACCAGCAAGGGTACGATGGTATAACCGGTTTGTTTGGTGGCGGCATGGAGCTTTTGTATCTCCTTCTTTGTCAGTAGCAACTTACGGTCACGCTTCATCTCATGGTTATTATACGAACCATAGAAATAAGGTGAGATATTCATCCCCTTTACCCATATTTCACCATTATTGATAAAACAATAGGTATCCACAAGACTTGCCTTACCCAGCCGGATAGACTTAATCTCCGTACCGGTCAAGACAATACCTGCCGTATAGGTCTCGATGAAGAAGTACTCAAACGATGCCTTCTTGTTGCGTATCTGTACAGGACTCTTCTTCCTGATTTTCTCTTCGTCTTTATTCATTTTATTTCTCAATATGAGCAAATTGCTCAATATGCTGGTCAATATATTCAGCGATCTGTTCCGTCCACGACTCCTCGTTCTCTATGAAGAGGTCATCCATATCGTCAAACTCAGGATATTGCTCGAATAATGCCATGAACTCATCCTCCGTGCAGTCCTGCTCAATCTCCTCATGGTGCTTCAGATAGAGTGTATGAGCATCGTATATCAGTTTGGACAAGTCACGCAGTCCCCATAGCTTGACGGCTTTCGCAAAAGGATTCTTAAAGATAAAAGGACCATAGCCGTTATGTATCAGTTGTACAAATCCTCCATCCATCACTTCCTCGTGAAGGATATCCCATGCAAGAAGGGTGATCTGGTCTGCATTCAGCTCTGCCATGGTCTCTGCTGTCAACTCGTCATGAATACCTTGACGGATGGCATGGACAAAAGCACTGACAAAGGAATCCATCCCTTCCTGCGCCGCTTCATTCAACTGGCTGTCTTTAACCTTAATCTCTATCATAGCTCTATGATTACCTCTTCAAAATTACCCTCCTTATTAATTATATATCTGCAAGCGGCGAGCTCACTCTCTTTGTCATCATCCTCACCGCGGAAATAGCTGACAAGGGTGACTTCATACTTACTCGTGATATAGTACTCCTGACGCATCAGTCCCAGTTTGCCGTCTCGCTCCTCAATCTTCTGTTCATAGACACACAGACGGTCCACGAGTACATATTCACGATTCATCGTGCAGAGATAAAGGGACACATTGGTGGAGTCAAGTTTCTCACCTAACAACATCATATGATAGTCTTGGTAGGAAGGCAACTTGACCGCATAGAGTTCCACATTACTCTCATAGTCGAATCGGGTATTATAGACAGGTGGAATCTTTTTCATCTGAGGAAGATACTCCACAAACTCTGGGGAATATTTCATAGGAACAGACCTCATGGACAGCGTATCAAAAAAGGCAACTACAGGGTCACTGGCTATAGGCTTCAGCAATTGCTTTCCAACTTCTGCCTTACGGATGCTGTCTATCATACCCTCATAGTCAGCAGCATTCTTCCTGTTACCACAAGAGAACATGAGCAACAAGACAGCTAATACCGCAACTATATATGTTATCTTCTTCATATCGTCTGCAAATTTACACAATTTTTCCTAAACCTCCTCTATTACCATCTCTTTTCTTTCAAATTTGATAGATTCGGCATCTCCATCAGCAGGAGATGCCGCTTGCTTTTACCCCCAGTAACGGCTACTATTGTAAAGGACGCCTCCTTTCATTGTAAATCAAATTGAATTACAAAGTAAATCAAATTGAATTACCGAGTAAATCAAATTGATTTGCAATTCTGTATGATATTGTTTTCATTGACGACGACTATAGCTTCAACTTTTGAAGCCCGTACCTTCGACCCTCAGCGCCTAAAGCTCCGACCCTTGGAGCCTAAGGCTTCGCAAGGAGGAAGCGGCACCTCGAAAGAAAAAATAAATGAATTTATTTTGTTCTTTACTCGGTTTACACTATCTTTGCAAATATGAAGAAAGAGATATTGTTTGGTTTGTTGCTCCTCGCCACAACATTGCTTGCTGGCAACAAGATATACTCGCCAATGGTCAAGACACTGACGACCATCGTAAATAACGACTGGCAGAATCGTCCTGTCATGGAACTGGGCAGCCGGGATGTTCTGCATATCGGATTCGACGAGCTGTCACATGACTCCCATCGTTACATCTGTCACCTTACCCGGTGTGAAGCCGACTGGTCGGAGACTACTGATGTTTTTGAAAGTGACTGGTTACAAGGATTTAACGACTTTCCATTAGATGATTACCAGAACTCCCTTAATACCACGGTGGACTACACTCATTATGAGTTTACAATACCCAACAGTCAATGCATGATCCGGATGAGTGGCAACTACAGACTTAGTATTTTTGATGAGGACAACGGTCATGAGAAAATACTTGATGCGGAATTCTATGTCGTCGAGCCTATCGTCAATATCGGTCTCAACCTCACCACAAATACCGATATCGATGTAAACAAGAGCCATCAGCAAGTGTCCATCAACTTAGAGTACAAAGACCTAAATGTCATTCGTCCTGAAGATGAGATATATACGGTGGTCATGCAGAACTGGAATGAGCAAACGGCACGACTGAACCCTGCTCCCCAGTATATCTATCACCAAGGGCTGCGATGGGAACATCAGCGGGAGCTTATTTTCGACGCAGGGAATGAGTACCATAAGTTTGAGGTTCTTGATGTCAGCCACCCGACCATGGGAATTGACCGTATAGGATGGGACGGGAAACGCTATCAGGCTTTTCCTTTTACCACGACCGTACGACGAAACTATCTGACTGACGAATCAGCTAACGGAGCTTTCTATATCCGCAACAGCAACAGGTCAGAGATTGCTTACACCTGTGATTACGTATGGGTAAACTACACGTTGGAAGCTCCGTATAGCGGAGAGATATTTCTGCAAGGTCAATGGACGAATAACGCCGACGCCACAGCCTATCAGATGCAGTATGATGCAAACAGTCAATGCTATATAGCACAAGTCATGCAGAAGCAAGGCTATTATTCTTACCAGTATGTCGATAAGGATGGGCGTACAGCACCTACTGAGGGAAATTTCTTTCAGACAAGGAACAAATACCAGGTACTGGTCTATTACAAAGGATTAGGAGACCGCACATGGCGACTGGTTGGTTATCGAGGATTAGTCGCACGATAATCATCAGGTGTCTGCCGATACTGATGGTAGAAACTTGCTATCAAATAATTGGCTGATTCAAAGTTTAAATCCTCCGCGATCTCATCCACCGTCTTGTCGCTATTCCTTAACAACTCCGCCACACGTTGCAGGCGAAGTCTCAAGACCAATGCACGTGGCGTTCTGTAGAGATTAGAAGACATCACCCCATAGAAGTCCTTCATATCCATCTGTGCCTCCTTTGCCAATTGAGCTATCGTGAGATCTTCCGGATGGTTCCTCACATAAGGAAGTACTTTCAGCATAATCTCAGAAAAGACATCCTCCGCATCGGTATTGGAATTATCCTTAATATCCAAAGAGGCGGAAAGTTGCTCGTTTTCCATACTTTCACACATGACGGAGAAAGACTTGACACGTTTGATGATGCCACTTTCCACATTGCCCCGTTTCAGTTTCAATCGTGTAATACGGTTATAGAAGACAAAATTGGTAATCAGCATTCCCAACAACAACCCACCAAGCGTAACATATACGATAGTCATACGCCACCATGGCTCGTCAACCGACAGTTTCCAGACATAGGGTTCTACTTGCCAGTTGTCTGGAGTCATGGATGCCTGCACCTCTATCTCATATTTTCCCGGAGGTATTCCTATAATTGGATAAAGAAGCATTCCCTGGCTATCCACACGTCCCGTTCCATCATGCAAGGAATATACTTCCCAGTCATTATGAAATCCCTTGACACGGATACGATAATAGGTCTGTGCCGGTCGGAAGTAATTTAAACCCGAGAACAATAAGGATATGGTGTTCTGGTCATAGTTCACACTAAACTCTTTGGCACGGGTTATCGCACGGTCGAGAATCAACTTTCCGTCCACCTCCATTCCTGGCTGTATCGTCTGTCCGTTAACCACCAGACGTATCAGCTTCGGATATAGTTTGATATCAGTATTCTTGGTTGTATGGAAATCTTTAGGATTGAACTTCACCATATAATCTAATGCCTGCATGATGATAGAGCCGTCCTCCAGTTTCATGGCATAACCGTTAACAAAAGAGTTCGTCGGGATATTATCTTTGTCATTAAAACTCACGACCCTCATCAAAGAATCTTTTTTCATGATCAGACAAGAGATTCCGTTACTGGTACTTACCCAGAGATTATGATCGTTATCCTCTACGATAGAATGAATGACATTATTATTCAGTCCGTCCTCACTACTGATAACAAGTGGATTCTTATCGCTCTCTGACAAGAAACGTTTCAGTCCCGTATAAGTACCTTGCCATATCCATCCACGACTGTCACGATAGGCACAATTAACTCGGCGTGGTAATGTACCCTGGATATTTTCAATCTCCTTGGAGAGCATTCCTTTATATTTATTAGCCAAAGGGTTATCCCATTTGTAAATCTTGAATGGGGAAGTATAAGGCTTGGAATAAAGCAGACCACGTTTCTCCGTGCCAACCCACATACCGCCTTGAAGGTCAAAGGCAATGTCATTGATATCCGTATCTATCTCCTCAAGATCGTTATTCATCAATGTCTTGAAATGCTGCCGCTCACCTGTCAACATATTATATGTCCAATAACCATATTGAGAGGCAATATACAACTGTTCATCGTGAATAGCCATATTATTCATGTGATAGGGCAGCTCCATCAGGATGTGAGTTTCACCTGACAAGGCGTCTATTTTCATGAGAACAGATTCCGTCACGCCATTACGGATTTGATAATAGCAGCCTTTGTCGTAAAGCAACACCGAGGATCTGTTATACTTAACGGCTTTAGCTGCGTCCAAAGCCGGTTTCATATACACTAAACTGCCAGTGGAGATATTGAACGCCTCAATACTGCTATCATCATAGAACAACAGTTGCAACTGACCGTCGTACTCCCCTACGTCATGAAGTTTCTTGCCTTTCCGGACTGGAAAATATTTCTTTTCCTTGCAGTTGTAAAGCTTATTGTTTGACAACAGCAATAAACAACCATCATCATCTACAAACAAGTCTTCCGCCTTCCCTTTGAATCCCATCTCTTTCAGGACTCCCTGAACATCAGAGATAAAACGCTCAGTCATCAGGTCCACACAAGTCACTTGATATTTGTCCTTGACCCATAGATGGTGGGCTTTGTCAAAATAGAGATGATAATGCCCCTCATATTTGGGAAGCTCATAGATATCCTCTGACCGGGCATCAATATGCTCAAAGGAAGAACCATTATAGAAATTGATATGACCAATAGAACTGATTACCATACGCCCCGTCTTTGTACATATAATCACTTGGGCGCCATTATCAGCCAATCCTTCAGAGGCATCATGAACCCTGAAAAGACGGTCAGACTCTGCAGCATTCACTGCGAGACTTACAGTCAACAGTATTGACAATACCAACCAGTAAACCTCTAATCTATTCTTCATCTCATGAATTTAAGGCTTTCTACTTGCCGACTGCAAAGTTACGAAAAGTCGAGAGCAAAACAAAGAAATTCGTTTTTTTTTTGCCGAGACGGAGTAAGTTCGCCATCTTTGATGGCAAAGTTACGAAAAAACAATGTAACGAACGAGCAATTTCGGAAGATTAACGCGGAATGACCGTAAATAAAGGGCAAGACAGGGAAAAACGAGGAATTGAGGGATGGAGGAAAAAGGCAACATGATGCGGATTGGTGCAAAAGTTAGGTCTCTTATCCGTAACCCACGAGACGGTCTTTGGAGCCAGATAGGTCTCCCTTTAGTCCATCCGTCCGTTGCAAAACCTCAACGGACGGATGGATGTGAGTATTGTTTAATCAAGAATCAAGAAGATTATGTTCAACAAGAACATAGCAAGATGTCTTTTGAGTTACTCGGAGCAATACGAGTAACTCAAAAGATAATCCTTCAAAGTCGGAAATCTGTATTGGGTCTTATTTGTACACTGTTATATATTGCCCTTTGTTACCATAGCAAACATTGCATGGAATTATCCCACGACCATTACAGCGAGAGCATCTACGTAGATTGTCTCCTACATATCTCGTACCAGATCCGCCACAAAAGTCACATCCCATTGTCCCCATTCCTCCACAGCCGATACATGCGTGCCATTCCTGCACAGGTATTGGGTCACGATGGTGGTCTACATGGATGGTTGTTGTATTATTTCCAGAATTGCTATTATTTGAACTGCCAGAATAAGACGAATTTGAAGATGAGTATGAACTAGAACCACCAGACGGTCTTCCTTCTGCTTCTGCCAAAGTTTCACGGCGATTACCTGCTAATGGATTATTAGTCGTTTTAACCCGAGAATTTTCAAGATTACTTAACTCTTCCTGGTGACCATTGTATTCGAATTCGGGAGTAACAACAATATTGCCATTAGCATCAGCAATGCCGCAAAAATCATTTGGTTTTGTAAAGAATAGCAAATAGTACCGTTTCTGTCCTTCGAAAGTTTCACTCATTTCAATATGTGAAAGGTTATCAATATTGACTTTAACAACTACTCTACCATTTATGTCACAGATACCACCACCTCCATCTTTGGCAAAAGCATAATGTGTTCCATAATCTTCAGAATCATATTTACGAATATAAGTGTATCCTCTACTATAGGGGATTACGCATTTCCCGCTCTTATTGTACCATCCCTTGTGTTCCCCTTTGCGAGCAATAAAACCTGCATCTACAGGAGAATAACCTACACAATCGTAGCAAATACACGAATATATTACCCCATCATACTCTGTAGGTACTATAGTATTCCCATTACGATCTTCTGCTCCATATTTCCCGTTTTTGCAGACCTTGTACCACTCAAAACCATCTTCTCCAATCTGATAATCTCGTGAATCTTTAGGAATCGAATTTGTTCTTGGCTTTGTTTGTGTAATAGTCTTGCGAACTGGATTCTTTTTCTGGGCATTTACTTGTATGCTATACATCCCCAATGTTAGTGCTACCAGTAATAATATTTTCTGTTTCATAGATTTTTTAGTTATAGTTTTACATTGTTTAAGAGTTTTCCATTCATTTCTCTCTTTCCACTCCTTATCCTATTTATTCCCCATTTAGTAGCAAATGCAATCATGAGAAACAGATAGATAACAAGGAAAAAGCCTAAAATTGTATATTTTACAAATAGATTGTCGTTCTTATCAGCATGCAATAATGTGTAAAGAGTACAAAGCATCTGAAGCAGCCCTAATCCAAACATCGCATACGTTAACCATTTTATGTCTGAATTAGTCTTTTGCGTGATTTGATAATTGCCAGCTTCTATTTTCAGCTCTGCAATTTTCTTTACATTTTCGTATTCTTTCAAAAGGCCTAATGCTTCATATATATAATGAGCCTTTTCGTCTGCAGATCTCATATAGAATATGTTCGCATTGAGTTGTTCCATGAGAGATGATAATGCGATTTTAACATCTAAGGGATTAATCTCGTTGTTCCGGACATTACGCACGTTCTCCATTTGCTTTTCTATAAATAGGGCGCTACAGATTTCATAAACATCTTGTAGATTCCTTAGATCTGAAGGCGAATGTTTTTGAGGCAATGGTTCTGGGTAGTGTTCATATGGAGTGTGAGTCTTGATGAATAATACAGTCATATGACCAGCATAAGTCATTTCCGTGTCGTTATTCGAGTAAGAATTACCAATTATGCGTTCTAATTCCTTCTTGTGTAAACGCATATAGTTATCGTTTCCGAAAAGAACACCATATGCAAATCTTCTATAATCGCCTACAATATTTTTCTCGAATTCTTGATGGGGATATTCGTAATATTTTGCACTAAAGTTATTTTCAATCTGGTCTTCTATACTAATATCAATTGCTTCACTTGTTATATTGACTAACGAATACCGAAAATAAATTTCTCTTTCCTCGTCGTCTTCAATTTCCCTTACTAGATTCTTTGCCCATTCTTTATGTGTATTAGAATCATTTTTGTCAAGTGACTCATGTAAAGCATTTTCTCCATTTTCGTAAAATGCTTTTTTTAAGCATACAATGTCTTCTTCTTCACATAATTTTTGTTCTAATTGTGTTTTGAACTCAGATATAGTTTTCGTAGGAATCCATTTATCAATATCCACCTTAGTAATTAAAAAATGTTCAGCAGCTTCACTATCTCTATTGATTTGGTATTTAAGTATATATGGTATGACCTCAACCTTCATCCATTGAGAATGGTGATTAAAATAGAAGTGTTTTTTTCTGTCCTCTATTCCACTATAATATGCGCAACGGAATATTGATTCATGAACACCATGAGGAGTTTTGATGTCTTCGTACTTTCGCTCTTTCGTTTCTATGTAATCGGCAGATACCCTTTTTAAAGGTATAAAAAAATACATTGATGAAATAAATACATTCTTTACCATAAGCATTAACAATTTAGAATTCGAAAGATGCTATGAATTGGTACAAAGAATGGCGTGACCATCCTTATGCACTTACCTAAGGGGTACGCCTGAGAAAATGGACCCCCTGTACTCTTATAAGAATGCTCCACGCCAAAAGCGTGTGCATAGCTTAATGCAAGAGTACTGGGTTGCCTTTCTGGCTTCCCTCGTTATTAAATCGAACTATTCCAATAGAAGTTTCTCAGGCGACTTTGGTAAGTGCGAAATAAAAGCTAATGCATCTGCGACTCGGGATTTCTCCCCCAAGCCGCTGCAAAGATAGTGTTTTTTCTCGATTCTACGTACAATTATGCCAAATTTCTTCAAAAATACCCTCGTTTTTCTTTCTTCTTGGTTGAAATCTTGCTAGATCCTTGCAACTTTGGAGAATTTTGCCTAATTTTGCAGCGTAAAGACAAAAGGAGATACAGATATGGCAACACCAGTAAAGATTATCCCAACATTGCACGGTGAAGCCGCAAGTGCATTCATAGAGCGTGCAGAAGAGCGTGAGCGCAACCCTCATCCCACTCCCATATATACGGAGAGCGAGAAGAAGGCTTATTACAGAATGCTTGAAGAATCAGGAATGCCCGTATGACAAACGACCAATTCCTGAGCAAATATGTATTCAAGGAACTGACAGAAGATGTGCTCGCTGAGTGCGAGCATTTTTCTTGTGGAGTCGCTGACCTTGACGAATATTTCCAAAAGGACGTGCTTGCCTATTCTCAACGTATGGTAAGTCGTTCATATGTGTTCTGTCCCAAGGAATGCCCTCAGAAGATTGCTTGTGCTTTCTCTGTTTCATACGACAGTCTGCGTATTACAGATTTGTCTAACCGTAAGCAAGAGAAGTTCCGCGAATTGAATGATCTGAGCGAGAAACGGTTAAAACGTTATCCTGGACTCTTAATAGGTCGTTTGGCTGTTAATCAGGAAATGGCACATCAAGGCATTGGCACAGCCCTTATGAACTTTATCAAGATGTGGCTGGGACATGGAGGTAAGGCTGGTTGCCGCTTCCTTATCGTTGATGCCCGTAATGCTCCAGATGCTTTAGCCTATTATGAAAAGAATGGATTCGCCTATCTATTCCCATCAGAGGAAATAGAATCAATGAGCACACGAAAGGACAAGGCCATTGTTCCTCAAAACACCCGCCTGATGTACTTTGATTTGAAAGACTCAAAAGAATAATTATCGGAAAAGGTTTGGTTATTCCACTTTTTCTATGTACCTTTGCTCCCGACAATGAGCCATTAAAACGGGCTGGCGGATCAGCGTCGAGTGGTCTGACAATACGCATATCGTGGAAGAATGCGGAAATCAGAAGGTTTCCAATTCGTAACCTCGAAAATCGAGTTATCTCTCAAACCTCCGATAAACAAAGATGGTTTGAGATTTCTTCCAAAGTTACGAAAAAACGAGTGAAATGCAAAAGGAAAGCTTGCTTTTCTTTTCATTTTCGAGTGCAAAGTAAGTTCGGCGAAGCCAAAGGTAAGGAAAAAGTTTTGATTATCAAATTATTTAAAGAAAAAAGAGTACTCCTTACTAAAAGAGCACTCTTCCGTCGAGGTGACAGGACTCGAACCTGCGACAGCCTGGTCCCAAACCAGGAACGCTACCAACTGCGCTACACCTCGTTTTTGCGGCTGCAAAGGTACACATTTTTTGTGACCCTTGCAAATTTTTCCGCAATTATTTTATAATTCCTTGTTCTACGAAGATCTTTTTCAGTGCTACCACAGAACGGTCAACCTGTTCTTCGGTATGTGTTGCCATCAACGCATAACGCACCAATGTATCCTGTGGAGCACATGCGGGAGGTATCACTGGGTTGATAAACACACCTGCCTTGAATGCCAGTGCAGTCACCAGGAACGTCTTGTCAACATCACGCACATAAAGCGGGATGATTGGACTCTCCGTATCACCAATCTCAAATCCTTCCTCACGGAAACGCTTCAAAGCATAGTTTGTCACTTTCCACAAAGCCTCGATACGCTCAGGCTCTTTCTGGATGATATGCAGAGCCTCCATCGCTGCTGCCGTAGCTGCAGGAGTGTTTGACGCAGAGAAGATGTATGTACGACAAGTATGACGCAGGAAATTGATGGTATCCCAGTCTGAAGCGATAAAGCCGCCGATGGAAGCAAGAGACTTCGAGAATGTACCCATAATCAGGTCAACCTCGTCCGTCAGACCAAAGTGGTCACAAACACCACGTCCTTGTCTGCCAAATACACCAATACCATGAGCCTCATCGACCATGATAGAGCAATTATACTTATGCTTCAGCTCCACAATCTCGGGAAGCTTTGCCAAGTCGCCCTCCATAGAGAACACACCATCCACAACGATCAGCTTGATAGCCTCGTGAGGTAATTTCTGAAGCACACGCTCCAAGTCCTCCATATCGTTATGCTTGTAATGCAGCTGCTTGGCAAAAGAAAGACGACGACCGTCCACTATACTTGCGTGGTCACGATCGTCACATATAATATAATCGTCCTTTCCGACTACCATTGCCAAGACTCCCTGGTTGACAGAGAAGCCTGTTGAAAAACAAAGGCAATCGTCTTTACCAATAAACTCTGAGATTTCTTTTTCCAACTGCACATGCAGGTCGAGTGTTCCATTGAGGAAACGGCTTCCTGCACAACCAGAGCCGTATTTGTCCAGCGCGGCTTTCGCAGCGTCGATGATACGCTGGTCGCCTGTCAGTCCTGTATAGGCATTAGAACCAAACATGAGCACTTTGTGTCCGCCCATCTCCACTTCCGTACCCTGCTTTCCTTCAATAGCACGGAAATAAGGGTAAACGTCAGCCTCCATAAACTTCTGCGGCTCACGATAATGCTTGTATTTCTCTTGTAACTGTCCCATTCCGATTAGGTATCGTTTCGTTAAATTTTCTATTTCAGTCTGCAAAGTTACACAAATTTTATCAAATCGTGCACATTTTATAAGATAATTCGTAAATTTATTGAAATTTATTTCAAATACGTCGGATAATTCTCATGAATTTCTTATTTTTGCATGTGATATGAGTCAGAAGAAGCACATAACATTCATCATCAACCCCATTTCTGGTGGTCATGAGAAGGAAGATATCGTCAAAATGATCAAGGAAGACCTTGACAATAACCTTTTTGATGCCGAGATCCGCATGACAGAATATGCAGGACATGCCATGGAAATTGCCCGTGAGTGCGTTAAGAAGGGGGTGGATATCGTGGCTGCGGTCGGTGGAGACGGAACAATCAATGAAGTGGCACGCACACTGACACACACACAGACGGCATTGGCGATTATCCCATGTGGTTCTGGCAACGGGCTTGCCCGCCATCTCTGCATCCCTATGAACCCCAAAAAAGCGATTCAGATTGTCAATAAGTGCCAGATCGAGACTTTTGACTATGGGGTCATCAACGGCATTCCCTTTTTCTGCACCTGCGGCATGGGCTTTGACGCTTTTATCTCGCTGAAATTTGCCGAGGCGGGGAAACGGGGACCTATCACCTATGTGGAGAACGTACTCAAGGAAGGACTCAATTACAAGCCGGAAACTTACGAGGTGGAGGACGAGACTGGGGCTCACCGCTATAAGGCTTTCCTCATTGCCTGTGCCAATGCGTCGCAATATGGCAACAATGCCTATATAGCACCACAAGCATCTATGCGTGATGGAGTGATGGACGTGATCATCATGGAACCGTTTGACGCATTAGAAGCACCACAGATCAGTATTGATCTCTTCAATAAGACCTTGACGAACAATTCAAAAATCAAGACATTCCAGACCCGCAGCATTCATATCCACCGTAAAGAGGAAGGTGCCATTCATTTCGACGGCGACCCCATCGTTACGGATAAGGACGTGGATGTCCACATTGAACCGCTGGGCATCCGGATCGTATATAATCCCGATGACATAGAGGACACCAGTGAGCCTAACCCTTTCTTGAATGTGTTCAGTGAACTCTTTAATAATATTAATAATGTTCGCGAGGACATTGAGAAAGGTGGTCGCAAGATACAGGCTATTAACAAACTGATGCTCCGTAAACTGTCTAAATTTTGAATCCTATGCAGACTGCTATCGTTGTCATCATCCTGACGGTTGCCACAGGCTATGCCGCACAACGTTTCTACAAGGCACTCACTGCCCCACCCGACCCTTGTGCAAGTTGTTCTGGATGTGAATTGAAGAAAAAAAGTGATAGAAAATTTTGTCAATCCAAAGAAAAGTAGTAACTTTGCATCCGCTAAGACAAAATGGTGCCTTGGATGAGTGGCTTAGTCAACGGTCTGCAAAACCGTCTACGGCGGTTCGAATCCGCCAGGCACCTCCAAAGAAGCTCTCAGATCCTTATAAAGGTTGCTGAGAGTTTCTTCTTTTTATCCCATTTTTTAGGATGTACTTTCAACAGGGGGAAGTCTGTATATAAGCAAAAAAAAGAAAGAGACAATCGAATGATCATCTCTTTCTTTTGTGACTCCCGCGGGATTCAAACCCACAACCTTCTGATCCGTAGTCAGATGCTCTATTCAGTTGAGCTAGGGAGCCATCCTTTTCGTTTTGCGGTTGCAAAGGTACATACTTTTTATGGAACTGCCAAACTTTTAACGAACTTTTTTTGAAAAACTTTCGCATGAAAGCAAAAAGGTGGGGCAAACCGAAAGATCTGCCCCACTCCTCTTATGGTAGTAGCATGTTCTGGAGGTCGTTGAAATCGCCTCCTCCCATGATGAAGTCCATGCCATCGTCCTCGAACAACCTGCCACCGGCACTACCGCCACCGCCCCAATCCTGTGGGGTCAGATTAGAAGTTTGAAGGATAGGTCCTTGAGGTTGGAAACAAAAGCTTTCCATCTGCGGAGCAATATATAGTTTCTTTTTCATCTTACAGTCCTCCTTTATTTAATGATTACCTTTTTACCGTTCATGATATACATACCCTTCTTAGGATACAGTACACGACGACCGCTCAGGTCATAGTAAACATTGTCCTCAGAACCCACCTTGATATTCTTGACAGCAGTGGTTTCGTCGTCTACGACAATATCCAGAAAGCGACCTAATGAAGCGCCACCCGTCACCTTGATATAGCAACGGAACGGATCCACCGTCATAGAGTTGTCGATGACATGAACTAATTTACCGTCTTCTGCTTTGAAGCAGTAGTACTGTGTACTAGCGTCAGAAAGGATCGACTTCTGGTCATACGTTCCCTCGAAGGTAGCGGAGCCTACTACGGGTGCCCCTGGGATCGTAGCCTTCACCTCGACCATCTTCGCACTGACAGTCTCCTTTGCCGGTTTGAACATATATGGCATGTTGGCTTTCGTCTCCTTGACGGATGTGAACATGATCTTGCCATCGGCGATACCTGTCATCTCATAGAAAGTACCCAAGCTGCTTGCCTGTTCCTCGTCCAGAGCAAATGGCAGATATACGGTGCAGTGCTTGTCCAGCATGGTAGAGAAGTCACGAGCATGTACGGCTTTCACGGCAACGAAGTCTTTTGATGCCTCAAATGGAGCAGCGGCATCCAGTTCCATGTCATTACATACGCTGCCGACAACCACGTTCTTGGTACCAGTTATCACCATATTACCTGCAGGCAGATAGATAAAGGTCTTCTCAGGAAGTTTCTTAAACAAGTCGTCAGAAAGCATGCGGTTTACAGACATACCCTTGATACTGGTCTGACGTAAGTCCACATAAGTGATATCACCTGACAACTCATCGAAGGCGTCAACCTCAATGTCCTCAATATCCATGTCATTCACGGTGATGTGATTACCTTCCTTTATCATGAGGGACTTATCCAACTTCTTCGGAGACAGAGCGGGTCCTGGTGCTGGTGACACGTCGCTGGCGCTGACGCTCAAGCCCTTGATACCCACTGTCGCCGTCTCCTTACGTCCTGGAGCACGATGGCCGGCACTGCGACGAGAGGAACTTGGAGCAGATGTCACATTATATATAAATACATAAGAAGCTTCTGTCAACGCATAAGGAACGCGTCTTTCCTCAAAGCCCGTCGTACCAGAGATAACAACGGGATCGTTGTTGCCCACCTTCACATGCAGTTCTCCAGACTGGTTCGTATTGACATCGAGGACGATATCACCATTACCGGCAGGCAACAGGAATGTCATTCCATGGAAGGCTGAGGCGAAGGCTGGCGTACCAGGAAGGAGAGATCCGTCTATGACAGCTGCCATAATCGTATTAGCATCAGCGTCTGTCATCGAAGAGTTTATCTCAACGACTTTTTTGCCGTCTTCCATCAAGTAACCGTCAGCAACATCTGGCAGTGTATACAGAATCTTATTCACCAGAATACCGGCAGTCAAAGTAGATGTCTCAGCATTTTCAATATCCTTACCTAAGCCGACTCCACGACCATCTTCAGTTTTCTCTTCTCCGCTTTGTGTCACAAACGGCTCCATGCTGACGGCAATAGTTATCTGGTGTAGGCCAGGATTCATCAAATCTGCCAAGTTGTTCAGATAAGTCGGTGTAAATCCAACCAATGGCTGGTCAGAATAACTGAGCGTCAATTTTCCTGGCTCCACATCACCGGTAGCGAATGTCAAAGGCACATTGGCACCTTGTCCTTGATAGATGAGTCCATCCTGTTCCTGTTCACCAATATTGTTGACATCACCCTTCAAGTAGATGGTCAGTCCTTTCTTAACCCAACTGTCGTCAGCACCGAGTATGACACACGATATCGAGGCATTGTTCAATATCAAGGTGTTCTTACCATCAAACTGTACAGATCCTCCGTCACCAAGCACATCCAAACGGTTGTCACTGGTAATAGGATAAGAGCCTCCGGCAGAAGTAATGGTGATACCATAGTTCGGACCGATAACGACAGTATTTTTATTATCATCATTTCCTGTAAGGCTACCGGAAACGACTTCCAAGGGTGCCACGATGTTCAATGTCACTTGGTCTTCACAGAAATTACCAGCTTGAGTATAAGGCATGTTCATCGTCAAAGTCCCCTTTACAGCAGCCGTAGACTGAATCTTGACAGTCACATTTTCACGACTTAAACTGCGGAGTACCGGGTAGCTGCCTCCTTCAGAAAGTATGTTATCACCGACCAGTTCAACCGTCAGTTCTGCGAGCGAAGTGCAGAGCGCACCTGCATTGGCACCATTCAGCGTCAATGTATTGGTCTCTTTATTAAAGCTGATCGTACCGTCACCAAGCACATCCGCTGCGTTGCCAGCATAGACCTGCATCTCGCCAACTTGAACGCCGTAAGAAGGAACTAACTGAGCATTATGAACTTCGCCAGCCGAGAAATAGTATGTATCGGAAGTATAATTACCATATCTCAACATAATCAGCGCGAGTTCTTCACTGATAGTGAAGTTGCCATAATAGCTATCGCTGATCACACCATTAGTACCCTCTTCATCAGTATTCGTCAGTATCAGACTTCCCACTACGTCAGCATTCGACTTAAAGGTCAGCGAGGGAACATTAGTTTCAGCGATATTCTGAATACAAGTTTCATCGGTAGTAATGGTGTTGGTACCATGAATATCAAAGATCAGGTTAGGCAAGCCTACCTTCACAGGTCCCGTAATGGCAGCACCGTTTAACGTCAACATATAGGTTGGCGCAGCAACCTGACCTTCACTTTTCATGAAAGACACGGTACCGTCTCCAAGGACATCCTCTGCATTGATTTCCGTCACCTGCGTATCACCAATGTAGAGAGGATAACTGTTCAGAACGTTCACTTCGAAAGGAAGGCTTTCTTTATTAAGGACCGTACAACCGTTTTCCTGTTCAATGTCTATATTTACACTGAAAGACTCAGTACCAAGACCCAGTATGGTCACCTCTCCTGTCGTCAGATCAATCGTTGCAACATTGCTATATTCTGTACCTGTGTAGGAAACAGAGATTCCATCTTCAGGTTCGATGGCTGGACGCAAGGTTGGAGCAGACAACGGAGCAGCACCATTGACAGTAGAGAGGGAGGTTTCAGACAACTCGAAGAGTTTGCCTTTAACGACATCACTGGTGGCATCGCCAAAAACAATCCATGCGGTAACGGTTGCAGCACCTTGCAAGGGGACATTTTCTCCTTGCATATTATATAACGCATTGGTAACATCAGCCAAAGACTCGTCCACATAGTCGATGGAATAACGAATCTCCCATGAAGGATCACCCTCAAAACCAAACGTTGGTTCGTTTTGCTGATTAGATGAAGCATACATAGAAGGATGTGGTAAATTCTCCGCATCAAAAATATTAATCTCACCAATCTCATCTCCTACGGTATCATAGAGCATCATACCTGTATGCGAACCATTATTATTAATCGTAGCTAACTGGTATGCACAGGTTCTGTCCCAAACCAAACCGGAAAGGGTTACGGAATTGAAATCTCTTATGGCGCGTCTTCCATTGAAAGACAGAGAACATTCTTCCTCGCCTTTCGTAATGGTCAAAGCGGCTTTAGCCACTGATCTGATGGCAGTACAGGAGTCCTGACTACAATCTAAATAACTATAACCCATGAGAACGATGTTAAGGTTACTCCGTCCACTAACAATACAACCATTGGAAATGGTCGTCCCACTTACTGTTGCATTATTTAACGTCAGCGTGTTCGTTGAAGGGTCAAATGACACCGAACCCTGGATGTTATCACCAATGATGTTTTCGGCATTTTCGCTGGTTACTACCACGCCACCTACGGTCAGTCCGTATTCAGTCTGTCCGCACACCGATTGCGGAAGGAGGGTCATTGCCGTTACCAGCAACGTCACGAGCACCGAGAAGGTTCGCCCACCCGGCTTCAAATGGTTAAGTAAATACTTTTTCTTCATAATCGTTATTATTTTGTTTATTTTCCTTTAGTCAGGATATCAGTTCAGATTTTGGTATCAGTTTTATAGTCTTCGCTTGCAAAGTTATAAAAAAAAACAGAAACCGCATGATAATTCTAAAAATTTATTCAAGTTAACTGTCGCGTCACTCATTCCAATACCTCCTAACCTCTATTCCAATGCCTGGAATACCCCTATAACAGATATTGGAATGAAGCGAAAGAGATATCGGAATGAAGCGTAGGAGATACTGGAATGACGCATCGGAGACATCGGAATCATTAAACCAATCTTATACGCACAGCAGTCTCAGTCTCAGAATCTCAGTTTCCAAAATTGAGATTTTTACCCCATATGTAATTTTATTATATATATATTATATATAATATATATATAATAATATATAAACTACTAATCAATCAACATTTCCGACTGTAAAAACGTAACTGAGATTCTGAGACTGAGACTGTTTAGAAAAAACAGAACGAGGAAGCATTGTCGCTTCCTCGTTATTGTTGTTCACTCTTTATCCTCCAGCAAGGCAGAGGTACGCACACGGCTCAATGTCTCAGGAGTCATCTGCAGATAACTGGCGATATACACCAAGGGGGCACGGAGCACGAGCTGCGGACTCCGTTTCACGAGTTTGGCATAACGGTCCTGAGCTGACTCGAAGCGGAGCATGTCGGCATGTATCTGTGAGAAGATAAGTGACTCTTCCAATATCTTACGATAGAGCATCTGGATATTGACATTCTTGATAGCCTCACGCTCCAACGCTGCTTTCGGCAAAGCGTAGATAATCGTAGGCTCCAGTGCCATCATCTGCAAATGGGTAGGCTCTTCCTTAAAGAGGCTCTCGATACACATACAGATGGAGTTCTCAGTCGCCATATACTCGGTGAGCTCCTTACCATTCTTAAAATAGAACTGGCGTACCAAGCCTTTCACGACCCAATAGATGCTACGGCATATATCACCCTCCTTCAGGATGAGCTCACCCTTCTGGTATTTCATTGGCACAAGAATACTCTCAAGCACGTCCAACTCGTCGTGAGTCATCGTACTGTAACGTCTTGCAAGTTCACGTGCCACGTCTCGCGGTGTCAGTCCTAATGTTGTCATGTTCTTATGGATTTTCAGTTTGTCTTAGTTGTTTGTTTTTAGTCTAACTTCAATACGGCGAGGAAAGCTTTCTGCGGCACTTCCACATTACCAATCTGCTTCATGCGCTTCTTGCCCCGCTTTTGTTTCTCAAGCAATTTGCGTTTACGACTCACATCACCGCCATAGCACTTTGCCGTCACGTCCTTTCGCACCTGCTTCACCGTCTCACGGGCGATGATCTTCGCACCGATGGCTGCCTGAATAGCAATGTCGAACTGCTGACGTGGTATCAGTTCCTTGAGCTTCTCACACATTCTCCTGCCGAATGTCACGGCATTGTCCTGATGCGTCAACGTAGAGAGGGCATCCACCGACTCGCCATTCAGCAGGATGTCGAGCTTCGCCAACTTGGAGGGGCGGAAGCAGTCGACATGATAGTCGAACGACGCATAACCCTTGGAGATAGACTTCAGCTTATCGTAGAAGTCAATCACTATCTCACCCAGCGGCAGCATGAAACGCAGTTCCACACGGTTACCACTGACATACTGCTGGTCAATGAGTTCGCCGCGCTTGTCAAGACAGAGTGTCATGATGGGACCGATATAGTCAGCGGCGGTGATGATACTCGCCTTGATATACGGTTCCTCGATATGGTCAATCAACGTCAGGTCAGGAAGTCCTGAAGGATTATGCACCTCTTTCACCCCACCCTGCTTGTCGTAACACATATAGGTAACGTTAGGGACGGTGGTTATCACGTCCATGTCAAACTCACGGTCGAGACGCTCCTGCACAATTTCCATGTGAAGGAGACCGAGGAAACCGCAACGGAATCCGAATCCTAACGCCACGGAGGTCTCTGGGGTAAAGGTCAGTGAGGCATCATTGAGTTGCAGTTTCTCCAACGACGCACGCAGGTTTTCGTAGTCGGTAGGATCAATCGGATAGACACCGGCAAACACCATGGGTTTCACTTCCTGGAAGCCCTCGATTGCCTTGTCGCAAGGACGGGCGACAGTAGTGATCGTATCACCAACCTTCACCTCCTTGGAATTCTTGATACCACTGATAATATACCCCACATCACCGGTACGCAACTCTTGCCGGGGAATCATATCCATCTTGAGAACACCCACTTCGTCGGCATCATACTCCATACCCGTATTGAAGAACTTCACCTTCTCCCCCTTATGGATGGTGCCGTTCACAATCTTGAAGTAGGCGATAATACCACGGAAAGAGTTGAACACAGAGTCGAAAATCAAAGCCTGCAAGGGAGCTTCAGCATCACCCACCGGATGGGGGATGCGCTCCACGACGGCATCGAGGATCTGTTCCACACCCTCCCCAGTCTTACCACTGGCACGGATGATGTCCTCTGGGTCACAGCCGATCAGGTCGACTATCTCATCCTCCACCTCGTCGGGCATCGCACTGGGCATGTCAATCTTATTGATGACAGGAATAATCTCCAGATCGTGATCGATGGCGAGATAGAGGTTGGAGATGGTCTGAGCCTGTACTCCCTGTGTGGCATCCACCACCAGCAAGGCACCCTCACAGGCTGCGATGGAACGGCTCACCTCATAGGAGAAGTCTACGTGTCCCGGAGTGTCAATCAGGTTCAGGATATATTTCTCACCTTTGTACATATACTCCATCTGAATGGCATGACTCTTAATCGTGATGCCACGCTCTTTCTCCAGATCCATGTCGTCAAGCATCTGACCCTCAGTCACCTGAATAGTCTTGGTATATTCAAGCATACGGTCAGCCAGCGTTGACTTTCCATGGTCAATGTGTGCTATAATACAGAAGTTTCTTATATGCTCCATGTGTTCGTATATGTACAATCAAATGCAAAATTACGAAAAAAAAATGAGATACCTGTCTATCTATCCAATTTTATTTTAGTAATTTTGCAGAAATTAAAAACAAACAACCAATAAATGATATGAGAAAGTGTTTATTCATCATCGTCAGCGCACTGTTGATAACATCATGTCAGGAGACACTGGAACAGCGTTGTGCACGAGAGGCTAAGGAATATTCGGAGAAACACTGTCCTGCCCCGATAGCCAAGGGTGTCACTGTGGACAGCATGAGTTTCGATGTGGCAACACATACACTGACCTACTCTTACACGTTGAGCGGTGTCGTTGATGACCCAGCTGTTATCAGCAGGAACAACCCCAGGGAAGACATGCTGCAACAGTTGAAGAACGCTACAGCGATGAAGCCATATAAGGATGCCGGCTATAACTTCCGCTATATCTACTATTCATCTAAGGATAAGGGGAAAAAACTTTTTGAGGCGACCTTCCAAGAAAAAGATTACCGTTAGAAGCACTAAGCTTCTAACGGTTGTTTCTTCAGTTCCTCCAAAGCCCTGCACAACTGGTCAGGACAACTGGTGTTCTTCGTACCGCAACGGATACCGTTGACTTTCGAGATGACATCATCAATCTTCTGACCTCGTACCAGTTGACTGATGCCCTGCAGGTTGCCGTTGCAACCTCCAAGAAAGAACACCTGCTGGATGACATCGTTCTCGTCACACGTCACGTCAATCATCTTCGAGCACGTGCCATGTGTCTCATACATGATATGCTTTATTGCCATTACTCTTCAACAGCCTCTGGTTTCATATTCGTGTAAACCGTCTGAACATCGTCGAAGTCCTCCAGCTTCTCAACCATCTTGTCGATGGTCTCACGCTCCTCGGGAGTCACATCCTTCAGGTCGTTAGGAATACGGGTGAACTCGGCACCAGTCACCTCGAAGCCATTCTCCTCCAGATGCTTCTGTATGGCACCGAACGACTGGGGATCACCATAGATGGTGATGCTGTTCTCCTCCTCGTCCTCGTCATACTCATCCTCTACCCCATAGTCAATCAGGTCGAGAATCATCTCATCCATATCCAGTCCATCCTTCTTTTTAAAGGTGAACACAGCCTTATGGTCGAACAGGAACGACAGGGAGCCCTGGGTACCTAAGTTACCATTGAATTTATTGAACACGGAACGCACGTCACCAACGGTACGGGTCGTGTTGTCAGTCAATGTGTCGACAAAGATGGCAATACCATGAGGACCATATCCCTCGTATGTCACCTCCTTATAATCACTCTGATCCTTACCCATTGCGTTCTTGATAGCACGCTCGATATTGTCCTTCGGCATGTTCTCACGCTTAGCATTGGCGATGATAGCACGCAGCGTCGGGTTGTTCTCTGGTTCTGGACCACCCGCCTTTACGGCTATGGCAATCTGCTTACCGATCTTGGTAAATGTCTTGGCCATGTGGCCCCATCTTTTCAGCTTGGTAGCTTTACGATATTCAAATGCTCTTCCCATATTATATTATTTTTTTCAATATTTCGAGATTACTATATTCCGAGTCTTAGCGGAGCTCAGCACCGAGCTTCTGCTTGAGATTATTAATGAGTTTCTGCATGATAGCGTCAATCTGTTTGTCACCCATGGTCTTCTCTGCATCCTGCAAAATGAAGTTCACGGCATAGCTCTTCTTGCCCGCGGGCAGATTCTTACCCTCATAGACATCGAAAAGCTCGACTTTCTTCAACAGCTTCTTCTCTGTCTGACGAGCTATCTCCTCAATCTGTGAGAACTCCACACTCTGGTCAATGAGCAGGGCGAGGTCACGACTCACGGCTGGGTACTTGGCGATCTCTGTATAGAGGACCTTCTGGTTACGGATGAGCTTCATCAGTGCCGTCCAGTTCATCTCACAGTAATAAACCGGTGAGTCGATATCAGCACTCTTCAGCACCTTTTTGGCAAGCACACCCATCTCCAGCATCTTCTTACCACCACGGTTCTCGATAGCAAGACCTGCAGAGAAAATAGTGTTATCAGACTTCTTACGTACCAGCATACCCTGCTGCACACCGATACGGGCAAGAATATTCTCTACATAGGCACTCAACTCAGCAAAAGAGCTGTCCTCATTGGCATGAGCCCAAGAGCCTTCCACACGCTTACCCGTCAGCCACAACCCGAGGTGATATTCCTCCTTATAGGCATTCATCGGGTTCTCGTCACTCTGCTTCTCAGGAGAGAAGAAATAAACGTTGCCGAACTCAAAGAAACGGCAGTTGCCATTCTTACGCTTGACATTATGCTCGATGCTCTCCAGACCACCATAAAGCAGGGTCTGACGCATCACGTTCAGGTCGGTAGACAAGGGGTTCATGACACGAACAAGGGTTTCATTCTCACCATAATAAGATCCTTTGGTCAACGAGTTGTTCAGGATCTCATTAAAGCCCTCACCAACCAACTGCTCTGAGACGAGATTGGCAAGCTTATGTTTCTGGTCTTCCTCACCCTTGATAACCAATGATGACTTCAACTGGGTGGGAATCTCCACATTATTATATCCGTAGATACGAAGAATGTCCTCTACTACATCGCATGGACGCTGAACATCCACACGATAGGCAGGAACTTGTAATTTAAGTCCTTCGGAAGTCTCCTCAAGGACTTTCATCTCCAAAGAATGACAGATATTCTTGATGTTCTCCACACCAATCTCCTTACCTATCAAGTTATGAACATAGTCATATTTCAGTTCTACGATAGGGTCTTCTATCTTTTCTGGATAGACATCCTTGATATCCATAGAGACCTTACCGCCAGCCAACTGCTGACAGAGGATAGCAGCATATTTCAATGCCTCGATAGTGCCGTTGGGGTCGATGCCACGCTCAAAACGGAAGGAGGCGTCGGTAGAGAGTCCATGACGGCGTGCCGACTTGCGGATCCATGTGGGATGGAAATAGGCACTCTCCAAAACAACATTCTTCGTCGTCTCGTATGTTCCACTACCCTTTCCACCGAATACACCAGCGATACACATCGGCTCCTCAGCATTACAGATGGCAAGGTCGCGGTCAGAGAGTTTATGCTCCACACCATCCAAGGTCTGGAAAGGGGTTCCCTCCGGCATGGTCTTCACCACAATCTGATGTCCCTTCACCATGTCTGCGTCAAAACAGTGCAGGGGTTGACCGAGTGCCATCATCACATAGTTGGTGATGTCCACAATATTATTAATAGGGCGCAGTCCGATGGTCGTCAACTTATTCTTCAACCACTCAGGACTCTCTTTCACGTCACAGTCGGTGATGCTCACACAAGCATAACGCTTACATGCCTCTGTATTCTCAATCTTCACCTCAATAGGCAGGTCGTTATTATCTACTTTGAAGTCTGCTACTGACGGCTTATGAGTAGCAGTCTGATAACCATTCTGCTTCAACCAGGCATAGAGGTCACGGGCAACACCCCAGTGACTCAGTGCGTCTGCACGGTTTGCCGTGATATCCACCTCGATGAGCCAGTCACTCTCCAAATGATAATATTCTGCGGCAGGCTGACCTATGGGAGCATCCTCAGGCAATACGATGATACCAGAGTGGTCGGTACCAATACCGATCTCATCCTCTGCACATATCATACCACAGGAATCCACGCCACGCAGCTTGGATTTCTTGATGACGAACTCCTTGTCACCGTCATACAGCACACAGCCTAAGTCAGCAACAATAACCTTCTGGCCAGCAGCTACATTAGGAGCACCACAGACAATCTGTGAGGGCTCTCCTTTACCTAAGTCAACAGTCGTCACATGAAGATGGTCAGAGTTCGGGTGCATCTCACATGTCAGCACCTTACCCACATACAAACCTTTCAGTCCACCCTTAATACTTTGTACTTCCTCAAGTGCGTCAACTTCCAGACCTGTTGATGTCAAAGCATCACACACCTGCTGTGGTGTGAGGTCAAAGTCCACGTACTCCTTCAACCATTTATAAGATATATTCATTGCAATGATTTATATTATTTCGAAATTGCGTGCAAAGATACGAAAAATCGGGCAAAGCACAAAGCATTTGCCCGATTTTCTTACACCTTATTATATATAATACCTTAGAAGAACAGGTAGCGGTTATCCACCACATTAGCCTTCAAATAAAGCTCATTCATGAAACGGCCGGCGGCCTGAAGAGCACGCTGCTTCAACTGCTCCTGCTGGGTCTTTGCATCAAACTTAGCTCCTTCACGCTGTTTCTTAGCAAGTACCTTGAAGAGGAAAGCACCACCATTACCCTTAATGGGAGCTGCACTGAACTGTCCAGCCTTGGCTGCAGCGACAGCACCACTCAGAGCTGGCTCGCTGGTACCAGTAGCCTGAACGAAGACAGGAGCAGAGAACGTAATCTGACGAACGCTGTCAATAACAGCACCCTTCTGCTTGGCAGCATCAAGACTGTTAACACCTTTCAGCATCTCTGCTGCCTTGGCAAACTTCTTGTCACGGATAACTTCCTGTTTCACCTGATCCTCAACACTGGCAAGATCACGGTATCCTTCCTTGTTTACTTTTGTAAGCGCGATAACCATCAAGTGGTCATTGTTGCCACACTCATAAAGAGGAGAAACCTCACCAGCTTTCGCATCAAAGATCCACTTCATAGCATCACGGGTAGAACGAAGACCTGCTACATTATGCTCTGAGTTCATGAGGTCCTTACGCTCCTGTACTTTGTAACCAAACTTCTGTGCATTCTTCTCAAGACCTTCCAGTGTCTTGTTCTCACTGACATACTGGCTGAACTTGTTATAAGCCTGTGAATAGGTGTCTTTAGAGAAGTCAATGGTATGCTTGATAACAGCAGCATCATACTTTGTAACCATTGCCTTGCGGTTGGTTACCTGTACGATGATATTACCCTGTGTAAACTCAACATTCTTCAACTCATTAGGTGCCAATGTCGTTAAAGCAGTCAAATAAGCCTTTGAATCCGCATCAATAGAAGGTGCATTCTCATACATGGAAGAAGTCAGCCACTGCTTTGTTCCATCCTGACCATATTTCTTGGCAAGTGCCTCAAAGTCAGCACCACCTTTCAATGCGGTGTAAATACTGTCAGCTGTCTTATGAGCCGCTTCAGCAGTTGCACCACCTACCTGAATCTGACGATACTCGATAGAGTCTGGTGCCTGTACTTTATTGATGAGTTTAACAACATTAATCGTATTATCATAGGCAGTCTCGAAAGGAGCACTAACCTGTCCTACCTGCATGGAGTCAAGCTTAGTAGCGATATCAGGAGCGAAAGCACGCTTGGTAGCGGCAATACCTGTATAAGCAACCTGTGACTGAGCCTTACGAACAACCTCTGCTGGTGCGGCTCCACTCTCCAGTTTCTGTCGTGCGTCATTGATGCTCTTCATCAAAGCTGCACGATCAGCTGCTGAAGCAACAACCTGGAAGTCAACATACTTGATATCACGGCTCTCGAAGTACTGCTTGAACATCTCCTTCTCTGAATCATATTTTGCCTTCAAGTCAGACTCACTAACTTCAACATCGCTATCCTTGATAGCAGAGTATGGAAGGGTTGCCAACTGGATGTCACTTTCCTGATTCTGAGCTTCAAAAGCCATCTTTGCAGATACAGGGTTGGAAATCAGACATTGTGAGAGCAAAGTCTGGTATTTCATGCCCAATGTATTCTGACGAAGCTGCTTCTCAATAAACTTCCAGTAATCGTAAATCTGTTTGTACTGCTCTGCAACCTGTGCCTGCTGTGGCTGTTCCTGCATCTTCTTATAATCAGCGAGGAACTTGGTGAGTTGTGTCACATCGAAACGTCCAGTCTGCTGATTAACAAATGGAGTCTGCATCAGCATGGGATTGGTTCCTGCTTTCAGGATGCTCTGGAGCTCTTCATCAGTAACGGTAAGACCAAGCTTCTTTGCCTCTGCCTCCAAAATGGTATTGTTGACATACTGCTGCCATACCTGATCTTTTACCTGATTCAACTCCTCTTCAGTGAGGTTGTCACGACCTTGAGTCATTTTAATCACTGACTGATACTCGTCAACCAATGACTGAAAATCCTGTACAGAGATTTTCTTACCTAACACTTCGCCGACCTGCTGACGCTTCTCGTTACTTGTAGCTTCACAAGAGCGGAACATCTCCTCGGCAATGAATGCAAACAGGGCGAGACCGATCACTGTTGCGAGAACGGGACCCCAGCTTCTAATTTTTCCAATTGCTGCCATTTTATGCTTTTATTTTAATGTTTATTCCTTACTTTTGGGCTTACGCCCCTTTCCCTTTAGACGGGAATTGCTCTAATTTCAAATTCAGCCGACAAAATTACAAAAATTAAATCAAACGACGAAAGATAAAACGAAAAAAATACCTTAATCCACCACTTTTAGTCGTACTAACTCGATTTTTGTCATTGTATTTTTGATAATCTTGAACTCAAAATGCCCTATCTTAACAACTTCGTTTAGCTTGGGAAAACTCTGATATTCATGAAGAATCAGCCCACCTACCGTCATATAGTCATCGCTATCTGGCAAATCAAGTCCAAACATCTCATTGACTTTCTCTATCTCAAGACGAGCAGAAAGCATATACTCACCATCTCCCAACTCCCTGGCGACATATTTTGTATTGTCATGCTCATCCTCTATATCACCGAATATTTCCTCCACGATATCCTCCAGGGATACGAGTCCGCTGGTACCACCAAACTCATCAATCACCACGGCAAGTGACTTTTTCTGCTGCAAGAATGTCTGCATCAACTTGCTCGCTGCCATTGTCTCAGGAACATAAGGCATCTCACGGACCAGTTGGCTATTGTCATTTAATAGCTTGCTGCTGGCTGTTGAGCTGATCCGAAAAAGGTCTGAAGAATGGATATAACCGATAATATGGTCTATGTCATCACGATAGACCACCATTTTAGAATGACCACTTTCCACAAAGCGATTCTGCAACTGCTCCATCGTACAATCTTCAATATCCACGGCTTCTATCTCCGTTCGAGGCACCATACAGTCTCTTACCTTCGTCTCGGAGAAATCGAGTGCATTATGGAATATCTTCACCTCATCCTCTATCTCATCCTCGTTCTCTGCATTATCAATACTCGACTGCACAAGGTAGTCAAGATCAACCTTTGAGAATTCTTTGTCTTGTTCCTCTTTAGGTATCTTCACCCCGAACAGCCGTAACAAGCCACGGGAGAGCATGGTAGCGAAACGGGAGATTGGATAAAGCAGAATATAACACACAAAGGCGGGAATTGCGAAAATATTCAGCATAGAATTAGGGCTTGCCTTGAAAATAGTCTTTGGCAAGAACTCACCCGTAAAGAGTACAACGACGGTGGACAGTAATGTATCAGCAGTAACTCGAAGTCCATCACTTAAGTTGTAGAAAAGTGTTGCGTCAAAGATACGGGCAAATAAAATACCATACACTACCAATGCAATATTATTTCCCACCAGCATTGTACTCACAAAATTGTTAGGATGCTGATAAAAATAGGCGATTGCACGCTGTGTCCAGCCATTCTTCTCCCGATTCATCTCTGCCCGAAGTCTGTTACTCGATACGAAAGCAATCTCCATACCAGAGAAAAAGGCAGAAAAAATCATGGTGATGATAAGTCCTATAACAAGATTTGTCATGGCTGTACAGGTTTTGTAGTTGCTTTATGCCGGACGGCTGCCGGACGGATAGATTTCTCCTGGCTTACCGTATCAGCGGGAGTATTCTTCTGGTCCTGTGCCGGTTCGTCCTGTTCCGGCTCCAAGTCTTCTGACTGGAAGGAGCCTACACTATTGGTTACCTCATAATACCGCATATGCTCATCACTACGGAAGAAAGTTCCCTCCAGTTCACGCTCTGGAGTAACGACACGGGAATATTTATGGGAATAGAACTCATGCTTAAGCCCGTCCCAAAACAGCTCCTCACTCCGGAACACCAAACCATTCACATTTCGGATACGAACTCTGCCACGCAATTCCCATAGTTTCAATTGGTCATAGTACCATGCGGTGTCAGCAAAGATATATCCCTCAATATGGAATTTCTCATCAAATTGCTCCAGAAAGACGCCACGCTCAAAGGTCCAGCGTGAAGGCTGTTTTATTGTATTCACATCCCATCGTTCCGTCACGATACGGTATTTGATAACACCAGAATCAGATATTAAGGTATTGACTCCGTAAGTCGTCATCATCGACACGGAGTCACGTTCATGAATGGCTGGAGCTGTATGTTCCCTTGGCTGTTCACACGAGACAAGCAGCACAAACACCAAGAAGGCAGGGAGAATACTTAATCGACTTTCCATTTAGCAAACCAGCGTTCATTGAAGGTCAACCCTAACGTGATACGGAAAGTATTTTCCGTTACTAAGTTCTTTGCAGACTGGTTGACCCACTGGAAACTGACATTAAGCACAGAGCGGTTGTTCCAAGAGTTGACCAATGGGATACCAAATCCTGCACTTAAGGTTATTTCCTTAGGACCATCCTGCCCATTTATTTTATAATAAGGTGTAGCATATGACGCACCAATACGATAGTGGATACGTTTGAAGAATCCACGGGCAAGTGGATTGGGATTAGGAATCCAGTCAGCACCAACGGTCACCTTATGACGGTCCTTATAATAGTCACTCACTAACTCGTAATCATTCGTATTCTCATTGACTACCGGGAAAGATTCTGCCCCCCAGCGCATCAACTGATAGTCAGCACCAACAGTCAACGATTTGTTTCTTGTATAAGCAATACCACCACCTATGGTCATAGGTATTGACAGACCATTATATACGGTATCAACAGAAAGGCTGGTAACGCCTGTCTGAGTGTCTAAGTTCATCACAGACAATGTCGGGTCAGCTCCAAGTTTATGTCCCAATCCGAAAGTGGCACCAATAGTCAATAAGTCATTCTTAGACAACTGCCGCTGATATTGCGCACCGAAGTCAAGCTTATAACTACTGAAATCAGCCTTATAGCTCTTAGAAAGTGTATTTACGTATGACTCACTGTTCAACACAGTAATTGTCCGCTCATAGTCTCCCCAGAAATAAGAAACGTTAGCACCTATAGAGAATCCTTTGAAAAGCTCATAGCCGAGACCTAAATAAGCCTGACGAAGTCCGCCTTCTCCCTCATAAGACATCGTAGAGGTTGTGGAAGAAGTACCAATATGCTGTGTCGTGGAATAGGAATAACCTATATTCGTGTAAGGAACTAATCCTATGCTGACACCAAACTTCGGGAAAACACGAAATAAGACCGTAATATATTCAAAGTTCGCCGTCTTAGCATTCACACTTGCCTCACCTTCTTTGAAATTAGTAATTTGTCCTGACACACCTAAATCAACAATCATACTCAAGGAGTCGACAGCGGAGTAAGAGGCAGGGTTCTGCATATTTACTTTATTACCACTACGAAGCCCTTGAAACAAACCACTCATTCCCCGGTTAAAACCTTGCGACTGATCGGAAAGAATGCCAAGTCCATATTGGCTATATGGCGATTTCGTACCACTCTGGGCTACCATTGACATGGTGCCAAAACACAGTAAAATGCTACCTAAAAGGAATCTCTTCATGAACTGTTTAATTTAATCATTCGATTTCGGGTTGCAAAATTATTGAAAAAAAACGAAATAATCGAACGTTAAGTGGAAAATATAGGTTAATTTTGCATCGTGAAACATTTAAAAAAGATTTTTAATGCTCTGAAAGGTGGCTGTCTTGGTCTCCTATTTCTTTCTTCTACACCCGTAGCAGCGCAATCTGACTCATTACGGATGGACTCCGTGGAGATTAGCCTGCTCACCTGTCAGCCACACGATGAGATATACAGTCTGTACGGGCATACCGCCATCCGCTACCATGACATGCGAAAAGGGGGACTCGATATCGCCTTCAACTATGGAGTTTTCGACTTCCGAAAGCCTTTTTTCACCCTTCGGTTTGTATTCGGTATAACTGATTATGAATTAGGAGCCTATCCATACAGGCTCTTTCAAGAGGAGTATCGCCGTTTCGGCAGTATGGTGACAGAACAGGTGCTCAACCTGACAGATGAGGAAAAGTTCATCCTCCAACAGGCACTTGCTGTGAATATGCAGGATGAGAACCGTATCTACCGATACAATTATTTCTATCATAATTGTACTACGAAGGCTCGGGATATTATTGAACAGAGCATTCGGGGAAAAGTGGAATACGGTAAACGGGAAGACTATACCCCATCCTATCGGGACATGGTGCATGAGATGACTAAAGACAACCCATGGGCTGCTTTTGGCAATGACCTTTTGTTAGGTATTCTTGCCGACCAGAAGACTACCAGGGAACAACAGGAGTTCCTGCCATATAATCTGATGTACGACTTTGACCATGCGAGTATCTATACGAACGGAGAATTCCGTCCATTGGTGAAAAGCCGGAGAATCAGCGTTCCTGCCGGTGTACAAATCCGCAAGCAGGGATTCCCACTGCGTCCATTGACATGCTTCATCTTCCTGTTTGGCATAGGACTTGCCATTTTCCTTTGGGAATGGAAGAAACGCCGTACCTTCATCATCTGGGAAGTCCTGTTGATGGTGATAACGGGAGCGATGGGTATTGTACTTTTCCTGATGCTCTTTTCCCAGCATCCAACAGTGAATCTGAATCTTCAGATCATCCTGCTTAACCCACTCCCATGGTTCTTCCTTTGGAAAGTCATACGAGGCAAGCAAACACGCTACTGGCAGATAACAGCAGTATTATGTGTCCTGTTCCTCCTTGGCAGTCTGTTCCAGAGTTATGCGGAAGGTATCGTCTGTCTGGCATTATGTTTGCTGTTACAAAGTATACTCCATATCAAATGTCTTGATAACAAATGAGAAACAGATATATCTATATCACGCTGTTGTCGATTTTAGGTTTCAATGCCGAGACCTATGCACAAGTTATTGCGCAAGCACCAAGACTGGTAGTCAGTATCACTATCGACCAATTGCGTACAGATTATCTGGAAACCTATGCGCCACTGTATAGTAACGATGGACTTAAACGCTTACTGACAGATGGAAAGGTTTTTATCAATGGAGCTTATAACTTCACACCTGTCGACCGCGCTTCCGCTATCGCTTCCCTACATACTGGCACTGTTCCCTATTATAATGGAATTACAGCTGAGGAATGGCTCGACAAGCAGACCCTTCGCCCACAAAATTGTGTAAGAGATCAGAAAATAGGCTATTCCCCTCAATTCTTAGGAACCTCAACCATCAGCGATGAGTTAAAGATGGCAACCAAAGGGGTAGCCAAGGTATTTTCATTTGCCCCGACGGCAGATGCTGCCATTCTGTCAGCAGGTCATGCTGCTGATGGCGCCGCATGGATCAGCAACGGGAAATGGGTTACAACTACATACTATCGCCCTCTAAACCAATGGCTGAGTGGATATACCCGACTATTTCTTCCTGGAACAGATGCCAATAAGGCGGTAACAGATGCCGCACTGAAATGTCTGGAACTGGCAGGCGTCGGCAATGATGATAAGACCGACCTCATAAGTCTGACCTATGAGGCTGGACGACAAATGGAGTCATATATAGAGTTAGACCGACAAATGGCTCTACTCCTTAACGGTATAGAACGTCAGATAGCACGTGACCGTGTTTTATTTGTTATTACAGGGACAAGCAGTCGAGAGGAAGAGGAGGAAAACAACCAGGAACTTTACCGCATCCCGACTGGTACATTCTATATCAACCGCACAGCCAACCTGCTGAATATGTATTTAGGAGCCGTCTTCGGTTCTGCCAAATACGTAGAGTTCTGCTATAAGAACCATATCTATTTCAACCATCAACTGCTACGTCAGAAGAACCTCCATTTAGGAGATATCTGCAGTCGTTCCCAAGAGTTTTTACTACAACTGTCAGGAGTCCGTAACGTATACACTGCCAATCAGTTACTAACAAGCGATAGTTATTTACTTGAAAACATACGTAATGGCTTTAACGTCGAGAAATGCGGTGACCTTATCATTGACATCGCACCAGGTTGGAAACTGATCAACGAAGACACTTTAGAAAAGTACACTTCCCGTTCGGCACATGTTCCCTTCCCTATCATTATTTATGGAGCAGGAACAAAAGCTGAGCGTATACAGACTCCTGTCACTGTCGACCGCATAGCACCAGCTGTTGCTCGTGCTATCCGCATCCGAGCCCCGAATGCTTGTTCTTCTGAGCCACTTTTTTAATATTTAAAGGTAAAAAAGTAAAAAGGCAGACAAAAGTACGGAAATTAATTCGTACCTTTGCATCCGTTTATATATTTAATAAGGTAAAAACAAAAAAGATAAGATATGAATTTAACCAAGATTTTAACATCGTTATTCGGCAACAAGTCTACCCGTGACATGAAACTGATTCAGCCTCTGGTGGAGAAAGTGAAAGCCGCCTATCCTGAGATCCAGAAGCTTGACAACGACCAGTTGCGCCAACGCACCAAGGATATCCAACGGCATGTGCAGGACTCTGCCAAGACGCAGAAAGACGAGATTGAACGTTTAAAAGCAACGATTGAGGACACGCCCATCGATGAGCGTTCTGAGATATTTGCTCAGATAGACAAATTAGAGAAAGAAGCATTAGAGATTTACGAGGGAGCCCTCAACGAGGTGATGCCTGAGGTCTTCAGCATCGTTAAGGAGACGGCACGCCGCTTCGCTGAGAACGAGGAGACCATAGTGACGGCAACGGATTTCGACCGTGAGTTAGCTGCTGACCCTAAGAAAGACTTCATCACCATTGACGGTGACAAGGCTATATACCATAACCACTGGACAGCAGGTGGTAACGATCTTAAATGGGAGATGGTACACTATGACGTACAGCTCTTCGGCGGTGTTGTTCTTCATCAAGGTAAGATTGCCGAGATGGCAACGGGTGAAGGTAAGACTCTTGTCGCCACCTTGCCAGTATTCCTCAATGCGCTGACAGGTAATGGTGTTCATGTGGTGACAGTCAACGACTACCTCGCCAAGCGTGACTCAGAGTGGATGGGACCGCTTTATATGTTCCATGGTTTGTCTGTTGACTGCATCGACAAGCATCAACCTAACTCTGAGGCTCGTCGTAAGGCATACCAGTGTGACATTACCTTCGGAACAAATAATGAGTTCGGCTTCGACTACCTCCGTGACAATATGGCAATCTCACCACAAGACCTTGTACAGCGTGCCCATAACTATGCCATCGTCGACGAGGTTGACTCCGTGCTGATTGACGATGCCCGTACACCGTTGATTATCTCCGGTCCTGTACCAAAGGGTGATGACCAGATGTTTGAGGAGTACCAGCCGTTGGTAGAGAAACTCGTAGGCGTACAGCGTCAACTTGCTACACAGTATCTCGCAGAGGCAAAGCAGAAAATTGCCGAGGGACGTGAGAAGAACGACAAGAAACTGGAGGAAGAAGGATTCCTTGCCCTCTTCCGTTCTCATAAGTCTCTGCCTAAGAACAAACCCCTTATCAAGTTCCTTTCTGAGGAAGGTATCAAATCTGGTATGCAGAATACGGAGAATATGTATATGGAGAACAACAACCGCCGTATGCCGGAGGCTGTTGAGCCCCTGTACTTCGTGGTGGATGAGAAACTGAATTCCTGCGACCTGACTGATAAGGGTACGGCTTGGCTTGCCAAACAGGTGAATGACGCTGAGCTTTTCGTATTACCTGACATCACCAGTCAGCTCTCTGCCTTGGAGGCTGACACCTCTATCTCTGACGAGGAGCGTCTGAACAAGAAAGACGAGATGCTTAACCACTATGCCGTGCAGTCGGAACGTGTGCATACCCTCCAGCAGTTGCTGAAGGCATATACCATGTTCAACAAAGACGATGAGTATGTGGTCATCGACGGTGAGGTGAAGATTGTCGATGAGCAGACGGGTCGTATTATGGAGGGACGCCGTTGGAGCGACGGACTCCATCAGGCAGTCGAGGCAAAAGAGCATGTGAAGGTAGAGGCTGCCACACAGACCTTTGCCACCATCACCCTGCAGAACTATTTCCGTATGTACCACAAGCTGGCGGGTATGACAGGTACCGCTTCTACAGAGGCTGGTGAGTTCTGGGACATCTATAAGCTCGATGTGGTGGAGATTCCTACCAACAAACCCGTCATCCGTGATGATATGGACGATCGTGTTTATAAGACCGCCCGTGAGAAATACCGTGCCGTCATCGAAGAGGTGGTTCGTCTGCGTAAGGCTGGTCGTCCTACCTTGATTGGTACGACTTCCGTGGAGATCTCTGAGTTACTAAGCCGTATGCTCGATATGTATGTCAATCCTGAGACGGGCAAGCGTGAGGGTATCCCCCATCAGGTGCTGAATGCTAAGTTACACCAGAAGGAGGCAGACATTGTGGCTCTCGCCGGTCAGTCGACCAACGGACTGGGTGCCGTGACCATCGCCACCAACATGGCAGGTCGTGGTACCGATATCAAGCTGTCACCTGAGGTGAAGGCTGCTGGCGGTCTTGCCATCATCGGCACGGAACGTCACGAGTCTCGTCGCGTTGACCGTCAGTTGCGCGGTCGTGCCGGTCGTCAGGGTGACCCGGGAAGTTCTTTGTTCTATGTATCGCTGGAGGATAAGTTGATGCGTCTGTTTGGTTCCGAGCGTATTGCCAATGTCATGGACCGTCTTGGTTTCAAGGAGGGCGAGATGATTGAGAGTCCGATGATCAGCAAACAGATTGAACGTGCCCAGAAAAAGGTTGAGGAGAACAACTTTGGTATCCGTAAGCGCTTGCTGGAGTATGATGACGTGATGAACAAACAGCGTACCGTCATTTATGAGAAGCGTCGTCATGCCCTGATGGGTGAGCGTATCGGTATGGATATCTCCAATATGATGTGGGACCGTGTGGTGAACATCATCGAGAATAACGACTATGAGGGTTGCAAGGAGGAGTTCCTGCATATCTTTGCCATGGAGGTGCCTTTCACCAACGAGCAGTTCCTTAACGATCAGCGTGAGCAACTCGAGGAGGATGCTTTCCAGAAAGTGATGGAGACCTTTAACCGCAAGACGGAGCACATCCGTGAGGTTGCCAAACCTATCATCACTCAGGTCTATGAGACCCAGGGACAGATGTACGAGCGTATCATGGTGCCCCTGACTGACGGTCGCAAGATGTACAACATCCCCTGCAACCTGAAGGAAGCATACGATACCGAGAGTAAGTCTATCGTCAAGGAGTTTGAGAAGCAGATGCTGCTGCACATCATCGACGAGTCATGGAAGGAGAATCTCCGTGAACTCGATGAGCTGCGCCACTCCGTACAGAATGCCAGCTATGAGCAGAAAGACCCATTGCTTATCTTCAAACTGGAGAGTGCCAAGGTTTGGGATACGATGATTAATGAGATGAACAACCGTATCGTCTCCATCCTCATGCGTGGCGCTATTCCTGAGATGCAGCAACAGGATGTCCGCGAGGCAGCCCCTGAGCAGCGTACTCAGCGCAACCAGTATACCGAGAGCAAGCAACAGTTAGGTTCCGAACAGTTGCACGACCCCAACCAAGCTGCCGCCGCTGCTCATGACACGCGTGCCCAGCAGCCCCGCACTCCGATTATCAAGGACAAGCTCCCCGGACGTAATGACCCATGTCCCTGTGGCTCTGGCAAGAAGTTCAAGCTATGTCACGGACGTGGAATCGTATAAATTAGGAATTAGTAATTAGAAATTATGATTACTATCAATCATCTCAAAAAACAGTTCGGCGATACTGTTGCCTGTAACATTGAGGAGTTTACCATCAACGATGGTGATATCCTTGGTCTCGTGGGTAACAATGGAGCCGGTAAGACTACCCTCTTCCGCCTACTTCTCGACCTGCTCAAAGCTGACGAGGGGATGGTCTGTATCAACAACATCAATCCTGCAGAGTCAGAGGAATGGAAACAACAGGTAGGAGCCTATATCGATGAAGGCTTCCTCATCGACTTCCTTACCCCAGAGGAATATTTTGCTTTCCTTGGCAAGATATCAGGTATGACGCAACAGCAGGTGGATGAGCGGTTAAAGGACTTCGAGCAGTTTGCGGCTGGGGAGGTATTCGGACAGAAGAAACTCATCCGCAACCTCTCTGCTGGTAACAAGCAGAAGGTGGGTATCATCTCTGCCCTTTTCCGTCGTCCGCAGACGGTCATTCTTGACGAGCCGTTCAATTTCCTTGACCCGTCGAGCCAGCTCATCCTCAAGCATGTCCTTACCGACTATGCCCATGAGACTGGTGCAACGCTGATCATCTCCAGTCATAACCTACAGCATACGGTGGATATCTCAAACCGCATCGCCCTGTTGGAGCATGGTGTCATCATCCGTGACCTGCCCAACCAAGAGGCAAGTGCCGCTGCAGAACTGGAAGAGTACTTCGGAGGAAAAGAATGATACCCCATAGCAAAGGATAGCACTTCGCAGGTAATAAAAAAGAGGGAAGAACTGCAATACGCAATTCTTCCCTCTTCTATTTTTATAATGTATTAATCGAGTCCGAACAAAGTACGGAGTCCACCGTCAACACCAGAGAAGCCCATGAAGGCAAGACTGAGCAGACCAGCGGAGAGCATGACGATAGCCATGCCACGCATTCCCTTAGGGATATTCACCAACTCCAGTTGCTCACGCATGCCGGCAAAGACAGTCAGTGCCAAACCGAAACCGATGGCTGTCGAGAAGGCATAGACAACAGACTGCAGCAGGTCGAAGTCTTTCTGGATGACGAGGATAGCGACACCCAATACCGCACAGTTAGTGGTAATCAGGGGCAGGAAGATACCCAGTGCCTGATAGAGTGCGGGGGACACCTTCTTCAAGACAATCTCCACCATCTGCACCAGAGAGGCGATGACAAGGATGAAGGCGATGGTCTGCAGATACTGCAAGCCGAAAGCGTCGAGCACATATTTCTGCACCAGCCATGTCACGATGGTGGCAAGGGTCAACACGAAAGCTACTGCTGCGGACATGCCCAGTGAGGTATCCACCTTCTTAGAGACACCCAGGAACGGACAGATGCCTAAGAATTGTGACAACACGATGTTGTTCACAAAGATAGCGCTAATGAAAATCAATATATATTCCATATTCTTTCGATATTACGAATTACTACGCAAGCGATTAACGATAGCTATCAGGAAGCCGAGGGTGATAAATGCACCCGGAGGCAACACGAAGAGCAGGATGTTATAGGTCTCAGGTACCAGTGTGAGTCCAAAGACTGAGCCGGAGCCCAGCAGTTCACGACAGATACCCAGCAGTGTCAGACCGATCGTAAAGCCCAGTCCGATACCGATACCATCAAACAGAGAGGCAACGGGACTGTTCTTCGCAGCGAAAGCCTCGGCACGTCCAAGGATGATACAGTTCACCACAATCAGCGGGATGAACAAGCCCAGCGCCGCATCGATATCTGGCAGGAAAGCCTTGATAACCAACTGCAGAATCGTCACGAAGGCAGCGATCACCACGATAAACACAGGGATGCGCACCTTATCAGGGGTGATACTCTTCAGACAAGAGATCACGAAGTTGGTACAGATCAGTACTGCCATCGTGGCAAGTCCCATCGACATACCATTCATGGCAGAGGTAGTAGTGGCAAGTGTAGGACACATACCCAGCATCAAGACGAACGTAGGGTTCTCCTTGACGATACCATTCTTTATAATATCTATATAGTTCATAGCTTATTCCTCCTTATTTTGTTCGGTAGCTCCAGTGGCAGCATCAGCGGGTGTTGCCTTGTAAGCCTTGTAAGCATTATTAATCGCCAACAGGAAAGCACGGCTGGTAATGGTAGAGGCTGTGATAGCATCCACCTGTCCGCCGTCTTTCGATACGGTGAGAGGTTCTTTTGGATCCTTACCGATGATATCACCCTTCTCCCCTTTCTGGAACCATTTGTCTGCCTTGGCACCGAGTCCCGGTGTCTCCGCATGTTCCAGTAAGGTATAGCCGAGTATCTTACCCTCGGGGTCAAAACCAACCAGTACTTTCAGGTCACCTCCAAAACCACCTGTGGTGCTCTCGACTGCTGCACCCAGGTCTTTCTTCTGGGCATCCTGTATCTGATAGATGATATAGGTGAGTTCCTTCCCTTTGGCATCGTTCTGCTTCACGGTATCCGTCTTGGCAACCACCAAGTCATTACATACCATGACGCTCTTGATACCATCGGCAAGTGCCTTGGTCTTCTGCTCGTTGATAGGACCTTCCGTCAGGTGGTTGACAAAAGCAAGGATACCACCCATGATGACTGCTACTCCTGTGAGTACCAGTGCCATATTCGTCAAAGATGATTCAAGTTTCTTCATACGTCTTTCCTCCTCTTATTTTTTGGCAGGCACTTCACCGAAGCGCTTGGGTTTCACATAAGTATTAATCAGCGGAGTGAACGCATTCATAATCAGAATAGCGAACGACATTCCCTCGGGATATGCACCCCAGTTACGGATGACAACGGTAAGGAATCCGATAGCCACTCCATAGATGAGCTGTCCCTTCGGGGTCATCGGTGAGGTGACATAGTCGGTAGCCATGAAGATAGCACCCAGCATCAGACCACCAGAGAGGATGACACTGACAGGATCGGCATAGACAGGATTGGCAAGATGCATCAAACCAGCGAATACAAAGACGGTGCAGATGATGCTGACGGGGATATGCCATGTGATAATCTTCTTCCAGAGCATATACGCAAGTCCCAGTAACAATGCCAGTGCACAAATCTCACCCATCGCTCCGGCACCGTCGGGATGGTTACCGAGGAAGAGACTCATGGAGTCAGGCAGTTTGTCAAGCACAGAAGCATCGCCACTCTTAATAGCCTCTTTCATGATGGCAAGCGGGGTGGCACCCGTCTCTGCGTCAAGATAACTGGTCAACTGTCCCACCTTGGGCCATGTCGTCATCTGTGCAGGGAAAGCAACCAACAGGGCGGCACGTCCTACCAATGCAGGATTGAAGAGATTATTACCCAGTCCACCGAAGGTCATCTTACCAACACCGATGGCAAACAAGGCACCGATGATGATAATCCAGATAGGGAGGTTGCTGGGGAGATTGAAACCAAGCAGCAGACCTGTCAGTACGGCTGAGCCGTCACAGATTGTAGTACACTCGTTTTTCAGCATAAACTTATTGATAGCCCATTCGAAGAGGACGCAGGCGGCGACACTCGTAGCACAGACAATGGCTGAGCCAATGCCGAAGAAATAGAACGAGACGAGCAGGGCGGGCAGCAAGGCGATAATCACGCCGTACATATTGCGCTCCACCGTATCGGTTCCATGTGCATGGGGCGATAATGATACAATTAATTTTCCCATTGTATTTTACTTTTTTCCTTTTTACTTTTTAGCAGCACGGCTGCGAATAATTCCCATTACTGTTGACTTACCCATACGGATGTTATCGAGCAACGGACGATGGGCAGGACAGGTGAACTGGCAAGAGCCACATTCGATGCAGCTGACCACATCCTCATGCTCGGAGCGCTCCCAGTTCTGAACGGCGGCAAGTTTAGCGAGCAGATAAGGCTCCAAACCCATCGGACAGACGCTGACACACTTGGCACAGCGGATACAGGGCTGTGGCTCCTTGCGGACAGCCTCGTCACCAGAGATAATCGTCACGGAGTTAGTACCCTTGCAGATAGGCACCTCGACGGAGGTCAGTGCCTTACCCATCATCGGTCCACCAGCCAGCAGCTTATTATCACCCTCAGGCATACCACCGCAAGCCTCTATCAGGTCTTTCATCGGTGTTCCCATACGTACAAGGAAGTTACCGGGGTTTGCAAGACGCTTACCGGTCACCGTGGTATAACGCTCAAAGAGGGGCTTATGCTTCATCACTGCCTCATAGACAGCGAAGGCTGTACCTACGTTCTGCACGATAGCACCCACATTGACAGGAATAGCGGGAGGTGCTGGCACCTGACGACGGATGACCGCATCCACCAACTGTTTCTCACCACCTTGCGGATAACGCTGTTTCAAAGGAACGACCTCTACCTGATAGGCAGAGCCATTGAACTTCTCTGCGCACTTCTGGGCAAGCAGTTCTATCGCCTTGGGCTTGTTGGTCTCGATACCGATATAACCGGTAGTTACCTTTGCCCCTTTCATCAGCAGCTCCAGACCGATCAGGATCTCATCGGCATGCTCCATCATCAAGCGATAGTCAGCAGTGATATAAGGCTCACACTCTACGGCATTGATAATCACACACTCAGCCTTTGCCGTCGGTGGAGGAGTCAGTTTGATGAAGGTGGGGAAACAAGCACCACCCATACCAACGACACCTGCATCCTTGATACGGTTGACGATCTCCTCTGGGGTGAGTTCCGGATGAGCCTCCACCGTCTCCAACTTATCGGAACGGTCAATAGACTCCTCCCACTCATCGCCTTCCACATTAATAATAATGACGGGTTTGCGATAACCAGTAGCGTCAATCGCCGTGTCAATCTTAAACACGGTACCACTGACGGATGAGAAAATAGGCGCAGAGACGAAACCACCAGCCTCGGCAATCATCGTACCCACTTTTACTTTGTCACCCTTAGCGACAACAGGCTTGGCTGGAGCACCGATATGCTGAGAGAGTGGGAAGATAGCCTGCTTAGGAAGTGCGGCAACCTTGGTCTCTACCTCATGGGTCAGTTTATTCTCTTCGGGGTGAATACCACCAATACGGAATGTTCTTACGTTCATGCTTGTTCCTCCTTTTCTACTTTAGGTTCACTTGAATTACCAGGAGTACTTGATACACTAGGAGCACTTGACTCACTATTCACTGGCTTTGGCTTAGGAGCGGGGAAATTGACAGCATGGATAGCCTTCGTAGGACAAGCCTCCACACATTTCTTACACAGACGGCACTTGTTGAAGTCGATGTATGAGACATTTCCCTCAATGGTGATGGCACCGAACTTACATTCTTTCTCGCACTTGCCACAACCGATACAAGCAGCCTTACAAGCCTTCATGGCAACAGGACCCTTGTCTTTGTTGACACAAGACACAAAGACTCTCCTACCCTTTGGTCCTTTCTTACGCAACTCTATGATGTGACGAGGACATGCCTTCACGCAAGCACCACAAGAGGTACATTTCTCCTCATCAACCTCAGGAAGTCCTGTCTCTGGGTTCATGTGGATGGCATCAAACTGGCAGGCGGCAACACAGTCGCCACATCCCAGACAACCGAAACCACATGCCGTCTCACCGGCACCGCAGGCATTCATTGCCGCACAAGAACGCAAACCACTGTACTCGGCAATTTTGGGACGGAGGTCGCAAGTACCGTTACAACGAACAACAGCGACCATCGGCTCACCATTGGCAATTGCCATTCCCAGCAAATCAGCCACTTTACCCATCACTTCCTGTCCACCAACCGGACATTTCAAGCCGTCAAGACTTCCCGCATCAGCACCTTTCACCAGTGCGTCAGCAAGACCGCCACAGCCTGCAAAGCCACATCCACCGCAGTTAGCACCTGGCAACACCTCTGTCACCTGTGCTATACGGGGATCTTCGTAGACAGCGAATTTCTTGGAGCAGACATACAGCACAATAGCAGCAATCAGACCGATGCCACCTAATACTGCAACCGCAATCAAAATAAAATTCATAATCTTTTGTATTTGTTTTAGTTACACTTATTTATTCAATGATAAATGCCATCTTCCTGCGCATCCGATGACGAAGCAGGAACAACAGTCCGTAGTATGGTATTAATGACAGCAGACCACTGATGGCTGCTACCCCCTCGTCATGAGTTTGCCATAGTACAAGGACTAAGACGGCAATCATCAAAAGGAATGGAAAACCAAAAGCCCATAACAGGGCACGGGCTGCCACATCACCCGAGGCAGACACTGTCACAGCGTCACCCACTCTCAGGGCTGAGGAATCTGTCAGGAATACATCTACGATTTTTTCTTTCGCCTCGGCAGCATTGCAATAGCCTGCCACTTTACAAGCGGCACAAGCAGAAGTCTGAAGAATACGTACATGTACACATCCCTCTTCTATGCTGTCAATGATACCCTCATGACGAATTTTGTGATTCATAGTTTGTAATCTCGACTTAGCAAATGCAAAGGTACTATAAAAATGTGAATTAATGATGTGTATAGCAAAATATTTTTGAAAAATATTCGTAATCGTTTGCAGTTATCCATACTTTTAATTACTTTTGTATCGTCTTAAGCATAAAACAATGAAAGCAACAGAGCAAACAATTCAGCAAATCGAGCGTGCCATCCGTAAGGTGGCTGACAAGTTTCCAACCAACGTTGAGAGTGGAATCCTGACTGACATCCACTTGAGAGTAAACCAGGACACCGGTGAGTTGGTTGCGTTCGATGATGATGACAAGGAAATCACCAGATGTATTATTGAGCAGTGGATAGACAATAAGGATGATGATTTCTATAAGGAAGCAGCAGGTATCCTCCGTTCTGTATTGTCAAAGCAAAAGGACACCATTGAGAAGATGGCAATTCTCAAACCCTATTCCTTCGTATTGGAGGATGAGGACCATGAGCATCTTGCCGAACTATATCTGGTCGATGACGAAACGGTAATCATCGACCAGGAACTGATGGCTGGTCTTGACAAGGACTTGGATAAATTCCTGGAAGACCTCCTCAAAGACTAGACTAACTAATCTTAATAACCTTCACGGAACATCCGTTCTGCACCAGAAGCGTCAGGATGACCTCCCGCTTCTCCCGGTATGTCAGGAATCTCAAGAAGCGGCTCATCTTCCCAGTTTTCGTCGGAAGTCGTCTCTTTGATATCGTTCTTCTGTGCGGTATCAACAGGTATACGCACCTGTTCCATTTGTGCATTATGGTCTGTCTTTACCCGGAAGCGGTTACATCCTGCCGATACTACAGCCAGGACTGCCATTGTAGTTAAAACATAGAAATACTTTTTCATCATTCTTATAGTTTAGCATTTGTTATCTTATACGTAATACATCACCGACCTTTATCTGATACTCAGGTGTCAAGTCATTCATCTTATAAAGACGCTTCAGACGGATACCATAGCGCTGGGAGATGGTATACATGGACTCACCACTCTTAACGACATGCGGACGGTGCTTATACTCCTTCGGAGCATTGCGACGCTTCTTCTGCAGCCAGACAATCTCCCCTTCCTCCAACCGGGCGTTGCGGTCGTTCTCATTATACTTGGCGAGTTTCTTATAGGACACGCCCATCTCCTCACCGATGTTACGGTAGGTGTCTCCTGCCTTTGCCAGCACGTAGTAGTTCTGGTTAAACTGATAGACACGGTGACTCGGCATCTGACCGGAAGGACGGGTTACCGCTGACCTGCCGGCATACCTGCCATCATCATACTCGTAGAGTTTATACAGCTGGATGATATCTATCAACTGAATGGCATAACGGGGATTAGTGGCGTAACCACAGGACTTCAAACCGTATGCCCATCCTTTATAGTCAGTTATCTTTAACTTAAACAATGAACGGTAACGATCACTGGTCGTCAGGAATTTGGAATGATCCTCAAAACTCTCTGACGCGTTATTATAAGCACGAAAGCACTCATTATTCCTATCGTCATTATGATAGACTGCCCTGCCTGTCCATCCGTGACACTTGATACCGAAGTGGTTGTTGCCTTTGACTGCCAGTTCACTACGCCCTGCACCAGACTCCAGGACACCTTGCGCCAAGGTGATACTTGCCGGGATGCGATAACGTCTCATCTGGTCTATCGCCATATCCCTGTATTGGTCAAAATACTGCTGAAACTGCTGGCTCCACTTCATCTGGGCGTTGGCGGATACAGCACACAAGCACAACAGCAGACCTATGAAGAAGTTCTTTTTCATGAACAATTACTCAATTATGTTGCAAAAATAAGGAAAAATTATTATATTTGCAACAAAAAGGGAAAGATAATGAAAGAGTTGATACTCAAATCCACTATCAGAGTGGTACTTATGGACGAATTGTCCGAGACTGACCAGGCTTTGGTCAACAATGCTGTCGAAGCAACCTCACGATCCTATGCTGCTTACTCTCATTTTCATGTCGGTGCCGCTGTACTGTTGGAAAACGGAGAGACCGTCTTGGGATGTAACCAGGAGAATGTCTCCTACCCTGCCGGCATCTGTGCCGAAAGGTCTGCCATCTATGCCGCTGGCGCTCAGTACCCTGACACACCCATCAAGGCGATTGCCATTGCTGCCCGTAACACCGAGGGTATCTTACAAGAGGAGCCTATCAGTCCCTGTGGCATCTGCCGACAAGTCATTATTGAGTCGGAGACACGCTTCCACCGTCCCATAAGAATACTTCTTTACGGCACTAAGCATATCTATATAATAAAAGGTATTAAAGACCTGATGCCTCTTAGTTTCACAGATTTCTAAGGTCTCCGATCTTCTTCTGATAAGCGGGACTCTCTTCCTTGATTGTGAAATTATAGAACAGGTTGTCAGTATCAAAGGTGACAAAGTGTTTCTCGCCCTGAATCTCATCTTTAGGGGTTTCCCAGATGATGTTTACAAAGTCTTCGGTGTCGGCTGGTTGGTAAGTCCTAAGAATACAGTTCTCAAAGTAGAAAGAGGTGCCGTCACCCATAATGACATCTTCCTCATAGCCTGTAACTAATGTATTTTCACAGGCAATCATACTCTCACTGTCAAACCGGAGGGACACTCCTCTGTCTGCAGAAAAAGGATAGAACTGTGCCAGCGTAGTGTGATTGATATTAACGGATGAGCCGATGAGACTCAAGCAGTCTCCTAATGTATTGGCTATCCTGCAACTGTCGAGAGAGGCTGTTGACTCGCTTAAATCCAATCCCGTACCCTTGCAGTTTACTATTGTGCAGCGGAGAAGTGACAAGTCGGAATTTTTCTCGCATGAAATGCCTGCGCAACTACTCCGTATCTCACAATCCAGGAACGTGTTGTCTTTGGAATTCTCCTTGATGAATATCCCCTTCCACTGCCCACTCACACGGTCGTATGGCAGATAGGGGAACATACGGTCAAGACGGTCACCACGGAACAAACAGCTGTCTGCCTTAATGGTACCTTGCACCTCGATACCTGCTCCATCATGGAAATAGAGCTGGGTATGGGACAGCGTCAGGGTCGCATCCTTCTTGACAACGATTCCTTTCTTGATGACAACAGGCTGACGCTCGTCAATAGTCATATCGCCATCAACGATCAGTTCCTCATCGAAGAACAAAGCTTTCCAGCTGTAAGCACCAAGCTTGATGGGTTGCATCCTTCCGTTCTCTAAGGAGAACACCAGTAAATCCTCTATCCGCTGAGGCTCCTTTTGCAGGGTCTCTGGTGCCGTCAGTTCTACGAACACACGGATGGAGTCGCCTTTACGTATCTCGAAGTCATAGGCTACGGAATCAACGTAGTTCCCATCCACATTCACACGGAAACCTGATTTGGAGGGCTGGATCAGATGGACATCGTTGATGCGGATTCCTGCATTACCTTTATTATATACCCAGAAGTCGTAAGTGCGTGTTGATGTCTTGCTGAAAACGGTATCCATCTCCACACTGTCAATGGAGAATTCCAGCATGGCGGATGCGTCTGACGAGAACTTGTCGTTGTCAGAACAGCCTACGAAAAGCGTAGACAGGATGAGTAGTAATAAAGGAATCCGCTTCATCTGAAATAGAAACGGACTCCTTGTTGTTTTATTGCTTTTATTTACCAAAATATCTCTTTAACAAACCGGCGAAGCCGGCACCATGACGTGCCTCGTCCTTAGCCATCTCATGAACAGTATCATGGATTGCGTCAAAACCAGCAGCCTTAGCATTCTTGGCAATACGGAACTTATCCTCGCAGGCACCAGCCTCTGCGGCAGCACGCTTCTCCAAGTTGGTCTTGGTATCCCAAACGCACTCACCCAGCAGCTCAGCAAAACGGGAAGCATGGTCTGCCTCCTCAAAAGCATAACGCTTGAAAGCCTCGGCAATCTCGGGATAGCCCTCACGGTCTGCCTGACGAGCCATAGCGAGATACATACCAACCTCACCACACTCACCATTGAAATGGTTGCGGAGGTCCTGGATCATTTCCTCACTGACACCCTCGGGCTTACCGTCACCAATCTTATGAACAGTAGCGTAAGTCATATCAGCATCATCCTTCAGTTCTGAGAACTTAGAAGCAGGAGCTTTACAAATGGGGCACTTCTCAGGTGCTGCATCGCCTTCATAGATATATCCACAAACAGCGCAAATAAACTTTTTCTTCATAGTAGTAATTGTTTAGTCTATAAAAAAATACTTTTTGCAAAGATAGCATAATTCGGGGAATAAACCAAATTAATTTGTATAATTTTTATTTCGTCGATGAAACCCGTACCTCCGACCATCGGCGCCCAAAGCTTCGACCCATGCAGCCTAAGGCTTCGACCCCCGAAGCCTTAGGATCCACAAGGAGGACTTTACTCGTTTTTTATACGTATTTTAGGGCAAAATCGCCATTCGTTGTCACCCTTGCCACCTCGTTGTTACCGTAATTATCTGATTATCAAATAGTCTTGCAAGGCGGCAACGGTTGCAAGGGTAAAAAACTTTATGTATGCGCACGTGCACGCGAGAAATGTTGATACTCGGAATAAAAAATACGACTGGCAGTTTTTTCATTCCGCCAGTCGTATTAATAAATCTTGCCAGAGTAAGAACCAGCCCACCGATTCTAATGACCTAATGTATGCTAGTTGGCTCTTTTTATTGAGAACAAGGCATAAAAACATTGTTTCACGAGTAATTTAAGCAAATTTTGTCTAAAGTAAGCCCTACTTATAACAAAAAGAAACGATTTCTTGGTAAAATTCATTACCTTTGCCAACAAATTCGACGACAATGGAACAGAAATTCAACAATAATCGATTGGATTTGCAGGTGCTACGGGAGTTTTGCG
>Ga0256407_10000772_pt1 | contig 72353 bp, 55 predicted proteins | sample RumenRJG_04DNA_FD_193489 | JGI IMG/M metagenome (GOLD analysis project Ga0256407, IMG submission 193489) | Bovine rumen microbial communities from Lethbridge, Alberta, Canada - RJG_04 | ecosystem: Host-associated > Mammals > Digestive system > Stomach > Rumen | place: Canada: Alberta... | reverse complement strand
CCATATGTGAATTGTCAAGGTGCTCCGATCTCATACGAGATCGGGGTATATTTTATGGGCAAACGCCCTTGTACCTGTAGTTGCTATATGAGCGGCCGCGCTACCGCCGAATTATTTTGCGCTTACTTATCATCCACAATTACACTTTTCTGTGCTTCTTCAATTGTTAAGCCTGCACCACAATATTGAATTCCATTTGCATCAAGTATCTCCTTTGTTCTATCGAACGCCTCAGGAACATCAGTCACATGATTATTGGCAAGCGTGACGGCCTTTACGCATATATATTTCAAAAAATCGATCACCAAATCATTGCTAAATAGTTTATTTTCTTTAATAAGGTCTTCATATCGGAAAGTAATTAGTCCCTCCAGATTTGCAACAACAGTTTTTCCATAAAACAAATCCATTCTATCTACTTTTGGTTTTATCACCCCTGGTACAGCAATATCACCTAAATATACCATCACATTTACCCCTGCAATATTTGATTTGGCTTGCTTCATTAGATTAATTTACTCTTATAATTCTTAATAATTCTTAGTAAAGTTGTTCCCACAAAAATGCGTAATCCATTTCTTTTCATTAGGATGTGAATTGTTTTTCTAATTTAACTCTTGCCAATGAACTACATTATCCAATCTCTTCAAATATGTAAGGAAATCCCAGAGTATTCCTATAATACCTCAATAAGAGGAAACCCTCTAAGGCAGCTCTGGGGAGTGATTTGTTCTTTTGACTCCTTCTCTTACATCGAGGTTGTTCTTGCAAACAGATGTTAAACCTGTTAATAATCTTTGTCTTACTTGAATACCCTACCTTGACAAACCCTAACTACATCCTGCCAATTAAGATGACTAATCCACTTTTTTAAGCTAAATATATATGATATCATCATGCACACACTGCTTTGCAAAACAAACGTTCATATAATACAAAAACGAGTTCACTAATATCACTCATTACTCATTTCACTTCACTGATTACAAATCTAAGTTTTCCACTTTTTGTTCGTGGTATCTCGTTTACATACTCAAAACTTATATCGATATTTTTTAGTCTTGAGGAAACCTCCTGCCTTAAATGCTTCTCATCATCATCACTAAAACTAGCATTCCGCACTATTCGTACCACCACTTCTCCTGGAACCTTCTGAACAAACTGTGCTTCTCTTACATTTACCATATCCTTAAAAATATGATCAAGCCTACCTATTTTTGTACCATCAGAAAGAATTAAGTAATCTTCTTTTCTTCCATCTAAAGATATAACACAACGGCCACCATTCGTATCCTTAAACTCACAAATATCCCCAGTATTATACCTAATAAAAGGCATCCCATAATTTGTTAGGTTAGTTCCAATAATTGAGAAGGAATCAAATCCATTATCTAAGAACTCCACTGCTGCAAAATCCTCATCAACAATCATTTTATGCTCCATGTTTTCTGAGAAATTGGCTGTCGCCTCTGATAAACCATAATGCTGATAAGGTTCATTCCCAAATGCATCACGTATTTTTTTCTTTTGTGCTTCTAGCAGATTTTCAGCTCCAGTAGTTATATACTTGACATTATAATGTATACCATTATTTACTACATAATCGGCAAGAAGATTTATAGCTGATGGGTATCCATGAATCCAACTGATTCGTTTCTTTATAATACTATTCATGTAAAATTCCATAGTACCATCATTCATGTGATATGTACTATAATACATTTGTTTACATGGCTTATTCCATCTATAGTATGGTGGTTTAGATTGAATAACAGGAACCACACTTCTTCCACCAAATAAAGCACACCATTCATCAAATGAAATCCCTAATGCTCTACGGTACCTCCACCAAACTGCCCATTGGTCACATATTGCTTCCTGAGTGGTTTTAAAAATGAATCCGTTTCCTGTCGTTCCACTCGTGTGAAAGGTTATCAGTTGCGATTCAGAATAATCATTAGAAATAAAGTCATTCGGATTCTTCTTAATATCATCTTTAGTTAAAATAGGAAATTTTTTCAGTTTATCTATTCCATTTATGCTCTCAGGATCAATTCCGCCTTCATTCATTATTCTTTTGTAATATGGAACAGTATTATACGAATGAATGATCAGTTTTTTTATTTGTTTATCCCTATACTCACAAAATCTTTCGTAACTCCACGTACTTCTTGATTCATATTCAGCCAACTTCTTCCAAAAAACCTTGCTGTATCTTGATTTTACGATTCTTCTCCCCTCATATCCGCATGCCCAGTTCTGCGCCCATATTGGAAGGATATTATATATCTGCATCTTATCCATAAATATACCCCTTACGATTCAAAGAATAGGTCTATATCCCTAAAGTCTCCAGCAGCATTCAATGAACCACGATAGCACCTTATACCATATTATGCTTCTTTTGTTTCAATAATTATTCTGTATCAGTGTTTCTCACTATCATTCATTCATGAGAGCTCAAGGCACTCTGCTTCTTATACTTCTCCAAACCCAGAGTCCCATCATTCGTAAGCCCTCAATCGGTTTACTAAAACAGTAGGTCAAGTCCCTGACCATAGTTTCATTGATAATGAAATACTTCTCCATCTGCTGGATCAAGGATGCTGGTTATATCCAAATTCAATTATGGTATAACGCTGTACAATGATCTCTTTCTTCTTGACAATAAACGTCCACAACTTATTCCATAGCTTGACTCCATGGATTATCTTCTATCTGTCGCAAATCATGAATACTTAAATCATTACTCTTAATATAGCTTTCTAAGAAATCCCCCAAATACATAGTAATTCTTTTTGCTCCATATATATTTAGATGACCTTCATCATAATAATCTGTAGAATTATTTACACCTATCTCATCAGCCAACGCATAAAAAATAATATACGGAATACCTTTTTCTGCTGCGTAAATACTACAGGCCTTATAATAATTATACTCTGTACAATTTGGAGTACATCAATCGAATATATGTCCTGAATCCCTGTAGAAATGTGGGGATTCTTTAATTCCCAGTACTCATGTTTGAGGGCTTACGGATAAGTAAAGAAATAAATAGGAAGAAAACTCTTAGTCTAGATATATATAGGCTCAAGCAAACCCCATCCATTATAATGTTTGAATGACAAGTCTAGCGACAAGCAGATCATAATACCACGATTTGTTTAACCCACTCGCATAATTATAAGCCAGATTCATCTAGTCTTTTAAATGCGGTCAGTCAGTAAACCTGCCCACAAAATCCATTGTGGAACAATTCTCTAGTGGTAGCTTTACTGGTCGCCCTTCTGCAGCTGACTTGTAGATTGCAAGAACAAGTTCAAGAGCCCTCTTTCCAGCCTCTCCATCAACAAGCAGTTCTTCTTTTCCCTCAATAGCATCTATCATATTCTTGTAAAGCTTAGTATGCCCAAATCCGTACACATTAGGTGGGTTCTCTGAACACTCTCGTTTAACCTTTTCCTCATCTCCAAAGTAATCAGAGAACTTCCATTCTTCAATAATATTAACCGCTTCTCCCCCCGCTTTTACGGTTCCTTTTTCCCCAAAGATGTAAAGTGTCTCCTCTAAGTTTTTAGGATATACATTGGTTGTTCCTTCGATAGTTCCATAGCTACCGTTTTTAAATTTTACAACTGCCAACCCAAGATCCTCGGCCTCAATATAAGGATGTATAAGGCGGTCTGTCATACCATAAACAGTGTCAATCTCATCTCCCATCATCCATCGAAGCAGATCTATATCATGTATACACTGATTCATAAGCGCGCCACCATCCTGCTCCCATGTTCCGCGCCATGAAGCTCGGTCATAATACTCGTGATTTCTAGCCCAACGAATATGAGCCGTGCCATAAAGAAGCTTGCCAAAACGATTCTTATCCAAAGCCCTTCTTATCTCCTGAATAGACTTGTTGAACCGATTCTGATGGTTTGCACAGATCAATACACCCTTCTCTTTTCCAGCTTGAATAATTGCATTTGCATCAGCAATTGAAAGTGCAATTGGTTTTTCGATAATCACATTACATCCGGCATTAATACAATTAATTGCAATTTCGGCATGCTTCCCTGATTCCGTCGCAACGGCTACAAGTGTCGGCTTTTCTTTATCTAGGAGTTCATGGTAATCCTCATAAACACTAACTCTATCTGCATCTAGGTCGAATTTAATAATTTTGTCCTCAGCATTCTCTTTAACCACGTCACAAACTGCAACAATATCTAATCCGTTGTTCTTTGCAGCCATTACATGATTCGGAGATATCCTTCCACAGCCTATAATTGCATACTTCATTAATTCTCTCCTTTCAAAACAATCTTTTCATTGTTCTTACTATACTCTTTTCCACATTCAGTACAAACCAACTGTTTATTCAACCTGCAGCCACACTGACAAACGTAAGCTAGTAATCTGTCAGGATTTCCTACAACCAAGCAGTAATCAGCCACATTGTGAGCAACAACTGTACCAGCGCCTATCATTGCATATTTACCAATTTCATGACCGCAAATAATAGTTGCATTTGCACCAATAGTCGCCCCCTTACCAACAATAGTTTTCTTAAATTCATCTTTACGACTGATAAATGCTCTGGGATTTATAACATTGGTAAACACGCAGTTGGGGCCCAAGAAAACATCATCTTCTATCTCAACTCCACTATAAATAGCTATATTATTCTTAATCTTGACGCCATTGCCAACTCTAACATTATTCTCGACAAAGACGTTTGCGCCAATATTACAATTATTTCCTATTACCACGTCGTCTTGAATAACGCAGTTTTGCCAAATCGATGTGTTTTCACCTATGCTAGCTTTATCACTAACAATGGCGGTACTATGTATTCTTGCCTTTGTCATGCATTAATCCTTTTTTACATGGTCTTCTACCACTTAAAATCTATATTATTCAAATAGTCCACCCATTTACCACTTCAATAACCTTATCAATTTCTTTCTGTGTTAATTCAGGAAACATCGGAAGTACCATTGTGTGCTCTCCGACATACTCGGCATTTGGCATATCACCTTTCTTATATCCCAATCTCTCATACACCTTTTGAAGATGGAATGGAATCGGGAAATACACACCACTTGTAATATCATTCTGTTTCAAGTAATCTCTAAGTTCATCCCTATTCTCGGTTGATATTGTATAAACATAGTAAATATGTGTGTTACCCTGACCAATAACAGGCTTTATAATCATAGGATTGGTAATCCTTTCATCATACTGCTTAGCAATTTCTCTTCGTCGTTCATTCCATTTGTCAAGATACGGAAGCTTTACAGATAGTATTGCTGCTTGAATTGCATCAAGCCTTGAGTTATAGCCAGACACAAAATTATAATATTTAGGTAGATTTCCATCAAAGTCCAATTCATCCTCTGAGACATCTACACCGTTCTGTATTCCATAAGTATACAACCCATCTAATCCACTTCCATGTACACGAAAGGCTCGACATTGACGATAAATACTCTCATCATCTGTGACAATTATTCCACCATCTCCGGCACAGCCAAGATTTTTGGTCGGAAAAAAAGACACACAGCCAACATCCCCTAAACTTCCCGCCTTCCTTCCCTTATATGTCGCTCCAGCCGCCTGAGCACAATCCTCAACCACCTTCAGATTGAATTCTTTAGCAAATTCATTTATTGCATCCATGTCCGCGCACTGGCCATGGAAATGAACTGGGATAATTGCCTTTGTCTTTGCAGTAATATTCATTTTAACTCGTAACGGATCAATACAATAGCTATCTCTTGTGCAGTCCACAAAAACAGGTGTAGCGCCCACAGATGTAATTGCTTCAGCTGTCGCACTAAAACTCATCGCAGTTGTTATTACTTCATCGCCAGGATTAACACCACAAGCTTTTAAAGCAATCACAAGGGCATCAGAACCATTTCCCACACCTACGGCATATTTAACCCCACAGTATGCAGCAAACTCTTTTTCAAAACTCTCAACAGTCTTTCCCAAGATATACTGGCCATCGCGTAAAACCTTTAGCACAGCCATATCCAATTCATCTTTTATTGATTCATATTGTCTTGTTACATTCATTGCAGAAATCAATTTTTATCCTCACATCCTCTCTTTAAAAAAGCTAATTAAATATCATATTACCCTTATTTTCTCAATAATTATTAGGTGTTCCTTATCGCGTCACATTCTATACCCATCAGCAATTTTCTGTGAACCCATATTATGTTAATATAAAAAGATAAGCCCTTCATTATCTCCCCAGCGCTTCTAAAAGCATCCTATGTGCTATAATTGCATCTTTTGCCAGTTTACTATCCGTCATTCCTTTAAGCGAATCCGCTATCATGCAATACTCATTAACAAAGCCTTTATCCTGAATAAGCTTTTGTTTATATTTTTTGCTACTTTCATACATTGTAAGAGCAACATAATTATTCATTTCAAAAACGGCTCCATTGGAGAACACCCTAAGCTGTTCCTTTGGATACTTCTTGGAGCCCATTGAAGTGTATATTATTGTCCCTACGGCTCCTGAGGCATACTTAAGGCTTATTATAGCGTTATCCTTCATAGGATAACCTGGATTATCAGCAAAAGAGATTTTTAAATCAATAAGTTCACTACCATCAAGATACGATATTGTATCAACAAAATGAATAGCTTCTCCAATGATCCGACCGCCACCCTTTTCCTCATCCTGTGTCCAATGAGTTTCAGGGATAAACCCTGCATTGGCAATATAGTCATACACCGCAGGAATGGAATCTGTTTTAAGCTCTTTTTTAATCTCTTGGATCAACGGAGCATGGCGTCGATTCAGGCCACAAAACAGTTCTCCCGTACTGCTTCTGTATGCTTCTTCTATTGACTCTAGTTCCTCAAGAGTCAGACATAATGGTTTTTCACAATATACATTCTTCCCGGCTTTTAGCGCTTCTATTACAAATTTTGCATGACTATTATGTTGGGTGGAAATACCTATAAGGTCAATTTGCTGATCCTCAAGAAGCTTTCTGTAATCATTTGTCGTATAATCAAAATGAAATACACTTTCGGCCTGAGCAGTACTTATACCGCCGGTTGTGGCCAATCCCACGAAATCGTACAAACTTGATGCCTGCATAGCTGGAAGCATCGTTACTCGAGCAAAATTGCCGGCACCTATCAGACCAAATCCAATCTGATCCTTATTTATCTTCTGCTTAACTGTTGTTGAGTGATTTATAGTATTGTTCCACTTTTTCGGGTTGTCATCGTATTGGAGAAGTACTCCTATATATCTTTCTTTATTAGGATTAGTTGTTATCATCTCATATGCTTTTGCAGCATCTGAGAATGGAATTACATGAGTAATAAGGTCTGTAATATCCATGCGTCCGGATGCGATAAGTCTCAGGAATTCCTCAACATTTCTTCCCTCTGTAAATCGAACATATCCTATTGGATAATCAAACCCATCCTCCTCGTATGCTGGATCATATCTTCCGGGGCCATAGGATCTGGCTATCTTAAAACTGAGTTCTTTCTGATAGAACGGACGCCGGTCAAGATTCATCTGAGTGACACCTATCATACATATAATACCTCTGTCTCTTGTTATTTCTTCAGACAGATCAATAGGTGCATTGGAATCAGTCGCGGCCGTGATTATCACTTTGTCTACTCCGCGCCCTTTTGTAAGAGATCTGGTAAGATCAGCCGCGCTGTCATCATTTGAATTTATAAAAGCTTTAAGTTTTGTATCCGGAAGTGATTTATCAACAACATCATATCCAATAACATCACATCCATAGGCATACAAGATACGTGCACATATATGCCCAAGCAGGCCAAGACCAATTACCGCCACAGTCTCACCGGGAACAACCTCTGCCTGATGAATGCCCTCCAGAGCTATCCCACCCAGTGCACAAAATGCCGCTTGACGAATATCTGTTAACTCATCAGGTACTTTGACTACGAGATTCTTACCGACACGATTAACTTCACTGTGATAAGCCTGTCCGACTTCCGCAACTATATCACCAACCTTCAGATCAGTAACACCTTTTCCGACTTCTGTGATTTTGCCAACCGCTGTATAACCCATCGGCATCGGATCCTTCAGACGTCCGAATGCAGCTTCTACTGTAGTAAGAATTCCATCGGTAGACATCTTGTCTGTTACTTTCTTGACCTGATCCGGCCTTTCCAAAGCTTTTTGAATGAGGTTCTTTCCACCAAAAGAGGCCAGAGATCTTTCGGTTCCTGCTGAAACTACCGAATATAATGTTTCAACTATTACCGTATTATTCTTTACCGTTGGTGCCGGAGTCTCTACAACCGACATCTTGCCATCTTTAACCGACAAAAACAACTGTTTCACTGTGTGTTCTCCCTTTTATTACATGATACAATTCTACAGATGGTAGCATTCTCCGGGATATATATGCCTTGTATCAAGTATGATTTTCTTTTTTAACTTATCAAAATTGGATTTAATCTCTTCATGTCCAACCATGATTACTACAATATCAACATCATTTAGAAAGTCATCAAGGTTGTGATACTGATTCTTCAAAACATCCCTAGTGATCAACGGATCATACACCTTAAGAGGTTCTCCCAAGTGTTTTTCCTGAGATTCGAGGAGCTGTAATGTCGGAGATTCTCTCATATCATCTACATTCTCTTTATATGTCAATCCATACAGTCCTACCCTCGAGAGATCCCTCATCCCCTTTTCTTTCATAATGTCATAAATCCTATGAAGGACAAACGCGGGCATAGCATCGTTTGTTTTCATGGATTCGTCTATGACCTTTGCAAGAGAAGGATAATCTCCTACAAGAAACCATGGATCTACCGAAATGCAGTGCCCTCCTACTCCCGGACCAGGTTGAAGTATATTGACACGAGGATGCATATTACATATCCTGATAATCTCGTAAACATCCATTCCGTCATGATGACAAATCTTCGCCAACTCATTCGCAAATGCTATATTCACGGCACGATACGTATTCTCAACGACCTTTGTCATCTCTGCCGTACGTATATCCGTTACTACAATCTCTCCCTGACAAAAAGATGCATATAGTTCCTTTACTCTTTCTCCGGTTTCTCTATCATCTGCTCCTATCGTACGGTTGTTATGAAGAAGTTCGTATACCATGTTCCCTGGAATAATACGCTCCGGTGCATGTACAATATTTATATCACTTCTTCCTGCATTTTCAATCACGGGGCGTACACTCTTTTCAATTGTACCCGGAGATATTGTTGACTCAATTACCATTATTGCACCCTGGGGAGCAACTTTAATAACATCTCCGACCGCTGCAACAACATATCTGGGGTCAACCTTTTTGCTGAATTTATCATACGGTGTAGGAACCGAAATAATATATGTATCTGTTACCTGATATTCGGTAGTAAACCTTATCCCCGATTTGACGGCATCATTAAACAATTCTTCAATACCGTCCTCTTTAAATGTTGTTTGTCCGGCATTGAGCGTTGCAACAAGTTCACCATTGTAATCCGTTCCTATAATCTCAACACCGTGGGATGCCATCATAAGAGCTGTAGGGAGTCCAATGTATCCCAATCCTATTACGTTTACCATTTCTTAAACCTCATTCTGTATTTCTATTCTGTATCCGTGTTCCTTCATATCATTTTCCCATTCGAAAACGATGGTACTGTTATTTTCCATTACACCAAAATAAGGAGCACATATAGATTCCTCAACACTTATACGTGCGTTTATAGGTACTATCCTTGCCTCTATCCCTCTGCCGGATATTATCATGTTATTATACTTGATTCCGGGGTCAAGATGCAAATAACTCTTTCCTCGCCCATCAGTCATATCTTGAACCTCTAAAACACCATTGGAGTATGTAATCTTCCTATGATGACTTTCTCCATGGAAATTCCTATAACTTCCTGATATTGCTTTCCCGTCTTTTGACATAGACGCTTTAACGGCACTAATTCTTCCCGCTGCTCTATGTTCTCCCCATAATTCGGACTGTTCATGATCGTTGATCATAACCGTATTATGCGCACTTGTATTTCTGAAATAGCGGCGGAATTTCCCCTGGTACTGATAAGTTCCGCTGTTTACCAGCACCGGATCACCTTTTATAAACAGTTCAAAACTTAAACAGTCACAATGTGCATGTCCCGGCATGTATCGAGGAGACAGTTCTCCACAATCCACTAATACACTAATATCTCCATCATCAATGCGATAATACCCTGATACGGGATTCTTTGATGCCGGTTCTATCCCAAACAGACTTCTCGAGGTATGTAATAAGGAGGTCGTTGATTTAGAAACGCCTTCACCGGCATCATTAAAAAGAAGTGTCCTGCCGATACCATTTTCAAGTGAATAAAGGGCATCGTTCATCTTCCCTATATACTTAAGTATAGTGTCAAACTCTTTTTTATATGACTGTTTGAGTATCAAAGCCACGCGGATAAGATCTTCCAATACTATCTTATGATACATAAGACTCGACTCAAAATGAAGACCATCCGGAGTAATCTCTTCATCAAGCTCTCTGAAAAACCTTTCAATATACTTCCCATAAGTGATATCGTCATTATATACGATACTGCAAATCACTATAGCTTTAAGATTCTCCAGGTAATGATTGCCGAGCAGATGCTTCTCCTGGTGTTTAAGAAGGTATTTATATTGCGCATACATCGAATTATATAATCTTTGTCTATCGGTTACAATATCAGCCACAAGCAGCATGTTTACTATCCTTAGAGAGATAGTATATGCCTGATTGGAATCCACATCAGACGTTCCGTTTTCATACCACTTTTCCAATATTTCATCGAGTTTTCTTTTATAGTCTTCAACTCCGGTAGCTTTATACTTTGCTTTGAGCGCAATAAGATACTCAAGGTAATGAACATTGAAGTTCCATAAATGCAAAGCATCATCATAGTGCCATCTATCAAATACTCTTGTCTCATTTAAAAGAGTAAGTTCGTTGTGGATAAGTCCCTCCGGTTTGAACCTGTCAATATATTCTTGTGTGGAGTCAAGATGATCTATCCACAGATCATACTCTGTGTATTTGACATCGCCGGTTTCATATCGCAAAAAAGACTCCTTCGGCTTAATCCTTATCATTATCTGATAGACTAACTGTTGGAGTCTGAGATACTTTACTGTGTGAAACAATAAACGCCCTTTTGATATAAGACTCATATTCCGTATACCTTCAAAAGCTGATCGACAAGAGCATCAACTCGGTGATATTTTTTTATATAATTTTTCCCGTTTTCACCGAACTTTGCACGTTCGTCCGGACTCATATCATATAGATCCCGGATCTTATCCTCAAAGCATTCCGGGCAAAACGGCTTTACAACGTATCCTCCCCCATATTTCGCCACCGGATCGATTTCATCATCTCGCCCGTAAATAACAGGATTACCGGAGTAGAGGTATTCATTAACTTTATTTTTAGATATTCCATATTTAAAGGATTCTTTTTTCCCTTCTGTAGCGCAATGAGCAAGACAAACATCACATGAACGGAGGATCGCAGGTATCAACTCCTTGCTAATCCTCTCATGTACTAGTACATTGTCAAGTCCATTGTCTACAACATATTTCTTCATTGCCTCCTCTTCTTTACCACTGCCAATAAACAGAAATTGGACGGGCACTCCTTTGTCATGGAATGCTTTGGCGGTCTTGAGCATTACATGAACGCCTTCATACTCCATATAATACCCAGTAAATACACAAGTAAACGAATCCGAAATGAAATCTTTTATCCTTTTCGGTATTTCATTCATCTTTTCTTCCGCATATTTATCAAATCTGGCGCAGTCCATCGGTTGACCGACAAGAGCAACTTTGCTTTCCGGGAATCCTAATTTCTCACATATATACTTATCGCCGTATAGCATTGAGTATATGATCTTGTCTGCCTTTTTATATGCCCACTTTTCAATTGCTCCAAAGAATAGTACCATCGGGCTCAGTTTTGACTTTTCCCCGTTAAGGAGCCACATCTCAGGCCACAGATCCCGAACCTCAACAATATAGGGGGCTTTATAATGCCTTGCGATCCGATAAGCGGCTATCCACGCAAGGGGATGCACTGAAGCTCCTACAACAACATCCGGTCTTCCTAACTGCTTCTCGATATCATTGTATTGTTTTAATGCCGACATCATAAACGAAAACATATTCCGAACTCGTCCAACTCCACCGTTCGAGTTATATGCAGACGTATGAATATACGCATAAGCCGCATTATCAGCGAAACGCGATATCATATACCGATTTTCAGTTATATAAGAATGTGTATAATGCGAGAAAGCGGACGATATGATGACTGTCTTATACCCGCGATCCGACAATTCATTTGCAAAATCAAACTGTCGTTGAATCCCGCCATATTTGGGTTCGGACGAGTAATGATCTATTATCCAGATTGTCTTCATTGTTTTTCAGTCCTAACGATACTTTCTTTCAAATTATAAATCCGATATTCAAAATCATACACGGACATTGATTGGTCATATGACATGTTTCCAAATGCTTTGTCTGTAAGTCTTTTTATTTTTCCGAAAAGATGAGCCGCGATCCAGACAATCCCATTAAACACTTTGTAAATTGCAATCTTATGATCATTGACTTCGGCTATGATCCCTACCATTTCACTTGTCCTGCTAAACTCCGCATTCTGCGGCCAAAATATTCCCCCATATCCTCTAATCATAATCTGTACAAGGAATTCGCATAGATTCTCAATATAGAGCATAGATCTTTCATTTTCAATATCTGGGAATATAGGAAGCTTTTTTGCCATCTTGCTTAACGTAGGATAGTTGCCCTTGCTTCCTTTACCATATATCATTGGAGGCCTTAAAACCGTAACAGTAAAACTGTCATCAGCCAGTTCGCGTACTCCCATATCAGCCTTCCACTTGGAATCCCCATAGAAATTGGAAGGAACCGGTTTAGTATCGGCAGTAATGATTTTTTTCTTTCCGTACGGAGCAGAGTCTCCATATATAATGGACGAAGACATAAACACAAACTGCTTCACGCCTTCCTTCTTGGACTTTTGGCAACACTCTATCGCCAGATCCGTATTAACAGAGTAATACTTCTTCTTATCCTGTTCGCTGACGTTTCCGACATCAACATGAGCTATGCCTGCAACATGATATACAATATCATATGGACTGAAGTCTTTGTCTCGCCAGCTACCATCAATCATATCAACCGTATCTGTTTCCAGCTCAGTTGAATAATGGGCCTTCACGTAATTTGCGAAACTGACGCCTATATATGAATTTGCTCCGGTTATGAGAACCTTTTTCAATATACCTTTTCAACCGCCCTTCATAAGTGTTTATTCTACCATTTACACATAAAAATGGCAAATTTTGTCATTTAGTTCGACTTTCTCTTATGATATTGGTATAATTAAGCCGTTTGAATGATGTGTTGAAGCGGAGGATGTGCATATGAGCAACAATCAGAAGAAATCTGTTCTTGTGCGTTTATGGTGTATCAGAGCACTGTTGTTTATTTATGACGCTTTCATAGTCAATTTCTCATATTTTATTGCAGTTATTATAAGGTTTTCGGACTCTGATTCATATAGTAGTCAGGGCATCCACTATATGCAGATGTTTAGAAGTTTCGCGCCGTGGTATACGTGCGCATGTATGATACTCTTCCTATTGCTGCGCCAATATAACGCTGTGTGGAGATATGCAGGGTTTAATGACGTTAAAAAACTGATAGTGACAAACATATGCACCTGTATTCTTTACGTGTGCGGATCGCTCATGATAGTCGGAAGAATGCCTATAACGGTATATGTTGTTGGTGCCGGTATTCAGTTCGTTCTAATGGGAATACCCCGTCTTACGCTTCGTTACTTTATCGAGACCCTTCGCAGATTGATCGAAAACGGACATAATGATGCTTATTTCCCGCTTATGATCATCGGAATTTGTGATAATACTAGCATAATACAGAAGAAGATGGAAAAGGATCGCTCCAGCATTGTTAAGCCGGTCTGTGTTGTTGATTATAATTACGGATACACCGGCAACTCGTTCAACGGGCTTCCCGTGTACTGCGGACCGAATGCCGTATCCGAATGTATTGAGAAATACAACATCAGGAGTGTAATATTTGCTGATAACAGCCAGCCCAAGGAATACCGTGAGAGTATACGCGAACTCTGCGAGGCCAAAGATATTGAAATACGTGATTTTGTCATAGGAACCGATTCACTTTCACTCTCAAAAGGGACAAATCTACAAGAAATACTTGCTGTTACAGACGCTTCCGTCTGCATTCTTCAAAATGGCGGAGAGGCCCACAGATTTGAAGATGGGAAAGCGGCAATGAAACACTATAGGGGAGACTGTGTTGTGGAGAAGATTTCTATTGAGAATAATGAGCTGTGTATAAAGATTGGGGGATGAAACAACGAGACTTTACAATCTTATTGCTATTTACAAAAAACAAACGCATCTCTACCAATCACAATTGGCCATACTTTTCTTTTAGCAATTCTGCTATTCTTGCGGTTTCTCTTTTATTTCGTCCAGTCGTCTTCACCGCCAAACCATATCCTTTGTCGGTCCATGGAAGTACTATTTCAACTACTCCGTCTTCTTTAATTGATTTTATAAATCTTCTTCGATTTCCTTGAAACGGAATCGAGTTAATTATGGCACAAACATACTCACTATTAACTAATCTCTGGGCAAATTTCATCAGTTGATCCTTGCCGTGATCCTCCCGAAGATTTATAGATTTGTCTGATGGAGATATAGCACATTTTTCAAGAACGACGGATGTACCAGATTCGAGCCATTCTCTATGATCTATGCAATGCTTTTCATTACATATATTTCGAACTTGTACAATCTCTCCATCTCGATCTATGGGTATTATTGGACTATTCCAAATATCATCAAATAAGCTTAGTGACGCCGAGTTCATAAGATAGGCAACCGCCATGCCGTAACAATTCACTCCGTCATGGCTCCACTCAGAGCTATAATAATCTTCATCTATATCGTTTACGTACTGGCTTTCAAATGGTGACTTGAAAAAACTGTATAGGAATCCATATATATTATTGTTTACCTCTCCTGTTTTATTAAGTGAGGAAATCATCGTAGCAAAGTCTTCTACCCGGATCCTGCATGTAGTAATTCCATAATTCTTCAAACATACATACACCGCTTGTATAGGTTTGATTAATCCAGCTTCTCCATCATCTTTTATGGATAATTCATTAAAGTATAGTTCCATGAAATTAGATATTCCTATCGCATAAGTTCAGACATAATAATTCCCCATTCATCCAGTAATCCTTGAGGATAAGAGCTTAGGTTTCCATTCTTGTCTGTCTCAATGTCTATTACTTCTGTTTCCTGCGCTTCATTTTTTACAAAATATTTTATTGTAACATCCTTATCACTTATTTTATTATTCTTTATTGATAGACGTACCCCATTAATTATATGATCACTATGTGATTCGCAAATGACCTGGGCACCATGATTTGCAGTTCTAGCAATTAATTCCCCTATTCTACTTTGCCCCCTTGGATGAAGATGTGACTCAGGGTTTTCAATAAGCAAAAGAGCATCATCCGTTGCGGTAAGCAATGACACTATAAGCGGAATAACATAAGGGACTCCATATCCCACATTAACCGGCGCGAATCCTGCCGATGATAATCTTGTTCCATCATATCCAATTTCAAGCCGGGCGTTTCCATCAAATTCAGAATAATCTGTGCTTATACGTATTTGTGGTGATATCTCATTAAGCCATGCAGAAACTTGATCAATTAAAGTATCTGTTTTTCCAGTGTCAAGACATTTCTCAGCAGGGACATGATAACGATTACCGTTAATAGCAAGATACGGAACCGCAAACTCTCCAATTTTACCAAAAATATTAATGTCAGGCTCCCATGTTGTAGTTTGATATAATCTCTGAGGACGAATATGTTCTGCACCCAAATATACAAACCCACTGCTAAAAACATTAGCAGCAACAATTCCTTCGCTTAGGATACTATTGGGAGTAGTTGCCTGAAGTGTTCCCTTCTTACTCTCATAGTCTGATGGAATATATTTACGATCAAGGGTTTCTCCATTTGAAAGCACAACACATATACGTAATTCATCCTCTTCCCTTGTCTGACACATAATCTCTCGACCTGTGCCAAGTTCTATAAGATCACCGTTTACGTGTAGTAATTCCATGTGTTTCATTTGATTTTTCCAGAAGCTCTGTCGAAGCATCAGAAGGGTCTGGATTACGGATGACTTTCCCATTCCATTCATACCAAAAAACAAATTCAAGTTCTCCAATGGAATTCCAATTTTCTTAAGTGATTTGAAATTCTCAATTTGCAAGTATTTAATCATAACTATCCTATGATCTCCTTAATTATTGCTCTTAATGCCTTATTTCTCTTCTCAATGGAGCTTTTTCTTGCCGTACCACTCGTTAATACTTCGATAAAATCGTCATCAAGAAGAAGTAAATTGTACTTGCGAATAAAATCATCTTTGTGCTGTTTTAATTGTCTAAATGTTTCATCATCCATTTTAGCAAAGATAACCGATACGCATTCAAATAATGGCTTATTTATCTTACTGTATTTTCCGGATTTGTCTATTCTCCTAAACGCGCAATCCCCGAAAATATCTGATATTCTTTTCATGGATAGTAAAAAATTATTTCTTATCTCAGAAATGTCTTTTGAATCCATCTGCTTTATTCTAATTAGTACCAGATTAAGAAATTCTTCTAGATTATCATTATATTCACTCAAATCCAATAGATTAAATGCCAAAAATCTGTTTACAAATTCCCTGTCAAGCATTCTATCCGGATCGATGCGACCGCCCGTAGCATTAATAAACTCATCTGAATGCGCTAATTCCTTCAAGAGTTCGGCGGCTTTGCCTCTGTAAACCGAATTCTTGATTTCAGCCGGGGTCAGTTGCATTCCTCCTGTATTAATCCTAGTAAATATACTATTTCTAACATTCTCTGGTGTCCCCGGTCGAATAATATAGGTTAGTACAGATTCCTCCCTTATCCTACGCTGAATACCAAGTGGAAGCTCCTCGTACATTTTTCCTTCTAATTCCTTCAAGTATTCAAGCCCCACTAATCGAAGCTTCCTTGGTGAATTCACATCCAATACAGCAAACCTCTTTATTGCCGTCAGACGTTGCAACCCATCAACTACATAATACTTATCATCAATTACACTATAATCAAAATAAAATGTAGGTATAGGTATCCTTATAATTAATGACTCAATAAGCCTGCTCTGTTTTCCTTCATCCCATAAGTCTTCATTTCGTTGAAAATCAGGAATAACTATCTCCTCTTCCTTTAGTCTCTCTATAATATTAGAAATAACCATAGTCTGAGAAACAATATCAACTGATCTAGGATCAAAAGGAGTTGTGTTTTGATATTCATCAAAACCCTTTTCATACAATGTTTCTTTTTCAATCTGTTTATAATTCATTTTATATCCCGCTTAAGATACATATTAACTTTGGATAGCTATTTTTTATTGACTTGCTACCAATCATATCGATTGATCAATAACTTCCGTATAGTTTTCTATTATCTTATCTATCATCTCATCCGTCAATGTTGAATACAACGGAAGGGTTATTTCGTTGCTGTACTTGGCATAGGCATTTGGATAATCCTTGATATCAAAGCCAAGGTTTTTGTAGGCAGTCATCATTGGAAGAGGCTTGTAGTGGACATTGCAAGACGTATTGTTCTCTGCCATTTTGTTGATTATAGAATTCCTGACCTCTTCCGTTATTCCCGGAATCCTTGTCAGATACAGATGTCCTGAGCTCTTCCTGTCTTTGTTGTAGTGATCAAGCACCGTTATTCCGTGCTGTTTAAGCGCTTTATCATACTTTTCTATGATCTCTCTGCGTCTCTTGAGCATTGCAGGATAACGCTCAAGCTGGGCGAGACCAATCGCAGCAGCGATATCTGTCATATTGCATTTGTACCACGGTGAAACTATATCATACTCCCAGCTACCGATCTTGTCCTTTGCAAGGGCATCTTTAGACTGTCCGTGAAGCGAATAGAGCTGCAGCTGTTTGTATATATACTTATCCTCTATTCCCTTTATATGGCGCCATGTGAGTGCTCCGCCCTCACCGGTAGTAAAGTTCTTGACGGCATGAAATGAAAAGCATGAGAAATCAGCCACAGAACCTACCATCTGTCCATGGTATTCGGCACCTAACGCATGCGCAGCATCGGCAATAACAATTACTCTTCCTATAGCTGCCTGTATGTCGGTATTGGGCGTAAACAGTTCTCTCTTTCGCCGGACGATCTCAAATATCCTGTCATAATCGCAAGGGATACCGCCCAAATCCACCGGAATGACAGCTTTTGTCTTCGGTGTAATGGCACGCTCCATCGCTTCATAATCCATCTCTACAGAGCCGTCTTCCGCGCTGCAGTCAACTAATACCAGTTTTGCTCCGACGTGGAGAACAGGGGATGCCGATGCCGTGTATGTATATGCGCACGTAATGACCTCATCGCCTTCTCCGATCGCGAGCAGTCTGAGTGTCATCTCCAGACATGCTGTGTTGGAGGCAAGGCACACACAACCTGCGCTGTGAAGATAATCCTTGAGATTCTTTTCGAGCAGTTTGGTCCTGGGGCCGGTCGTGATCCATCCGGAGCGAAGAGCTTCCGAAACCTCACGTACCTCAAGCTCACTTATATCTGGCGGAGAGAATGGTATCTCATCAGACAGGTCTATTGATCTTTTATAGATATAGAACTGGACCCATCGAACCATCAGGGATAACGCAAGGGTCGGAACTACAACCAGTGCAACCGTTGCAAGTTCTATCCTGTCCACATAATTGAGCAGATGCTGCAGAATATAGTATGCAGCTATTGCCACACAATCCGATCCGGCCATCCTGTATATCATTGAGACTCTGTCGGAGCTCTTGTTGTGCCTGTAGACTCCGAACAGCAGCCTGAAAACAGCTATAACGATAAAGCCTACACACATCTGCAGAAGTACGGATCTTGGCGTAAGCTTAATATCAAAACTGGGCTTGTACCACAATATCAATCCGGATATCACAAGGTATATCACAGTATCTATCGCGGCGATCATTATATCCGTTATATCAATATCTATGCCTATGGTTTTCTTATTCATCACTTATTCTTGTTGTTTGTCATTGTCTCGAAGGTTAATAACCAATCCGTATCGGCCGGATGTGCTCGCGTACAGACCATATGCAAGGCCACCCAGGAATACTTCCGTATTCCATATAGCGTAATCGCCCATAATTCCGGGTTCGAAAGAATTATAGAGTGTTATTCCAACAAACCCGGCGACTAAGACGTATATGCCCTGGTCTGCTTTCTTTATCCATGCACGTATCAGTGCATATATGTTGGTTATCGTAAAGGCAATCGTTAATACAAGCGGAATGATACCTCCCCGCCTTCCTATATCAAGCCAGCTGTTATGAGCATAATCGTTCGGTCTGACGCCATATTCAAACAGCGGAATTGCGCATCTGCCCCAAGGGTAATCCTTTAGTAGCCTGATCGACTGTCTGAACATGTCAAAGCGCACATTATGCAGTATTCCTCCGGAACCGCTCATTCCGCTTGACTCATAGAGTTCCCCGAGTCCGGCTACGTTATTGTGAAACAGAGCCGGTGTACTGATAGCAAGCAGGACAAGAAGTATTCCAGCAATACGTGTATACCGGTTCAGATACAGTTTTCTTTCAAAGAACAATAATACGATCACTGAGGCGACGGCACCCGCAGAGCAGAAAAATGTCATCCTTCCCTGCACAGCCAATCCCATCGCTATCGCGGCACATGATGCGGTCAAACCAAGCAGGCCCAATACATACCGTTTTTCCTTTATGATAAAGAACAACCAGATCACTAAAAGACTTCCTATCAGTACAAGATAGAATTCATGCTGAGTCCTCGGGGTGCTGTCACCGCTCCATGTACCCCATCCTTCCCATCCCTCGATATCACCCTCAATGGGGTTGGATAGGAAGTATGAGAAGTTGAGCAAGCCTCTGACAAACAGAACCACGGCAAGCGTCAAAACCACAAATACTACCGGCCTGACTTGATCATCAGTGTTGCTTGAATTTAAATTCCCGCAACACGGGGTAACAAAATACTTCCCTATCTGATACACGAGAAGAGTCTCAAAAGCATACGGAAATGCACTCCAGAGCCACTCTTCATAGAAGCCTTGAAAAGAAAGCATTCCCAGGAATATCAGGACATCTCCGATATCCAACATGATCTTTCTTCGCGTGATTGCAAAATAACTCCAGATGACTATGCCTATTTTAAGAAATACCTTTTCCGAAAAAAAAGCAATACTCACCGAGAAGATGATCGTTACAATGACCCAGCGCCATAATTCGGTTTTATCACTATGCCTTGTCAATGATTCCTATCCTCTCGAATAACCGGTTCAACGGAATCGATAATTCCGTTCTGTTTGACAGCTGAGCGTACTGACCGCTGATCAATCCGCATATGAAAATGTACACGCACCACCGCTGGCCATCAGTGATAGCAGAGGTTATAAAACAAAAGACCGACAAACTTGCAAAAGAAGACAGAATCGCATATTTCTCCTGCTCTTCTCTTTGCCTTACGATGTGAACAAGACAGTATACAACAACAACTGTGAAAGCAATCGTGATAACAAGCGGAATCAAGCCTCCAATTCTGCCGATTTCAAGCCAGCTGTTTTTTGCATCTTTGATCTCATCACCATCTAGTTGTATGAACTTAACATCGTCATTTCCGAACGGATACCTAAGCGGAGTACCCAAAGACTGCGCAATGACAGAGAAAATGTCTTTGTAATACAGCGAATCCCGTGCAGACCAGATCTTGTGCCGAAACCACGTCCCGAATCCGCCTGCGTTGGTTATTACAAGCAGTCCGATAACGGCCAACCCATCCATTATAGCAAGGATATAATGCCATAGCCGGATGTTCTTATACAGCTTATTCTGTATCATATATACGATCAAAGAAACAAAAAGCGCAAACAATGAACAGCATACGGCCTGCTTGCCCATAGTAAGTCGCCCAAAAACTAACGTAATCCCAGACAGTAATGTACCAATAATCCCCAAAACCTTATTCTTCTTGATCATCATGATCCAGAATATCAGCAACGACCCCATGAGCACTATATATAATGTATGCGCGGTTTGGGACATAATAGGCGTTTCCCATTCCTCATATTTCCTGAATGTCCAATATGGCCACTCTCCGTCTTCATAAGACCATTTGTACGAGAACCATTTTGAATAATTTACACATCCCGGAATAAAGAATGCTACCGCCAGAATCAGGACAGCGATATCACCCGCTTTATTAAGCGCAACATACTTCCCGACCTGATAGACCATTAGTATCAAAAAGGCATATTGCAACCCGTCAGTAAATGATTCTTCATATATCCCCTTGTAGATAAGCATACCCAAGAACAGGAATAGATCGCCCCAGTCAAAGCTTAACTGATTTCCGACAAGTACAAGATCGAGCAACAGTATGACCATGGCAGGAATCCTGTATTTATTACCGTCGGTAAACACCATTACAAGCGCAAAAGCCGCTGCAACAGCCACGTATATCTTCCAGTCCGGATTGTTGTTTCTTAATCTTTCAATCATGATTCTTTATATCATTAATTAAGACTTCGATTCTCTTGTTACGCTGAAACAGAAACTCTTTTATCGCACCAGTATCCGAGTCTTTCCATCTGTCGGATTCAAGCGTTTTTAACACGTTTTCTTTTGAGAACGACGTTGTACCGAATTTCTGTAACCTGTCTGCCAGTGCGCTTCTGAATTGTTCATTATCCATAAGGTTCCTAAACAGCGGACCCTCTTCAAGAAAATACCGTTTCTCTATCTGGATATCTTCATTGAACATATTGTCACCGTCATGGATCACCCATCTGAAACGTCCGTCTCCGAATTTGTCATCATACGGTTCCTTGACCCGCCAGTACATATCATTCTCGTACTCAGCCCAGTCATTGCAGCCTCCCCAGGTGTTAATGGCAATGTAATCGAGATAACTGTCGATATCCATCATTTCACGGATCCTGTCATAGTTATCCGCAACTGACAGGTCTTCGTTCTCTGCAAGCTCATCTATCGCCAGATAATACTCCCGAAGCTCCTCAGTTTCTTCATCCGACTCGGATCCGATATCGGGAAATGATTCTTTCATGACAACAAGATTATCGGGATCTATATTGTAATGATCAACAAAATATTTCTCATCGATCCTCTGGCGAAGATACACGGTATTCCAAAGTTCCCCGTTTATAAAAAGTGCCGTAGGACCTGTAGTCTTCTGCTTGATTATGTCCTCATCTTCGATAAGCGAGAGGAAAACCGATTCCCTGAAGCTGTCGTCAAGCACTATTCCGTCAGACCTGTACTCCTCGTTATCGAATATATCGTATTCGAACACATCCGACCCGCTGTAACGGTTTCTGGCACGAAGTTGGAAGTTCTTGATCCTTCGCTCTCTTGTGGTTCTTCCCTGAAGTCTCATTCCGCATTTCTGCGACAGAACCTTCGTTCCTTTTTTGAAATAGTCCATATCAACCGGAATCTCCCAGTCGATGCCTTTCTTCTCGTAGTTCTCGTCGGGCCGGTCGCCCTCTTTACCGTTTAAATACCATTCGTCATACTCTGCACCTGTTGATACTATTCCGTATGGTCCGAACAGATCATCACGGTCCGCAACAACTGAAATGATGTTTTCGTATTTGTCTCCACAGAAGAAGTACTCACGCGTTACGATGTCGCTCTTATTACCAAATTCATCGATCGCTACCGCCCGTACAATAAATGCCTTGTCAACCGGCTCCTCCTTAGGCTGTTCCGTGGAAGGATCCAGATAATCCTTAACGGTATTAACAACATTTATTACTGAATTAGGTTCATCCGATCTGTCATATACCCTTATCGGACTTTCATACAGATTTGACTCTTCATCGGGTTCACATCCGTCAAGAGTATAGTATACCCTGTAGTTACCCTTCACTGAGATCTTAAGCTCGAACTCGTCATCGTAAAATCCGCTGTTAGCAGACAGTTTAGGGGCATCCGGTTTCATTTTGCCGGAATACTTGAACAATACGTTCCCCTTTGAATCGAAGAGATATACGTTCTCATCACCGGATCTGCGAAGTCCGAAATTCCAGCTCGGATCAAGCTTGATCATTGCCGAAGATCCGCCCTCTATCACGACTCCCTCAAGCGGAAGCTTATCATAGTTCTTCCTGGAGTCGGAAAGATACAGACCCGTTAAGTCTCGTGGGCCGGCAGTCATATTCCTGATCCGGACATAATCCGCATACTCTATGGATCCGTCATCCTTGACTATACGCGGACTGTTGGTATGGACATCATATATGACAAGCTCACTCTGTGCCTTGACCCTCGGCCCCATCCATATGAAAGCGGCAAGAATGATCGTAAGCGTTCCCAATAAAGCTGTAATTAACGGGGCTTTCTTATATCTCATATGGCTCTGTTCCCGTCATAAGGGAATTTACGCGCAAGGTAATATTTCGAAAAAGTCTCTCGACGCATCCTGCCGTGTTCTATCGTATCCCTGATATGATCAGGAAGGAATGAATCGTATTTTACCTCCATCAGGCTCTGTCCCTTTTGAAGTACACTCCTTGTATTCAACGGTTTACCGGATAGAAGCGATCCGACTTCTGAGGAGGAACGGATATTCCTGTCAATCGTAACTCTCGTATTGCCCTCACGGCACACAAACGGAGTACGTTCGTATTCTATTATGACAACAGGATGAAGCGCCTGTGTCTTCATCTCTTTAATGAACATATTAAGCAGAGGCTGATTATCTGGTTCGAACTTGACCGTCTTTGCCATAATGCTGTTAAACGTATCAATATCTATTGCGCATGACTGTTTGGTGATAAGATCATATTTTCTGATCTTACGCTCAAGGCTAATATGGTCGCTACTGCCGTTATATACCCTGATCCGCCACTTCTGGCGTTCACCCACACCATCTATATTGTCATACAGATATCTGCTCTCATGATCATCAAAATAAAGGCTCCGCACATTATAACTACCGGATTCGGGAGTATGCGGATCCTTCTTCATAATGGCTGCGAGCCGCTTTTCTGTCGCGATCAGGTTGATCTCAGGTTCAATATATTTATGTTCGTGGCGAAATCTCGTCAGTTCTTCAAACATACCCTGTCATCCTGCCTGTTCCCTGTAGGTTGTCACAATCTCGGCAACCTTTTTCTTAACACTGCTGTCATTGTCATAGGCGATCTCCATAAGCTGCGACAACTGCATCAGGAACGTATCCGTATCAAAATCAATCGGTTTGCCGATATGAATAAGATCATTCGCAGTCTTCTCAAGACCCTCCTCATCCATAAGCTTCTCTTCATACAGTTTTTCGCCCGGACGAAGTCCCGTATATTCGATCTTGATGTCCTCATCGGGCTTAAATCCCGACAACTTAATTAGATTCCTGGCAAGTGTATCTATCTTCATGGGGCTACCCATATCAAGCACGAATATCTCGCCGCCTTTCGCATACACTCCGGCCTGCATTACGAGGCTGACCGCCTCAGGTATGGTCATAAAGTATCTGATGATATCGGGGTGTGTTACCGTAACAGGTCCGCCGTTCGCGATCTGCTTCTTAAAAAGCGGAATTACAGAACCGTTGCTGCCAAGCACATTTCCGAAACGCACCGCCACATATTCGGTGACATACTGCTGATGCTTGTTGTAGACCCTTACTGCATCCGTGTCGTCTTCTCCGTGAGTGAACATCGGTATCATATCATCGAACTTACCGAATTTGATCTTACGGTCGAATGACTGTATTATCATCTCGCACAAACGCTTTGAGGCACCCATGATATTGGTCGGATTGACTGCCTTATCAGTGGATATCAGCACGAACTTCCGGCATCCGTTAACCGCAGCTGCATACGCAGTCTTATACGTTCCTATAGCGTTGTTCTTTATCGATTCGCACGGACTTGCCTCCATGAGCGGCACATGCTTGTGCGCAGCCGCATGGTATACGACCTCAGGCTTATATGTTTCAAATACCTGGCTGATACGGCGGCTGTCCCTCACCGACCCTATGAGCGTTACAAGATTGAGCTCGGGATATCTGGTCTTGAGCTCATTCTGGATGTCATATGCGTTATTTTCATATATATCAAATAAGATAAGCTGTTTGGGCTTGTGGGCCGCTATCTGGCGGCACAATTCCGATCCGATCGACCCTCCGCCACCTGTAACAAGGATGATCTTGTCATTGATAAATTCAAATACCTCCTTCATGTCGGTCTTGATCTGCTCGCGTCCCAGAAGGTCTTCTACCGACACGTCCGTCATCATGTTGACACCGACCTCGGCGCCGACCATAACCTGGAAACTTGGAAGTTGTTTGATCTCACAGCTCGTCTCACTGCAAATGTTAAGGATATCGCGTTTGTCCTCAACACGGGCGTTGGGGATAGCAAGGTATATCCTGTCTATGTCATATTTATCCACGTTCTTCAGAATATCATCCCTACCGCCTACTATCGGAACACCTTCGATATATCTGTTCCATTTATTGGAATTATCGTCGATAACGCAAACGATCTGATCGGAATTATTGGGATTCTTATGAATATCTCTCATGATAAGCTGTCCGGCCTCACCGGCGCCTATCATCATCACGCGTTTTGTAGCCCCGTCGATCTGATACATCTGCTTCCGCTTAAAAATAAGGAATATCCTGTATGAGAACCGGATACCAAGCGTGAACATGAACTGAAGCATTATACCGAGACAGTAATATGTGACCGGCATACGAGTGAAGAATATGAGCGTTCCGGCTACCTGAACAACAAAAGTTATGGCCGTAGCCTCAAGACATCTTGCAAGCTCGGTAAAGCTTACATACCGCCATACGCTCTTATACATCTTGCACATTATAAATACCGCGATACATATCACCGTGTAATATGGTGCGAACAGCTTATACGGTCCAAAGTATTCCGGGCGCATTTCTATCGCCTTGAAACTGCAGTCAAACCTGAACCATAAAGCCAAAAAGAAAGCCGCATTGACGGCAAATATATCAAACAGAACAAGACCTATATTAATCAGCTGGTAATGCTCCAGGCCGAATCTTTTTTTCCCTAATCTTCCGTTAAACATCTACTCTTAACCTTTGCTTATTTATCAAAGTTTATACGCTCTTCTTCAACAACTACAGGGCGATGAATCACACGAGTGTTGATATTGAGCACATACTCACCCAGAAGCCCCAAAAACAGAAGCTGCACTCCACCCAACAGGAATACTCCTATCGCCATCGGCGCATTTCCCATCGCAAATCCGCCCCAGTCTATAAGCTTCCTGATAAAGTAATACAGTGCTACAAGAAAGCTCACCCCTGAACATGCCATTCCAAGAAAAGTTGCTATGCGAAGCCCTACCTTCGTATAGCTCGTAAAGCTCAGCATCGCCCCATCATACAGACTGTAGAAATTGTTGTGGGTCTTGCCGGCGCGTCTCTTCTCCTGGGTGTACTCGTACTTCTTCATGTTAAATCCGGAACCGTATTCCGCAACAATACCGCGAAGAAAAGGGATCGGATCGTCGAGCTGTCTGATCAGTTCCACAAATGTCCTGTCATAAAGCCCGAATCCCGTGAAATGCTCGATCATTTTGACGGTTGACATACGCATGATGAGCTTGTAATAGATCGAGCGAAGAAAGTAAAGGATGGGATTTTCCCGGCTCGCGGTCTTGACTCCGACCACGATCCTGTGCCCGCTTTCCCACTCCCTGACAAACTCGGGGATAAGCTCAACCGGGTCCTGAAAATCGCAGCATATGGGTATCACGCAGTCGCCCGTACACTGACATATACCGTAAAACGGCGAATTGAACTGACCGAAGTTCGTGACATTGAATATCGCCTTGATCTTCGTATCATGTTCGCACAGGTTGCGTATGACATCCCTTGTCCCATCCGTTGAACAGTTGTCTATGAACACTATCTCGTAATCGTAAGAGGAAAGTGCTTCCTTAAAAACATTCTTTATTGAATTGGCCATCAGTTCCGCATTCTCAACCTCGTTGTAACACGGAACCATTATGCTTATCTTTTTCAATTTATAATTCCTGTATACTATGCCAAAAGTACAAATAACGCATTCGGATTATTTTATCATTTATTTCCCGTATAGTCAAAAAATCACGCATTTTACCTTGCATAAAACGAAACATCGTAAGGCATGTTGCCAAGCTGTAGCGTCAGCCTGTCGATGCATGTATACCCGCTTTGCGTTGCAAGTTCATCATCTATCACCGAATATGCCTGACTGTCATCAACCGTGATAAGGGAATATTCATGATTCTTTGCTTTATCCGCAATGTCCTTCCTGTAGTTCATGTTCTGGTCTACGAGCGGCTTAAGATATGAAAAACCGGTGACATCTATGCCTGCGTGCGTAAGATCACTTATCGTATTGGGGCTGACCTCGCCGTCATGACCGCAGCTGCATTCACCGTTTTGTTTATCAAACCACCGGTACGCCAGACATCTGGAGTAATATATATCTCCGTTTTCGCTGTATTTATCTACATAATCATAAGCCTTTTGCCAGTTTCCTGCCTCTTCGGGGGTAAGCATATGTACCGGAAGCTTTCCGAATCCGAGATAGATCGTAAACACAACTATTGCAGCATATATACCCGCATAAACAAATTCGTGTTTTTCCGGCATCATACGTTCAAAGCTGATAACGGCAACAACAGTAACGAACGGTATCCAAAGTTGCAGGAAATACGATATGACCGCCCCATCGTTACGTCCGATGACAAAAAGTGGAATGATCATGATCACGGATTGTATCGCAGACAGCGCAAACGCGTCATTTTCTCCAACCCTGATGTCCTGAAGCCTCTTACTGCTCTTATACAGTTTCCGAAGAGCCTTGGCGGCTGCGATAACGATAACGGCAAAAAGTGCCGCGAACAGAACTATAAGATACTTAAACTGCTCGAGAACGGTTGCAAGCTCTCCGCCTCCGCCTACAACTGTGCCAAGATACGTAAGAAGAAATGCTTTTGTCCAGTATAAAGGCCAGTTCAGTGTAATAAGTGCCGCAACGGCAGCATTTATCACTACCGACCAGACAATGAGCTTTATCGCATCTTTTCGTGAATACAAAAGCATATATACGAATATGCCCGGTGCCACGAAAACAAAATACTGTTTGGAATAAAAACAGAGTGTTATCCCTACCGCACACCAGAACGGCTTGTTCCTAACCTTATCCGATACTGCCAGAAGAGTTGTTATAAGCAGCATGAGGAGCCCAAGGTCATCGGGTGCGGCAGATATATATCCGAATCTCCAATGGCAGAACATGAACAGAATGGCTGTAAGCATTGGTGCCACAGTTGTTTGGGCGTATTTTCTTACGATGACATAACCTGTCATGCCCGATGCAAGTATGGTTGAAAGCGAAATGATATAATGTGCCGTAACCGCGCCGATACCCGTGATCTTTGATAATCCCGCGGCAATGAGGCTGTTTAGAAACGGATAATCGTAGTTGATTCCCGGCATCGTACGCCCGAGCGCTGCCGCCGAATAAGGACTTCTTCCCGACAGGAATTCCTCCGTAAGGGCTACATTTGATGCTTCCAGAAGCTCTCTCGGGTATGGCAGAGCTATAAGTGCCGCGTTTACGATTCTGTACACAAAAAACAAGGCAGCTGCAAGAACTGCCATTGTTATGAGTCTGTATATCATCTTCTCCTTTTTATAAAGAGCTGTCATCTGCCTGATCACATAAATAGTCTGTTATCTGTTTACGGGTGACCATACCCAAATCTTCCCCCGATGCATATGTCTTGTACCATCTTACAAGCTCTTCGATGGCACGGTCTATATCCCATACCGGGATCCACCCGAGGGTTTCCCTGATCTTCGTACAGTCAAGCTTTAGAAATCCTGCCTCATGCGGTCCTCCGGTGGATTTGTTGATCCAGTTGACCTTATGCATGTTGCCGGTAAATCCCGTTGTCTGTGAATTCCATGCCGCGCAAAAAAGATTCGCGATCTTGCCTGTTGTAATGGCATCCTCATCATCGGGTCCGACATTATAACAACCTTCGATACACGGATCAATATACTGGCTTGCCGCAACTCCGAGATAACATATCACAGGCTCCAGCACATGCTGGTACGGCCTTATGGAGTCCGGATTCCTGACAATGATATCCTCTCCGGCAATTGCGGCCCTTACACAGTCGGGAATGATCCTATCCTTTGCAAAATCACCGCCACCTATTACATTACCGGCGCGCATCGTGGTTACCCTTATATCATTGTCCCGAAGGAAAGAATTCCTGTAGCTGTCGGTCACAAGCTCGGAACATGACTTGGAATTGGAGTACGGATCGTATCCGCACAGTTCCTCTTCTTCCCTGTATCCTTCCCTCCGCTCGACATTTCGGTATACCTTGTCTGTAGTAACGTTAATGACGCTTCTGACGGAGCTCGTCAGTCGGCAGCACTCAAGAACATTAACCGTTCCGATGACGTTTGTCTCATAAGTTCCCACGGGATCCTCGTAAGACTCCCTTACAAGAGGCTGCGCCGCCATGTGTATGACGATCTCGGGCTTTGCTTTGGAAAACGTGTCCTTCAGGCGGTCAAGATCTCTTATATCGGCATATACGTTTGTAAGACTGCCGGTATCATTGTTTGTATCATCGCTCATCCGGTCAAATCCGAGAAGACTGAACATATTCGGATCAGAAGGTGGCTCAAGTGCATAACCGGTTATATGCGCCCCCGCCATAAGAAGCACCTGTGTCATCCACGAGCCTTTGAAACCGGTGTGGCCGGTTATGAGGACGCGCTTGTTATTGTAAAATTTCATTATGTCTTTAATCATGGAGAATATTATGTATTATTTTAATACTAATTGCAAGTGAACCGTCGCATATGATAATCTGAATGTGCCGTGTACCTCCGACAGGAAGGAGGTGGTAGTCATTGAAATAATTCTGACATTCGTAGTCTCCGTTATGGCAAGTATAGTTGCTTACTATATTTGCAAATGGTTGGACGGAGATAAATAAACGGCACAGCCTTAGTGTGGCTTACTACAAAAAAGCAAGAAACCCTCGGTACGGCAATACCGGGGGTTTCGTTTTGTCATTGAATAATTCTGACATATTCATGCGTTTCCGCACAATCATAATAACACAAACAGCGGAAATTTCAAGTGATTTTTACATCATACCCATTCCACCGCCACCTGCAGGCATCGGAGGAACAGGTTCCTTGATGGATGCTACGACAGACTCTGTTGTAAGCAGTGTAGATGCAACGCTTGTAGCGTTCTGAAGTGCGGATCTTGTAACCTTCGCAGGATCAAGTATTCCGTCTTCCACCATGTCAACATACTGCTCGGTGAGTGCGTTAAAGCCCACACCCTTCTTGGATTCACGAACTTTGTTGACTATAACGCTGCCTTCAAGACCTGCGTTCTCTGCGATAGTGTAAAGAGGAGCCTCAAGAGCCTTAAGGATGATGTTTGCGCCTGTCTTCTCATCTCCCTCGAGTTTATCGGCAAGCTTGGCAACTTCTTTTGCAGCGTGGATATATGCGCTTCCGCCGCCGGCGATGATACCCTCTTCAACAGCTGCACGTGTGGCTGCGAGAGCATCTTCCATACGAAGCTTTGCTTCCTTCATCTCAGTCTCTGTTGCGGCACCGACTCTGATAACTGCTACGCCGCCTGCAAGCTTCGCAAGACGTTCCTGAAGCTTCTCTCTGTCAAAGTCTGATGTTGTCTCTTCGATCTGGTTCTTGATCTGTGCGATCCGTGCCTCAATGGCCTTCTTGTCGCCTTCGCCATCAACGATGACTGTTGTTTCTTTCTGAACCTTAACGGACTTGGCATGCCCGAGCTGATCGAGTGTTGCTTCCTTGAGATCAAGTCCGAGTTCATCGGAGATTACCTGTCCACCCGTAAGGATAGCGATATCCTCAAGCATTGCCTTTCTTCTGTCGCCATATCCGGGAGCCTTGACGCCGACTACCTGGAATGTTCCGCGAAGCTTGTTGACGATAAGTGTCGTAAGAGCTTCACCTTCTATATCTTCAGCGATGATAAGGAGCTTCTTGCCTCCCTGAACGATCTGCTCAAGAAGAGGAAGGATATCCTGGATATTGCTGATCTTCTTATCAGTGATAAGAATGTACGGATCTTCGAGGTTTGCTTCCATCTTGTCCATATCAGTTGCCATGTATGCACTGATGTAACCTCTGTCAAACTGCATACCTTCAACAAGATCAAGTTCAGTCTGCATGGTCTTTGATTCTTCTATCGTGATAACGCCGTCGTTTGAAACCTTTTCCATTGCATCAGCAACAAGATTTCCGACCTCATCATCCCCTGCGGAGATCGATGCGACTCTTGCGATATGATTTTTGCCGTTTACGGCTGATGCCATTTTGGCGATAGCGTCAACAGCCGCATCAGTAGCTTTCTTCATACCCTTTCTCATGATGATCGGGTTGGCACCTGCTGCAAGGTTCTTCATACCCTCGCTGATCATTGCCTGCGCAAGAACGGTTGCTGTTGTAGTACCGTCACCTGCTGCGTCATTGGTCTTTGTAGCTACTTCTTTAACGAGCTGTGCGCCCATGTTCTCGAATGCATCCTCGAGCTCGATCTCTTTTGCGATCGTAACACCGTCGTTCGTGATAAGCGGTGCGCCGTAAGACTTGTCAAGAACTACGTTTCTTCCCTTGGGACCAAGGGTTACGCGGACTGTATCCGCCAACTGGTTAACACCGGATTCGAGGGCCGCTCTGGCCTCTGCTCCGTATTTGATCTCTTTTGCCATGATTGTTTCCTCCTTATTCGACTACAGCCAACACATCGTTCTGCTTAACAATGATGAACTCTTCGTCATCAAGCTTGACTTCCGTTCCGGCATACTTTGAATAGATGACCTTCTGGCCGACCTTAACCTGCATCTTAACTTCCTTGCCGTCAACAACTCCGCCGGGACCTACTGCTATTACCTCGGCCTGCTGGGGCTTCTCTTTGCTTCCTCCGGGAAGAACGATTCCCGACTTGGTAGTTTCTTCAGCTTCAAGCTGTTTAAGTACGACTCTGTCGCCAAGTGGTGATAACTTCATAATATTGCCTCCTATCTTATTCTGAAATATGATATCCTGCTGTTTTGCATTTCTTGTTAGCACTCATTGTAGTCGAGTGCTAACCACCAAGGAATAAGATAGCACCTGACAATATGTATGTCAAGTGCTATCTTGAGTTTTGTATCCTGAAATTTACTTGATACTTCTGATCCCGTTAATAAGCGGCTCAAGCGCTTCAAAACGGCCCAGAAGGAACTGTTCGGCTTCTTCCAGTCCCGGCTCATCCCACTTTCCGCTCCTTGTGTGCCTTAAAATGTTTTCTTCCGAAAAGCACGTATTATGAAGCTCCTCGAGTCTGTTTGCAAACCGCTGCCTGAAATCGGCATTTTCCATCAAACTGTCAAACAGATCAAAATGAGTGATAAATCCTTCTTCAAACTTGGTCGAATCATTGAATATCCAGTCTGCATCGTGCAGTATCCATCTGAATCTCCCGTCCCCATACCCTTCATCAAAGGGAACCTTTACACGCCAGTACTCATCGTTTTGTACCTCGGCCCAGTCGGCACTTCCGATGTATGTATTGATGGCAAAATAATCGATATAGCTGTCAACATCCATCATCGACCGGATCTTCTCATAATTCTCCGCTACCGCCAGATCATGATCTTCGATAAAATCATATATTGCGAAATAGTAACCCCTTATTTCGTCAAATTCCTCCTCATTCTCATAATCGGTTTCCGGAAACGTCTCGGCAAGAACGATCAGATTGTCAGGCATAATCCCGAAGTGATCTTCAAAATACTTCTCATCAATCTTCTGCCTTATATATACGTTATTCCAGAACTCTCCGTTAATAAAAAGGGCAACTCGGCCGGTTGTCTTTGATTTTATTATCTTCTCATCCCTGACGATATCAAAGAGAAGCGATTCATCAAAACAGTCATCAAGATGTATCCCGTCCGGTCTGTATTCTTCGTTTTCGAAAAAATCATATGCGAACTCGTCCGATCCGCTGTAACTGTTTCTTGCGCGAAGCTGGAAGTTTTTGATCCTTCTTTGTCTTGTTGATTTTCCCTGGAGCTTCAGACCGCATTTCTGACCAAAAACCTTTGTTCCGCCCAGGAAATACTCCATATCAGCAGCGATCTCCCAGTCTCTTCCCTTTTTCTTGAAGTTTGTAACCGGGGGATCTCCTTCCATTCCGTTCAGATACCATTCATCGTACTCCGTACCCGTCACGAGTATTCCGCACGGTCCGAACAATTCTTCCCTGTCCGCAACAACCGAAATGATATTTTCGTATTTATCACCGCAGAAGAAGTATTCACGCGTTACCGTATCACTCCGGTTTCCGTATTCGTCGATCGCGGCCGCCCTGATTATAAAGGCCTTATCGACAGGATCTTCTTTAGGCTGTTCAATGACAGAATGGTTGCCGTACTCATCATAAACTTCCTTTTCAAGATATCGTCTCACCGTGTTAGGTACATTTACTACCGTATTGGGCTCATTCGATCTGTCATATATACGGATCGGTTCATTATATACGGGAGAGTCTTCCGTAGGATTGCTTCCGTCAAGCGTATAGTGTATAACGGCATTTCCACGAGCGGTCATCTCCAAATAGAATTCATCCGTATAAAAGCCGCTTTCTGCCGACAGAACCGGCTGTTTGGGTTTCATTTTTGAAGTGTACCGGTAGATCGTGTTACCGGCAACATCAGACAGGTATACACTCTCGTCTCCCGAAGCCTTTAACGCAAAGTTCCAACTCGGGTCAAGCCTTATCATCTGCGATCCGCCCGGTTCTATCACGATCCCGTCAAGCGGAAGCTTAGCATAATCTTTACTGCTGTCAGACAAAAACAGCCCGGTAAGGTCGTAAGGATGATCCGACATGTTCCTTATGCGAACATAATCGGCAAACTCGATCGAGCCGTCATCCTTGACAATACGCGGACTTTCCGGGTGTACATCATATATGATAAGTTCACTTGCAGCCTGTGACTTGGGAGATATTCCAAAAAGGACGGCAAGCACTGCCGAGAATACTATAAAAAGTAAATATGCGGTTAGATTCTTTCCGACTTTCATAATAATGCCCGGGGCATGCGTCAGAAGCTGACTTCCCCGTCATGTGACATCAGCGATACAGATGCTACGCTCTGAACCGAAGAAACGGCCTTGGATAAAGCAGAACCGTCTTTCGTACGAAGTTCGAATACAAGCTCAAGATTTCCGTTTGTAAGAACACGTGATTTTTCCTCGAAATATCTCGTATTGGCCTTGATCTTCTCAAGTATCTCCTTGTCAGCATCTTCGCCGGCATTGACAACGAGTATCATCGGAGCTGCAATAACGGGTAACTTGTCTAGGACAACAATAACCGCTGTGGCTACAAGCGAAAGTATGATCGCAATCTCAACGAGACCTGCACCGCAGATGATACCAACCGATATTGCCCAGAACAAAAACGCCAGATCCATCGGATCCTTAACCGCAGTCCTGAAGCGGACGATCGAAAGGGCACCTACCATACCAAGAGAGATAACAACACTTGACTGAACTGTCAGGATTATCGACGCCGTGATGACCGACATCAGTACGAGTGAAATATTGAAGCTCTTCGAGTAAAACGTCTTCTTTGTAAGAAACCTGTATACCGTATAAATATACAATCCAAGAAGAACCGCAAAGAAGATCACCACGATTATCTGCTTGGCAGACAGCTCGATGCTTGCATATCCTTCAAGAAATGATTTTTTGAAAATGTCAGAAAAAGTTGTCATTGTATTCTCCTCTGTATGTTGTGTAAATCTGCATTAAACAATCGTAGACATTCTATCATCAACAATGTTTACAGTCAAAACCAATAATACGCCTGTCAGATATTGATCTCCCTGACGTATTCGTCAAAATCCCTTATATACTCGTTGCCGTCGTAATGTGTGCTCGCAAGCACCAGAAGCACCGAGTCCTCAGAAAAATCATACATTTCCTTCCAGATCATCTTCGGGATGTACACACCCTCCATAGGACGTGTGAGCTCAACGATCTCCCTGTTTGTTCCGTCCGTGATCATGACCTTCGAAGATCCTGCCACGTTTATAAGAACGAACTCCGACTCCCTATTTGCATGCTGTCCCCTGACAACATCCGGATCGGATCCGTATATGTAGAACACTCTCTTGATCGGGAACGGAATATCCATGTCACCCTCGGCAACAACAAGCTTACCTCTCTCATCCCCGAGATCGGGAAATTGAAGTTTTCTGTACAATTCGCGTATCATTGCGGATTCCTCCAATCATTAACAAATAAATATGTCTATCCTATCAGTTATTATCATCAATCGCTATAAATCCGGCAGGGTTACGAAACTGCTCTGCATGGTCCCTTATCCACGGCTCTCCCTTGTCCCACCAGCGTGTTTCAAGCAGCTTTGCGATAGTCTCATCATCAAATCTCGAGCCTATCTTCTTCGCCGGAGATCCGGCATAGATCGCATAGGGCTCTATATCCGATGTAACGAGACTCCTCGCCCCTATGACCGCTCCGTCACCGACGGTTACGCCATCGGTTATCATAACCCCGCGGCCGATCCACACATCATTGCCTATAGTAATATTGTATCCTCCGGCTTCATCCGTGTATTTGGCTTCTATATAAGATGTCTCATTCACATACGTGTATCCGTACTGTCCGTCCTTCGAATAGAACGCAGGATGAACCGAAATGTTCTCCCCCTTTACGGGATGACGGCCAATAGCAGTTTCAAGACCCGCAATACAGCAGAACTTTCCTATACGTGTATTGTTGATAGCGGAGTCGAAACCGATGTAAGTACTGTATCCGACCTTCACATGGACAAGCTTCGCATTATCAGCTATACAGTCTTTTCCTTCAAGGCTCGTTCCCTTATACAGGTACGCGCCTTTTCCGATGATACTGTCATGCTTTCGCTCGATCCTGATCTTCACAAACGGAAAAACAATCTTCCTGTATACAGCTGATCCGAAATCCCCGGCTTTACGTTTTATGAACTTTCCGAACGGCTCCATCATATCTCATCTATCCCCCGAAGTTCCCGATACAGCCTTCTGGCATAACCGTCAGTCATTCCGGACACATAATCGGTCGCAAGTAGCAGCCTTAAATAGAGCTTTTCGTTGTCCGATGCTCCCTTCGAATGAATTCTGTATACCTGCATGAACGACGAAGAAACAAGACTTACCATCTTCGTATCCACTGCAGTAGCCTGCTCTTTCCACTCATCCGTGTCATAGTATCTGAGTGCATGGACAAGCTTGTCGAGCAGAAAATCAAAAATCGCATCCGCTGCAACTTCAAGCTTAAGTATGGGCTCAGCCTGAAAAGCGTATGTATAAGCTACATCCCCAAGTACACTCATTATAAGCGATGCCGGTGTATCGGAAAGGAGTTCCCTCTTAAACGTTCCTTCCATGATCGAATCATAATTATCCATGAAACAGTCGACCGCACAGCTAAGAAGCACCCCCTGAACACGCACCACCCAGTTCTGAACCGCATACAGCTGAGGATTCTCGTATCTCTGGTCGAGAGCCTTGTTGTAGTAGTACTGAAGCTTCTTTAAAAGCTTCCCGGACGTGTCTATTGCAGCCTGTGGCATTCCAATATTCCCGGCTGCATCTATGGCGCGTTCTATCTCGCCTATCAATATGTTAAGATCAAGAAGACCCTTCTTGACCGCATCTTCTATATCTGCTGTTCTGTATGCGATGTCGTCGGCCGCCTCGAGGGCAAATGCAAGCGGATGTCTTCTGCCGTGCGTACCGCATCCTTCCTGAACACTGTCAAATACTTTCCTGTCGGCAGCAAAGTATCCCATCTTCTTTCTGGAGATATCCCTGTCGGGATCTTTCTTGTCGTAACTGATCTCAAGTGACGATACCGGATACTTCATGATCGTGGCAAGAAGTGCCTTGGTAAGATTCATGCCGTGCTCATCCACCATGAAATGAAGCTTGGATACTACGCGAAGAGCCTGCGTGTTTCCTTCAAAATTACAGAAATCCTGTATCTGCTGCTCTGTAAGCGCATCCGAGAGCTTGCCGTCACGGTAATCGATCCTGCTTAAGTTTCGCTTAAACCAGTCACGTATCGCATCCTCTCCGAAATGTCCGAAAGGAGGATTCCCTATATCGTGCAACAGACCCGCACATTCGAGCACAGAGCAGATAGCTTCTCGTGTGTGTATATCAAAGTCCTCGTCTCTACCCTCGGAAATAATGCGTTCTCCGAGCATTCTCCCGATCGACCTTGCAAAATTGGCCACCTCAAGTGAATGGGTGAGTCTTGTCCTTATAAAATCACTTTTATCGAGTGGAAACACCTGCGTCTTGTCCTGCAGCCGCCTGAATGACGCGCTTGATATGATGCGCTGATAGTCTTTTTCGAATTCGGTCCGCCCGTCCGATGAGCCTGCACTTCCCGACACGCTTCGTATCCTGTCGGAGCACATTAATTCTGCCCAATTCATTAGTACTTTACTCCCGGTTTAGTTTGTCACTCCGATATTGATCTTGAGGTTGCCTTCATTCATGTTGCACTCGACCTCCGACGTCTGAGACCCTTTGGCGGTCTGAGCATGAATGGTGTACATGCACGGAAGGAGCGGGCTTACAACTGCACTTTGACCCGAATCCATCTGCTGATCCGAGAAACCGGATATGGATATCGTAGTTCCGTCATACCCCATATTGATAGTGAACTGAAGAAGCGGAAGCTTGACAATATACGCAGCCTCATTCTTGGCGGAATATTCGCCCGGATCCTTGATCTGCTCGATAAATGCGGCCCGTTTATCCGAATTATCCGACATATACTTTGTAAAGTGTTCCACTACGGACTGCGGATATCCGATAAGAGCTCCCGACTGCGCATCTTCATATGCAAGCTTTGTTCCGACGAAGTCAGGTTCATTGGCAGCAAGCGCTTTATCAAGCTGTGTGAGCAGCTCCTCATGGGATGTCGCGCTTGAATAGCTTCCCTGCGCGGAACCCGTATCAAGAGCCATTGTCGCACCTGTTGTTGAGTTAGGTGTCGTGACCGTAGCAGTTTCTCCGAGAAGCGCATTGGTATCACCGTTTTCGGTATTATCGGGTGCCTCACCGGATGATGCGCCTGCTTCCTGCGAGCCTGCCGAAGCTGCATTATATCCGGATCCGAGTCCTCCGTTTCTGTAATCGGCAAAAATATCCTTAACCACACCCGAAATGGTGATCACGTTATTCGGATAATAAATTCCGTCTCCTCTTCCGGAACCGGCAGTGTATGCGATAGTGGCAGATGTAAGACCGATGGCAAGAATGACGCAGTAAGCAATCCATGCATAGTCAAGTATACCCCCGCTCTTTCTCATCGCAGCCGACATAGCCGGTGCAGTCGGAGGAATACTTCCGGTCGCCTGTGGGGCACCCATGCTCTTGGGAGCCTTCTTGGGTCCGCTGTATCCGCTTTTGAATCTGGATTGTGATTTAGTGGAATGCCCGTTTATCACATCCTGGACGCTAAGCGCCGTCCTTTTGTTCTTCTGATCTGCCATAATATATTACTCTTCCGGTCTTCTGACCTGATGAAGCTTAATCTCAAAATCCTGACGTTCCTTCTGCTTAAGAGAATTAAGTATCATTCCCGAGAAGAACGACTGTATTGACGCAAGTGCAACGAATCCGCACACTACAAGCGTCGGAATCTTCGATACCGTATGTGTTCTCACAAAATCGGTAAACACCGGTAAAAAGAACGCAAATGCTACAAGAAGCATAATAAGCGACAGTCCTGAAAAGAACTGTAACGGCTTATATATTCTGTAGAAATTGATGATCGTAAGCAATACCTTGATGCCGTCTCCAACCGTATTAAGCTTTGATTCGCTCCCTTCCGGGCGATCCCGGTACTGGACTATAACGTTCTCTACTTCCATGTTCTTATCGATCGCATGGATCGTCATCTCGGTCTCTATCTCAAATCCTTCGGACAGAACCGGGAAAGTCTTCACAAACCTGTAGCTGAACGCTCTGTATCCGGTCATTATATCGGTGATATCACTGTGAAACAGCACATTTATCGATTTCTTCACTATGCTGTTTCCGAAATTGTGAAACAATCTCTTGTTCTCCGTAAAATATGTGGAAGACAATCTGTCTCCGACAACCATGTCAGCATTACGCGTCAACACGGCGTCAACCATCTCCCTTGCATTATCGGCCGGATAAGTATCATCACCGTCCACCATAAGATAACAGTCCGCATCGATCTCCATAAACATGCGGCGCATAACATTGCCTTTCCCCTGCTTGTACTCGTTACGCACAACAGCGCCGGCCTCTTCGGCAAGACGTGCCGTATCGTCGGTGGAGTTGTTATCATATACGTATATGGTCGCCTCGGGCAGCGCTTCTTTGTAATCACGCACTACCTTGGAAATCGTCCGACTCTCATTATAACAAGGTATTAATACCGCTATCCTGTTCAATTCAATCCTCCGAATGCTATCCGAATTATTTTAACATAGATATATAGTACCCTCAAGTTATTTGCTTTCGCCTCTTATATAGGCAACAGTCCATCCCTTCCGTGTGTATGATCCTTCTTCGATGACACTGAATGCCTCTCTTACGGCATCTTCACGCTTTTCATTGATGGTTGGCATATAGATGTAAATAAATGTCCCGGCATCCGACAACTCTTTAACCGGATCCTGAACAGGGAAAATATATCTGATATTCATGACCTGAAATCGCGGATCGGAGTAGTAATCCCACACAAAACCCGGACTTCTCATATTCTTCTCGTTATCCCAGAACTCGTCGAATTCATATACCTCATTTACCTGATCGAACGTCCATTTACCCGACATCTGCCAGTTTCCCGTCTCGGAACCGGTTGAGATGGCAAGAACATTGTCTTTTTCTTGCATTGCTTTACCAAGGACATCATTCATAACAAGATCAAATCCGTAATACTGCCGGTTGTATACTGCCGGATCACAAAAGTAATCAGATCTCATCGTTGAATACACGGATGTTTCCCCTACATTCACTTTGTAAAACAGCACATCCGAAACAGGATCAATGCAAAAATATGAGGCTGTCACAAACAGAACGCCTATACCCGCTAAGATAGCACAGCGTACTCCATCCCCGATCCCAAGCTGCATGATGAATATGACCGACAGTATAAGAATACACGGATAGAAGTAATCGATGTACCTCGGATTGAGCGGTGCGAGAATAAACGCATTGGCAATCAGAAAGACCGCACCCGGAACCGCTGTTATCAGGACGCCTCGTTTGATCTCTTTTTCCGCCTTACCTTTAATCAGGACAAACACAATGCACAGTACCGATAAGATCACAAGAACCCATGAATAGTTCAATGTGCAGAACAGTTTTATCAGGCCCGCTGCATGGTTCGGGTCATATCCGAACGCCTCTCCTTCCGAGGAGCCCGAATAACCGTACTGCCCGATGGATAGAAAGACTGCGGCAAATATGGCTCCGATCAGTATCATGTACCAGTACTTTGCACTCTTTATTACATACGCAAGACTCTTTTTCTCCGAAATGATCTCCCAAAGCAGCACAGACAGACATATGGCGGCAAAAAACAGGATGCTAGGTTCTTTGATAAAGCACGCATAAGTCCCTGTAAACGTGAACAATATCCATTTTCTGCTGTATGCACTGTATAACAGAAGCGGTGTAATGCAAAGCGCCGCATAGTCATACATACATGATGATGCCATTCCGAACACATACGGCGAGAACGTGCACATGGCAACTGCCGCAAGTACGACATAAGTCTTCTTTTGGGGAAACAGCCTGTGAAACAGCAGTGCAAAACCAAACGCCGCAACAATGCTGCAAAGATTATTGAATATGATAAACGCAAGATCTATGTTTCCGAGAAGAAACGACAGTAAGCTTACCGGATAGAAATATGAGAAGGCAATATGATCACAAAAGATCATATCCTTAACCTCGAAAAATGATTTTAACTGAATATCACACAAAATATGGTTGTATGCCAGATTCGAGTCCCACACAAAGTGAGGTCCGTCCGTATCATATGCGCATACTACAACGATCGCGGCAATGATCGCGGTTCCGGCAAGGAGCTGTTTGTTTTGCAATATCGAGTCCCTGATTCCGGCATATACGGCACGGCTCTTTCTGATCCCGTATATAAGCACAGCCAGCGGTACAGCCACCCAGACCGTCTCCATGAATATCTCGGAATACCACCGCGCAGAAAGAACATAATGAAACGTTGCCGCAACAAGCAGTATGTGAAATATTAAGAGCGCCAGATTCACCGATACAAGCTGACGGGCATATCCTGTATTGTTGCACTTAACCACACAATAAACATAAGAAGCTGCGGAAAGGGCAAACGCTCCCATCTTGACAAGCGATATCAGGCCGGACTGTTCCGGTACAAACCACGCAAACACATACATTATTATGCATATGAAACCAAGTACAGACTTTTTCATATCATCCTCTTCCAATATCCATTAATGAATATAATAAGCAGTGAACATATCAAAACTGTTCCATAAAGGCTCCGCTTGCGAAAACTGCGGATTCTGACTGAGCACGCTGTCAATGCACGCCTGCTCATCCTGTGCCTGTCTCGAAACATATACGAGAAGCTCGCCGGTCTTCGACAATTCAGGATCTTTGATCGTATCCGGTTCGTTTACCGAGGCAACGTAAATCTGTGGATATTTCATATATTCCGATATGCATGTATCATACATTCCGTCATCATTTTGTATCAGCACCATTTTTGCCTGCGGATGTCCGTCGATCCAGTTAAGAACAGTATTTTGGTTCTCATACAGGAACAACACCTGCTCTTTATAATAACCAAGGCACACCGGAAGTGCCAGAAAGATCGCGGAAATGACCGGCACAAGGGTTCGGTATCTCTCCGTGGCACCAAATCTTCCTGTCGCATACCGAAGCATCATAACGAGTCCTGAAGGTATCAAAATCAGGAACAGAGAGTATGCCTGGAATAAAAATCTGCATGACTCTATCGGTGCAAACAGACTGATCTGCGCGATCACAAAGAAATCAAGTATCGATGCTATCTCAAGCATGACTATTGCCTTAACATGAAGCGGGAGTGATTGTAATATAAGTTTTTGTCCGGCCTTCTTAAGACTTGCGCATTTTGCAATGACAGCGACATTTCCGATTACAAAAAAGACTGCAAACAAAGGAAGAAAGCCTCCGAATATCTGGTCGTTCATATATCCGATATAAGCCGTTGTTCTGCCTGCGTACTCTTCAATACCAAGCATCTGCTCTACCGCTCCCTTTCCGCGGTACCCGTCAAATATGTGGATCTTGCTGTATTTCCAAACAGCCGCGGTAGATACAAGACTCATCAGAGCGGTTGCACCGTAGATAAGCGTATCCTTAACCCTTTTGCAGAACACGAGCAGATAGAATGCATATACAAATGTTATAAAGAACATCGTCACAACGAAGAAATACTGCGTCAGGAACCCGCAAAATCCCGTGATGAACACAGGAATAAGAAATCCTTTTGCTGTCGGTTTATCATCACGGAGCGCTTTTACATGGATATATGCATACAAAACCGTCCAGAAGGACAGGAGCATATACATTCTGATAAATGCCGAATTTGACATTGTCGCGGGCGACAGGCCGTAAAATGCCGTTACAAATAAAGACGCCGCACTGTTTTTTCCAAACAGGAGGCTCGCAAGCTTATTTACAAATATGAGAGTCGGAATAAGCAGCATAATGTTAACCGACAGACCGATCCACTTGCTGAACACTCCGGAAAAGATCGAAGATACAAGATGTACAAGGAAATAATATATGGGCGGATGGACATCACTTGCGGTATTTAAGTATGTCTGGACGAAGTGAAAATTCTCCCCGTCCGTCGATACGAGCTGGTCATAAAACGGCGCGGTATCGTTCCACTGACCGTTTTCGATGGCAATACCGAGCTGTGTACCGTTTGAAATCGTGTATGTGTAGTACTCGTCTATGTAAAATCCCGCTTTTCGGTCACAAAAATAAATGGCAAGTCCAAGGCTTGCCATAATGATGACAACGTAAATTATCTTATATATACGCTCACGTATCTTCATCTACTGTCCTTTTTATATTTAACGGATCTTACAGCTCCGACAATAACTATCGCTATACTGCAAACTACAGCCACAATGACCGAATTGCCTATCGTCGATCTGGCTCCTATGGTTACTGCGGTGTAGATATTCATATTATCAAGAAGGAAAAGAGTCATCGGAATGGCAAATATTCCGCAGAAAATCCCTGCGACTATCTGACGGGCGTTAAAGTCCGCGATATCTTTTGGGGATATGCCCCGTTCCGGCAAATGATATTTGCAATATCCCATGATAAATCCGTAAAGACCGAGTACAAGTACCTCCGGATAGCTTATCATCGGCTCAAACATTCTGTTTATAAGAAGATCTCCGCCGAGTCCGCACAGCATACCGCTTATCGGTCCGAAGAACACGCCGACAAGCGCGATAACCAGTACTCTAAGCTGTACCCATTCATAAACCTCCCGGGGAATCACCGATGTCATGATTAAATGCATCTCGATCCACTCGGCAAACACAAAAAGAGCCGCACCGACAAGCGTTGCGATTATATCCTTCATGCTGTATTTGAATTTGTCAGCAGTTCCGTTCATATTAAATAAGATAACACTACGCCCGAAAAAGCTCAAGTTAAAACTATCTGTCTTCTCAGGCGTGTAGAATATATAATCAGTTCTCTGACCGGCATACCGGTTATCTGCGTAAGTGCCTTACCGTAGTACTCAAGCTGTGTCCTGTATCTGTCGATAAGCATCTTTTCATCGGTAACACTGTCCGTCTTGTAGTCAACTATGACTATGTTTCCGTCTTCAACAAAATATGCATCGATTATACCCTGAACCAGTATAGTCTCGCCGGAACCTGCGGGGTCCGAAATGCCTATAACAAACGGCTGCTCACGGTAGAGCGTATTATTGGTCTTCGCCCGGTACATTCTTCTCGCAAGTGTACTGTTGAGAAAGCATGCAACATCCTCCGGTCTTATGGCTCTGACCTGATCCGGATCCATGCGATGCAAACCGTACATTTTATCGGCAAAGGACGTTACCTCATCGGGCGTTATCTGCACGTATGTGTAATCCCATAATTCCATGATCCTGTGGAACGCGGTACCGTAAAAAGTTCCGCCGGTCGAGGTCTCGCCTTCGGCTCTCATGAACTTGGGTATATACTTGTCTGGTCTTGTCTCCCCAAACAGTCTCTCACCCTCAGGCGCCAGTTCAGCCTGCTGCTCCAAAAGCTCATCTATTGCCCTGTGCTTAAGCTCCGAAACCGAGAGCTTGGCCTTAAGATCCGGATAAACAGGATAAGGATATGCTTCATTAACTCTGCGTAGAAAATCGGGAATATCAGTCTGCACTTCCTGCTTGTGCACTTTTGAATCTCTGTGATTGTTCTCATATTCCCTGACTATTCCGAGAATTTGATCGGACTGATTTTCTGCCCTGATCTCTTCCGTAAATCTGTCACAGACAAGATCCTGCTCTGTAACAAAAGTCACATCGATGCTGTTATATCCTTCCCCGGAGCGAGCGCTCTTTATCATATCAAGGTACGAAGAGCAGTTTCCCGGGCTCTTTGGTTCGGCGTCGAAAGCATCCTCCTTGTCGCATCCGACCATTATAAGCTTCTCGCGCGCACGTGTCATTGCGACATACAGCACACGCATTTCCTCGGCGATTGCATCAAGCCTGTTCATCTGCTTTACGTATATTTTAGGAAGCGTTGTGATGCTGAGTCTTTTATCGATATCCGTATGATCGGCACCAAAACCGCTGTTTACGTTCCATATGAGCCGACCCGACTCATCGGTCGTGTTTCTGCGCTTTTCGAGACCCGCAACAAAGCAGACCGGGAATTCCAATCCCTTACTTGCGTGGATCGTCATGATCTTCACAACATCGTCGTTCTCGGATGCTATTCCGGCTTCACCATCGTCTATCTCATATTTCTTGATCTGATCCATGTACTGTACGAACCTGTACAGCCCTTTAAAGCTTGTCCTGCCGAAATCCTCCGCCTTGGTCAAAAGCATTTCAAGGTTCGCCATTCTCTGCGGCCCTCTGCTCATGCATCTGACATGATCCGCGTAATGCTTGTTGAGAAAATCAGCCAATACACCGTGAACCGGCGTATAAGCAGCCATTTCGGCATAGTTCGCAAGGAAATTTACAAATTCTTCGCATTTACCGGCAAGTTCTTCGGAAATCGTCCCTTCTTCATCCGATACAGCAGCCTTTATCCTGTCATACAGGCACACTTTATTTCCAAAAACAGCCGTAAGAACAGCCAGATCATTATCAGATAATCCGCCGACCGGGCTTCTTGCAACAGTTGCAAGCGGTATGTCACAATACGGATTGTCAACAGCCGACAAGAAAGCGAGTGACGTCGTAACCTCAAGCGTTCCGAAATAGCCCTCCCTTCCCGTAACGGAAAGCGGGATACCCACGGAGGAAAACACCTCGCGAAGCACGGGCTCGAACTTTCTGATTGAACGAACAAGTATCGTAAAATCGCCGAACGATGCCGGTCTTGTGATTTTTGCCCCCTTGTCATATACCATGAACCCTTCGCGTATCATGGAAATGATTCGGTTTGCGATAATGTTTGCCTCAAGCTCCTCGGCAGACAGCTCATCCTTTACGCCTATGATAAGCTCGGCATTGTATGTCTCTTTAGCACACGGCTCTTCATTCTCGTAACACGTCGCGCCGAACTTAAGCGCTGCATCGGCGTCGTATTCGATCCCCCCGAGATCAGCCTTCATTATTCTTGAGAATACTTCATTTACCGCGTCAACGACCTGTTTTCTTGAACGGAAATTGTCGTTAAGTATTATCCGGCGGTCGGATCCTTCGGTGTCGCTGTAAGTATCGTATTTAGACAGGAACAGATCAGGTCTTGCCTGACGAAACCTGTAAATGCTCTGTTTTACGTCTCCGACCTGGAACACGTTCGGAGGGTCGTTTCGGCATATGAGCAGGACAAGCTCCTCCTGCGTCATGTTGCTGTCCTGATATTCGTCAATATATATCTCATCAAACTGATGCCGGTAAATATCCGCTATTTTCGGATTCTTAAGTATCGCAACAGCCATATGCTCCATGTCGTTAAAATCAATGATATTCTTCTCGCGCTTCTTGGCATCGTATACGGCAGAAAACTCAAGCACCAGATCAGAAAGCGCCTCAAGATGCGGTCTGGTGGCAACTATGTGCTCATATGCGCTTTTAAGGTCGCCGGCCAGCATTTCCGAAAGCGTTAAAATGCTGCTTTTGGCCGCGTCCCGCAACCTTTTTACCGCATCCTTGGCCGCAGCCTCGTCATCTCCGAGTCCCTTGGCCGAAATTCTTCCGAATGCCGGCGGATCAAGCTTTGATATATGCTCGCGTATTACGTCATACGCAAGCTTCCCGCCTTCTTCAATTTCCGTAAGAATATGCTTGATTACAAGATCATATGCTTCAACAGCCGCCCTGTACGGCTCAATCTTCTCGTATTCGTTTATTAACTCCATTGCCTTAGTTATGTTAACCTTGGCGTTTGACAGCTCCGACATCAATAGTTCTTCATACTTTCTTAAGAACTCTGACCGTTTGAATTCCTCGAATGACGAAAAATCATATGATGCAAGGCACTCCTTCACAAATCGCTCCGGCTCCGGATTGGCCATGATGAACCCGTAAAGCGGCAGTATCAGACCGGCAATTCCGGCATCGGATCTTGCATCCGAGAACACTTCGGAAGCCTTAAGAAAACCGGGGTCCGCCTGCTCATATGCAGCCTCTAGGCACTCCTCAAGCGCATCCTGACGTATGAGACGGCATTCGTTATCATCTGCAACACGAAAACCCGGATCTATCGATACTTCCTCAAAATGGTCGGTTATAACGCTCTTGCAGAAGCCGTCGATCGTCGTTATCATCGCGTTATGAACGAGAATGCTCTGCTTTTCAAGATTGGCTATATATGCCGGATCTGCGTTCTTTGAACGCCTGGCCTCGTCAAGGCGCGAATCTATGGCACCCCTTATACGCTCCCGCATCTCTGCCGCAGCCGCATTCGTAAATGTCATGACCAGCAGCCTGTCGACGTCGACCGGCGAAGCGGTGTCGGCAATACGCTTTACGATCCGCTCAGTAAGCACACTGGTCTTACCGCTCCCTGCCGCTGCCGACACGAGAACGTTGACATCCCTTATATCTGTTGCCAGTTTTTGATTACCTGTCAGTTCCATAAGTCCTCATTTTGGCGATCCACTCGTCATTAGTCATCTTGGACGATGCTGTAGTACCTTCCTCGTCATCGTCTGCCGCCAACGTGATTTTACCTTTATTGGCACAAACGGATGTGTACGGACAAAATGCGCAATCGGGTCCTGTAAATCTCGTTTTGTTATCGGGCACCGGAATCGCTATGTTTCCGGAAATAAGCTCCTCTCCCATACACTGCATACGCTTGTTAACATATCCGGCCATCACATCAAGATCATCTCCCGAAACGGTCTGCTTGTTCTTTCTGACCTCTCCCTTTGATGAAACCGTAACCGGAAGCACGGTCGAATTGACCGCCAAATCCTCATCCATAAGCTCCAGAACCGTCCTGTCAGACGCAACGAGACCGTTAAGACAAAGCTTTTTCATGACAAGATCATGAATCTCATCTCCCGTAAGCTCGCTCTTTGCGGCAATAACCGGATCATCCATATGATAATAGAGCACCCCGGCCGGTATGATTTTCTTATACGCCCCGTTTGTTTTCGCAACATCCTCTTCAAGCGCAACGGCAGCATTAAGATATACAAGAAGCTGCAGCTGTCTGCCCTCGTACACTGCCGCCAGATCCATCTCGTGGCGCGACGATTTGTAGTCGATTATCCGGATATACACCCCGTCGTCAGCTTCATATGTGTCAACCCTGTCTATTCGTCCGCGAAGCCTCATCATCTCGTCATCCGAAAGCTTTATCGATACCCTGTCGTTATCGAGCCTGTCAAAATCAACCTCGAAGTACTTCGGAACGAATTTCCCTTTTTTTATCTGTGCTCCTACTATGTCAGCACTGGTTCTCATGATCCTGCGGATCCTGTTCTCCATGTATGCATATCGTGCGGATGATGACAGCTTCCCCAGCCTGTAGCGCTCGATAACCTTATCAACCGCCTCGTCCATAAGTCTGTTTCTGTCATCTTCGGATATGTCCGTCCAGCTGTTACCACTCTCGGACATCATGATTGAGTACTCTTTCATTGAGTCATGGAAAATATTACCGATATCCCTAGATTCAAACGAAAAGACCTCTCTTTCGTGCAGATTTAATCCGTATTGCAGGAAATACCTGTATGCGCACTTTGCGTAGTTTTCAAGTTTTGTGATGTTTTCCGTTATTCGCTTTCCGTATATTGCATGTGCAAGAGCGGCTCCGATTGAGTCCGTCGCATCACTTCCGGTTCTGAGAATCTCTTTTTCAAGAACACTCAAAAGGCGTGCCCTGTATTTGTCATTATTAAGAAAATATATGAGCAGATCCTTAATTCTCAATGACTTATCCGCAATGGTGCTGCCGGAAAGAGCCGGATATATAGCTGATATAAGTTCGTCAAAAGCCTCCGTCTCATCCGTGTAATACTGAGGCGCCGTCGGCTTCTTCTCGATATGAACCGATGGATCGGCCGATAAGATCTTCTTTACGATATACGAAGGCAGAAGCGAGCTTCCGGACGCCGAAACATACGCATATGAGACGTAAAGCCGCTCGGCAGGCTTACTCATCGCCATATACACGTACAACTGCTGCGTATACAGATCCTCCCTCGCAGTCGGAGCCAGTATAAGCCTGTCATCCATCCTCATGAGAAAATCACGCTCATTATCGTTAATGATCCCTATCTTGTTCGAAGTTTGGGGGATAATACCGTCGTTGGCTCCCACTATGAACAATGCTTTAACGTTACCGACACGGCTTCTCGTAAGATCCCCGACCTGGACATAGTCCATTCCCGTCGGAAGGACTCCGATACGGATTGAATCAAGTCCGGCTTCAAGCAGACGTCCGAATCCCCTGATATCCGTCTTTTCGTCCGTAATAAGCTCACACAGCTCATCAAGTATATCCATGATTTTGGCATAGATCTGTCCGTACTCTGCGGCAAATCTCCTGTTTCCGCTCTCTTCGAATCGATTTGCGGCACTTTTCAGCTTGTCTTCTATCCCATCCGATACTATGAGATTATAAAGCGCCACACAGAATTCCTTTACCGTAAACTCCGAACCCGCATTAATTCGCCTTGTAGTGTCAAGATCGCTGCAAAATCCGTCGGTAACAGCTATAAATCGCTCCCTGATGCCGTTTAGAGTGAGAAGTTCATCCTCCCGTGCCGCTTCGGTCAACATGTCAAAACGCTCATGCCATGCTTTGTAGCCTTTGATGTTGGCCGCAATGCAATAATTCTCCAGAATGTTGACCTCGTCAATTGTAAAGTCCGTAAGTCCGGACTTCAAAAAGCGAAATACGGAAGAAATGCTATAATTGTCAGCGATAACATCAATAAATGCCCGTATATATTCAATGAAAGGATTCAGGACGACAGGTTCCGTTCTGTCGATAAAAAACGGAATGTCATGCCTTCCGAGCACTCTTTCGATTGCATGGCGGTATGATCCGATATCCGCGGTAAGTATTGCTATGTCCCTGTACCGGTATCCGTGATCTCTTATAAGCTCCATGATTCTGGAGAAAGTCATTTCGATCTCCTCCATGGGGTTTTGTCCGGCAAATATTCGTACAGATGTGTTATTTAATTCTGGGCCGTCTGTATCTTTGCTGTATACATCACCACCATTAAAATATCGTGCGTTATTAAATTCGAAAATTCGGGCTTTGTACGGATCATCTATTGTAACTTGCCTTTCATCTGCCATTCTTCCGAGTTGGTCCATGGTGTTTCTTGACATATAAAATAACTCGTGTTCTCTATTTTGGGGTGTTGAGAGGTTTTCCTGTATACAATCCTCGAAAAGTAAGGAAACATGCACTTCTTTTGCGTATTCCAGAAGTACTCCTATGAGTTTGTTCTGAACCGGGGTGAATCCCGTGAACCCGTCGAATACGACAACGCTGTTTTTGACCGTATCCGAGTTGGGGATCAGGCGGCTGACCGTATCTAGAGTTTCCTCCACAGTCGTGTATCTGTCTTTGATGTGATTTTTGAACGCTTCATACAATACGGCAACATCGTGAAGCTTTTCTGACAGGAGCCCCCTTCCCTGTGATGTGGCCGCTTCCGACAATTCGTACACCTTGTCGACACTTAGCCCGTATTGCATGAATTCGGATATTATGGATTTGAGTCTGTCGGTATAGCCGGGCTTATCAAGATCGCCGCCGAATACTTTCAGTTCACTCTGCACTCTTGAGGCGAGCATGCCGATAATAAGACTCTTACCCATCTCATCGAGCGTAGTCACGCCGGAAGATACGGAGCCGACTTCGTCGCTTATCCTGTGGGCAAGCCTTGTAAAAGAAAGGACGTCGATATTGAGTATCCCGTGATTTTTAGAGGAAGCTATAAGTTCCTGCTGCATGGCCAGCCCGAACTGCTCGGGAACCACGACAAGATACTGCCTCTCGGGATGCATATCGGCGTCTTCAAGTATGTATTTTACGAGCCGGCGGGACTTATCGCTCTTTGCCCCGCCGAGCCAGAATTTCAGTGACATATGATTTTCTCAAAAATCGACTGATGGGGATCAGATATTAAACAGCATGTCCCCGTACTGCGGGAACGGCCACATATCCTTGGATGTGAGCATCTCCATCGAGTCGCACGTCTTACGAAGCTCGTTCATAGCGGGGATTACATGATCCCTGTAGTGCTCGCCGCGCTCAAGATCGTCCTTATAGTCAGTCTTGGCTATGAGCGTTTCAAGGAGTACGACTTGCGTAAGAGCCTTATCGCACAGCTCGGAAAGCGATCCTATCGTCTCTTTTTCCATATTAACGGCTATCTTGGTTCCGAGAATGTCCGCGGCACCGGACTTACTCTCGAGTATCGCGGCAAGATCTCCGACATAACGGCTGACCGCCGGGAGTATCTGCTTCCTGGCCATATCCGTCATCGTATGCGCTTCTATGTTGATGATCTTATTGTATGTATCAAGCAGTATCGCATAACGGCTTCTCATCTCGGTTTCCGTATATATGCCGTGACTCGTAAACAGCTTGATGTTCTTCTCCATAAGGAACGCAGGAAGTGCATCGACAGTCGTGCGAAGGTTCGCAAGACCTCTGCGCTTTGCCTCTTCTTCCCATACGGTTGAATATCCGTCTCCATTAAAGAGAATACGCTTATGTTCCTTGATTGTACGCTTGATAATGTCGTTAAGAGCCTTGGTGAAGTTCTTCTTGCCTGCTTTTTCGAGCTCATCGGCAAACTGGCCGAGCTCTTCAGCCATTATCGTGTTGATCACGGTATTGGGACCGGCTATCGACTGCGAGCTTCCGACCGACCTGTATTCGAACTTGTTACCGGTAAATGCAAAAGGCGATGTACGGTTTCTGTCGGTCGAATCCTTCGGAATCGACGGGAGAACACTGACTCCGATCTCCATCCTGCCCGACTTGGATCCCGCATAAGGCTTATCGTTTTCGATACAATCGAGAACTTCGGCAAGATCGTCACCGATAAACACGGATACAATTGCCGGAGGTGCCTCTGCGGCACCGAGACGATGGTCGTTGCCTGCCGAGGCAACACATACCCTCATCATCTCCTGATATTCATCTATTCCCTTGATCATTGCGGCAAGGAAAAGCAGAAACTGAGCATTCTCATGGGGTGATTTTCCGGGCTCGAGAAGATTCTGACCCGTATCGGTTGATATCGACCAGTTATTATGCTTACCGCTTCCGTTTACGCCCTCAAAAGGCTTCTCGTGAAGCAGACATACCATGCCGTGCTTTCTTGCAACATTCCGCATTATCTCCATTGTCAGCTGGTTCTGGTCTGTTGCAAGATTGGTCGTTGTAAATATCGGTGCCAGCTCATGCTGCGCCGGAGCAGCCTCGTTATGTTCGGTTCTCGCATAGACACCGAGCTTCCACAATTCCTCGTTAAGCTCTTTCATGAACGCCGAGATTCTCGGTTTGATTGCGCCAAAGTAATGGTCATCCATCTCCTGACCCTTGGGCGCGGGTGCTCCGAACAGCGTTCTTTTGCAGAATATCAGGTCTTCTCTCTGATTATAGAACTTGCGATCTACGAGGAAGTACTCCTGCTCGGCTCCAACCGTTGTCCAAACGTGCTTGACCTCGTTGTTTCCGAACAGGCGCAGTATTCTCATTGCCTGTGTATTGATCTCTTCCATTGAACGTAGAAGCGGTGTCTTCTTATCAAGAGCCTCTCCGCCGTACGAACAAAATGCCGTCGGGATGCATAAAACGTCGTCTTTTACAAACGCGTAACTTGTAGGATCCCACGCTGTATATCCCCTAGCCTCAAACGTTGCCCTAAGACCTCCTGAGGGGAAGCTTGACGCATCCGGCTCGCCTTTAATGAGCTCTTTACCGGAAAACTCCATAATAGCCGTGCCGTCATGCTTCGGAGATATGAACGAATCATGCTTTTCCGCGGTGCGCCCCGTCATCGGCTGGAACCAGTGCGTAAAGTGCGTAGCACCTTTTTCGATTGCCCAATCCTTCATGGCCGAAGCTACGGCATTGGCCACGGTAATATCAAGCTCGTTCCCGTTTTCTATCGTCTTGTGAAGCGACTTGTAGATATCTTTAGGGAGTCTCTCCTGCATCACAGTGTCATTGAACACCATGCTGCCAAACATCTCTGGCACATTTGTCATCATATCTCTCCTTTAAATACCGTAACGGCTTCACCTGTCATATACACGTGACCGTCACTCTTATCCCAGAATATATCAAGGTTTCCGCCCTTTAAGTGGACGCATACCTTATCATCGGTAAGACCGTTTAATATGCACGCAACCGCAGCGGCACAGGCACCTGTTCCGCACGCGAGCGTCTCTCCGGCGCCGCGCTCCCATACGCGCATCCAGATATTCTGTCTGTCAAGGACATGCACGAACTCTGTATTTATGCGATTCGGAAAGCATACGTGGTTTTCGAACTTCGGTCCGAGCTCTTCAATAGGTATGCTTCCGACATGGTCAACCATGACTACGCAATGCGGATTGCCCATCGATACACATGTGATCTTGTAGTTTGAATCATCGACATACAGGTCATGTGAAATAATCCTGTCGGAGCCGTCCGACATCATAACCGGTATCTGCTCAGGCTTAAGAATAGGCTCTCCCATGTCAACACGCACTTTGCTGACCGCCATTCCGTCCTCACGTGTGGAGAAAGTCGTTCCGGTACAGTCACTGACCCTCTCCGGGCCAACCTCTACGTGAATCTTCTTAATCTGTCCTCCGGAAAGGATATCCATGTCCTTCTTATCAACGATACCGTTGTCATAAACGTATTTCGCAACACAGCGGATACCGTTTCCGCACATTTCGGAATAAGAGCCGTCCGAATTGTACATCTTCATCTCGCAGTCCGCGCCCTCTGCCGGACATATAAAAATCGCACCGTCAGACCCGATTCCTCTGTGTCTGTCACTTACCTCCTTGGCAAAGACTCCCATGTCTTCGACGGTCTCTGTAAAACAGTCCACATAAACGTAATCGTTTGAACATCCGTGCATTTTCGTAAATTTCATGATTTTCCCCTTTTCTGATATCAACCCCGTTTTATCCGTTTCATTCAAGTCTTATAGTCGATCGTATATTTCCTTAAGTTCCTGCGGAGTGAATTCGTAGGCCTTGTTGCAAAAATGGCATTTAAGCTCCACAGGCTCCCCATCCTCTATCATCTTGCGAAGTTCCTTCTTGCCGAGGCTTATTACAACCTTTTCTACCCTGGCTCTGTCGCAATTGCACGAGAACTTCGTCGGGATGGTATCAAGTATCTGAAGACCACTGTCTCCGAGAATATCGTTAAGAATATCTTCGGGTGCCTTTCCCTGATCGAGCATCGTCGTCATCGAGGGAATTCCCGAAAGCTTTGCCTCAAGAGATGCCACCTGCTCGTCGCTTGCTCCGGGAAGCGCCTGGATAATGAGACCTCCGGCCTGCCTGACGGTATTGTTTTTCTCCATCAGCACACCGAGTGCAACCGCTGACGGTACCTGTTCACTTGACGTAAAATAGTACGCTATGTCTTCCGCAATTTCCCCGGAGATAAGCTCAACCTGTCCGATATACGGATCCTTGAGTCCCATATCCTTAATGACTGAGAGCATTCCAACGCCGATGGCACCGGATACATCAAGCTTTCCTTTGCTGTTTGGAGGAAGCATAACGTCGTTAACGAGCGGATAACCTTTCACGTTAGCCTTCGAATCAGCAGTCACGGTAATGCCCTTCATAGGGCCGGCACCCCTGAGCTGGAGTGTTAATAAGTCACCCTCACCCTTTTGCATGCTGCCCATTATGGCTCCGGCGGTTAGCATTCTTCCAAGTGCCGCCGTAACAACGGGCGAAGAATCGTGACGCGTGCGTGCATATTCGACAAGTTCTCGCGTTGTAGCACAAAACGCTCTTATTGCACCGTCCCCGGCTGTTGCCCTGACAATGTAATCACTCATAATGCAAATATCGTGCCGAACACTCCCATGCTGAGCACGCCCATGATGATGCCGGCGAGAATAACGCCAAGCATAACAGCGATAACACTTGACTTAAAATCCATATCAAGAAGGCTTGCTGCCAACGTTCCTGTCCACGCGCCCGTTCCGGGAAGCGGAATTCCGACGAACAAAAGCAATGCCACGAACAAGCCTCTTCCGGCCTTGGACTGCAGCTTCTGCCCACCCTTATGTCCTTTCTCAAGACAGAATGTGAAGAATCTGCCTATCACAGGCTTATCTGCGCCCCACTCGAGCACTTTTCTCGCAAAGAAGAAAATGATCGGCACCGGAAGCATATTGCCAACTATCGCGATCACATAGCAAAGCGGCAGCGACAGCGGTACTCCGGCATTGATGAAGCCGATTGCATACGGGATAGCGCCACGAAGCTCTATGAGCGGCACCATCGAGATAAAGAATACGATTATGTAGTGTGTAAATACGTTCATACTATAATCAAACCTTTCTGTTCAATAATTATTTTTAGTATACGCTCAAAATTTGTATAAATCATTCGCTATTCATCATTTTATAGTAAGGTACGGGACAAAGTATTCTCACGCAGACCTTGTGAATGCGTCAGTACTTAGTCGGTGTATTTTACCGACTTACGTACTGCTACGCACCGAACAAGAGCGAGAGCGCGTCTGAGTGAGAATGATTTAGTCACGTACCGTATCCATCAATATAACCAAGTCATTTAACAATCTCATCTACAGCACTCACCAATGCTTTCATCTCCTCATCGGTCCCGATCGATATCCGCAGCCAGTCGCGAAGCCTCTCCTTATCCCACCAGCGAACGTATATCCCGCGCTCCCGAAGAGCAGTGAACAATCCCTTCGCATCGATGCATTTTGGAGCTGCGAGCACAAAGTTCGTTTTCGAATCGGTAACCTCGAAGCCTCGTGACTTCAGCTCCTCAATCGTCCACTCTCTTGTGGCTATCGTCTTTGCAACACATTCGCGGAAGTATTCCTCGTCCGACAGCACCGCAACGCCCAGATCTATGGCGGGACGATTCATCGTATAGGAGTTGATTGAATACTTGACATCATTCATATATTTGATGAGCTTGCGATTTCCGAAGGCGTATCCAATCCGCATTCCTGCGAAGGCTCTAGACTTGGAAAATGTTCGCACAACCAGCAGATTATCATACTTCTTGATAAGCGGAAGTGCGCTGACACCGCCAAAATCCACATACGCCTCATCAACGATGACTACACTGTTCCGGTTTGCTGCAATTATATCCTCGATGAAATCAATTTCTTCCATCTCCGACACACCTGTGGGCGCGTTTGGATTAGCAATAACTACACCGCCGTTTTCACACATATAATGTGATTTTACGAGATGAAAGTTCTCATCAAGCGGCTTCGTTTCATACGGTATCCTGTAAACGTCGGCCCAAACATCATAGAAAGAGTATGTGATGTCCGGAAAGATCACAGGCTTATCAGAGTTGAAAAACGTAAGAAACGCAGTTGCAAGAACGTCATCCGATCCGACTCCGACAAAGACCTCATCGTGGTCATATCCGTAATAATCGGCGATCGCATCCCGAAGCGGTCCAACATCAGCTGCCGGATAGAGACGGAGCTTATCAACATCATAACGCTTTAAAGCTTCCGTCACCTTCGGTGAAGGCGGATACGGAAGCTCATTGGTATTGAGTTTTATAACTTTTTGGCTATCCTTCGGCTGTTCGCCCGGCACATACGGTACGACACGCCTTACATTATCTTCCCAGCTCATATCTTATCCTTTACGGAACATGGGTACGGTTCCAGTTTATAGTCCGAGCTCATGCGCAAGCTCGGCGAACTTCGGCAGTGAATTGACAACTGTTTCGTATGAAACGCAATATGCGATTCTGACGAAGCCCGGGCACATGAATGTGGATCCGGGAACTATGAGTATATTGTACTTCTTGGCCATGTTAACGAATTCCTTATCATCGTCTATGGGTGACTTCATAAACAGGTAGAACGCACCCTCAGGCTTCTGGCATGTAAAGCCGAGCTTAGTAAGCCCCTCGTAAAGAGTGTTCCTGTTTCTGTCGTAATATGAAATGTCCGTCTTCGCGTTGATGCACTTTTGAATAACTAACTGCATGATCGAAGGGGCATTTACAAACCCGAGTATTCTTGTTGCAACAGATGCTGCTGCAATAAGGTCACTGCTGTCGTCTGCCTCGGAAGGAATGACAAGGTATCCGATTCTCTCACCGGGAAGCGATAATGACTTACTGTAGGAATATCCTACTATCGTATTCCTGTAATAATTCGGAACCCACGGTACGTTTGCTCCGTCATAAGCAAGCTCTCTATACGGCTCGTCCGTGATAAGATAAATCGTTCTGCCAAGCTCCTGCTGTTTCCTATTAAGAATCTCACCCATTTTCCTGAGGGTATCGTCCGAATAAATAACGCCCGTCGGGTTATTGGGGGAGTTTACGATAACACATGTCGTTTTATTTGTGATTTTTTGCTCAAATTCAGTAAGATTGGGTTGAAACGATTTTGTATCAGGTGTTATTATAACCATCTGCCCATCAAAATTTGAAACGTAATTATTATACTCTCCGAAGTAGGGTGCAAATGCTATGACCTCGTCCCCGGGATTCAGTATTGCCTTTAAGGCAACATTCAATCCGCCTGCAGCTCCTACGGTCATGATTATGTTTTCTGCCTTATATGACGTGCCGTAATTGGAATTCAGCGAATCGGCTATTGCGGTACGAACCTCTTCGTGTCCCGCATTGCTCATATATCCGTGAAGCTTGACGCTGTCAGTGTTCTTCACTATTTCGATCATTGCGTCATTCACCTCGGAAGGTGCCGGAACATTCGGATTGCCGAGCGAGAAGTCGAATACATTCTCAGCTCCGTACTTCTCTGCCATCTTCCTGCCTTCCTCAAACATTGCCCGGATGACCGAACTGCCTTTGACAAGGCCTTCCATTTTCTTCGAGATCATGATTTTCTCCTTAAATATGCACTCTTGTGTAGATGCCTTATCTCGGCCGCATCTCAGCCGGCTCCTTGCTGTAATCAAAGAACAGCGATCTAAGCTTTGTAAGAGCAGTCACGAAAATGCGCTCCTCAACGCCGGCAGTCCACATAACTGATTTTCTTTGACCCTCAAGCACGTACTTGCTGAGTATTCCCCTGAACAGGTCTATATCCCTTATCGTGGCAGCTTCCATTGCCAGGCGCTCCTCCTTGGCATTCGGAAGATTCCATCTGCGGTATACGTAGGGATAGTTCTTATATATGAACTTGGTTGTCTTGGCTTCCTTCACAAAGCCCAGAAGCGTCGAATCATAGACAGGAACGGGAATCACCTTGTTCTGTCCGTCGCCTTCATAGAACTCCTGAACATCTTTGCCGCTCCTCTTTTCCAGAAACGGGACATAGCGCAGAAGCTTTGTCAGATCATCTCTGTATTCCTCAACGATCTGCTCTCTTAGGTTTGTTTCCTGTCCATACATAAGTCTTCCCCCTTTATGTACAAATCTTGAAAAATCCAACCTTTCTCATTATAATGAGATGAATGGTAAATGTCAAAATCACTGTTGATCAGAATAGTATCGATAAATTGCCCGTCCGCCAGAAGGTTATGGAGTACACGGGCTTATTTGTTGCGTCATTAACACACCTTCTTCTGTTCTCTCTGTGGACCAGTCCGTTTTACAGACTCTGGTACGGCTGTGATGCGAGCTTCTTTACACTGGTTGGACGCGGTATCCTCGAAGGAAAAGTTCCGTATCGTGATTTTTTCGATCTTAAGGGACCATATTTCTTTTTTATAGAAGCTCTGGGACAGCTCATGGCCCACGACAGACTCGGAGCATTCCTTATCCAGATACCTTTCGCATTTGCTTCCCTTGTACTTATATACGAAATCTGCCTTCTGTTCATTTCAAAGAAAAAGGCGATATTCGTTATGATCGTCTATCTGTGGGGCAATATAACGACACTCTGGGGCGGCAACACGCTTGAAGAGTTTGCTCTGCCTCTGTCGCTGTTGTGCCTTTACCTTGTGTTGCGGCATATCGTTAAATATCACGGATCGTTTGACGACATCCCGCACGGCACGGTCACTCTTCTGGGCGTTGTACTCTCCATCGATGTCTTTTCCAAGATAAGCGTCGCAGCTCCGGTTCTCGGGATCATCGCATCGATTGTATTTTACGATCTTATCACCAAAAGCTTTAAAAGGCTATTCCTTAATATAGTATATATGCTGTTTGGTGCGGCGCTTGCCGCTCTTCCGGTGATCGTGTACTTCGGCGCCAACTCGGCTATCGAAGATTTGATCTTCTGCGTTTTTAAGCTCGGCTTCTCCAGAGGTACAAATTACTACGAAAGCTTCAACATTACATGGGAGCTTAAGCTTTCCGGATGCGTATTTGCTTTTATCTTCGCCGTGCTTCACAGGAAAAGGCTCCAAAAGGAGCTATCCGTCATGCTCATGGCTATGTCGGCGGCAACATGGCTGCTGCTGCACCTCGGAACCCCGTTTTACTACTATTTTGCCACCGTCTATCCGGTACTTGTGTTCGCGCTTGTACTTCTTATAAAGGAATATGATCCGCTCATCCTGTTTGAAAGCCCCAGGCAAGCCGTCTGTCTTGCCCTTTTCTTCATTTACCTCTGTTATTATGTCCCGACGGGAATTGATACGGTAAGGACAGTGCTATACGACAGGAACTTTGAATCTGCCGAAGAATTTCAGAAGAATGCGACGGATATCGGCGCTCTAATCCCTGAGTGCGACAGAAACAGCGTGTTCTCGTTCATGATCGATATGCAGATGTTCGAAGCCAACGACATCACGCCATGCTGCAGATATGTCGTTAACCTTCCCTTCTTCATAGAACTGTATCCGCAGGCACAGACGGATATACTTGATATGTTTGAAAACAATCCGCCCAAATGGCTCATTATAGGGAGTGATTTTTCAGGAAATCTTCCGGCTATATATGATGTTGTGACGGATAAGTACGACTGTATTTATGAAAATCCCGCCGGAAATCTGTATCTTCTTGCCGATTAGTACTAAAACGGATATAATAACTTTTGTTGACCAAAAACGTATTAATTTAGAAAGGTTCTGACATTAACATGAACGATACGAGATTCAATGAACAGGAAATAGATCTGCTTGATCTGTTCTGGAGATTACTTGAACAATGGAGAGGACTGCTTGTTGCCGGACTGGCTTTCGCCGTTCTCTTTTCAGCCGTGATGTATGTAAGAAGCGGTAATACTGCCGCTGCTGAAATCGCAGAAGTGACTGAAGAGACCTCAACCGAGGATAAATACCAGCAGGCATGTACGGCGCTTTCACAATATGCCAGCTATATGCTCGCCAAAGATACTTACAGCAACAGCATTTTAAATAAGAACAACTTCAACGACTGTAATCAGGTTGCATGCACATATCAGATTCATCTAGAAGACAGCGAGACGGATATGTACACCGTCACCAGCCTGTATTCCATCATAGCAAGCGACAGCGCATTTACGGACACTATGGTGAACGCAGCAAGCAAATACTGGGAGGGCGTGAATCAGAACTCTCTCTATGAGATTATGACTATTGCAACTTCGCAGGATACGTTTTCGAATGACCCCCGCAACGGTTTATTGTCTGTGAATTTCAAGCTTCCCGCGGATGCAGATGTCAAAGAATGGCAGAGCGCCCTTACAACAGCAATCAACGCATATCATACCAAGGTGTCATCCATATCCGGAAGTCACTCGGTTAAACCGATAGTCGCAAACTCAAAAAAAATCGATAATACCGCGCTTACAAAGCAGCAGAACGATAACTATTCGGCGCTCATCACCGCCAAGAACACATATGACAAAACATTCACAGGGCTCGGCAAGGACGATCAGGCTCTCGTTGAACAGATAATCAGCGAAGGCGACGGTTCTTACGATATCGAAGATTACATCGGAAGTCTCGATAAGAAGCTCGAGGAGCTGAAATCACAAGCCGCGGTTGAGGCGACAGAGCCCGCACCGGTACAGAGGAGTTTCAGCGTTAAATACTTCGCGCTCGGTTTTATTCTCGGCGCTTTCCTGTATGCATGTGCATATTTCGTATTCTTCGTGTTTATAAGGCTCGTACGTGGCGAAAATGACCTTTATAACGCCGCCGGCACAAGAAACTTCGGCGGAGTATACGAATATCCGTTTACGACTACTCTCGGACGTTTCCTTCATGACAGTAAGATATATAAGTTCAGGACAAAAAAAGGCAAGGATATAGCTACAATAAGCGACGATATCATATCAAAGCTTGCTTTTACCGGCGTTAAGGAATTCACAATCGTATCGCTCGGTAAGCTTTCAGACAGAGCACATATCCTTTCGGACGAACAGATAAGCTACCTTAAAGAGCATTCGATAACGGCCAAAACTCTCAATATCCCCGATTCTGCGGAAGATGTAAGGGATTCGGTGTTTGCCGATCTTGATAACGTACTGATCGAACTTCTCGGTAGCAGAACAAAATGGACCAATCTTCACGGGGTGTATTCGAAGATGAAAGAATATGATGTGAATGTGATTGGTTCGGAATATTTGGAAGTATAACAACAAAGGCCAGGAACAAAAAAGAAACCCGCAATTGCGGGTTTCTTTTATTATTCCTAACCTTTTACCGATCCCAGGGCCACTCCACCAACGATGAACCTTGATAAGCAAAGGTATACGATGATAACGGGGAAGATCGAAAATGCGATCGTTACATACACCTGACCCATATCAAACTTAAGGAAGTCGGCACTTCGAAGCTGTGCGATCAGGATCGGAAGCGTCTTCTTCTTGTCATCATGAAGAATAAGTGCCGGTGTGAAGTAATTGTTCCAGTTAAACACGAATGTAAATATGAGCTGAACTGCAATCGCAGGCTTCATCATCGGAAGAGAGATCGTGTTGAACGTACGAACCTCGTTCGCTCCGTCAATTCTTGCTGCCTCAACTATGGCATGAGGAAGAGCGCTTTCCATATATTGCTTCATGTAGTAGAAAGTCGCCGGAGCCGCGATCGTGGGAATGATAAGCGGAATGAAACTGTTTTCCAACTTGATTCCCTGAACCAGCTTGATGAAACCAAGCGCGGTAACCTGTGTAGGTATCATCATGACCGCAAGAATAAAAGTAAATATGGCTTTCTTAGCCTTGAAATCATATACATGGATCGCATATGCCGTCATAGTCGAGAAATACACACAGAGCACCGAAGCGCACGATGCGACTATGAACGAATTGAGCATACCTTTTGCTATGGGCTGCGTACCGTTTACGACATTCTGCCAGTTCTTGAGCAGATAACCGCCCGGTATGAGCGTGAAACCTCTTGCAAGATCCGAATGTGCACGGCTGGCATTAACAAACAGTATATAGAACCAGAACAGGCACAGGATCGAAAGGAAGATCAGTACCACATATGCTATTATCCTTCTGACGGTTAAACCTAAACCGCCTTCAACACTGTATTCTTTGTCTTGTCTCATTTAGGTTCACCTCCTTATGCCTTATTCCTGTTTCTCTTGGGCTTAACTTCGTCAACGTTGTCCTGTACCGAGAACTTGTATACCATAAGGCTTAAGATACCCGTGATTATGAACAGGAATACCGAAAGCGCACCGGCCATACCGAAGTTCTTCGAATACAGATGGTTGTTCAGGTACATAATAAGCGTCATTGACATTCTTACAGGATTCCCTTTACCGTTTGTCAGGACCTGAGGAACGTCGAACATCTGCAGACCACCGATAAGCGATGTGATCATTACATAAAGAAGGATCGGGCGAAGCAGCGGCAACGTGATTTTAAAGAAAACCTGTGTGGACGTTGCGCCGTCAACCTGCGCGGCCTCAAAGAGAGAACCGTCTATACCCATCATACCTGCCATAAGCAGTATTGTCGTATTACCAAACCACATCAGGAAGTTCATGAACGAAACAAGTCCGCGGGATCCTGCTGCATGTTCAAGGAATTTGTATGGCTGGTCTATAAGACCCATATTGACCATAGTCGTATTGATCGGGCCCGTATCGGCAAACAAAGTGAAGAACAGCATTGCAAACGATGCTGCCATAATCAGGTTAGGAAGATAAATGACCGTCTTGAAGAAGCCGGCACATTTTATGCGAAGTCTCGAATCCGAAAACCACGCACCCAGAAGAAGCGAGAAAAATATCTGGGGCACAAATCCGAGAACCCACATTATGAGCGTATTCTTCGTATAGCCTATAAGATCACCGTTTGAGACGATCTCTTTATAATTGTCAAAACCAACGAAATTGGGTCCGATCTGTTTCAGACCTGACATGAAATTCTCAAAGAAACTGTTATAAACAGTAGTAATGAGCGGTATAAGCTGGAATATCAGATATACCACGATGAACGGAATCAGGAAGATATAACCCCACTTATTATATCTTACGACCTGACTCTTGCCTTTTTTCGGCGTATTAGCCATAAAGCGATCCCTCCTTCTCCATCATGTAAGCTTCATATGAGCCTGGTCAGTGTACGCAACAAGCAGCTTCATCCACTGACCGGGCACCTACATTGTCACATTTATATGATTGTATCATAAAAAATGCTGAATGTCAGTGGTTTCAGGTTAAAGAAAGCGCCTGCCTACTATAGGCAGGCGCATTTCCTAACACTTTGTTTATCCGGTTAATGCATTACTGTGTAAGCTCAGGATACTTCTCGATAACGCTCTTGTAGAATGTATCAAGTGCTTCTTCGTATGTAGCATTTCCAAGGAAGTAATCCTTCATGCTGTTCTGGAAGCTCTCGTTGCAACCCTGGTCATAAGCTGACAGATTTGAAAGATCGATCTTCTCAGCACCTTCCATATACATCGGAAGAGGATTCATTCCGCCGAGAACTGCTGATGTGTAATCAGAAGCAGCCATCTCAGCCATAGCCTTCTTGTTGTTTGCGAAATCATCGTCCTGCTTAACGATATCTTTCATAACGTCTGCATTACATGTCATTGTCTTCATGATATCGCCAACGAGTGTTGTGTTATCTGTGCCTGTTGCTCCACAGATCCATGTGCCGCCCCAGAAGAATGACTGAGGTCCTACGCATGCGCCCCAACCACCGTCGATACCAACGGAACCTTCCTGGTCACATGACATACAGAAGTTGATGAACCAAGCGGGTCCAAAGTATGAGAATACCTTACCATCCTTGAAGAAGCCCTTTGACCAGTCGTCTGACCACAGATCATGTGTTCCAGCTTCGCCTGCGTCTACGAGAGCCTTGGAATCGTTAACCCAGTTCTCAATGTTCTTGTCGATGTTGATCTTTGTTCCGTCAACCCACTTAGATGTAACGTTGTTTGAGTATACACGGTATGTATCGTTAACTGATGAGCAAGCCTGATATCCTGCATCTTTAAGCTTGTCAGCTGTAGTCTTGAATGTTGCCCAGTCCTTAACTGCTTCCTGAACCTTGTCGGGTTCGTCTGAACCAAGGACTTCCTTGGCGATCTCTCTGTTATAGAACATGATTGCGGGGCATGCCTGCCATGAAACACCCTTAAGAACGCCGTTTGAATCTGTAACGATCTTCTTTGTGTAATCATACTGCTCAGCAAGATCTGCGTCTGTAAGACCGAAATCTGCTACAGGAGCTGTGTAATCTGTGTCAACATACTTAAGAGCGTAGTCTGCTTCAACAAGGAAGAGGTCGATCTTCTCGTCTGCGGAAGCATCTACCTGCTTAAGGAGTGCTGCGTCAAGATTGTTCTGGTATGCATTGTTCTCAGAAGGTGTGATGTTCCACTTAACTTCTACATCACCGATCTTACCGTTTGTTCCGTCTACTTCTTCGTATCCGGGATAGTGGCTGATAAGACGGCTCTTAAACTCTTCGTTCCAGCAGTAGATATTAAGGACCTTACCTTCATCTCCTGCGGGTGCTGCTGCTTCTTCTTCTGCAGGTGCTGCTTCTTCTGCTGCAGGAGCTGCCTCTTCTGTTGCAGCGGGTTCTGCTGCGGGTGCTTCTGCAGGAGCTGCTGCCTGTGAGCCACAGCCTGCTAATAATGTAGCAACCATAGCTGTTGCAAGTAACGTGCTAAGTACTTTCTTCTTCATTACTCGTTTTCCTCCCTTTTAGTGAATGAAAATGTTTTATTCTGATCCCGAAAAAGTTTCCTTAATCGTTTTCGTAAATGTAGTATATTGCAATAATTCTAATTTGGCAACCCCTTTTCTAACAATTTATTGGGCAACATTTACATTTTGGGAAAAACTTTCAAGAAATGATGTCGGATTTTGTCAACTTTGCTAAAGAAAATTACTTAAATTCCTTAAAGGTTTTCGTGAACAAAATATGAACGGGGTGTTAACTCGCGGTTAACACCCCGTAAAATCAGAATGCAGCGTACATGAACCCTGCATTATTATTGGCCAGCGTAAATGACATGAGCAGCAAGATCATAACGATATATATAAGAGGCCATCTTACAAACACCGGACGTTCAAGATACAGCCTGATCGGATCCTTTTTCAGCTCCTTTATAACATCAACAACAAACAGAATCAGCACACAGATCAGGAAAGCCGTGATTTTCTGTACAGAGAGTATCTTCGAATCGAACAGATCGAGCATCCAGAGCCTTGATAGCGAAGGACCAAAATGTAAAAATGTATTCTTGAACGCTATTAGTGAATCCGCAGGATTCTCGATATAATCAAAATATCCGGCAAGGCATATTATAATGAATGTTCTTGCGATCCTAAAAAGCTTCCACGCTCTGCCGTCGGAATTGATATGGCACAACGTCCTCATGCGGGCAAATGCCGGCTCGCACATATCGGAAACCGCTATTATCACGCCGTTAAACAATCCCCAGAGGATGAAGTGCAGCTTAGGGCCGTGCCACAGTCCAACGAGGAAGAATACGAGAATATTACCGATACCGCCTATCACGGAACGTGACATATGATTACCGAATCTGCTGGCGAGCTTTTTGCCAAGGCGGCTGAACGGTTTACTGAGTGCAAACGGGTAGAATACATAGTCTCTCATAAAGGAGCCAAGAGTGATGTGCCATCTGCGCCAGAACTCGGCGATCGATCCCGCAAAATAAGGCTGTGTAAAGTTTTTGCTCATTTTAACGCCGAACAGACCCGATACAGCCAGCATCATATCTATTCCGCCGGAAAAATCGGCGTACTGACATATTGCATACAGCACCGCGCCGGCAAACAGAAAACCACCGGGCTTTTGTGCGAGATCCCCGCCGTATATCTCACCGACCGTTCCTATCATAACATTTGCGATCGCGTACTTCTTGAATGCGCCGAACAGAAAGAGCAGGGCATTTCTCTTTATATCTTCCCTGCTGATGTGATGTGTTCCGAATAATGTCTCCGAAAGGCCGTCATACCTGTTGATAGGCCCTTGAAGCATCTGCGGAAACCATGTCATATAAAGTGCCAGCTTTGCGGGATTTTTCTCGCTTTCATACTTCTTTCCGTATACATCAACGATATACGATACCGCCATAAGTGTATAATACGATATTCCGAGCGGAAGAAGGATCGGATGACCCGTTATCGGCAGAATATACTTCGCTATCGCAAGAATGGCAAGATTTGCCGTTACGATTGCGGCAACTATAGATTTCTTTTTGCGTTTTACGAGCTTTTTCGGTGATCCCTTTGAATCAGCCGTAACCTTTTCAAGCCTTAATCCGCCATACCATATCGTTACGACCGAGGCAGCAAGAAACAATATCCGCCACTCGCAGATTACGGCATAAAAAGCCACAGAGACAATGAGCCTTAATATCCACTGCATGTTTGGGCTTTTTCTTCCCACCATCTCGCACAATATTACCGATATGATCACAAATCCGATGAAAGCCGCTGAATACAACTCCATGATTTTACCTCAAAAGCTCTGCAATCTTCGTTGAAACGATATCATTTCCTTCATCAACAATGTGTTCACGATCCATGAACATGTTATCGGGAAGAAGCTCCCTGAGCGCGGGGTCAGAGTCAATATTGAAATATTCTCCGCCTCTTTTGGTAACAAAATCCTCCAGAAACGAGTCTATAATGCCATATTCTTCCCCGAGCTCCTCTCCCGCATCGGAGCGGTGGGGAGTCACTATCACAACAAAGCGGACATCATTCGCCGTAAGGTAGGAAGCCATCTCATCTAGCCTTTCGAGTGAACGATTATCAATATCTATATGAGAAAGATCAAGGCTCTGCGCCTTGGAAATATCATCTTTTACGGATGTGGTGCTTTGAGGCTCTTTTCGCTCTACCTTCTTAGTAAAATCCAGGGCGTATCCCGGATCCTTTCTGCTGCGGCGATAAGCCACATTCTTGTATATTTCGGGAATTGAGTATGTAAAGCTCTCCACCCAATCAAACCATGCATTGATAGAATCAACGGATGTAAGAAACTTAGGATCCGTATATCTTCCCATCTTAAGTGCAAAAGCGGCAGCTTCCCTTTGTATTAAGGGCGCAGTCTCGTATTGGGCCTTGTTAAATGCCATGGCAGCTGCATAATCCTCGCTGCTTTCAAGGCCCTCAAAGCCTGTCAGGAGCACAACCATAGAAAGCGGCTGCTGTTTGGAGACAAACCTTACCGCCTCAAGTGAAGTCTTATAAAACTGGTTGGGTGTGGACAAATTGACGCAACGACAGGAATTTAGCCCGTCTATAGTCCTCGGAACGACTACCCATCCGACAGATGAGCCGACAAACAGCGTATCAATGTCATCTTTAGCGCTGTACTGCTCCCATCTGTCGATACTTGCCCAATTACTCTGGACAAGGTAGAAGTTCATTATGCCGATGAGCGTCGCAAATATAGAAATGAACAGTATTATTCTTACTACTGCAAATAAACGATCCTTCATCAGATCAGCCCTTGAGACCTCGTGACTGTCTGTCCATGTCCTCCACGACTATATCGTAGATCTCTCCAAGTGTTGAACAGTATTCAAGCACTTTCCATGGCTCATTCGTGTGATAATGGATCTTGATCAGCTCCTCGTCGCCAACCGCAAGAAGGCAGTCGCCCTTGAAATTCTCGGTGAAGTAGTCATTGATCGCATCCTCGTCGAGGTCTTCTCCTTCTATAAGAAGCTGTGTATCATATCTGTATTCAAGTGATTCCATTTTATCCTCCTGTTTGTTCCGATATATACGTTGATTCCGGGCTTATAACTTCTCAGGTTCGGGATAATCAACGCCAAATGTCTCTACCGTTACGGTCTTCATGACCTGCGGTGTTCTCGGCTTGTCATTATAGTCCGTATCTACGGTCGCGATAGAATCAACAACGTCCTGACCTTCCGTAACCTTACCGAAAGCCGCATATTCGCCGTCAAGATGAGGACTCGTCTCATGCATAACGAAAAACTGAGAGCCTGCCGAATCCGGGAACATACTGCGAGCCATGGAAAGAACGCCCTTTGTATGCTTAAGATCGTTCTTGAATCCGTTGCTTGAAAACTCACCTTTTATCGAGTATCCGGGACCGCCCATACCGGTTCCCTCCGGGTCTCCGCCCTGGATCATGAATCCGGGAATCACGCGGTGAAAAATCAATCCGTTGTAGAATCCTTTCTGAATCAGTGAAATGAAATTGTTGACGGACTGCGGCGCGATCTCGGGATAAAGCTCCGCCTTAAACGTTCTTCCGTCTTCCATTGTAAATGTAACTATGGGATTTTGTGCCATTTTTACTCCTCCTTTTGCTACTATCGAAATACATAGTAACACAAATTATAGTATCGCATAACAAAACTTTTGTCTTTTCTTATGTCATGTAGTTAGTGCCTCCATTTTACCAAACCCGGTATAAACCTATCATCGGTATTCACTTAAGAATTTCTTCTTCATAATATCCAGATTATCATACCTGTCTACGTAGAATTCACGAAGTATCTCTACATGATCGTCAAAGGACTTCTCTGCTTCCTCCCTACTGCAGTCGAAATATCTCATCCTGTCAAGGATCATCTGACCACGAATACGATTACCAAAATCATCTACAAGCGAAATCATCTTTCCCTTTTCAAACTCATCTTTACTCATCTCATCGATTTTTTTACACAAATCAGCAGCAAATGATTTATCTATCCCAAGTCGATCTGAGAATGGTGGGAATCTGTCGATCAAGTATTCGAATGAATTTAACAAAGAGTTCTCCATTGAGTCTGAGTTCATATCAAATATCATCATTCTGTATTTGCTGTCACTAAACTCCGTTCCACCTTCTACATCGGTATGCCACATCCTATAATTTGTATAGGGCCAATCTCCCTCATGAGACACAATAATATTGGCGGCATAATATTCAATCAGACTTTCTCTATCTACTTCTTCGACAGGCCAATCTCTGTAGCTTTCGTATTCCTGCGTGTCTTTTATCTCTACACTCTCCTTGTTCACACCATATCTATCCGCCAAATAACTTCTGTCAAAACGCTCTGCCAGCCAATAAAATCCCCAATATTCCCCGTTCAGAAACAGGCAGCATGGTATCCGATGAGTGGTAGCACAACTGCTATCAAACATACAGTATTCCATAATCGTGTCTTTCATCTTGGTCTCAATATCCTGACCGCATTTGTCAAGAACAAACGCGTGAACATCGAAATCTATACCTCCGACCTTAAACTTCTCTTTGTAATTCCCCCCCACCGCTTTGCGAAAGACAATACTAAAGCTCTTTTGCTCGTCATTTCGTGAAGAAAGCCCTTTTAATCGCATATTGCACTTTTTGTCGAGCATAAGTGAATGGTTTTCATCAAATATCGTCAGGTCTGCTTCTCTTTCCGATTCACGTCCTCTTTGTTCAAAATTGGCCTTCCAGTCATTATATCCGTCTTTGGGCTTCCCAGCAGCAACATATTGGTCATAATACTCGCCAAGTACCATGATTCCTTTATCATAGGAAAACAAATCATCCGGATCGGCTACAACCGAAATAACCGTCATGTCATCATAGGCGTCTTTTGAATTAAAGCCCACAAAATAAGTGTATCTGCAAACTTTGGTAAACATTCCCTCCGAATCTTTGGCAACACACGATACAACAGTACACTTATCAACAGGAAAAGATGGCATCGACGATATTCCGTCAATATAAGTAGTGCTGACATCCGGGATCGCAGAATATATGTTGTCCTCCGTTGACCTGTCGGTAATATGTATCGGATTCTCGTACGGTATACCGTTCTTTACAGGATCACTTCCATCGAGTGTATAGTATATTTTCCTTCCTGTATTCGAAGATGCCAGCTTAAGCTCAAAATCTTCATCATAGAACCCTGATTCTGACGATGCCAAAACTATTCCGTCAAGAATAGGTGCAATATCTGTACTTTCATTGTTACTCCATCCCGGGGATGGTTCCTTTATGCCCCAATCACCCTGGCCGTCTTCCCTTCGCGCATAAACAGTATCATATTTCAGTTTTGGAACGATCACACTGTCAACAGGACTATTATTCACATCGGCAAGTATCAGACCGCATCCGGATGACGACATTGGAAATTCTGGATCAAATACAAAATAGGATCCCGGAGTCATTATCGTCCCTGACGGTATCTCATATTTATCATTCTTTTTTGAAAAAGATTTAGAAAAAACATATCCGGATATATCTATATCACTGTCAGTGGGGTTGTACAGTTCCACCCAATCCGGATAATCTCCGTTATCATCCTTGCAGTTTTTTACGTTTGAGGTGCACACTTCATTTATGACAACATTAGTGGAATCATGTCGAAATGAACGTATCTCTCCAGCCAGGAGGACCATCGCAAGTGTCAGAAACAATAAGAAAAAAAACTTATATTTATCGCAAAATCGTTTAAGAATTGGTATCCGCCCCTTTATAATGCTAAGTCAGTGATATTATAACTTTCTCAAACGTTATAGTCAAAACGGAAAAGTAATATAAATATTCAATTTTCGAGTGGAACATCTTGCTTTTCGGACATGGGATTTCCTCACTTTAAAGTTTATAATCCCAAAAAAATGAAATGCATTAGTACTTAATATAGCAAGACACAAATTTGATCATACAGTGCCGCAGGCCGGGGTCGAACCGGCACGGGTATTACTACCCACGGGATTTTAAGTCCCGGGCGTCTGCCAATTCCGCCACTGCGGCAAATGTCATAAGGATTAGATGTCAGGACTCCGTCTGCTACGCAGACACCTCACATCATCTTATGACAAGGCGACGTCCGCATAGCGGATGTTGCACGTTAAACAAACCATTTCTGTTGCCGAGCGCCCATCGACGAAGTCGATTCTCATGCGCGAGCGTCCTCTGACAACTCAATAATCATACAACAATTTCCGACCCAGACGGGACTCGAACCCGTGACCTCCGCCGTGACAGGGCGGCGCTCTAACCAACTGAGCCACTGGGCCATGACATGAGGTGGCATTCGCGAAGCGAATGACGGAGTCCTGATGTCGCGGCGACATCCACCTTCGGTGGATGTTGTTGCTGTAAATGCCACAACCTTATGAAACAACGGCCCACATAATGTGGGCCATTTTAGTGGACCTTCGGGGACTCGAACCCAGGACCGACCGGTTATGAGCCGGTTGCTCTAACCAACTGAGCTAAAGGTCCAAATTACTGACTCCGACGGGAATCGAACCCGTGTTACCGCCGTGAAAGGGCGATGTCTTAACCGCTTGACCACGGAGCCTGATTCCATATTGTCTTTCGTTTAGTTTAACCATAACCAACATCGACTTCGTCGATGTCGCCGTGTCATAAGATGACGTGAGGTGTCTGCGTAGCAGGCGGAGTCCTGACGTCTGATCCTTATGACATACTCCCCGAGTTGGGCTCGAACCAACAACCCTTCGGTTAACAGCCGAATGCTCTACCATTGAGCTATCGAGGAATGTGTAGTACCTTAACCACTACATACTGATAATGAAGAACATCCATCGAGAGCGCTCGCCCATTGGAATTCGTCTTCGACGAATGGGGCTCGCTATTCTCCTGCCTAAAACCAACATCCGCTTCGCGGATGTCGCCTTGTCACGATCGCTTCGCGATCCTGACATCAAAAAAGCC
>Ga0256407_10000769_pt1 | contig 72448 bp, 56 predicted proteins | sample RumenRJG_04DNA_FD_193489 | JGI IMG/M metagenome (GOLD analysis project Ga0256407, IMG submission 193489) | Bovine rumen microbial communities from Lethbridge, Alberta, Canada - RJG_04 | ecosystem: Host-associated > Mammals > Digestive system > Stomach > Rumen | place: Canada: Alberta... | reverse complement strand
TGTAGGTTGCCCCATCCTGAAATTCGGACATATCCATATCTTCCAAAGAGAACTCAACCCGAATCTTTTTCGAGTCGACCTCGCCCTTGGAAAGCAAGACAACCGTCTCAATATGGTAAGTTTGCGGGAACATATCCACCGGACAAACTTTTATAACTTTATATTTTTCATCTTTTGTAATAAGTTTTAAATCTCTTGCCAAAGTTGACGGATTACACGAAACATAAACTATCTTTTTAGGATTTAAAAATAAAAGATGTTCTATAACATTTTCAAAAAGTCCTGCTCTTGGCGGATCTATAATAACACAATCAAACTTTTTATCGTTTTGTTTTACCCAATCTTGTGCAGGTTGTGCAAAAAATTCAATGTTATTTATATTATTTATCTTTGCATTATGTTTAGCGCTTTCAATAGAAGCTTCTACCTGTTCCACGCCGATAACAGATTTTACATGCGGGGATAAACATATTCCTATTGCTCCCGTTCCGCAATACATATCAAGTAATGTATCTTGTTTGTCGGGCTGTAAAAGTTCTATTACTGTGTTGTACAAAACTTCGGTTGCTTTTGTGTTGGTTTGAAAAAAAGAAAACGGTGCGACAGAAAAATTAAATTTTTGTCCTGCTACAGTTAAAGTTTCGGTAATGTTTTCGTTACCATACAACAATGTTATGCTTTCGGCATTAACCGCATCGGAAAATTTTGAGTTTTGTGTCCAATATATACTTGAACAAAAAGAAGATAACTGCTTTACAACACCGTCAAAAAAGTTTTTGTTTATATCTTCTTGTTTGTTGGTAACGATATTTACAAGCAAATTGCCGGTATTAACACCTTTTCTTAGAACAAGATGTCTGAAAAAACCTTCATGAGATTTGTTGTTGTATGCTTTTAGTCCGGTATTTACTGCAAATTCTTTTACTATTTCACATGCTTTTATAATATCTTCATGAGAAATATAGCATGGCGGGACTTCCGAATATTTATAAAAACTCCCTTTACAATGTAATCCCAAGTTCAGCTTTTTTGTATCTCTGTCGTTATAGAAGCTGAACTCCATTTTATTTCTGTAGTTCCATTGTACGGGACTTTGTTTTGCCGGCGGTATTTCTACATCTAAAAAGTTTAAAAGTTCTTTAACGCAATCCGTTTTAAACTGTATTTGATTTTTATATTCCGTATGTTCGAATGAACATCCTCCACACTTACCGAATGCAGGACATTTCGGTTCAATTCTTAAAGGCGATGGATTTAATATTTTTTCAAGTTTGGCTTCTCTGTAAGATTTTTTATCTCTTGTAACAAAAACTTCCGCTTCTTCACCGGGTAACAGTCCTTCGGTAAAAAGGGCTATACCGTCTTCACATCTGCACAATACATTACCCGGAAAAACTATTTTTTCTGCTTTAACTTTAATTATTTTATGTTTTAATGAAGCCATAAATATTATCCGATACTATTTATAAATTAAAAATCAAATTTGTATCCTATATTAATTCTAAATGCTGTATAAGAGAAAGGATTTTCTTCACTAGTAAAATAATCGTCTTCAGTATAAAAAGTTTCATCATCTCCGAAATTGCGTTCTTTATATCGATTTTTCGAATAATTGCAACCATATATAGATTCAATCACTACATTTCTATATTCTATCCCTATACCTGTACCCCAATAAAATCCGGGAACTATCGTAACTTCTTTAATATCATCAGTATTTGGCGCATGCCAAGACGGGAACCCGACACCCAATTGTAATAACGGGTATACAAATAAAGATTCTTTTTTAGAAATATTTATTAAAAATTTATATTTTGCTTCCGAATAGAGGTTTGTAAAACCCATATCTAAATTTGAATGTCTAACAGAGGTGTCTTGTCCCCACATACCGCCTACACCTAAAAACAAATTAATTTTTGTATCGAAAAATATTTCTGCACCGATAGATAATAAAGAACCGGCTGAAACAGATGAACCTTCTTTAGGTGTTATTTCCGGTGAAAACACATAACCGACTTTCGGTATTACTTCAAGAATTTTATCATTTTCTGCCAAAACAGGAGTTATTAATGTTACTATCAAAAACAATGTCGCAAAAAGTTTTTTCATTTTTTTCTCCCTTTGTTTTAATTTTATATACAGAACTATTTTACCATATTTACTTGTTCAAGTTCTAAAAGTTTTTTCTTCTTATCAAGACCTGCAGCATAACCCGTTAATTTCCCGTTTTTTCCGACTACTCTGTGACACGGAACAATTATCGATATAGGGTTGTGCCCTACAGCACCGCCTATTGCTTGTGCGGACATTTTTGTTATGCCTTGTCGTTTGGCAATTTGTTTTGCTATATCACCGTATGTTACAACTTTACCGTAAGGTATTTCATACAGTATTTTCCAAACGGATTTTCTAAATTCGTTTCCGATAAACTTAACAGGAATTTCTTTTATATTAGTTTTTTCACCTTTAAAATATTTATCAAGCCATTTTTTTGTGATATAAAAAATTTTAAGATTATCTTTTCTTATTGCTTTTCCGTTACCGGTATCGCCAAAATATTTTTGTCCGTTAAACCATAAGCCGACAATATTTTCTTGTTCATCACAACAAATCGTGATAATTCCTAAAGGAGATTTATATTCGGTTTTATAATATATTTTATTATTCATTTTAGTTACAAAAAAATAAGAGTTTCGAAAAATCTTTCGTTTAAGAAAGTACTTACGAAACTCTTTATTTATTATCTAACAAATCGGGGCGACTGGATTTGAACCAGCGACCTCTCCCACCCCAAGGGAGTGCGCTAGCCACCTGCGCCACGCCCCGATTTCAACAACGAAATATATTCTACTTAAATAAAAAATTTTTGTCTATAATGGAAAAAATATTATCCTTTTAATTTCTTATACTGATTACTAACTTCTTTTAAAAGGGCGGGAATATCCAATTTCTGAGGACATTTCGGTTTACATATCCCGCAACTTATACATTTATCGGCTCTGTTTTCTTCTTTAATACTTTCATAAGCAACTATGAACTTATCTTTTTTGTTGTCAGCTTTATATTGATTGTATATATTGAAATTTTTCGGAATATCTATTCCAACGGGACATCCCGTACAATATTGGCAATATGTACATGTAATTGCTCCCGAGGTTTTATAAACAGCAATTGCATTGGCAAGAACTTTTTGTTCTTTTTCGGTTAACGGTTTAAAATTTATAAATGTGTTAACATTGTCTACCATATGTTCCATTTCCGTCATACCGCTCAAAACGCAAAAAACATTTTCTAAAGACGCAACATATCTTAATGACCACGAAGACGGAGAAGCATCGGGATTTTCTTTTTTTAACAATTCAACGGCTGCATTGTTAAGTGTAGATAATTGTCCGCCTTTTAACGGGTTCATCACAACTACCGGGATACCTGCTTTTGTTGCTATTTCATATTGTTTTTTTGCATTAACTCCATACCAACCGCTGCTATCCGTTTTTTCCCAATCTATAAGATTTATGGGTAACTGAACAAAGTCCCATTTATAAGTATTAATAACTTCTTCCAAAAGTTCAGGTGTATCGTGAATAGAAAATCCTAAATATTTAATTTTACCTTCTTTTTTCTTTTGCAACAGTTGTTCGTAAACATTACATTCTTTTAATGTTTGCCACTCACTTTTATTTATATTGTGTGCAAGATAAAAATCGAAATAATCTACCTGACATCTTTTTAATTGTTCATTAAAAGTCGGTATAACTGTATCTTTCCCTCCGAGGCGACTTAACGGAAGCTTATCGGCCAAATAAAAACTGTTTCTGGGATATTTTTTTAATACTTTACCTGCCGTAACTTCGGATTTTCCGCCATGGTAAAACCACGCCGTATCAAAATAATTTATACCATGTTCCATTGCATAATCTACCATCTTTTGAGTTTCTGCAACATCAGGGCTACCAAATGTTTGCGGAAGTCTCATAAGACCAAAACCGATAGCGGAAATATCAAGATTTTTAAATTTTTTCGTGTAAACTTTTCCTATGATTTTTTTTGTTTCCGCGGTAACTTTTTTACATGCGGATAATACAACTGCTCCGATTGTCGTAAATAGTGTAGATTTTAAGAATTGTCTTCTGTTCATAAAGGCCTCCGATCTGATGTTATCCGGTCATTTACTTCTTTAAATTATATAACTTAGAGCAACTCCAATGTCAACAAAAAAAATTAAAACTATTTACATTGTATGAAACAAACATACAATAGCTGTGATTGCCAAAATTATTCCCATTATATTGATAATATTTATTTTTTCTTTAAAAAATACCGTTCCTGTAATTGTACCGAGAGATATTACTCCCAAATTCATTGCCGCAAAAATCAGCGTGGGATTATTGTTGTATGCTTGATGAGCACGAAAATAGAAATAAATATTCCCGAAATTCAAACAACCTAAAATTATTCCGCCCGATATACTTCTTGCCGTCCATTGTGTTCCGCGGATTATTAAATATGTAAATAATAATATTGCCGCGAGAATAAAAACAGCACATAAATTGGTTGCTGTCATTGCTACATTTTTTGATAACTGTTTAAACAAGATATCAATTATTCCGTATCCTAACCATACTCCAAGCAATGTCCACACGGCACCTGTACCCGATATTTTACTTTTAGGTTTATAAACCAATGCCGATAACGAAATAATTGCCAAAATAACAGCTAAAATCTTACCTGCAGACAAAATCTCACCGAAAATTAAAAATGCTGCTATTATCGGCAAAAACAATGATAATCTCTGTGCAGCATCCGATTTTGCTATTCCGGCACGATTAACACATTCGCCCATAATTATAAAAACACTCGGCAATAAAATACCTAACGGTAATAAAATCTGCCATTCGGACAATAAAGAACTGAAATTATTGCCGAGATTCGGTCTAAATAAAACAAATGCACTAATTGCCGCTACGAGATAGTTAACCGCTACCGCTTGATTAATTGAAATTCCACTGTTTTTAGATATTTTTAACAATATAGATACAGCTACACTGCATATAATGCTTAATACTAAATAATTCATATTAATTCCCTTCCCGCTATGAATATATTTATTATATAAAACCAGAACAATTTTTGCTTTATAAAAATTCAATTTGATAAAATATAATGCTAAACAAGTTAAAACATAAAGTATCAAAGATATAAAAATATTAGGAAACATAATTATGATTATAAAAGCGGTAAAATTTTGTGAAAACGGCTTTTGATACAAACAAAATCCACTACGATTATTTTTAATAACAAGGAGAGTTTATGAAAAAAGTTTTGATAATTTCAACAAGTTTAAGGGCAGGTTCAAATTCCGAAATTCTCGCAAAAGAAGTAGCAAAAGGTGCAAAAGAAAAAGGTCACAAAGTTGAATTTGTTTCATTAAAGAATAAAAAAATAGCATTCTGTAAAGGTTGTTTAGCTTGTCAGAAATTAGGTAAATGTGCAATAAAAGATGATGCCAACAAAATTACCGAAAAAATAAAAAAGTCGGATGTTATAGTTTGGGCAACTCCTGTTTATTATTATGAAATGTCGGGACAAATGAAAACGGTTATAGACAGAGCAAACTCATTATATTCTTCAAACTATAAATTCAGGGAAGTTTATTTGGTTACAACTTCCACCGAAGACAGCAAAGATGTAGCAGACAGAGTTATCAGCGGTGTTCAAGGATGGATAGATTGTTTTGATAATGTAAAATTGAAGAAAACACTTTCCGGCGGCGGTGCGGAAGGTCCTAATGATGCAAAAAACATGCCAAAACTTTTAAAACAAGCTTACGAGTTAGGAAAAAAGATATAAAATTTGCAAAGCAAATTTTGAAGATTGGAAGATTAGAAGATTTGAGGATTGGAAATATAAATGTTTTTTTAATAAAAAAAGCAAGCTTTTAGAACTTGCTTTTTTATACCGTGTAAGATTTTTAAATTAATTATTTTCCGTTAAAATAACTTTAATATCTTTTCTGCCTAATGCGGTTTCAATGTCTGCAGGGTTTTCTATATGACCTATTTTTGTGTAACTGTAGGATGTAGTGAAACTTTTATAGAATATTACAAGACAACTGTTACCGAAAAGCATAACGTCACCTTTTTTAATGTTTTTTACCGATTTTGAATCAGTAGGAAGTGTAAAATCCAAATAACAATATTTTTCGTTATTGTTTAAGTCCGACATTTCTAACGTTATCGGGAGCTTTTGATATAACTCTTTTACTGTTTTGTTGTTTTCAACAATAACCGTAAATGTTTTATTATCAATTTGAATATTCATTTTTTGACTGTTCCCCGTTTGTTGAGCATATACCGCAAAAACATAAACAATCAATGCTCCCGATAACAATAATGAAAATAAAATAACTTTTATCTTCATTATTTTAAATATGTCTTAAAAAACTGTTCTATTTTATCAAAAGGAATTACATCAACGTTATCGTATAAATCCACGTGACTTGCGCCCGGAATAATCATAATTTCTTTGTTATCTTTATATTTGCTGCCTTCCCCTTGAACCATATCTATATAAGCATCTTTACTGAAATAGCAGGAATGTGCTTTTTCACCGTGTATCATCAAAACCGCGCTTCTTATTTCTTTAGTGAAAGTAAGTTCCGGAGTATTAATAAATGAAAGTGCGGATGTTTTATTCCAACCTGTATTAGAGTTCAAACTTCTTTTGTGATATCCTCTCGGTGTTTTGTAATATGCATAGTAATCTTTTACAAATTGCGGTGCATCTGCAGGTAACGGATCAACAACTCCTCCGGCAAGTTCATATTTTCCGCTTTTAAAATCTTTTATTCTTTGTGCATTCAATTCTTGTTTTAAAGCATAAAGTTCATCTTCTGTCATTTGATCGAAATAACCTTTATGGTTTACTCTGCTCATGTTATACATTGTGGATGTAACCGTTGCTTTTATTCTTGTATCTATACTTGCAGTATTTAAAGCATGTCCGCCCCAACCGCAAATACCGATAATACCTATTTTGTCAGGATCAATATTATCTTGAACGGATAAAAAGTCTACTGCTGCCTGAAAATCTTCTGTATTGATATCAGGTGATGCCACATATCTCGGTTCACCTTTACTTTCACCCGTATATGAAGGATCAAATGCTAATGTAATAAAACCTCTTTCAGCCATAATTTGTGCATATAAACCGGAACTTTGTTCTTTTACCGCACCGAACGGACCGGAAACGGCAATTGCTGCCAACTTATCGCCTTTCTTATATGTTTTAGGAGTATACAAATCGCCTACAAGTTCTATACCGAATCTGTTTTTAAAACTTACTTTTTTTACGTCTACTTTTTCACTTTTAGGAAAAACTTTGTCCCAACCTTTTGAATCTTTTTTTGATGCTGCCATAACGCTTCCTCCCGAAATTAACAATACCGCCAACAAACTTGTTACTAATTTTTTAAACATGCTATCCTCCTATTTTATTTCTATTTGTTTTATAACTCTTGCGGGACTTCCAACAGCTATTGAATTTGCGGGAACATTTTTTGTCACAACACTTCCCGCACCTATAACTGCACCGTCACCTATTTCAACTCCGGGTAAAATTGTAGAATCCGAACCTATCCAAACATTTTTACCTATCTTTACGGGGCTCGGATGCAAATTTGCTCTCTTGTCAGGATTAAAATCGTGGTTCAATGTTGCAATTGTTGTATTATGCCCTATTAAAGAACCGTCACCTATTTCTATGCCGCCCTGATCCTGAAAACGACAACATGCATTTATGAAAACATTTTTGCCTATCTTAATATTCTTACCGCAATCCGTATAAAAAGGCGGAAAACATCTGAACGATTTATCTACTTGTGTTCCGGTAAGTTTTGAAAACAATTCTACTATTTGTTCCGGAGTATTATATTTATTATTTATTTCACTTGTTATTTGTAATGCTTCTTGAGCCAACTTATGAAATATTATAAACATTTCGGATCCGTCACAAATTTCTTCTTTTGTTGCCATTGTTTTTCTAAATTGTTCTATGTTTATTGTTTTTTCATTCATAGTATTTTCCTTGTTTATTATTATCCGTTATTTCTTTAAAAATAGCAAATACTTATATTTTATATTTAGATATGCTTGAAAAGCATAATAGAAAATTATATTATTTATATATGGATATAAGAGTTTTAAAATATTTTTTAGCCGTGGCACGAGAAGGCTCCATAACAAAAGCCGCTAACGTTTTGCATGTTACCCAACCTACTCTTTCCAGACAACTGCAGGATTTGGAAAAAGAGTTAAAGCATAAACTTTTTGTCAGAGGGCAACATTCCGTTTCGCTTACCGAAGAAGGACACATTTTAAGGCAAAGAGCTGAAGAAATTGTTGATATGGTAGAAAAAACGAAAAACGAGTTTCTTTCAACGAAAGATATTATAAAGGGAACAGTTTATATCGGCAGCGGCGAAAGCGATGCCATAAGTTTAATAACCAATATTGTAAAAACGGTTCAAACGGAATATAAAGAAATAAAGTTCGATTTTTTAAGCGGAAATGCGGACGATTTATGCGAGAAGTTAGATAAAGGGTTACTTGATTTCGCCATTTTAATAGAACCGGTAAACATATCAAAATACGATTATATAACCTTACCCAAGAAAGACAGGTGGGGCATAATCATGAAAAAGAATTGTTCTTTAGCAAAGAAAGAAAATATTAAATTTGAAGATTTAAAAAGTTTACCGCTTATAGTTTCAAGCCAATTACTGAAAAAAACTTCCGTTAACGACATATTTTTTAAATGGTTTAAAGGCAATTTAAAAAATTTAAATATTGTTGCAACTTATAACCTTTTTTATAATGCGGGATTAATGGTAAATTCCGGTATAGGATATGCTCTAATTTTAGATAAACTTGCAAACACGGCATCAAGTTCGAACTTAACTTTTAAACCGTTAAGCCCGAAACTTGAATCAAATTTAAATATCGTTTGGAAAAAATCTCAATTGTTTTCTCCCGCCGCCAAAGTGTTTTTTGAAAAGCTGAAAGAAAAGTTTCAAAAATAAAAAAAGCAGGGGAAAGTTTTCCCCTGCTTATATATTTTTACTTCTGTTATTACGGTAATTTGTCGTATTCTTCGTCTGAAACTTCTTCGCACCATTCGGTTGAACCGCCTTCGGACGGAACTTCTATTGCTATATGGCTAAACCAACTGTCTTTTGCCGCACCATGCCAATGTTTTGTTTCTGCGGGAATATTTACAACATCACCTTTTTTAAGTTCTTGTGCGGGTTTACCGGCTTCTTGATAGTATCCTCTGCCGCCGGTAACCAAAAGAATTTGTCCGCCTTTGTGATGTATGTGCCAATTATTTCTGCATTTAGGTTCAAATGTTACATTTGCCGTTACAACTTGTTCGGTAGTTAACATATTCAAATAACTTTGACCTATAAAATATTTTGAGTATGGGTTAGGTTCACCGATAGCAAATACTTCTGTTTGCGGTTTTGATGTCATTACAAGAATTTGTGTTACTTGTCCGTCGGTTAAACCGTTATTTTTACCTATTTGAATATGTGCTTTAAGTTGAGAATCTACACCTTCAATGGAAGATAATGCCGCGATTGTTGCAATTTCTCTTTCTTTATAAGATAAGATTCCTCTTGAAAAAATATCTCCGAACAAATGTTCTTTTAAATAATCGTCTATTGCAGGTGCAAACTCAAAAAGTTCTCCTTCAACTTTTTGTCCTACAAGTTCTGTTTGAATTTTTGTTCCTACTTTATTTTTATCTTCTTTTTTTGATAACGGTTTTCCTGCTTTACCTTCAATAAAAGAACCGTCCTTAGTCGATTGAAGTAAAACACCTAAAGCATTTAAGCTTCTCGGGAAACCGCAATATGCATAAAGTTGAACCATAATTTCTTTTATTTCGTTTACGGTTAACCCGTCACCTAAACTTTTGTCTACAGATTTTTTTAAATTTTGTATATCACCCGTAGCAGTATACTGAGAAATCGAAACTATATTTTTTTCTTTTGTTGTTAATAAATCATCTGCTGCCATAAGAGTTCCTCCCGAAAAAAATAACACTGCTAATAAACTTATGAATATTTTCTTTATCATAGATTTATGCTCCTTGGTATAAATATAATTTATATTATAAAAATAGAGTTAATGTAGTCAAATTTTTGCTTTATAAAAATTTAATTTGATAAAATAAATGTATAAGATTTTTATTGAGGGAAAAATATGAAAACATATAAAGTAAACACTAACGGAGTCTGTGCAGCACAGATTTCTTTTTCTTTGGATAAAGGAAACATTTATAATGTAGAGTTTATAGGCGGATGTCCCGGAAATACTGCAGCAATAAGCAAATTAGTTGAAGGTACCAATGCTCAAAGAGTTGTAGATTTGTTAAAAGGTAACGATTGTGACGGAAAAGGAACCTCTTGTGCCGATCAGTTAGCTCGTGGTGTAGAGAAAGCGTTGTTAGAAGATTAGATGATTGGAAGATTTGAAGATTGGCAACGACAAAATATTCTTGCAGTTAAACTATAAGCTGTAATCTATAAGCTAAAAAACTATTTGTGTGATTTTTTCCACTCTTTTATTTGTTTTAGGCGTTCCTTATATTTATTTTCCAACCCCTGTTCCGTAGGATAATAATAAGTTTTATCTTTTAAAGAATCAGGTAAACATTGCATATTTGTAAGTTTATCTTTTGTATCGTGAGCATACTGATAACCTTTACCGTAATTTAACTCTCTCATAAGTTTTGTCGGGGCATTTCTTATTACTAACGGTACAGGTTCTGCAAGGTGATTTCTTGCATCTTCGGCAGCAAGATGATATGCCGTATCCATAGCGTTGGATTTCGGTGCCAAAGACATATAAACAACGGCTTCTGTTAAATGTACACTGCATTCCGGCATACCTATAAAGTGGCAGGCATGATATGCTGCTACTGCAATTTCAAGTGCTCTGGGATCTGCAAGACCTACATCTTCACTTGCAAACCTTGTAACTCTGCGGGCAATATATAACGGATCTTCTCCCGCTTCCAACATTCTTGCAAGCCAATAAACCGCTGCATCAGGATCCGAATTTCGCATGGATTTGTGTAATGCCGAAATTATATTGTAATGTTCTTCACCGTTTTTATCGTATAACAAATTCTTTTTGGAAATGCATTGTTCCAAAGTTTCTTTTGTAACGGTAATTTTACCGTCTTTATCCATGTCACCGTTTAGAACTACCATTTCCAAAGTTGAAAGTGCGGTTCTTGCATCACCGTTGGCAAATTCGGCAATAATGTTAAGCATATCATCGGATATTACAACTTTTTCTTTACCGAAACCTCTTTCATCGGTAACCGCTCTTTGTAAAAGTTTTACCAAATCTTTAGTTTCTATCGGTTTAAAAACAAAAACTTTGCAACGGGACAAAAGAGCGGAATTTATTTCAAATGAAGGATTTTCGGTTGTAGCTCCTATCAAAATGATGCTGCCTTTTTCCACAAACGGCAAAAAGGCATCTTGTTGTGCTTTGTTAAAACGATGAATTTCGTCTACAAACACTATAGTTTTTTGACCGAATTTTCTGTTATTTTCGGCTTGAGCCATAACTTCTTTAATATCTTTTATTCCGCTTGTAACGGCAGAAAAATCTATAAATTTTGAATTTGTTTTGTTGGCAATAATTCTTGCCAGTGTAGTTTTGCCTATCCCGGGATTACCCCAAAATATAATTGAAGAAATCTTATCGTTTTCTATAAGTTTTCTTAATATTTTTCCTTCGCCGACCAAATGTTGTTGACCGACAAACTCTTCCAAATTTCTCGGTCTCAATCGCCAAGCTAAAGGTTGGTTAGTGTTATCTTCAAATAAAGTTTCTTCTTCCATACTATTTTTCCGCTACGGATTTACCTGTAATATGTTCACAATCCATTTCCAAACACATTACATTCTTTGCATATTTTTCTATCATTATATCAATTTCGGAAACATCTTTTGTAAATTTTAAAGATAAGTCGCGACAAATTTCTACCGCTTTATTAAAATCTTCAACGATTTTTATTTTGCCGAACACTATAACACTTTTAAAATACAGAGCCCAATGACCTTCTTTTCTGTATCCTTTATCATAAACACAAAACGAAACTTTACTATGCTTTTTTATTGAATCTATTTTGTGACCTTCTTTGGCGCCATGAAAATATATTTTGTTTTCCTGTTGGTTATAATAAAAGTCTATCGGAATACCGTAAGGATAATCATCATCGCCCAATACGGATAATACACCCCTGACTTCGGTATTTAATATTTCAACACATTCTTCTTGTGTTAATTGTTGTTTAAATCGTCTCATCGGTCTGAACATTGTTAACTCAATTTTTTATATAAAGCTGCAACATCTTTCAACAATGTCGGAATATCCAATTTCTGAGGACATTTCGGTTTACATACTCCGCAGTTTATACATTTATCGGCTCTGTTTTCCGCTTTAATACTTTCATAAGCGGCAATAAAATTTTCTTTTTTGTTGTCTGCTTTATATTGGTTATATATATTGAAATTTTTCGGAATATCTATTCCTAAGGGACACCCTTCACATTGCTGACAATATGTACATACAATTGTGTCTGCCGTGGTGTTTGAAAGTTCTTTTTCTGTTGAATTTTTTGTTTCTGCAGAAACTTTTTTGTATATACCCAAAGTAAATGTACCTATTGCGGCAAACAGACCAAACTTCAAAAATTGTCTTATATTCATAAATTCCCTCCGAAAATAAGATTTTAGGCTATATAAAGAAACAACTTTAAAAAAACTTAACAGCCCAATCTTTAAGATCTTTTTCGGAAACTCCGGAACTAAATCTTTTTCCGCTGTCAACTTTAGCTTTCGGTGCTAACTTTTGCATAATGCTGCCGGAATCACCCATTCCCGAACCGCCGGAAGTTGCAAAAGGGATAACTTGTTTACCTGAAAAGTCATAACTTTCCATAAATGTATCTATAATCGAAGGTTCTCTGTACCACCAAATAGGGAACCCTACAAAAATAATATCATATTGACTCATATCTGCAACTTTATTTGCAATAGCAGGTCTGGAATTTCTATCATCCATTTCTACCGAGCTTCTGCTTTTTTTGTTTGTCCAATCCAAATCTGCACTTGTGTATGGTTGTGCAGGCTTAATTTCGAATAAATCTGCTCCGGTTGCTTTAGAAAGTCTTTCTGCAACCTTTGCCGTTACTCCGCTTGCACTGAAATATGCTACCAAAACTTTCTTGTTGCTTTTTGATTCTGCCATAACCTCGCCTCCATTATTATTTTTGAACAACATAAATCCACAAGTTAAAATTGTTACCACTACTGCACAAACCATTATTTTTTTCATAAAAACCCTCCGGATTTGTTAGAAGATTAGATGATTAGAAGATTGGAGGATTGGAAGCTAACTTGTAAAATTTGTTAAAAACAAATTTTGTTATCTTTTAATTTCCTTTTCCATTCTTCTATCTTATTATTTTATAAGTTAGAGTAGCTCTAATGTCAAGAAAATATATTTATTGTTGAACAAAAGCAAACTGATATTTGCCGGTTTCATCTTTTTGCAATTTACCTATACCGCAATTCAAAAGGTGTGCACCTGCGATATATTTGTCGCTGTCTGCATAGTCTTTCAAAACTTTTTTCCTTACGGATAATGCCTGTATAGGATCTGTATCATATACCAAAAAAATTTCGGGATCTTGAAATTGTATAGGTGCATGTAAAATATCGCCCCATACCAACATTGTTTGTCCTTCGCTTGTAACTTCAAACATTGTGTGTCCTAAAGTATGGCCGAATGCCGGAACAGATTTTATAAAGGGCAATATTTGTTCGTTTTGTTTAAATGATTTTATTCTGTTCGGATATGCCAACAAGACTTCGGAAGTTTTGTTTGCATCGATTTCTTCTTGAGCAATATAAACATTTGCTTTGGGGAATGTTTTGTTATAGTCGTTTATAAGACCTGCTATGTGGTCATAGTGCATGTGTGTAATGCATATAGTATCTATACTCTTCGGTTCGACATTAATACTTTTTAATGCTTCCAACAATGCAGGCGCATTTATGCCTGTATCAAACAATATTTTGTGGTCACCGGTATCAACATAAAAAACATTTATTGCAGATGCATTTGAGTCTGTTTGATTTAAAAACTCTTCCAACTTTTTAGTATCTTTATAACGGAACAATTCTTTTTTGTGGTTCATTGATTGTATTTTTATTGCGGTTACATCAAATTTACCGAGCTTCATATTTACGGTATTTGCAGCAAATAAACAAGTAGTTAAAAATAACATCGCCATTATTGAAAAAAATTTTTTCATAACAACACTCCTTTTTACAAAATATCGTTATTATTTTAGACTTCCGTTCCAGCTTATTGTTACAATCAATATTATACAAAAATGTATTATTAAAAATAAAAAAATCCGGAAAGGGAGGGATTCGAACCCTCGGTACAGGCTTTCACCTGTACACCGGTTTAGCAAACCGGCGCACTAGACCAACTATGCGACCTTTCCAGATTATTCTCAAATTATATCATAATTTGTTTTTTTCTACAATTTATCGTCGTAGAAAAACTTGTCAAAAAACTTATTTCTTAAAGAAACTAAACAATTTACTGAAGAAACCGCCTTCTTCTTTTGCTTCTTCTTGTTTAGGTTCTGTTGATTTTGCTGCTGCTGTTTGTTGTGCTGCATTTGCTGCTGTTGTTGCAAGATCTTTTGTTGAAACTTCTTCAGATGTTGCATATTGTATTGCTGCTGCCGTTGCTGCTGCTGTTGCCATTTCAGAAACGGTTGCGGAAGAATTCTTTATTGTGTTAACTGCTGATTTAACCGCACCTGCTTTTTCCAAAAGAGGAACAATTTTATCGCCGTATTTTACATTGTTTTTTGCATAATCCAAAGCTGTTTTTCCGAGAACATCTGCTGCATTAACATCTGCACCTTTGTTCAACAACAAACCAACTATAGCAACTGCTGAAGATGATGTGTTTTCGCAAGCTGACATCAAAGCTGTTTTTCCTGTTTCTTTTGCAACAGCATTTACATCAACCGTACCTGTGGTTAACATACTTTGTATTGCTGCTATTCCGCCTTCTTTACAAATGTCAATAAACTGTGATGAATCTGCTGCATAAACCGAAACTGCTGCCAAACTTACAAATACTGCTACCAACATTACTAACTTTTTCATTTTACTTTTACCTCTCCTTATCCTTTAATATTTTTAATTTCTTTTATTATTGCCGGAATAATTTCATACAAATCACCAACCAACGAATATGTTGCTGTTTGCATCATTGGACAATCTTTATCTTTGTTTATTGCTATGATTGTATCCGATGAACTCATACCAACCATATGTTGAATTTGTCCCGAAATACCGCAAGCAATATAAATTTTAGGTGCTACCGTTCTGCCGGTTTGACCAACCTGATGAGAATAAGGTATCCAATCTGCATCTACAGCTGCTCTTGATGCTCCCACTGCTCCACCCAACAAGTCTGCCAATTCCTTTATAAGTTTAAATCCTTCAGGATTACCTAAACCTCTACCACCGGAAACTATAATATCTGCATCCGAAATATTTACATCTGCACTTTGATCTTTAAAGAAACCGATGAATTTTGTTCTGTTAATAACTTTTTGCGCATCTACTGTTTTGTTTATAACTTCACCTGTTCTTCCTTCTTGAACTTTAGCTTCTTTAAACACTTTATGTCTAACGGTTGCCATCTGCGGTCTGTGTCTCGGTGTTAAAATTGTTGCCATGATGTTTCCGCCGAAAGCAGGTCTTGTCTGCATTAAATTTCTTGTTTCGGGATCTATTTCCAATGCCGTACAATCAGCAGTAAGACCGGTATAAATCTTTGCTGCAACTCTTGAAGCAAAAGATCTTCCTATATTTGTTGCACCCATCAATACGATTTCTGGTTTTTCTTCTTTTATTAAGTCTGCCAATATGCAACTATACGGATCGTCCTGGAATTCCGCCAAGATAGGATCATCATAAACATAAACTTTGTCTGCTCCTCTGTTTATTAAATCCTGAGCTTTTGCAGATATATTCGAGCCGATAAGTATGGCACTTAAAGGAACATTTAATGTTTTTGCAAGTTCGCTGCCTTTATTTAAAAGTTCATATACTACAGATGAAATTTCGCCGTGTCTTTGTTCGGCATAAACCCATACACCTTTATATAAAGATTTATCTACGGCATCTTTAACTTCATCTTTTTGCATTGTAATTGCTTTTACAGGACATGCTTCTACACATGAACCGCAAAATCTGCACTTTTCACCGTCAACAACGGCTTTACCGTCTTTTACGGATATTGCACCGAACGGACAAGCAGATTCACAGGCTCCGCAACCGACACATTTATCTAAATCTATATTTATTTTATTAGCCATTTTCATTCTCCTATATTAAGCTGTTCTCTGCCAACTTCTTTACCAACTTTGCTGCAATATCTTGTGGTTCGCCCTCAAATTTTTCTCCGCCCGTTCTCTGAGGTGGAGTAAATATCTTTTTAACTTGTGTAGGAGAACCTGCCAAACCTGTTTTTTTAGTATCCGCATTTATGGCTGCCGCATTTAATTGTTTTATAACAGCTTTTTTTGCTGCCATTTTACCTTTAAGCGAAGGAATTCTCGGTGTATTTATTTCTTTAACTACTGTAAGTAAGCAAGGAACCGGAGCCTCTATTAAATCGTATCCGTCTTCCATCATTCTTTGAACTTTTATTGAATTTTCAGTAACTTCTTCAATTTTTCTTACATATGCAACATGAGGAACATTTAACATTTCCGCTACCGAAGGACCAACTTGTGCGGTATCACCATCTGTTGCCTGTTTTCCGCAAAATATTACACCGAAATCCGGTATGGTTTTAATTGCGGTTGATATAGCATAGGAAGTTGCCCAAGTATCTGCACCTGCAAATGCTCTGTCACCTATAAGAATTGCATCATCACAACCTCTTGAAATAGCTTCTCTTAAGGCGGATTCCGCTTGAGGAGGTCCCATTGTAATAACGGTAACTTTTCCGCCGACTTTTTCTTTAAGTCTGACTGCTTCCTCTATAGCATATTCATCAAAAGGGTTTATTATAGCTTCAACGCCTTCTCTCTTCAAAGTACCTCTTTCAGGATCAATTTGAACATTGGTCGTTCCCGGTACCTGTTTAATGCAAACAAGTATATGCATTTCATATCCTCCGAATTTAATTTGAAAAACAAAAAAACAAGATAATTTATTCTTGTTTATATCTTTTAGATAATAACAAAAATATAAATTTTATGCAATTTTTATTAATCCAAAAAACATACAAACACTATATTTTTCATGCAAAAAATACTATAATAAGAAATTCATTATTATTTTAATTTTAAATGAGGTTTTATTTTGGCCAGAGATAGTGTAGGAATTGTTCAAACTAAATATTTTACTTTTGAAAACCTTGTTCTTGCAAACGGGCAAAGTTTGCCGCAAGTTACAATAGCTTACGAAACTTACGGAACTTTAAACGAACAAAAGAACAATGCTATATTGATAACTCACGCTTTTACGGGTGATGCTCACTGTGCGGGATTCCACGAAGGGGACAAAAAACCCGGTTGGTGGGATACAATGGTGGGTCCCGGAAAAGCTTTTGATACCAACAAATATTTTATTATTGCCTCAAATGTTTTGGGCGGATGTGCGGGAACAACCGGACCGGAATCAATAAATCCGGCAACAGGTGTTCCATACGGAACGGATTTTCCTGCAATAACGATATCGGATATGGTAAAAGCTCAGAAAAAGTTGGTGGAATATTTCGGTATAGAAAAACTCTTTTCCGTTGCCGGCGGTTCCATGGGCGGAATGCAGGTGTTGCAGTGGGCAATGGATTATCCGGAATTTATATATTCCGCAATTCCAATAGCAATTACTTTAAGATCCACACCGCAACAAATTGCCTTTAACGAAGTTGGCAGACAATCTATAATGGGTGATGTTGCTTGGAAAAAGGGACATTATTATGGCGGACCTGAACCCGATAAAGGGTTGGCCGTTGCAAGAATGTTGGGACATATTACATATATGAGTGATTATTCCATGCAGAAAAAGTTTCCTGTTAAAAACCCGGAACCGAACGAAAATTTCGATTTTAATGCCGATTTTGAAGTGGAAGAATATTTAAGATACAGAGGAAGTTCTTTCGTAAAAAGATTTGATGCCAACAGTTACTTATATTTATCTAAAGCAATAGATTATTTTGATGTTCAAAAAGATAATTTTTTACCGGAAGAAAAAAATTTGGATATAAAATTTTTGGTTATATCTTTTAAGTCCGACTGGTTGTATCCTCCGTATCAATCGGAAAATATAGTGAAATTTTTAAAAATGAAAAATCAGGAAGTAACTTACTGTAACATATTTTCCACTTACGGACACGATGCTTTTCTTTTGGAAGTAAAAGATGAAACCAGACTTGTAAAAAACTTTTTAAACAGATTATATGATGAGGTTTTTGGTAGTGAAAGATAAAAATACTTTATTATCACATTTAAAAATAGCCGGAATCGTGACACAGAAATCAAAAGTTTTGGATTTGGGGTGCGGTGACGGTGATTTAATGTATTTGCTCGTACAAAATAAACAAGTAAATGCTCAAGGTGTGGAAATATCCGAAGATGCGATATACAAATGTGTGGAAAAAGGGTTATGTGTTATGCATTCGGATATTGACGGTGCATTGGATTTTTATAAAAATGATACTTTTGATTTTGTTATATTAAGCCAAAGTTTACAACAGGTTACAAGAACCGATGAAGTACTAAAACAATGTTTAAGAATCGGTAAAAAAGTTATTGTGGCATTTCCCAACTTTGCTCATATAACGGTAAGAAGTAAACTCTTTTTCGGCGGAAGAGCACCTGTTACCGAATCTCTCCCGTACGGATGGAACGATACTCCGAATATCAGATGTTTAAGCATAAAAGATTTTGAGGTTTTCTGTAAAGAAAGAAAGTATAAAATAATAGAAAAATATTTTATCGCTAATAACAAATATTGTCACATATTACCGAACTTATTTGCACAACAAGCAATTTTCGTAATCACTAAATAATCTCGCAAAAACAGAGGAAAAACGATGGAAAAACAAGGAACAAACCAAGAACAAAAGTTTTGGCATAGTATTGAAATTAATGATGTTTTACAAGAGTTCAACAGCAACAGCCACACCGGACTTAAAGAAAGTGAAATTTTAGAAAGACAACAAAAATACGGTAAAAATGTTTTAACTCAGAAAAAAGGTGACGGTCCTATAAAAAGATTCTTTTTACAGTTCCATAACAGTCTTTTATATGTGTTAATCATTTCGGGTTTTATAACATTGTTTTTAAAACAGTGGGCGGATTGCAGTGTAATATTCGGTGTAGTGTTGGTTAATGCAATAGTGGGATTTATTCAAGAATCGAAAGCATTAAAATCGTTGGAAGCTCTCGCAAAATCAATGACTACTCAAGCGGTGGTTATGAGAGACGGCAAAAGAATGCATATTGATTCTTCCGAAGTTGTTCCCGGTGATATTTTGTTCTTTGTTTCAGGAGATAAAGTTGCAGCAGATATAAAACTTATTTCTTCGAGAGAACTACAAATAAACGAATCGGCTCTTACCGGTGAATCGTTACCTGTAGAAAAAAACATTAACACTTTACCGTCTTCAACCGTTTTGGCGGACAGAAAAAATATGTTGTATGCATCAACACTTGTAACTTACGGCAGCGGCAAAGGTGTTGTTGTTGCCACAGGTGATAATACGGAAGTAGGTAAAATTTCTCAACTTATATCATCTGCCGATTCATTAGAAACTCCTTTAACACAAAGAATGGCAAAATTCAGTGTGTTTCTTATATACTTAATTATGTCCATGGCAGCAATTACATTTGGCGTAGGTATATATCACCATCAAGGTTGGGTATTAATGTTTTTGGCTGCTATCGGTCTTTCCGTTGCAGCAATACCCGAAGGACTTCCCGCGGCAATGACTATAACTCTTGCTATAGGTGTTTCAAGAATGGCTAAAAGAAAAGCCATTATAAGAAAACTTCCCGCAGTGGAAACTTTGGGAAGCACAACAGTAATTTGTTCGGATAAAACAGGAACTTTAACCGAAAACCAAATGACTGTTGTTGAAATGTTTACAGACGGTAAAACCATAGAAGTATCCGGAACAGGTTACAGTTTCGACGGACAATTAAAACTTAAAGAAACAAATACAATTATAGGTATAGAATATTCAAAATCGTTAAAACTTTGTTTAACCGCAGGTTATTTATGTAACGATGCAAAAATAATAAATATAGACGGAAAAAATGACGTGCAAGGCGATCCGACAGAGGGTGCTTTGATAGTTTCCGGAGCAAAAGCAAAACTTAACGATGAACTTGTGGAACAATATCCTAAACTTGATACTATACCGTTTGAATCTCAATATCAGTATATGGCAACATTGCATGAAAACGGCGGAACAAACATTGCTTTCGTAAAGGGTGCCGTAGAAAAAATTACGAACATGTGTTCTTACATGCTTGATAAACAAGGCAACAAAATACCTTTCAACAAAGAAGAAGTAGTAAAAGTTGCCAACGAAATGGCAACAAGAGGATTAAGAGTTTTGTGTTTTGCTTATACAGATATGGACGAAAATCATAAACAGTTAAGACATGAAGATATTGCGACAGGTTTAACTTTCGTAGGTCTTCAAGCTATGATAGATCCCGCAAGACCGGAAGTTATAGAGGCCGTAAAAAAATGTCACAGTGCGGGAATAAAAATTAAAATGATTACCGGTGACCATGCATTAACGGCTTCGGCAATAGCAAAAGCCATAGGAATAATTAAAGGAGAAAATCCCGACTACACCGCCATAACAGGCAGCCAACTTGAACAATACGATGATGAACAACTAAAAGAAATAGCAATAAAATATTCCGTATTTGCAAGAGTAACACCCGAACAGAAATTAAGACTTGTAAGAGCATTACAGGTACAAAAAAATATTGCCGCTATGACAGGTGACGGTGTAAATGATGCACCTGCTTTAAAACAAGCAAATATCGGTGTTGCTATGGGTATAACGGGAACGGAAGTTGCAAAAGAGTCTGCGGATATGGTTTTAACCGACGATAATTTTGCTTCTATTGTTGCTGCCGTTGAAGAAGGAAGATGTGTATTTGATAATATAAGAAAATTTATTATTTGGACACTTCCCACAAACATGGCTCAAGGTATTGCTATGATGACCGCAATATTTCTTAATATGCCGGAACTTCCTATTTTACCGAAACAAATTCTGTGGATAAATATGTCTACCGCATTATTTTTGGGTATGATGTTATCTTTTGAACCTAAAGAAGACGGTATAATGGACAGAAAGCCTGTAAGCCCCGATATGAAGATTATGGACGGAATTTTCTGGTACAGACTTGCAATGATAAGTGCCATAATAGTTACCGGTGTAGTAATATTGTTTAATTATGAACTTGCTCACGGTGCTACACTTGCACAGGCAAGAGGTGTTGCAGTTTCCGTATTTATAGTATGTCAAAGTATGTATTTATTAAATTGCCGTTCAATGACAAAATCCATGTTTTCTCTCGGTTTATTTTCAAATCCGTACATTTGGCTCGGTATATTTATAATGTTTGCTTCACAGTTTATATTCTTGTATGTTTCTCCGGTAAACACATTTTTCTCAACGGAAGGAATATCACTTGCTTCCTGGGGCAGACTTTTCATATTGGGCTTTATAATTTATGCTGTTATAGGAATCAGTAAATTTGTAGAAAATCTTATTAGAAAAAAGTAATATAATAACTGTAATTTTAAAGGTAAAATGTTATGCAAGAAGAAATAATACAACAAATTCAAGATTTAAAAAAACAAAGAAATGCCGTAATTCTTGTTCATAATTATCAAAGACAAGAAGTACAATCTATTGCGGATTTCACAGGCGACTCTTTGGAGCTCAGCAGAAAAGCCGCACAAACAAATGCCGATGTTATTGTTTTTTGCGGTGTGCATTTTATGGCGGAGACCGCTTCCATATTAAGTCCCAATAAAAAGGTTTTGTTGCCCGATTTACAGTCCGGTTGCCCTATGGCAGACATGATAACAGCGGACCAGTTAAGACAATTTAAAAAAGATAATCCCGGTGCAACTGTTGTTACATATATAAACTCATCTGCGGCGGTTAAAGCGGAAACCGATATTTGTTGTACATCTTCTAATGCCATAAATGTGGTTAAGTCCGTTCAAAACGATAAAATAATATTTTGCCCGGACAGAAATTTAGGTTCTTATGCACAAAAAGTGTTAAACAAAAAACTTATTTTGTGGAACGGCTTTTGCCCTACACACATGAAAATGTTACCGGAATATGTTGCATTACAAAAAGAAGTGCATCCTAACGCGGTTTTTTTGGTTCATCCGGAATGTTGTCCTGAAACGGTTGCACTTGCGGATGAAGTGTTATCCACAACAGGTATATTAAATTATGTTGCAAAAAGCGATAAACAAGAATTTATTATAGGAACGGAAAACGAAATAACATTTAAGTTACAAAGAGAATATCCCAACAAAAAGTTTTATCCTGTTACGGATTTAGCGGTGTGCCCAAATATGAAAAAGAATTCGTTGGATAAAGTATTAAATGTTCTGAAAGAAATGAATAACGAGATAAAAGTTCCTAAAGAAATTGCAGATAAAGCAATTGTCCCGATACAAAGAATGCTTGAGGTAAAACCTTCATAATGCAAGATTTAGGCAGTTTTCCCATATTTGCAAGTCTTTTGGCAGGAATATTAACATTTATAAGTCCCTGCATTTTACCTCTTATCCCCGTATATATAACATTAGTTACAGGCCTGTCTATAGAAGAATTGGATAACAGAAAAAATTTGTTATCCGTTTTTTTATCATCGATTTGTTTTGTTTTAGGTTTTACTACAGTATTTGTTTTTCTGGGTTTATCGGTAACAATTATAGGACAATTCTTTTTAAATAATATAGATATTTTAAGAACAGTCGGCGGAATAATTATTATTGTTTTCGGGTTACATTTGTTGGGAATATTCAAAATAAAACTTCTATATAAACAGTTCGGATGGATGGACAAAATAAAAAGAACTTCAAACTATTTCACTATATATCTTATAGGTTGTGCTTTTGCATTCAGTTGGACCCCTTGTGTTGATCCGATACTTGCATCTATTCTTATAATGGCAGCAACTCAGGGAACAATTGCAAAAGGAACATTTTTGCTTCTAATTTATTCTTTAGGACTTGCAATACCGTTTATATTGACCGCATTATTTGTCAGCAAATTTTTAACATTGTTTAATTCGTTAAAAAAGTATTACAAAGTAATAGAAATTATTTCCGGAACACTTTTAATACTTATGGGTATACTGATAATTTCAGGCGGATTTAACAAAATAACAATGAATGTAATGAAGGTATTAAGTTAACATTATGCACATGCAAGCAGTGAATTGATGTTTTCGAACTTAATACTGTTTTCTTCCAACGAAATATCCGTAATTTGTTGAAGTTGTGCTATAGCCAAAAGTATTCCTTTAAGCTCCAACACTATGTTTTCTTTATTTGAATTGTTCGAATATTCATACTGCATATATAAATGAGCTATCAAGTCTATCAAATTATCGTAGTTTGTGTTATCGATACCTGCTTCATATAAAACTCTGTAGATGTAAGGGAACCAGTTTTGACCGGTTATTTCATCTATTTCGGAAATATTGATTCTTTTAATATTTCCTTTTGATGTATCGGCAACAATGCTGTCTTCATATTTACTTACAAAATGTTTACCGTATTCCAAATAATCAAAAGAGTTAGCACTTTTTAACAGATCTACCAAACTGAAAAATTTTGTTAAATTCTCGGAATCGTTTACGATATTGTTCATATCAATATACAATGTTGTTAATTTTTTGTTTTGTGATAAGTTTGTTAAAAAGTCGTTTATGTCTTCCATTGAAGATAAATCAACTTTTAAGTGGTCTGTTGTTTCTTGTGAAGTTGTCTTTGATAAACAAATAATATTGTTGTATTTGCTTGTATCCACAGTTTGAGTTATATCGTCAAAAATTAAAGTAATATCATTTGTTATATTTCTATACATATATGTGATAGTTTGTTGTTGATATAAGTCATCGGATAATCCGTTCAATTTAAATCCGTTAATGCCAAACATCTTGTGAAGATTGTTTATTTGGGAAACAGTTTGTATCAGCGATGTTTGTGAAATATCGATACCGAACACGATTTTAGTATTTGATTGTTGCGACAAATCCGTAATTTTTTGATAACGAATATATGCTATATATTGCATGTATTGGTTTAGTTCATAATAATAATTCCATTTGTCCAAATTTTCCGCTTTTAATTTTTCAACCGTTTCTTCGGTAACTGCTTGATTGTTTGTAATTAATTCTGCTGTTAAAAATTCCAACTCTTTTTGTAATTCAGGTGTCATATCGGTACAAAATTGTTTGAGCAGTTCATATTCTTGTTTATTCGATTTTATATACTGTAACAAATTATTCAAGACAAAAATTTTACTGTTATTTAAAGCATTCTTATCGTCTAATAATGTTCTGAATTTATCTAATTCCGAATTATTAAGTCTGTCTATTTCGGAAGAAATATCCAACGAATAAATATTGAACAATTCCGTTCCCTGATGGAAAATGCTTTTTATTATAACACTTTCCGGTTTAACACTGTTTAACAAATATTCCAACTGTTCCAAAGAAAATTTGTTTATATCTATTTCGGTAACAGTATTTATATTGGAAAAATCTTTTATCGTCGTTTTTGTATCAAATATGCTCTTTAACATATCTTGTGCATATTGTTTCGGATTTTTCAAAAATAACGAAAAATCGGAATCTTCAAAAGAGTAATTGTAATTTGATACCAATTTAAACAGTAATGATAAATTTACTTTACCATTATCGGATACATTATACTCATCAATCAATGGTGATAAGTTTAAATTTCTTATATCGGTTAACGGAACACTTGTTGAATTTGTATTTGTAACAATATTTATATGCCTGATGTTTTGCAAATCCGTATCGGTAAAGAAATCGTCTTTTATAAGTTCCGGAACACTGAACAATCCGGAATCATCAAAAGATACAATATAAGAAGTATCGACATTATCCACCATAAAATCGGAATTATCGTATATAGAACTTAATTTGGAATTTGTTTTTAATTCTTTAATAAAAGATAATGTTGCTCTGCCTATAAATAACTGCTTTCTGAGTTCGTTTTGTTTCGTTTTCTCTTCGGACAAAATTGATTTTATAAAATCGGTTTCTGTTACAGAAGAATACATATCAATATCGTCAAGTAACACCGGTACAAAAGCAACAACAACATGATTGTTTCCTTTGTTATCGACTATAACATCTGAATATACTTTTGCCGGAATCACGGTATTTTCAACAGGAACATTGATAATTACACCTAAATCTTTTTTGTCTTCGGATAACTGATCAAACGACGTTATTGCTATGTTTCCGCTGAGTTCGTTGTCAAATGCAAAAAGTTGATGTTTTGAAAACGGCGTCAATTGCGGAACTATTAAAATACCCGACTGTTTTTGAGATATAACCATATTTTTTATTGTATCTGCAATTTTGTCTACCGCTTTACCTGCATTGAAATTTTTTAAAGTGCTCAACAACGAAATAAAATTTTTATAGAAAACGCTTCCCAAAATACCGTTTCTTGTTAAAGTGGAATCCTGCGACGACACAACATTAATAAACGAGTCGGAAATTTTATTTTGAAATTCGTTGTTAAGTTTTTCGAATAACCCGTAAAAGAAATCATCGTATTCTTTTTTTATTTGAGGATTTAAATTCGATATCGGAACTTTTAAAACTTCCAAATAAACAAAGATATTTTCTTTATTCATTAACATTGTTAACGGAGTAAGCAAATGTTGAATTAAATCGATTTTAAATTTTCTGCCTTTATAAGATTGTTCATATTGTCTTGCTATATTCATAAACTCCAACAATAAATCAAAATTTTTATCGTCGCTGAAATTCATACCTATAAGTCCGGCATATGCCGGCATTTGAACAAGCGAAATATTGTCCGTATCATACATACGACTAAACATATATGCTACGGCAATATTAGATATCTTTTTATAATCGAAATTTCTGTAAAGTTTCTTTAAACGGCTGCTGCCGTCTTGAGAAAAGTCGGTTTGATCGGTAATCAGTAACGGCAAACTTTGATTTTTCATTTGTTCGTAAGTAACATTTGATGCAACCATTGTTATATTATCCGTTTGTGATAAGTTACCTAAATACATATATCCGGGATCGGCAATAACTATATTTCCTTTTTGTCCTTTATTTTTTTGTACCATACAAACGGCATTTAATACGGATAATTCTAACGGTGTTGTTTGCTTATCGAGTATTTCCATATCAAGTTGTCTGTTTATTATTTGTGAAGATGTTTCGTTGATATTAATTACAACTATTTTTAAATCTCTTAAATCTTTTTGTGTAAGTGACGGATAATCTTTTTCGAATTGTTTTGATTGAATAAAATTAAATACATCCAACAAACTGTTACCGTTACCGTCATTTTCCGTAACAAGTGATTCTATCGGAACAGATTGTAAATTACCGAATCTTCTTATATTTCTGATACCTTCATTTAACGATGTTGCCGTGTGCCTGTTTTTAGAACCGACCATAATTATTAAATCGGGCATTTGTCCGTACGGAACTTTTGCTAATTCGTCTATATGTTTTTGTAACAGCAATTGTCTGTTGGTTTCTATTGTATTTCTTTCTTCCTTCCCGGATATATTTTTTTTACTTATAATTAAAGTTTTAAAAAATCCTATCATGATGGAAAGCCAATGCAAACTTACCGTTAAACCTACACCGGTAAAAAACGATATAACAAAATTGTGTAAATAAAACGAGCCTGAAATTACGGATGTTGCAACTTTTTGTATAAATATAACCAACGGTAAAAACCTTGCCAACATTTTTCTGTCTTTCCAACTTTCTGTAATACCTAAATAAAAATAATTAGGACTTTCTTTTTCTTTAAAAAACGAATCCACTGTTTCTTCTATTTTATTGTCGTAGAAACCGTTTATTATTTCGTTACCTATATTTTTTACCGCCGCAATAGATTTTAAAAATCTTCTCTTTGACAAAAATATTCCGGTTTGTATACCGTATACATTTCTTACAACTGACATTAACCCTATTTGTTCCAAAAAGTACAGTCTGTTTCCTTTGGAAATTCTGTATCCGTACAATATTTCCAAACTTACCAAATAATTTAATGCTTTATAATATTGAATTGCATATTCTCCCATCTTTTCCAATATTTCTATTTCCGGTCTTAACTTATCCTGCTCCTGTTTTGTCAGTGCCGAATACAATTTTATCGTATCGTTATAAAAAGAAATGAAATCTTGTAATTGAGATATAATAACATCTTTATTTGTTCCTTTTAATACGGTAGGATTAAAATTTGTTTTTTCTATTATTTCGGTAGCATTGGTTATTATGTTGTCTATCGACTCTTTGGTAATAGAATTTGTTTTTAAAATTTCAAACCAATTTTTTAAATGTCCGTTAGTTTCTTGTTCCGTAATTTCCATATCGGAAACAAATCCGTATCTTATACCTTTATATTCTTTCGGTTCATCTTCAACGTTGAATTTCTCTAAATAATCTATAAACTGTAATAATTGCAACTGCAAATCGGATCTTCCGGCAAGTAATATATAAAGTTGTCTGCTGTTATTTAAAATAGGACTTATTAATCTCAAATCACAGTTATCTTTATATTGATGTAACAATGTTAATGTTGAATCCAACAATTCTTTATTCTCTTTTGATGCATTCTTTGCCAACTTAGCATAAAATTTTTCCAACTGTGAAATTTTATTTATATCATAAGCAAAAAAGTCCATAGATTCTTTTATGGAACTTTGACCGTCCAACTCATTTTCTATTTCTTTTTTCTTTTCGTTATAAAACTTATCATTTTGCCCTATACCGATTCCTGCCCTGTGTAAGAAAATTGAAAGGCCTAATCCGCTCATTAATGAAATTACCGCTGCCGAAATCGTTGCAACAGTAAACGATGATGTACTTAATGCCGCTATTATTGAAGTTGCGAAAGACTGTAACCCGATAGATAACGACAAAAATCTTTGAACGGCTCTTCTGCTTCCCCATTCTTTCTGTATACCTACAGACGTTTTTTCTTTAGGGTTTTCAATATTTGTTATAAACGATTCTATATCGTTTTTAAGTACCGGAAACGAATATAACGAATCTATTAAAAAGTTTCCCGAAGAATATACCGTTGCAAGTTGTTCTCTTACATTTTGTTTGGATTTTTTTATACCTCTTGTGAACCCGAAAATAAGTCTGTTTAACGGCATTAGTTTGGATTTTTCAAAAAAAGAACTTTTGGGGAATATATAACTTCCCAAAGTGGCCAAATTCGTCGTATAGTCCAAAAATCTTAAATATTCTATGGTGTAATGCTGCATAGACAAGAAACTTATTTTTAAATTATCTAAATATGTTTGTTCTATTCTGTTTTTATTTAAAACCTTTTCGTCGTTAATTTGGGCAATAGTATTACTTATGATATCGGATATATACCTGTAAAGTTTTGCCGTATTTTTGTTTTCTAAATTATATAACTCGTTTTGAGCGGGAGTAGTTCTGAAAATTTCTATTAAAGTATCGTATACCTGCTCATAATCCGCAGATGAATCCAAACGTTTATCTTGAATTTGCGATAATATTTTATATGCTCTTGATAATGCATTATCTTCATCAAAAGTTTCGGTTATCACAACTTGTTTTTGCTTTATTACGGATTTTGTATCTTGTTTTATATGTTGATATTGTTTTGATTTAAAAATGTCGGACAATTTATTAATGAGTTGCCTTGTAAAATTTCTGCTGTATAAAGATTTCGATTGATGGTATACTCCGAACTTCATTTCCTGGATTAAACCGCTGTTTTGATAATAGTTACCTATTCTATCGGCAAAATCAATAAACAAATCTCTGTCTTTTGCGGATGCCGTTTTTGCAAAATATGAACTTACATTTTGTTTGTTTTTAAGTCTTATAAACGGAACAAATATATGTTGAAACAAATGTGTTTTTTCTGACAAATTGTTAAGGCTGTTTCCGTATTCCGATATAAAATTAAAAAATTCTTTATATTTTGTTTCATCATCAAAACTTATAAGAACATTGCCGGTAGCGATTTCGAACTGTCTCATTCTGTTATTATCGAAATTATAAAAGTTTCTGTGTTCTATACCTTTTCTTTCAACAACATCCGAAATATTTTCAGGTGTAAAACCGTAATAAATTTCTTCCAAAGTGCTGGGATAATCTTTAATTATTAACGAATGTCTGTGATGTTGAATTTCTTCCATATTAACTGCCGATGATATAAAAGTAATATCTTCTGTCGGAAGCATGTTCCCTATATATATACTTTGCGGATCTATAACCGCAATACCGCCGCCTGTTTTAAATTTATGACATGCTCTTATACCGTTGAGTACCGCCAATTCCAAAGGAGTTATATTTCTTCCGTTAAATTTGATAGGAAGGTCTTTTCTTGCTATGTTTTCTTTTTCGTTTGTATCTATATCTATTACTACCGAAGTTAAATCTTTAAAACTTTTATCGAAATTCGAAGATTTTAAATATTCCATTGATTTTATAAAACCGTCGGCAGTTCCCGCCTGTTCTTTCATTATGTAATGTATTTGTGTGTTTTGAAAACTCGGATGAGTTTTGATATCTGCCAATACTTGTTCACAAAAAGTTTTATCTTGTTCACTGCTTACGGAAATTATTATAACGTCCGGCATTTTTTGGTTTAAACTGTTCAGTGTTCTTTGATACTCGTTTTTTATTATTCTTTCGTTCAATAATCTTCTTGATATATATTGTGAAGATAAAGAAGAAATGTCTGTAAATGTGTTTATTCCGCTAAACAGTTGCCTTATACTTTTTGTTTTTTGTGATATAAAAACTTTTATATTTGAATATATGTCGTGCAACTTCCACACAATATTGGAAACAGTACTTTTTTTACGGCTGTTATCTTCTTTTTTATATCTCGTTTTTGGATTTAATATATCATCTATCGGAACGGAACCTAAATACATTGTTTCGTTTACAATTTCAAATTCCAAATCTATTTTGTTATCCGATAACCATTTTCTGATTGCCTGCTTTTGTCGGAAAAAATCTATACCGGAAGTTGTCATGGAACCGGACCATTTTTTTATTATGGAAGCAATTGTAGAAACATCAGCCTGTACCAAAACAGTAGGCGGTGCCAAAGCATTTTTGTAAACAACATTTTCCGTTCTTACAAGTTCGTTATCAAAATCGGTTAATTGTTCAACTCTCGGTATAACAGACAACACGGAAACATTTTGATGTTTCAATATATCTGTAAGTTCATTATGAAAGCCGCCTACAACAACAATGTTTACAGAATCAATATTTCTTAAATTTTCTATTATATTTGTTTCCGTTACTTCTATATTATCATTGTCGGAAATACTAATTAACGATTTTATATTGCTGTAAAAAATCTTGTTTCTTTGTTCGTTTGTTAAATGATAATTTTTCAAATCTTCATCTTTTAAAATATCGTTTATTATCTTTAGTGATTGATTATCCAAATATTTTATTGATATGTTATATAAGTAGTCTTTATTCTGTTCAAAATATTTGTATTGATTGTACGATATGGATAACCTTGCATATTCCGACAAAATATATATAAATTTATCCACTAATATTAATTCTTTTTCATTATAATCAACAAATTTGTCCAAGATAAAATTTTCAAGGGTTTCAGTTTGTTGCATGAGTGCATAAAAGTTAACAGCGGTTATTGTTTCAATGTTATTAAAGTATAAGACGAGAGGTTCATATTTTAACAATGTTTCCGGTGAACTGTTTTTTATAATATTAAATATTAAATTTAATTTTTCTTTACCGTTCACATCCATATTTTTCAAAAGAGCAGTAATTTGCATATAATTTTGGTAAGGAATTTTACTTTTTATATCATTGAGTAAACGAGATAAATCTTTGGATATATTTTTTTTATTTTTATATTTTGTTACGGCAATAAATTTGTTAATTTCCGAATAAAGACTTAAATCGATATTATTCTTAGTACAAAATTCGTATAAATTTGTAATTCGTTGCTCAAAATCGGTGTCTTGTGAAAATAAGGAAAATAATTGCGGTTTTGAAAAATATATTCTGCTTTTTACAAAAGAATCATAAATTTTGTCTGTTTCTTGTAAATATTTGTTTTTCAACAACAAGTTCTGTTCAATATTTTTGTTATATATATCCCAATTTTCAAGTCCGTACAAGTTGTGTAAATCGTTTTTTATTATAAAAGATTCCGCTCCTGAAATTTTTCCGTCATATAACAAATCATTTGTGATATTATCAATAAATTGTTTGTTTTCTATTGAAGAAAATAATTTTGTAGATATTTGTTTATTGGGAGCACCTTCTATTATTATTTTATTTATTTTTGAATTATTGGAAATAAAATTTATAATTTTTTCTATATTTTGTTGAACTTTCGAATTGTTGTGTAAATCGTGTATTACCACTACTAACGGAGTATCTTTTTTATAACTATTTTCTGTTATTTGTGCATATTCCGATAATGTGTCGTATTTTGTAACAATTTCACTATTGTTATATTTATACGGCAACGGAAATACCGCTGTATTGGCAAAGGCACCGCCTAGTACATTAGTTAAAAGAAAACAAACTAGTGTAAAAATAGATAAAACTCTAATCATAATATACTATTAAAGTATAATACATTTTATTATTGATAACAATCTTTTAAAATAAAAAGAGAGATGATATTTTTATCTCTCATCTCTCTTTAATTTTATTTTAAAAATAATAGAAATCTATTATTTTTCAGGTTTTGTTTCTTGTGCGGCTTGTTCCAACTCTGTAGGTTTTGTTTCCTCTTCTTCGGCTTCTTCACCTACCACAGTTGCTACTGATGCAACTTTATCGCCTTCTTCAAGTCTTACAAGTCTTACACCTTGAGTGTTTCTTCCGATAACGGAAATTTTGTCTACCTTACTTCTTATTGTTATACCGTGTTCGGTTATAAGCATTATTTGACCTTCGTTTGCTTTTCCTATGTATATAACATTTCCGTTTCTTTCGGAAGTTTGCATATTTATAACACCTTTACCGCCTCTCTTTTGTAATCTGTATTTACCTACTTCGGTTCTCTTACCATAACCGTTTTCGGCTACAGATACAAACACATCTTCAGGTGAAAATACTTCCATACCTATAACTTCATCATCTTTTTCAAGAGATATACCTCTTACACCCTGGCCTGCTCTTCCGATAGCTCTAACATCCTGTTCTTTGAATCTTATAGCAATACCTTTCTTTGTAGCTATAACTACTTCAGGATTTTTCTCTATCTTCTTAACATCCATCAATATATCACCGTCTTCCAATTTTATTGCTATAATTCCGCCTCTTCTCGGGTTAGCAAATTCGGACAATGCTATTTTCTTTATTGTTCCTTTTCTTGTGCACATTAACAAATATTCGTCTTTAATGTCTTTCGGATTAAACGATCTTATAGGAATTGAAGCCGTAATCTTTTCATCCGGACTTGATAACTGGATTATGTTAACTATAGCTTTACCCTTGGATGTTCTTGTTCCTTCAGGAATTTCGTATACTCTTGACCAATACAATCTTCCTCTTGTGGTGAACGACAACAAGTAAGCATGCGTAGATGTTACAAACATTTTTGCAACAAAATCATCTTCTTTTGTTGTCATACCTACAACACCTCTGCCGCCTCTTGCTTGAACTCTGTATGTATTTACAGGTATTCTCTTAATGTATCCTGCATTTGATACGGTAACTACAACTTCTTCTTCTTGAATTAAATCTTCAATGTTGAAATCTTCCGCATCTGCAGTTAAATGAGTTCTTCTCTTGTCACCGTATTTTTCTTTTAACTGTAACAATTCATCTTTAATTATTGCCAAAACTTTTTTGGGATCTTCCAAAATAGATTTTAATCTTTCGATATTTTTTATAACTTCTATATATTCTTCATCTATTTTCTTTCTTTCAAGACCTGTCAACTGTTGCAATTTCATATCGAGAATTGCTTGTGCCTGAAGTTTTGATAATCTGAATCTTTCCATCAAGTTAATTCTTGCAGTGTCGGTATCGGAGGATTGTCTTATTGTTTTTACTACGGCATCCAAATTATCGATTGCAATTTTCAAACCTTCCAAAATGTGAGCTCTTGCTTCCGCTTTTTTAAGTTCGAATTTTGTTCTTCTTACAACGATAACTTTTCTGTGCTCTACGAAATGGTAAAGCATTTCTTTAATATTTAAAACTTTCGGTTTGTTGTTAACAAGTGCAAGCATTATAACACCGAAACTTGTTTGCATTTGTGTATGTTTAAACAATTGGTTTAATACAACCTGAGCATTAGCATCTCTTTTAAGTTCGATAACAACTCTCATACCGTGTCTGTCGGTTTCATCTCTTAAATCGGAAATACCGTCTATCTTTTTATCTTTTACGAGGTTTGCTATCGAGGTGATAAGCATAGCTTTGTTTACTTGATAAGGAAGTTCGGTAATAATAATAGCTTCTCTTCCGCCTTTCATTTCTTCGATTTCGGTTTTAGCTCTCATTTTTACGGAACCGCGACCTGTTTCCATATAATCTTTAATTCCGGCTTTACCTAAAATTAAAGCTGCTGTAGGAAAATCGGGACCTTTGATATATTTCATTATTTCGGATATCGAAATTTCAGGATCATCTATAAAAGCGATTGTTCCGTCTATAACTTCAGACAAATTGTGTGTAGGAATATTTGTTGCCATACCTACTGCGATACCTGATGAACCGTTTATTAAAAGTTCAGGCAACTTTGTAGGAAGTATTAAAGGTTCCTGTAACGAACCGTCATAGTTCGGAATATAATCTATTGTGTCTTTATCTATATCGGCAAGCATTTCGTCTGCGATATAATCCATTCTTACTTCGGTGTACCTCATAGCTGCCGGATCATCACCGTCAACACTACCGAAGTTTCCCTGACCGTCTACAAGAGGATATCTCATAGAAAAGTCTTGAACCATTCTTACGAGTGCATCATATACCGAAGAATCTCCGTGCGGATGATATTTACCGAGCACATCACCCACGATTCTGGCGGATTTTTTGTAAGGTGTATTTCTTCTTACACCCATTTCTTTCATTGCATACAAAATTCTTCTGTGAACCGGTTTTAAACCGTCTCTTACATCCGGCAATGCTCTACCTACAATAACACTCATTGCATAATCTATGTAAGATGATTTCATTTCATCTTGAAGATTTGTAGGAAGAATTCCCGGATTTATAACTACCTCTTTTTCTTCCGTTGGTTTGTTTAAGTCTTTATCTTCTGCCATTATATTAACCTCTTCTTATAAATTCCCAAATTAAATATCCAAATTGGTTACATCTAACGAATGTGCCTGAATAAATGCTCTTCTTGCTTCAACTTTGTCACCCATAAGCGTTGTAAATATTCTGTCTGTTTCAATTGCATCTTCAAGTTTAACCTGCAACATTTTTCTTCTTGCGGGATCCATTGTTGTTTCCCAAAGTTGTTCCGGGTTCATTTCACCCAAACCTTTATATCTTTGAATTGTTGCACCTTTTCTTCCCAACTCTCTGATTTGTTCTATCAACTGATTTGTCGATGATAAATCGTGAACATCGTTGTTTGCACCTTTTAATCTGTATACAGGTCTTACATGGGTTGTTCCGTAATGATGTAAATGCAAACCTTTACTTTCAAGTTTGTTTGCCAAAATATTTATTCTCGGAAGTTCCCACAATTCTTTATATTCCGGCAATACATCTTCGGTTAAACCGTCAACAGGAAGTTCACCGTTTTCCTGTTGCATTTGTTTTTTTCTTTCTGCAAGTTCTGCTTTAAATTCTTTCCATTCCTTATCGGAATAAATATATCTTACCTGGTTTTGATCTACAACTCTGAAAAGAGGCATTTTGCCTTCTTCTCTGAATTTAAGATATTCGTTCCACTTCAAACCTTTCTTTGTAATTTTAATTATGAGGTTATCGAGTTCCGCAATGGAATCTACAATTTGTGTTAATTGTTTTTGATCTATAACATCACCGATTTGTTGTCCGTCTTTTAACAATATCATCGACTGTCCGTCCAAACCTTGTTTGAACAAGAATTTATCGAGTTCGGCTTCGGTCTGTAAATACATTTCTTTTTTGCCTTTTTTAACTTTATAGAGAGGCGGTTGTGCAATATAAACATAACCGTTATCTATAAGTTGTGGCATTTGTCTGTAAAAGAATGTTAAAAGAAGTGTTCTGATGTGTGCACCGTCGACATCGGCATCGGTCATGATAACAACTTTATGATATCTTACTTTATCTATATTGAATTCGCCTTCACCTTTACCGATACCTGCACCGATTGCGGTTATCATCGTCTTAATTTCTTCGTTGGTTAACATTTTCGTCAATCTTGATTTTTCAACATTCAAAATTTTACCTCTTAAAGGAAGTATTGCCTGGAATGCTCTGTTTCTGCCTTGCTTTGCAGAACCTCCTGCAGAGTTTCCTTCCACGATGAAAAGTTCTGTTTTCTGAGGATCTTTTTCGGAACAATCCGCAAGTTTTCCCGGTAAAGCTGCCGAGTCAAGAGCGCCTTTTCTTCTTGTAAGTTCTCTTGCTTTTCTTGCGGCTTCTCTTGCTTCTGCGGCATTAATGGATTTTTCTAATATTTGTCCTGCAATTCCGGGATTTTCTTCCAAGAATGTTGCAAGTGCATCACCGACGAGAGATTTTACTATACCTTCAACTTCGGAGTTTCCTAACTTTGTTTTTGTCTGTCCTTCGAATTGCGGATTAGGAACTTTAACGGAAATAACTGCCGTTAAACCTTCTCTGACATCTTCTCCGGAAAGAGTTAAATTTTTATTTTTTGATAATTCGTTTTTCTTAATATAATCGTTAACAACTCTTGTTAATGCCGAACGGAAACCCGATAAATGTGTTCCACCCTCTACGGTGTTAATGTTGTTAACAAATGTGTGAATTTGTTCATTGTAAGAATCGTTATATTGCATTGCAACTTCAACGTCGACATTATCTTTATTCTTTGTGAAATATATAGGTTCTTTGTTTATAACTTGTTTATTTGTGTTCAAATAAGAAACGAAACTTTTTATACCGCCTTCATAATGGAAAGTGTATTCTTTATCTTGTCTTTCGTCGATAATTGTAATATTTGCACCTGCATTTAAAAATGCTAATTCTCTTAATCTGTTAGCTAACGTATCAAATGAATATGTTGTAACCGAAAATATTTCCGGATCCGGTAAAAATGTAACTTTTGTTCCTCTGTCATCGGTTTTGCCTATTACTTCGAGTTTTGTTGTAGGTTTTCCTTTAGCATATTCTTGTTTATAAATTTTTCCGTCTCTGTAAACTTCAACTACCAATTTTGTAGAAAGTGCATTTACACAGGATACACCGACACCGTGAAGACCTCCGGAAACTTTATAAGAATTTTTATCGAATTTTCCGCCGGCGTGTAAAACTGTCATAACAACTTCAAGTGCCGATTTATCTTTATATTTCGGATGAGGATCTACAGGAATACCTCTACCGTCATCCAATACCGTTATTGAATTATCCGGATGAATTGTAACATCGATATTTTTACAAAAACCCGCCAAAACTTCATCGATAGAGTTATCTACGGTTTCATACACCAAATGATGAAGACCTTGTTCGGATGTTGAACCGATATACATGGCAGGTCTTTTTCTAACAGCTTCAAGACCTTCCAATACTTGAATTTTCGAAGCATCATAATTCGATGCCGCTTTATTTTGTTCTTCGTTAGTCATTAACTTCCTCCATATCTTTTGCTACTTAATTTCACACTTTATATTTTTTATCAGTTTTTTTCCTAAATACTGATTAAGTTTATTTATAATTTGTCTTTTTCTTAAATTTAAATCATTTACATAAACTGCCGATTTTGCAGATGCAAAAATAACTCCGTCTTTAAAACCGCTTAATTCTATTTTATTATTACCTAATTCTTGTTGCCACTTGGACATAATAATAAAATAGTCGTCATTCAAACCTAATTTATCAGAAATTTGTTTTATTATCGACGAAACTTCCGTAAATTCCATTTTATTATGATCTCATAGGCATAACTACACAAAGATAATTTTTATCTTTTTCCGGGGTTATAACAACTGGATTTTGAGAAGTAGTATATGCAAAATAAATATTTTCATCTTCTACGTTTTGTAAAATATCTTTAATATAATTTGGGTTAAAATTTATATCAAATACTTCACCTGAATATTCTGTTTCAACTTCAGCTTCTCCGGAACCCAAACCTACAGTATTTGCCGAAACTATCATTTTATTTTTTTCAAAACTTAACTTAATTGATGATGCCCTGTCTGCAACAAGTTTATCTCCTGTAAGTAAAGCCATCTGTTTTACTGCTGATATTGTATTTGCAACATTTAATTTTATTTTAGACATTGTTTTTTTAGGTATTACCTGTTCATAGTTAGGAAATACACCTTCTATTAATTTTGTTTGGAAAGTTATATCTCCTATCATAACCGTCATTAAATTATCACTTAAACTTATTTTAACTTCTTCAACTTTATCGTTTGAAGAAATTAATCTTAAAATATCTGAAACCGCTTTTGTAGGAATAATTACTTTTCCTTTAATTTTTTTATCTATACCGTCGGAACTTATATAAGATAATCTTCTTCCATCAGTAGATACTGCTTTTATTGTTCCGTCCTCAACTATAAAACATACTCCGTTTAAAACATATCTTTGAGAATCTTTAGATACTGCAAATATTGTTTTCTTTAACATAGAATTTAATACTTGTGTTTTTAAAGAAAATACATTTTCTTTTTGAAAATCGGGAAGTGTAGGATAATCTTTTTTATCTATACCCATTAAAACAAATTTAGATTTATTTGCTTTTATATTTATTTGATTTGTTTCATCGGATTTTATTTCTATATTACCGTCGGAAACTTCTTTTATAATATCTGAAAATCTTTTTGCAGGTATTGTTATTGCACCTTCACTTACTATTTCCGCTTTTATATAACAAGTTACACCTATTTCTAAATCTGTAGCGGATAATTTTATTTTGTCTTTTTCTGTTTCAAATAAAAAGTTGGATAAAACCGGTAATGTTATTTTTGATGCTATCACAGGTTGAACTATTTGCATCCCCTTCATTAATTCATCTTTTGCACAAATTACCTTCATTATTTCTTTCCTCCCTTTTATTTAAAAAAAATTAATTATAATAATAATGTTTGTTGATAATCAGATAATTAAACTTAAATTAAAAAAATTCATAATTATCAAACATTTTTTTTATAAATTTAAAGTTAATAACTATGTTAATAAGTTTTTAATTTTATTAACATATTAGAACTAAAAATTATTTTTTATCAAAAAACTAAACAATTAACAAAAATATTAACAACTAATTATCTTCTTTTTCTTTTATCAATTTAATAATTTTATTTATTTCTGCAGCAAACCATGCATCATCATTAACTTTTTTCGCTATCTTATTATAAGCATGCATAACAGTAGTATGATCTCTGCCGCCGAAAGTATCACCTATTTCCGTAGTAGACATATCAGTTAAAGATCTTGCCAAATACATTGCTATTTGTCTAGGCATAGCAAGTTGATTTGTTCTTTTTTTAACTTTTAAATCTTTTACTGTTAAATTATATTCTTCTGCAACAACTTTTTGTATTTTATCTATAGTTATTTGTACATTTTCTTCAGGAACAACAATATCTTTTAATATTGTTTTTACTGCATCCAACGTAAAAGGTGTATTGGTAAATTTAATAAAAGATGTAACTCTTAATAATGTTCCTTCTAATTCTCTGATGTTTGATTTTATTTGAGAAGCAATAAATAATATAACATCTTCAGGAACAGAAAAACCTTCTTCTTCTGCTTTTTTCTTTAATATTGCAATTCTTGTTTCCAAATCAGGTTTTTGAATATCAACGGTATTACCCCATTTAAACCTTGATACCAATCTTTCTTCAACTTCCAATTTATCTTGAGGTCTATCGGAAGCGATAACTATTTGTTTACCGCTGTCTTTTAACGTATTAAATATATTAAAAAACTCTTCTTGAGATCTTCCTGCATTTTTTGTAAGGAATTGAATATCGTCTATTAAAAGACAATCAAGATTTCTGTATTTATTTTTAAAAGCCGGCATTTTATCCGGAAATCTTATAGCTTCAATAAAGTCGGAAACAAATTTTTCGCATGTTACGTATAATATTCTAAAATTAGGAAAATTCTTTTTTAATTCATTACCTATAGCATGCATTAAATGAGTTTTACCGAGGCCTACACCGCCGTATATAAATAAAGGATTAAACTGTTTTCCGGGATTTTTTGTTACAGCTTCGGCACAACCGGAAGCAAATCTGTTGGAATTTCCGACAATAAATCTATCGAAAGTTAATTTCGGATTAAGTTGATCTTTTATTATTGAGGGAACAGGAATATCATTATGTATAGGTATAGTAGGAACTTTTGTCATTTCGTCGGAAATATCTTTTTCAATTTTATATTCCAACTTTATATCTTTAGAATAAATTTCCTTTAAATTTTGTTCAATATTAAATTGTTGATTTTTTTCTATCCAATCGGAATAGAACTTTGTAGGTACGGAAATTAAGAAAACACTTTCATTTAAAGAAACCGGTTTTACACCCGTGAACCACAAATTTACTGCGCCCTGCCCTACGGATAATGTTAAGTTATCCACAACTTTTTTCCATGCATCTATAATAGAAACTTCCATTTTATCCCCATAGTTATCCACATTGTGGATAACTTATTAACAATACTATAAATTACTGTAAAAATAAAACAAATGATTTGTATATTTTTGTCGTCAAAAAAGTATATAAAATTGATACACACAAGTCAAGCAAAAAAATTACTAAAATTTTTGGCACTTTTTTATAACAAATTATTATTAAATTTTATATTTGGCCAAGCTTGTTAATAAGTTCTTGTTTATATAAATCAAAATCTTCTTTATCTTTACCTGTTAATGTATAAGTTGGCGGCATTTTCATGGTAAGATAATTGAAAAACGATCCGTTCTTTTTAATTCTGAAATCCAAATGAGGACCTGTTGAAAGGCCGGTAGAGCCTACATAACCTATAATCTGTCCTTGTTTAACTCTAACACCTTTTTTCACACCTTTACCATATTTAGATAAATGTCCGTAATAAGTTTCATATCCGTTGGGATGTTTTATTATTACAAGGTTTCCGTACCCGCCGCTGTATTGCGATTTTGTTACTGTTCCGTCACCTACTGCCGATACCGGTGTTCCTATAGGTGCGGCATAATCTATACCTTCATGTGCTCTATAATACTTTAATATAGGATGAAATCTTTTCTTTGTAAAATAAGAAGAAATTCTTTTAAATTGTAAAGGTGCTTTCAAGAAAGCACTCTTTACCGATTTACCGTTTTCGTCAAAATATCCTTCATTACCTTTAGAATTTGTGAATCGTATTGCGGTATTTGTTGAAGTTGCCGTAATATATTGTCCTGCAATAATTTCCGAAGAAAGAACGGTATCTTTCTTTTCCAATGTTTTTACTTCATATATAAGTTTATAAATATCACCGGGTCTGCAATCGGTAAGAAAATCTATATGCCATGCAAACATATCGGCATAATCGAGAATAACTGCCGGTTTTATTTTGGAATTTGACATTGATTCCCATAACGAACTTTCTATTGTTCCGGAAACTTCAAAAGTTTGAGAAGTTGTTTGTAATTCGAGTTTTTCGGAAGTTATAACATTATCGGTAGACTTGTCTATGGAATAAAAATATTGTCCTTCGGGAAAAAACTTAAAATTAGTCCACGTTTGTTCTATGGCAGTATCCGTTGAATAAGTTATTTCATAGAACTCGTTGGGTTTACATTTATTTATGTTAATATATTTTTTTAATTCCGCTAAAATTTTTAGACTTTCTTGTTTTGATAATTTTGTTTGTTCAAAAGTTTTACCGAATACATCTCCGGGTTGAATAACAATAGTTTCAACTTCGGGAACTTTTGTTATGTCTATTTCCATATTATCGCTGGTACAACCGACAAGCATTATATTGAATATAAATAATAGAAATAAAATACATTTTTTCATAGCAATCAAATTATATGATAATATAAAATGCAAGATTTTTCAATTGTTTTACCGATAATAGACATAATTTAGTTATGATTATAAAATTCAAAATTTTCTAAATTTTTGTTTAATAACAAAAAGTATTTGAAATATAGATTACCGCATGAAATTTAGTATAATCATACAAGGAGTTAAAATAATGAGGAAAAATGTTAAGTTAAAAAATTATTTTACTTTATACGGTATATTTCTATATAGTTTTATTTTAATACCAATTCTAATATACCAAATTAAATATTTTTTTAACTCTTCAGAATTGTTTTTATACCTTTTTTCTTCTCTTATAGAATTATCTTTTATTTTTTGTTTTTTTTATATTCTATTTCAATCAACAAAAACAATTGAATTATTGAAGTATTTATATTGTTTATCGGTTCTTGTTTTCTTTTGTTCTTATTTTATTCAAGGAATAACTTTTTATATTTCCGGAGATTTGTTGCCTACTTTAGCTATAGAAAATATGCATGAATATAAATATCATTTTAACAACAGAACTTATTTTATTGTAGCATTTTTTCTTATACTGTCAGTTGTAAACATATATTTACTGTCTTTTTTAAAAAATATCAAAACGCAAGGGAAAACAAGCATTAAAACTTTTATAATCTTGCTACTAAGTTTTTGTCTTTTATATGTACCTACAATAAAACAACATTCTCCGGCAATTTCTCTCATAACTAATGGATTAGAAGTTTTTTGCTCAAAAATATTTTTGCAAAATAAAAATTTGCCGCTTGAAAATTTTCTTTATGACAAAAAAAACAAAGAGTATCCGTTTTTAAAAGACACCGTTTATAGCAATAACAAATATTTTAAACAAGATATCAAAAACCCCAATCTAATTATAATTTTTATGGAAGGAATATCAACAAAATTTGTAAGCTGTTATGAAGATAACTTTGAAAACATAACTCCCAATATTGATAAACTTGCAAGTAACGAAAATGTATGTAAGTTTGATAATTATTATAATCATACTGCGGCGACATTTAGGGGAATAATAGGAACTTTAAGTTCAGGATATCCTTACCATGGTGGTTACGAAGGTGGTGCAGGGTGGGCGGATAGGGATAATTCTGAAGCATATAAACAAACAAAATATTCAAGTTTAGCCAAGTTAATAAATAAATTCGGATATGAGTCTATTATATTTTCCCCGCATATCGATGAGGATCCTTTTACAAACATGAGTAAAATGTTAGGTTTTAATGAAATATTTTTTGCCCAAAAAAACTGTGAAGAACTTTTAGAAAGCTATGAATATTTTGATGAAGACTTATTATCCGATAAAGGTATATTTTTATCGTTAAAACAATATTTAATAAACCATGAGAGTGAAAACAAACCGAAATTTATTTGTTTATACAATATAGGTTCTCATGCTCTCAGAGATGTTGATAAAACGGGTAAAAAGTATAATGATGGAAAGAACAAAATACTAAACAGAATCCATAATTTGGATTATGAAATAGGTCAGTTTTTAGATTATTTTTATACTTCTCCGTATGCAGAAAATACATATTTGATTATAACAACAGATCATTGTACTTACCCTGAACCGGCATACAAAGAACTACTTAGCAAAGAATCTATATATTGTTTTATGGATAAGATACCATTATTAATTTATAGTCCATTTAAAAATCTTCCAAAAAACATAGATACAAATTTTAGAACATCATTAGATTTTGCTCCGACAATTTTAAATTTATTAAATATAAAAGATCTGCAAAATTCATTTCTAGGATACTCTTTATTTGATTTACATCCATATAATGTTAGTATAGGAACATCTAATATACGTTCATCTGGTATTATTGTACAAATAAAAGGCAATAGATATTTTCTTAAGGATCTTCCGAAAGAATATTTTGATGAAACAGAATCATATTTAAAACTAATAGAAATATATCAACACTACGAACAAAACAATAAACTTTTTCCGGAATAAATAATTTCAAATTTCCTTGCACAATAGCCGTCAAATTATATAAAATATGCAATTATGAAAAACTATAAACTTTTATCAGGAAACGAAGCTCTTGCACAGGGAGCTTACGAGGCAGGACTAAAATTTGCAGCTTCCTATCCTGGAACACCTGCAACAGACATTTTAGAGTATTTAGCACAGTTTAAAGAAGTGGACGCACAGTGGTCAATAAACGAAAAAGTGGCTTTTGAAGTATCACTAGGAGCTGCTTTTGCCGGAGTAAGGTCAATTTATTCGTCGAAACATGTGGGAGTAAATGTTGCGATGGACCCTCTAATGACGGCAACATATTCGGGAATTAATGCTGGTTTTGTTATTGTTACCGGCGATGATCCCGGAATGCACTCGTCTCAAAACGAGCAGGATAACAGACTTGTTGCAAAATTTGCAAAAATTCCGTTACTTGAACCTTCTTCTCCGCAGGAAGCAAAAAAATTAATAAAACTTGCTTATGAAATAAGTGAAAAGTTTGATACACCTGTTTTATTTAGAATGACGACAAGAGTTGCTCATACCAAAGAAACGGTAGAAATAGGACAAAGAGTAGAAGTTGCCGATAAACCTTTCGAAAAAAATCCGAGAAAATATGTTATGGTTCCGGCAAATGCTTATAAGAAACATATAGACTTAGAAGAAAAACTTTTAAAAATGCAGGAATTTTCCGAAAATTTAGAGGAAAATTTCATTGAGAGAAAAGATAAAAAGTTAGGCATAGTTACCGACAGTGTTTCATACATGTATGTTAAAGAAGTGTATCCGAATGCTTCCGTATTAAAACTTTCTATGCCGTTTCCTTTTCCGGACAAAAAAATAAAAGAGTTTTGTTCTCAAGTGGAAAAAGTTGTTGTTGTTGAAGAGAGTGAACCTTTTATAGAAGAACATCTTTTACAGATGGGAATAAAATGTCAGGGAAAACATTATACATACAGAGTAGGGGAACTTAATCCGGAATCTGTTAGAGATATAGTTGAAGGTAAACCTAAAACTACATACCCGCAGGCGGGAAGAAAACCTGTTTTGTGTCCGGGATGTCCTCACAGAGCAACATTTGTTGCTTTAAGAAAAACCAAAGTTGTTGTTGCCGGTGATATCGGTTGTTATACTCTCGGTGCAACACCTCCGTTATCTGCACTTCACACCACCGTTTGTATGGGTTCAAGTGTAACGATAATGAGCAGTTTAACCAAAATTTTAGGTAAAGATAAAGCAGTTGCGGTTATCGGCGATTCGACATTTTGTCATTCAGGTATAGAAGGGCTTGTTAATTGCGCATACAATAAAACTAAAGGTGTAATTATTATCCTTGATAACGGAACGACTGCAATGACAGGCGCACAACCTAACCCTGCAACGGGAGTTACCGCTAAAGGCGAACAAACAAAGAGACTCGATTTGGTTACTTTATGTAAAGCGTGCGGAGCAGACAATGTTGAAGTTATCGGTGACAGTTCAGCCGTAATAGAATCAAAAATAAAAGAATATACTGCAAAAGACGAACTTTCTGTTTTGATAGTAAGAATTGGTCTTTGCAAGATGATAGACAGAAGTAAAAAACCTGCACCGAAATTTTATGCAGATAAATGTAAAAAATGTTATATGTGTGTAAGTGTGGATTGCCCTGCAATATTTAAAGACGAAAACGGAAATATAAAATTGAACGAAAACTTATGTGCAGGCTGCAATGTTTGTGTACAACAATGCAAATTCGGTGCATTGGAAGAAACGAAATAGTTCTTTTAAAATTTTATATTTTCAAGCAAAAAAGCCATTCGTTTGAAAAATTTAAAGCCAACCGCAGAACTCGTTTTTTTCTAACGACATAATGTAACGAAAAAAACTCAAACATCAGCGGTTTAAAAATTTAAGAATTTTAATTTTTACTTTAAATTTTTCTGCACTCATAAACGGCTTTAATCATGCTTTTCAAATAAAAATTTTAAAAGTTTGAATAAGGGAAGGTATATAAAATGGATACAATAAACATATTATTTTGTGGTACAGGCGGTCAGGGAATTTTAACAGCAGCTGAAATTGTTGGGCTTGCCGCGATGTATGACGGACACCATGTAAAAAAATCCGAAGTGCACGGTATGGCACAAAGAGGCGGTTCGGTAGAATCTCATTTAAGGTTCGGAAAAGAAGTTTTTTCACCGATAATAGAGTGCGGTAAAGCAGATTTCTTGCTTTCTTTCGAAAAAGGTGAACACGAAAGAATGAAATTCATGTTGAAAAAAGACGGCGTAGACTTGTTTGAAGATTTTGTTAAAGGACAAGAAAAAATAACAAATCCTAAATTTTTAAATACATATATGTTGGGAGTATTATCCAAACATTTAAAAATTTCACAGGAAAGTTGGGAAAAAGCATTAAAATCAGTAATAAAACCGCAGTTTGTAGAGAAGAATTTAGAAATTTTTAAATCTGCAATAGCATAATAATTATTAAACTAAAATATAAAAAATCACTTTGTGATTTTATCGCTTTTAGAAGTTAATAAATAGTTGTTATAAGTCGTTAAAGAGGAGAGTTGTATGATTTACAATGAAGCAATTGAATGTGCATCCAGAGAGAACTTAAAAAATTTACAGTCGGAAAGGTTAGTAAAAGTTGTAAAATACATCTACGATAATTCACCTGTTTACAAACAGAAATTTAACAAGTTGGGAATAACACCGACAGACATTAAATCTATCGACGATATTACAAAATTACCGTTTACACCAAAAGAAGATTTAAGAGATTCTTATCCGTTCGGTTTATTTTCAACGGATATTAAAAATGTTGCGGAAATTCACGTGTCGAGCGGAACAACAGGCAACCCTACGGTTGTAGGTTATACAAAAAGAGATCTTAATCTTTGGGCAAATGTTGCTGCTCGTTCCATTGCTTGTGCAGGTGGAAAGAAAGGAGATATAATTCAAGTTTCTTACGGATACGGACTTTTTACCGGTGGTTTAGGTATACATTACGGAGCACTTAGGCTTGGTGCAACTATTATTCCTGCAGCAACAGGACAAACAAAAAGACAAATAAAGTTAATGCAAGATTTTAAGCCGAGAATTATAGCTTGTACTCCGAGTTATATTTTATATTTGGCAGAAGAAATGAAAGCGTTGGGAGTTGACCCGAGAACATCAAGTTGGGAAGTTGGAATATTCGGTTCCGAACCTTGGAGTATTGCCATGAGAGACACAATAGATAAAACTTTGAATATGAAAGCAACCGATATTTACGGACTTTCCGAAATTTGCGGTCCCGGAGTTGCACAAGAATGTACTTACAGGCAAGGTCTTCATATTTGGTCTGATTTCTTTTATCCTGAAATAATTGACCCGGTAACAAACCAGCCTGTTCCTGAAGGACAACCGGGAGAACTTGTAATTACAACATTAACAAAACAGGCAATTCCTTTAATAAGATACAGAACAAGGGATATTGTTTCAATAACTTATGAAACTTGTAAATGCGGAAGAACTGCACCGAGACTCAGCAAAATTAAAGGCAGAACGGACGACATGATAGTTGTCAGGGGAATAAATGTGTTCCCTACACAAATAGAACATGCTTTGTTGCAGGTTGACGGTGCTTTACCTAATTATCAGTTGATAGTCGATAGAGAAGCAAATTCGTTAGATAAACTTGAAGTGTTGGTTGAAGTTGACGAAAAATTCTTTACAGATGAATTGCAAGCTTTGGAAAATATAAAAGCCACAATTAAGAGAGCAATAGATTCTACCATAGGTTTAGGTGTTAATGTTAGGTTAGTGGAGCCGAAAACATTAGCAAGAACCGAAGGAAAATCTAAAAGAGTTATTGATAAGAGAAACTTACATTAACAGCAGAAGATTAGAAGAATGGAAGAGTAGAAGATTAGAAGAAAATAGGAATTTAAATAATAATAAAATTTGCTTCACAAATTTTACAGATTTACTTCCAATCATCCAATCCTCAAATCTTCCAATCTTCCAAAAATACGAAGTATTTTTTTAAGGAGATAAAAATGAAAACAATTAGCCAAGTATCAATTTTTATTGAAAATACAAAAGGAAGACTTGCAAATGTTTGTGGATTGTTGGGTGATAATAATATAAATATAAAAGCTCTTACGATTGCTGAAACTCCGGAATTTGGAATATTAAGAGTAGTTTTAAACGATACCGAAAAAGCAAAAAAAGTTTTAAAAGAGAATGGTTTTATTGCAAAAATAGCTCCTGTTGTTGCAGTTGAAGTTTCCGATACACCGGGCGGACTTGCAAAAGCATTAAAAGTATTGGCAGATAACGATATAAATCTTGAATACATGTACGGCTTTGTTGAAAAAGCCAGTGAAAAAGCATTAATGGTATTAAAATTCGATAATGTTGAAAAGGCAATAGAGATACTGCAAAAAAATAATGTTTCTATTGTAGACGATAAAGTAGCCTTGGGACTGTAAAAATTGACAAAGGCAATTTTTAGTTTATATGGTTATAAGGTGATAAGGTTATAGGTTTGAACGACAACTGTACACAACAACGACAAAATATTGGAAGAATAGAAGATTGAAAGCAAAAAAGATTAAGAATTTAAAAAAATATAAAGCAGTTTTATTTGATATGGATGGAGTTATTGTTGACTCCATGCCATATCATTTTATTTCATGGTTTGAAACATTAAAAAAGTATAAAGTTACCGTTTCCCCTTTTGATATTTATGAAAACGAAGGTGAAAAATGTGAAATTTGCGTTAAGAGATTTTTTAAAAGAGATAACATTAAATGTGATGATAAAATTATAGAACAAGTTTTAAAATTAAGAGATAAATTATACAAAAAGTATTTTAAAGTTCATTTGTTTCCGGATATTGAACAAGTGTTAAACAGATTGAAAAAACAAGGATTTTTGCTTGCAATAGTTACAGGTTCCAACAGAGATAAAGTAAAATCCATGTTACCTAAAAAGATAGTATCCAAATTTGATGTTATAATAGCTGCGGATATGATAAAAAGAGGAAAACCTTATCCGGATTCATATTTGACAGCAGCAAAACAATTAAAAGTTAAACCTAGCAAATGTATAGTTATAGAAAATGCCCCCTATGGCATAAAAGCGGCAAAAGCCGCAAAAATGTTTTGTGTAACAGTTACCACAAGTCTCCCCGAACAATACTTAAAACAATCGGATGTAGTTTGCAAAAAAGTAAGTGATGTTTTATAGGATATATTATAATGAAGTGTTCGGAAATATCATTATCCATAATAATGCCTGTTTATAATGAACAGGAAAACATAATGTTCGCCATAGAGCAAACAATGTTGGAATGTAGAAATTTTAAAAAGGCCGAACTAATAGTTATTAACGATGGCAGCAATGATGATACCAACAAAAAACTCATTGATTTATCAACAAAATACCCTAATTTAATAGTTTTAAAAAATCATAGAAATATAGGTATAGCAAAATCATTAAGATATGGCTTTTTAAAAGTGTTGAATGATTATGTTTTGTTCAATTCGGCAGATTTGCCGTTAGATCCTAAAGATATTTGTAACATAATTGAACAAAGGTATCCTTTCGATTTATTGGTGTTGGAAAGAAAGGGGTATTCGGATTTATCAAACTGGAGAATATTTGTTTCTGTTTTCAACAGAATTATTTTACACATATTTTTCCCCTTGGCATTGATAGATATAGCAGATTGTAATTATACTTTTATAATAAAGAAAGATTTGTTGCAAAAGGCATTTCCAAATGCAATAAGTTCCAACTTTATTGAAACAGAAATAATATTGAGAGCGAAATATTTAAATGCTGATGTTAAAACTATAGAAACAAAATATAACAGAAGAAAACTTAGCAGAAAACATTTCGGAAGAATGCGAAATATAATGTACTCTTTAAAAGATCTTATAAGTTTTAGATTATATAGTATACTTGTTATATTAGTATTAGGTATTAAAAAACAATAATTAAATGTTTCATGTGAAACAATTAACAACAACAGCAAAAAAGAATTTCTTAATTGAAAAGCAAAAATGGCTAAAATATTATTAGTTAATCCCCCGATATATGATTTTGCCGCATATGATTTGTGGGCAAAACCTCTTGGGCTTCTATATTTATCTTCAATATTAAAACAACAAAATATAGATGTGCAATTGTTTGATTATATGGACAGAAATTATCCCGGTGTACCAAAACAGCCGTCAAACAAATACGGATGCGGTCATTATATACAACAAGAAATAGAAAAACCCAGAGTAATAAGCAATATTAAAAGAAAATATCACAGATATGGTATTCCTTCCGATATAGCAGAAAACTTTTTCCGAAACATAGAAAAGCCGGACATTATAATAATAGGTTCTATTATGACCTATTGGTATTTAGGTATAATAGAGGTATCAAGGTTATTAAAAAAAATATTTCCGGATGTTCCCGTTATTCTCAGCGGCATATATGCCACATTATGCAATGAACATGCAAGAACAATAAAAACTATAGATGATGTAGTAATAGGATCTTTTGATAATTTTAACCCGATATTAAAAAAATATAATGTAGCAGTTGAACTGACTTCAAATTTTACAGGTTTCCCATGTCCGGACTATTCTTTTTATAAAAATAAAGAATATATTGTACTAAAAACAAGTATCGGATGCCCGTTTAAGTGCAATTATTGTGCGCAATACATATTAAATAATAATACATATACAATAAAAAATCCGTTAACAATAAAAGATGAAATATATAAGTTAACAGAAAATAATATACAGAACATAGCCTTTTATGATGATGCATTGATATTTAATTCGGATAAACTAATAAAAGTTATGCTGAAAAGTATATTAAAAGATAATAAATCTTTTTATTTCCATACTCCTAACGGCTTACATGCTCGATTTTTGGACGAAGAGCTTGCAGAACTAATGTTCAACGCTAAATTTATTCAACCGAGATTTAGTTTGGAAACATCTAACAGACAAGAACAGAAAAACAGCAATAATAAAATTAGTAACAGTGAGTACGAAAGAACAATAAAATATTTGAATAATGCAGGATATAAAAGCGGGGAATATATAACATATCTTTTAATAGGTATGCCGGGACAAAACATAGAAAATATTAAAGAATCTATAGAATATGTTCATGGTTTAGGTTCAAGAATATCCTTATCGGAATATAGTCCGATACCATATACTAAAGACTGGCAAACGTTGCCTCAAGAACTAAAACAAAATCCCCTCACTCAGAATAATACTTATTTTATGACATTAAATAAAGATTATGATAAACTTATCAAACTTAAAGAGTATGCTAAAAACTTAAACAAGCAACTTTAGCTAAACGGCTTTCTCTTTTAAATTATAACTTTGTATTTACCTTCTTTATGTACCGGTCGCTTTCGCTTTTCCTTATGTACACCGCAGTTGGCAAATACTTTGTTAAAATTTAAAATCTTAAAAGCCTTTGAATGCCAAGAATAAGGTAGTTATTTTAGTTGTTAATTATATATTTTACATTATAAGTTATAGATTACAGTATTGTTTCACATGAAACAATAAAACTATGGTGAATTATGCATTATACAAAGGTAAAAACTATATTATCTGCTAAAAACGGGATGAATCTATACAGAGGTTGTTCCCATGGTTGTATATATTGCGATTCAAGAAGTAAAGTTTATAATATGCAGCATCAGTTTGAAGATATAGAAATAAAATCAAATGCCATAGAACTGTTGGAAAAATCTTTGAAAGGCAAAAGAAAAAAATGTATGATAGGTATGGGTTCTATGACAGATCCGTATATTCCCTTGGAAAAAGAAATAAAAAATACAAGAAAATCATTGGAATTAATATATAAATATGGATTTGGTGCTACGCTCATAACAAAGTCATCAGCAATTTTAAGAGATTTAGATATTTTAAAGGTAATAAACAGTAAAACAAAATGTGTCATTCAAATGACACTAACCACTTTCGATGAAAAGCTCTGTAAAATAATAGAGCCGAATGTAAGCAGTGCCAAAGAAAGATTTGAAACATTAAAAATACTTAATCAAAATAATATTCCGACAGTTGTTTGGCTTACACCGATATTGCCGTTTATAAATGATACCGAAGAAAATTTGACCGGTATTTTAGATTATTGTATAAAAGCGAATGTTTACGGGATAATATGTTTCGGTATGGGGGTAACTTTAAGGGACGGAAACAGAGAATACTTTTATGAAAAATTAGATAAATATTTCCCCCGATTAAAAGAAAAGTATATAAAAGCCTATGGAACCAATTATATATTGAATAGTCCAAATAATAAATATCTAATGAATATATTCTATAAAACGTGCCAAAAATATAATATTATTTATAATAATAATGATATTTTTCAATATTTAAATACTTTTGAAAGCAAAGAAATACCGAAAAAGCAACAATTAGAATTATTTTGATGAGTAGTGAATGTTTCACGTGAAACAAAACGACAATTTATAATTAACAATTTATAATCAGCAACAATTTAAAACAAAAGCATATTGTAAAAAAATATTAAATAATATATAATTGTTTCATGTGAAACAAAGTAATCTGGAGAAACAATGACAAAACTATTAATTATTTCTGGTCTTTTAAGTTTTCTGGAACTAATGTTATTGTATGTTTTGTCTCCAAAAAAAATTAAGCTGACGGTTGTTGAGAGTTCGCCGGCTGCAATTGTATATTCGAATTATTTTTTTCTACCATTTACAACAAAAATAAGAACATATAAAGATATTAAAGAGGCATATATTAGGAGTAGAAGAGAGATAGATAAACACGGTTCATATTTAGTTTATGACCTTGTTTTAAAATACTCAACAAAATCTGTAGTGTTGTTTCGTGGGGAACGAACGGAAAAAGATTTATTAAAGCATTGTGAAAAGATAAATCATTATATTGCATCTTTTGAGGAATGTATTATTAATGTTTCACAAACAAAAAAATTAAAAATCGTCGCGGTGTATATGTTGGTGAGTGTTCCGCTTATTTTATTTGCAGCGGCTTTACTCGGTGATACTGATCCTCAATATGATATGGGTTATGTATACTGCTTTTATGGGTACTTAATAACAACAGCCATCACAATGGTATTTATATTGCTAAGCTGGATGGTAAATCGTTACATGGATTCGTTGAATACTAATAATATAAGTATAGATGATAGCGATACATATAAAAAAGAACAAAATTCAAATATAGATTCTGAATCTAAAAAAATATATAATTCTGTGATAAAATAAAAAATAATATACAATTGTTTCATGTGAAACAGTTAGAAGTTAGGAGAATTATTATGAGTAAAGTAATTGCCATTGCAAATCAAAAAGGTGGGGTAGGAAAAACAACAACTGCAATAAACCTTGCAGCAAGTTTAGCTCACTTAGGTCAGGAATGTTTGTTAATAGATATGGACCCTCAAAGCAATACTACAAGCGGTTTGGGAATAGATCAAACCGGTATTACAAAAACAATATATAATGTGCTTATAGATGAGGTTGCATTAGAAGATATCCTTAAAACTACGGAAATGGATTGGCTCGATATTGCACCGGCAAGTATTGATTTAAGCGGTGCGGAAATAGAGTTAGTTAATATGGAAAACAGAGAAAAAAGATTGAAAATGGCTTTAGAAAAATTTCAAAAAGTTTACAAATATATAATAATAGATTGCCCTCCTACCCTTGGACTTTTAACAATTAACTCTTTAGTTGCCGCAGATACCGTAATAATTCCCATGAAATGCGGATTTTTTGAATTGCAAGGTTTAGGTCAACTCTCAAAAACTATATTTACGTTGATGCAAACATACCATTTGGACTTGGAAGGGGTTTTGTTCACAATGTTTGACAGCAGAACAAAATTATCGCAACAAGTTGTAGATGAAGTTGTAAAATTTTTCGGCGATAAAGTTTATAATACCAAAATTCCAAGAACAGTTAAATTAATGGAAGCTCCAAGCTTCGGAAAGCCGGTAATATTGTACGATAAAAGTTGTAAAGGAACAGAATCTTATTTGGATTTTGCTACGGAATTTTTACAAAGACAAAACGTTGTTCCTAATGTAGCACAATAAATAAACCGTAAAATTAATTAAAAAGGAGATATAAAATGTCAAAAATGAAATTAGGTAGAGGACTAGAAGCAATAATGTCGCCGTTAACAGCAAATCAAAATAATGATGCAGTGGAAAAAATAGAAAATATTAGTATTGATAAAATAAAACCTAACAGACATCAACCAAGAACAATTTTTAATGAAGAAAAATTACAAGAACTTGCGGAATCTATAAAGCAAAACGGATTAATAGAACCTATAGTTGTAGTTCGTTCAGTTGCACCCGGAGAATATGAGCTTATAGCCGGTGAAAGAAGATTAAGAGCATCAAAACTTGCCGGACTTACGGAAATCAGAGCAATAATTCAAGAAGGTGCTTCAGATAAAGATAAATTGGATCTTGCTTTAATAGAAAATATACAAAGAGAAGATTTAAATCCAATAGAAGAAGCTAAAGCATATAAAAAGTATTCCGAAGAGTATAAATATACACAAGAACAAATATCATCTATAGTAAAAAAGAACAGATCAGTAATAGCAAACACAATGAGATTGTTAAACTTACCTGAAAATGTTCAAAATATGATAATTGAAGGCAAAATATCGGCCGGTCACGGCAGAATGTTGGCAAGTATAAACGATGAAAATAAAGTACAAGAGTTAGTTAACCAAATATTAAATGATGGTTTAACGGTAAGAGATGTCGAAACGAAAGTAGCTCAAGGAAAAGGAAAAGTAACAAAATTTGTTGTAACAAAACAACAAGATGTTGAAATTACAAATTTAATTGATGATTTACAAAGAGTATACGGAACAAAAATTGCCATTACTGGTAATGGTAAAAAAGGTAAAATCATATTCAACTACAGCAGTTTGGAAGAATTGGAAAGAATATCAAATGTTTTAAAAAAATAGTAATTAACAATTGTGTATAAAGTAGTGTGTTTTTATATAATTTGTATAATATAGTTTACTTTGTGTTTTAGTAAAAATAATTGAAAAATCAATTAATTTTAATAATTTTAAACAAAAAATCCACAAAAAAAGACAATTGTTATTAACTTGTGGATAAGTATAAAAAATATAATCTATATGTATGTCTTATTCAGGTATATAAATGTCAATAGAAATAAATGAAGAGTTTCAGTCTGCTTTAAAAATATTGTTGCAAACAAACGATAATGTTTTTGTTACGGGAAAGGCCGGAACCGGAAAAACCACTTTTTTAAAGTATCTTGTTTCGCAGTTCAAGAAAAAGTTTGTAATATTGGCACCTACCGGTGTTGCGGCTTTGAATGCCGGCGGTGAAACGATACATTCTTTTTTTAAATTCAAAACAGATATAACATTAGACAAAGTTACAAAAAGAAGATACGGTAAAAATTCCATATACAAAAATGTGGAAACTATTATTATCGACGAAGTTTCTATGTTAAGAGCCGATCTTTTAGATTGTGTAGATAAGTTTTTAAGATTAAACGGACCTATACCGAAATTGCCGTTCGGCGGCGTACAAATGCTTTTTATCGGTGACTTAATGCAATTACCGCCGGTAGTTACAAAAGAAGAAGAATTTTTGTTCCACAATTATTATGACAGTCCGTACTTTTTCAGTGCAAAATGTATGAACGAAGTTTTTTGTCATGTAATAGAATTTCAAAAAGTTTACAGACAAACCGACGAGAAATTTATAAATATACTTAATTCAATAAGAACAAATCATGTAAATTCCGAAATAATAGATTCTTTAAATAAAAATGTAAACAAAAAATCCGAAAACAGAAAATTATCGGTTTTATTAACGACAACTAACAAATCTGCGGAATTTTATAACAATAAATTTTTAGGACAAATACATTGTGATCCGTACACTTTTACCGCCGAAACCGAAGATGTGGACAATGTTTCCGCATTTCCCGTAAATTATGAACTTAAACTGAAGGTCGGTGCACAGGTAATGATGTTAAATAACGACAGTAAAGACAGATGGGTGAACGGCTCTATCGGTGTTATTGAAGATATCGTAAAAGATTTTTCCGACGACAAATATAAAATATATGTTAAAATGCAAAACGGGAAAACTGAAATAGTAGAACAATATAAATGGGACTTGTTTAAGTATAAATGGAACAAAGATTTAAATGCTATAGAAACGGAACATGCCGGTTCTTTTTCGCAGTATCCGATGAAACTTGCTTGGGCGGTAACAATACACAAAAGTCAGGGCAAAACTTTCGATAATGTTTTAATAGATTTAGGTTATGGTGCGTTTGCTCCCGGTCAGTTGTATGTTGCTCTTAGCAGATGTAAAGATTTGGAAGGTATAAGTTTAGCAAAACCTATCAAAAAGTCGGATGTTATAATTGATGAAAAGATAGACGAGCTTTTGAAAAAAAGAGAAAGAATTAATTATTTAACAGAAAAGAGAAATTTATTATAAAAGTTCATTTGTAAAGTAAACATAATTGTGTATAATATTACAAAATATATTTTGTAAAGGTATCAATATGAAATTTTTCGGTACAGACGGTATAAGAGGAAAATCAAACGAATTTCCGTTTGATAACAATACAGTTTCTTTAATAGGTTATGTTCTTGCGGAAACTCTCGACAAAAAAGGTAACGGAATTTTAATCGGCAGAGATACCAGAGAGTCCGGTAAAAGAATATTAAAAGCTTTGCAACACGGTATAAATGCTGCAGGAATAAAAGTTACCGATTTAGGTGTATTACCAACTCCGGCGGTAGCATATTTGTTAAAGAACAACAATTATCAGGCGGGGATAGTAATATCCGCTTCACATAACCCTTATTTGGATAACGGAATAAAATTTTTCTCATCTAAGGGGAAAAAACTTCCGGATAAAGTCGAAGCAAAATTAGAAAAACATTTAGTTAAATATATTGAAGAAAAAAGAGTATTATCGAAAAACTCAAAAATAAAAAATGTTTCCGGTAAAAATTTAGTAAAGCAATATGAAAAATTTTTAATATCGTTAATGCCTAAAGATGCATTGAAAGGAAAAACAATAGCAATAGACTGCGCAAACGGTGCATCATATAAAATTGCTCCGGAAATATTAAAGAAATTAAAAGCTAATGTCGTAGTTATAAACAATAAACCTACAGGCAAAAATATAAACTTAAACTGCGGTGCATTACATCCCGAAACGGTTGCAAAAGTTGTAAAAGCAAAAAAAACTTTTTGCGGATTTGCTTTTGACGGCGATGCCGACAGAGTAATTTCCGTCGATGATAAAGGTATAGTTCGCGACGGCGACTACTTTTTGGGTGTAGTATCAAAATATTTAAAAGATAACAATAAATTAAAAAACAATACTCTTGTTATAACGGTAATGGCAAATCTCGGTCTTATAAAAGCCGCAAAACAGGAAAAAATAACAGTTGTTACAAGTAAAGTCGGTGACAGATATGTTTACGAAGATTTAATAAAACATAAAGCAATTATCGGAGGAGAACAGTCCGGACACATAATTTTTAAACAGTTATTGGATACAGGCGACGGACTAATAAGTGCATTACAGTTATTAAATATATTAACAAAAGAAAATAAACCTCTTTCTCGAATGTGTTCTTGGATAAAAAAGTATCCTCAAGTTTTAATAAATGAAAAAGTTTTAGAAAAAATTCCGTTGGAAAAGTTACCGCAAACCACAAAACTTATAAAACAAATTGAAAAAAAACTTGGAGATAACGGAAGAATTTTAGTAAGATATTCCGGAACGGAAAAATTGTTAAGAGTGATGCTCGAAGGACAAGATAAAAAAGAAATTAAAAAAATAGCACAAGATGTTATAAATGTTGCTAAAAAAGAAATAGAAAAAACAGTAAGGGGAAAATAAATGATAAAACTCGGTGTAAATATAGATCATATAGCAACTCTCAGACAAGCGAGAATGGAAGATTATCCAAGCCCGGTAAAAGCGGTTGCAATTTGCGAAAAAGCCGGTGCGGATTCCATAACTACACATTTAAGAGAAGACAGAAGGCACATTCAAGATAAAGATGTATTTGAAATAAAACAGTGCATGAGAACAAAACTTAATTTTGAAATGGCAGCTTGTGAAGAAATTGTAAATATTGCACTTAGGTTACAACCTTATTCGGTTTGTATTGTTCCGGAAAAAAGACAGGAAGTTACTACCGAAGGCGGTCTTGATGTTGCCGGTCAAAAAAAATATTTAGCGGAAGTTGTAAAAAAACTTAAAGATAACGGCATAATAGTCAGCATGTTTATAGATCCCGAACCTATACAAATAGAAGCTTGTGCGAATATAGGAGCAAATGCAATAGAAATTCATACCGGAAAATATGCAAATTTGTTTAAGTTGGGAAAAGAAAAAGCATTACCGGAACTTGAAAAAATAAAACAAGCATCAATGTTGGCTCAACAACAAAATTTAATATTTAATGCCGGTCATGGGTTGGACTATAACAATGTTTACGATATATGTGCAATAAAAAATATTAATGAACTGAATATCGGTTTTTCAATTATAGCTCAGGCGGTGTTTGACGGACTTGAAAAAGCTGTAATTGATATGAAAAAAATATTGTTAAAATATTAATTTCAATTTAACATAAATATATGATATAATTTATAAAAATTTGCCGACATAGCTCAGTTGGTAGAGCAATCGCTTCGTAAGCGATGGGTCGTAGGTTCAAATCCTATTGTCGGCTTATTTCTTTTTTAAGGTAAAAAATGTTTTCAAATATTATAAAAAAAGTTTCTTCAAAATTTGTACTTTACGGATTACCGCTGTTTTATTTTTTAGTGGCGGTAAGTTTTTATTTGGGCACATACGATTCCGCACAAATAAAAATAACGATAGTTCAAATCGGCGGTATGGCATTAATCTGTTCTTGGCTTGTTTACAAGTTTGAGGGTGATTTTTTTTATAATTTCAAAAAAAATATAATTGTTCTATTACCAATAATATTATTTTTATTATCAGGATTAATATCTCTTTTACATTCCCCGTTTCAATTGGCATCATTAAATGAATTTATAAGAAGATTTATATATTGTTTTTTAGCAATAATAATAATAGATTGTTTTGAAGATAAAAAAAGTCTAAACAGAATTGTAAATTTTTTAATATTTGCAACGTATATTATTTGTATATATGCGGTAATTCAATTCATAGATACAAGATATTTCCCCGCACCTCCGGCAAAGGGGTTGGATCCTTTTATTTGGAGATGGGCATTTGGAAACAGAATATTTTCTACTTTCGGTAATCCTAACTTTTTCGGTGATTTCCTTGTTGTAATGAGTCCTATAGTTTTAGCGTTGTTTTTTAAAAAGAAAAGTTTTCATCTTTTACTTTTGTGGGCACTCATAACATTTTCAACGATTTTTTCATACTCAAAAGGAGCATGGATAGGTTTTGGTGTAGGTATTATAGCTTTTGCATTTTTGTTTATAGGTTTTGTATTAAACATATCAAGAAGAAAAAAAGTAATACTTATTTTATTAATGGCATTAATAACAATATCCGTAGTAAGTGGTGGTATATTCTTACAACTTAAAAAAAGACCGGACAGTTCATCTTTTAGAGTATTTACATGGCTTTCATGTTGGGAAATGATAAATACTCATCCGATTATAGGTACAGGTATAGGAACATTTTATTTAACATATCCTTCATATAGAAGACCGCAAATATTTTTTATTGAAGGTATGCACAATACGGAAAGCGATCATCCGGAAAATGAATATCTTGAAGTATTTTACGATGAAGGAATAATAGGTCTTGGTATCTTCTTGCTATTGTTGCTTATGGTTTTAACAATCGGTTTTAGAAGTTTATCTTATTTTAGAAAAAACAATCAAAATATAAGCACATTATCATACTTACAGTTAGGTTTTGTTTCGGCAATAGTTGCACAACTTGCTCATGATTGTGTATGTGTGTCGTTAAGATTCGTATCGTCAGGTATAATGTTGTGGATGTTAATAGGGGCAATAGTTGCTGTTGCAATAATTTCTTTGAAAAAAGAAGATAACAAAGAAGAAGTATTAATTGTTGTACCCACAATAATAAAAAGGGTATGTCAATTGTTAATTTTATCAATGACAGTATATCTTATATACATTTTTTACGGATATTTTCAGGCAGATGCTATTCATTCTCAAGCAATACAATATTCGAAAGCCGGTAATTTCACACAGGCAATAGAATTATATTCTCAAGTAATAAAGAAAAATCCTTCATTTATTATGCCGAGATATTTTAAAGCAAATAATTATAACGACAGATGGCAAAACGATGATCCCGAAAAAGCACTTGCTGAATATAACGAAATATGGAAATTAGCACCGAACTATGTTCAATCAAAGTTTTTGGTAGGGTTAGTATATGCGAAACTCGTAGGTTATTTCAATAATTTGGTAAACAAATATACACAAGAAAATAATGAACAAGAAAAACAATCTGCAATAACAAAAAGAGAGTATTGTTTGAATCAGGCGATAAAATATTATAACCAGTATAAAATGATAGATCCGATATTCCCGCAAACGTATTATCAATTGGCAAGTTTATATGGTCAAGCAGGATACCCTGAGTTAGCTGAAAAAGAATATTTAGAACACCTTAATTTCCCGAACAAGTTGCAAGAATTACCACATAATTTTTACAAAGAAAATTGGAAGGAGAGAAGAAGAAAGGAATATATGCAGACTTGTATTTATCTCGGTAATTTAGAGTTTTCAATGAAAAGTTTAGACAATGCTGAAAAATCATATATTGAATCTTTAAAATATGTACCAAACAATATTGATGGCTTAAAAAATTTATCGATTGTTTATGATAAAAAACAAGACAAGGAAAGTTATAAAGAAGTTTACAATTTGTTGAAACAGCTTTATCCTGAAGATAAGTATGTTAAACAAATGAAAGAAAATATTTAAAACAATTAATAATTAAGGGAAAAATACTTTGAAAAACATTAGAAATTTTTGCATCATCGCACATATAGATCACGGTAAAAGTACACTTGCCGATAGACTTCTTGAATATACAGGTACCATATCCAAAAGAGAAATGAAAGACCAAATTCTCGACGGTATGGAACTTGAAAGAGAGAGAGGTATCACTATAAAAGCCAAAGCCGTTAAAATGCAGTATAAAGATAAAGACGGTCAGGAATACATTTTAAATCTTATAGATACCCCCGGCCATGTAGATTTTACTTATGAAGTTTCTCGTGCTTTGGAAGCATGTGAAGGTGCACTTTTGGTTATAGATGCATCGCAAGGTGTAGAAGCACAAACTCTTGCAAACACAATGCTGGCAAAAAATGCCAACCTTAAAATAATACCGGTAATAAACAAAATAGATTTGCCTACGGCCGATATAGATTCCGCTTACGAACAAATGACGGACGCTTTGGAAGTTATAGATCAACCTATACTTGCAAGTGCAAAAGAAGGTATCGGTATAAATGAAATTGTAGATTCCGTTATAGCAAATATCCCCGCACCGCAAGGCAAAAAAGAAGACCCGTTATCCGCTTTGATATTCGATTCTTTTTATGATTCTTATAAAGGTGTTGTTATTATTATAAGAGTGTTCGACGGTACAATCAAAAAAGGAATGAAAGTAACATTTATGGCTTCAGGTGCTCAATACGAAGTTCTTGAAGTCGGATATATGAAAATAAAACCTGTAGAATCGGACAGTCTTTCTGCCGGTGAAGTAGGTTTTGTTGTTGCAGGTATCAAGACAATACAAGATGTAAAAATCGGTGACACAATAACCGAAAGTTCAAGACCGACAACTCACCCGCATGCAGGGTACAAGGAAGTTAATCCGTTCGTGTTTGCAGGTCTTTACCCGTACAGCACATCAGATTACGACAGTTTAAAAGTTGCTCTTGAAAAGTTGCAGCTTTCGGACGCTTCTTTAACTTATGTTCCGGAAACTTCCGTAGCATTAGGGTTTGGTTACAGGTGCGGATTTTTAGGACATCTTCATTTGGAAATCGTTAGAGAAAGACTTGAAAGAGAGTTTGGTTTAAACCTTTTGGTTACAGCACCTAACGTTATATATAATGTAAAAACAAAAAATCAGATGGTAACTATAGATAATCCTGCAAAGTTTCCCAACAATGCGGAAATCCAGGAAATTTGGGAACCTTATGTTATGGCGACGATAGTTTCTCCTACCGAATATCTCGGCGGACTAATGGATTTGTGTCAAAAGAAAAGAGGCAAACAGGTTGACATGAAATATGTTAACATGAAAATTGCCATTTTAAAATATGAAATTCCGTTAGCGGAAATCATTGTAGGTTTTTACGATGCACTCAAATCCGTATCTAAAGGGTATGCATCGTTCGATTACGAACATATAGCACCGCAACTTGGCGATTTGGTAAAACTTGAAATACTTGTTAACGGTGAAGTTGTGGATGCGTTTTCAGTAATAGTTCATAAAGATAAAGCACAAACTGCCGCACACTTTTTAACTGAAAAGTTAAGAGGAATTATTCCCCGCCACATGTTTGAAATTCCTATACAGGCAAGAATAAATAACAAAATTATAGCCAGAGAAACAATATCTGCTATGAGAAAAGATGTTCTTGCAAAATGTTATGGCGGTGATATCACCAGAAAGAGAAAACTTCTCGAAAAGCAGAAAGAAGGTAAGAAGAAGATGAGACAGTTCGGGAAGGTGGAGCTGCCGCCGGAAGCGTTTGTTGCGGTGCTGCAAATAGATAAGTAATTGCAAATTACTTATGGGCGAAACGGATTTATCTTTTAAATAATAATTTTGCATTTACCTTCTTTATGTACCGTTTCACTTTTGTACACCGCAGTCGGTAAATGCTTCATTCTTATTTAAAATATTAAATCCTTTGAAAGCCAACAACTACAACAACAAAAATTGTCGCAAAATGCTTTGTTCTAATTCAAAACTTGAAAAGTCTTGAATTGCCAAGCAACGACAACTACAAAAACAAACAACCACAGTCAGCAAATGTTACATTCTTATTTAAAATCTTAAATTCTTTGAAAGTCAATAACGAAAATAATGATTTTTCAATTTACATTACAACTAAACTATGTTAGAATAAAAATATTATAGAAAAATATAAAAATGCCTTTTAGGAGAAAGGTAAATATGATGGACTTTTATAAAATTCAAAAATTACAAGATAATGCTTTAAAACTTCTTGGAAACAAAATAAGAAAAAATATTGAAGACAAAGACAAAGAAGAAGAGCTTGATTGGAATTATTCATTATTTGTAGCACATATTTTGTCTAAATCTGAACTTGTATTGCAATTGAATAAACAAACTTTACAACAAGAAATCAATAATTACAATAATAAATTTTCCAAATCCATTGCTATTGAATCTTTACAATCAAAACAATGGATTCGATTTATATTTGATGAAATAGAAATTCCTTCAAATTTATTTTGGTTTTGTAAAGATATACATGCAATTAGCGATTTAGATAAAAAATATCAAGAATATTTTGACGAAATTTATTTTATTGGACTTCTTTATAATAAATATGGATATGATGATTTAAGAAATTTCAAAATTTCGATAAATGATTTTTTAAATATTTATGATAAATTTAAAATATTGTATCCAAAGATACCTAATAAAACAGAATTAATCAAACAGTTTAAATTTACTAATTCCGGGAATGATTATTTTTATCAGCCTTCTAATTTTCATAAATCTTTTAGTTCGAAAATTGCCGCAAACCTTTGGATGCTGTTAGATAATCCTGATATTATTATAAAAAGTAAAAAATGGTTGTTGTTACTAAAACAGTTTTATTTAGGTAATTTTACAAATCATCTTTCTTCTAATCAGTTTCAATTATATTCTGAAAATATTCTAAAGTTACTGTTTCAAGAAGAAGATTTGTTTTATAATTCTAAAATTGAATTAAAGAAAATTGTAACAGATTTTCATTCAAGTTCTCATTCAAATATTGATATTTTTTTTCAAGATACCATAACGGATTTTTCTTTTCCGGAAAAAGTTGATTTGTTTTTGTTATGGTGTTTCTTAAAAAAGTTTTTAAAAAATTTTGATTGTGATAGTTATTTCCTTGGACAAGAATGTAGAATACAATATTATAAAATTCTGACTTCATTATTAGATATTGAAGATTCAAAAAAATATATAAAGCAAATCTTTGATAATGGAAAAAAATCTCCATATTTATTTTTTGCAATTATTTTCTATCTTACAAACAACAGACCCTCTGAAATGCTTTGGTTTATTGATGAAAAAGAATATGGAATCATATTATATATTGATTTTATTGAAGCTTGTATAACCAAACTGGAGCAAGATAACAAGATTGTAGAAACTGGAATTATCAATCTAATTAAGGAATCAGCAAGAATATTCATACATAGTAATTTAAATCAAAAATCATTTGACTATACTCTTTTATCTAGATTATTAATGTGGTTACCTAGATATAGTCTGCATAATGATAGAAGATTATCAATTTTACAAATAAAAAAAGATATTTATAACTTTCATATTGAACTGATATTAAAAAATATTGATTTATGTTGTAAGGAATTTGAGATTGCGAAGTTGATAAATAACTTTTATGAAGAAAAAGATTATATCTTCCCAAATAATCATAATATAAATATTTCACATTTTATTTATTTCTTTAATCTGTTGGAAATAGTAAAGTTAAAAAATAATCCAGATTTCAAAAATACGATAGTTGAAGAAATAAAAAAATTATATAAAACAAATGTATTGGAAAGTAAAAGTTTGTTTTTAACATCAGAATATAAAGAAATAGAATCGTTTGATTGGAGTTTTGTTATAAATAGTCTAATAGATAAAACAGAATTAGAAAATTTTTGCAAACAGACTATAGATTTTTACATTGTAGCTGAAAAATCAGAATCAGAAGAATTCCATACAAATCATACGAATGCTGATAGATATAAACTTTTATTAAAAATTCTGTGTCTTGCATATCAAAAAAGTAACAGCATATATAGAACAAAAATCGAAAAATCTATTATTGATTTTTTATCATATTGTTTTATTGATAACATAGAATCAAAAAAAATCAATATTTTTTCTTCATTATATGAATCGTCTTACACTGAAATCGCAAGCACATCTTTATTTCCCTTACTTGTAGAATGTATAAATTCTTTTTCAGAAGAAAATCAAAAAAATTTTATGAATCTTCTTTTAACGAATGCTGATTTTACACTTTTATTCAAGGCTTATAATTTAATAAAATTTGAAATTGGTCATAAACAAATTGAAAATTTCATAAAGAATAAAAACTTTTCTTCAAAAATAGATGAAATATATACTATTCCTGATTTTATCAATGTTTTAACAGAAGTTATAAATTCTCGTTTAGATGAAGATTTTGAAAAAATATTGTTAGATGAACTTCAAAAAATTATCAAATATAAAGCAAAAATTGGACATATTAGTGAATATACTTACCAAGCAGAATTATTGAAATTATTTTATTTATTTAAAAATGAAGAAGTCGAACAATTAAAGAAATATGAATTACCTTTTGTTGATAAATCAGGACAATATACAGAATATCAAAATAGAATAAATTCTGAAAAACTGTTTTATTTAGCTAATTTTGATTTGCAAAATGATAATTTTAAGGAGGCTTTTAGTAAGTTTGATAAATTAACAAAACAATATCCTAATAATCTAAAATATAAATATTATAAACTTTATGTACAATCTTGTATTGTAACAAAAAATGATAAGACAGAGTTACAAAAATTATTAAAAGAAACATCTAATTATTTAGAAAAAGATTATGCAGGAAAAAAAATATTATTATTAACAAAACTTAAATTGCATATTTTAAGTGATGAATTAGAGGAAGCTTTATATTTCTATCAAACTTTAAATCCAGATCTAAGAGATGATATTGATTTTGCATATATAATTATCAAAGCATTAATTGATAAAGATGATTTACCTACAGCATTAAAAGTATTTAGTGAAATAAAATCTGAATTTTATAACCATAAAAAATACAAAGAATTAAGGAAAAAGCTTCCAACTGATAAAATTATTGAGAAATTTCATAACGAGTATAGTCAAATGCTTAGTTTGTCAGATGAACAACGATTCCGTGTTCTTCCGGATAAAATAAATAAACATGACCATGATTTAGGAAAGTATATTCTTAATGAAATTAAGTATGCAATAAACAAAACTTTAAAGAAGATTGATTTAGTTAAGAAAATTTCAGAGAATCATTTATCTGAAGATAATATATCTGATTTGCTTGAATTAGAAATAGCTGGAAGATTATCCATGCTTGGATATAAACTTAATAATCAAGATAGAAGTGGTAAATCAGCATCTGGGAAAAATGCAGGCGAAATTGATTTAGAGATAAATTTTGATGATTTCTCAATTGTCATTGAAGCGGTAAAATATAGTAGTGGTTCTACAAAACGAAAAGAGCATATTGAAAAAATATTTAATTATGATCCGTCAAGAAGATATTTGTATAATTTAATTTATTTTGATTCGACTGATAACTTTGATACATCATGGAAAAAAGTTTTCTCTGAAATAGAAGCTTCAAATTATCCTTCTGGTTACGAAAGAAAAGAAACACAAGAAATGCCTTCAAGTAATGGAAGTATAAAAATAGCTATAAGTAAACATAATGGAAATCTAACTTTTTATCATGTAATGGCACACTTTTGTTATGCTGATAATCCTTAAATAATGGAGTTTGGAATATTGTTACAAAACGAATAATGTAAAATCCTCTATGTTCTTGTAATGAGAAGAAGTCATTTTCTTTATTAAAAGAACAATAAATAGTAGCAGTCAAATAGTATAAAAAAGGTGTTGTTTTATATAGATTTAGAAAGAGAGAGGTAAGAAAAAATGAAATTTAAACCTATCTATATTTTAGACATTATAGTAATCGTATCTTTATCCTTTTTGATACCTAGTATGTTTCACGAACAAAAAATTAATAATGCAAGTTTGATGATAGTTATTTCTTTATTGCTTTTTATATTTTATCTATATATTTATAGAGTTAATCCGGACAGAGGAGTTTATAATAAATTAATAGATTATCTAAATTACAATATTAAAGAAATATCAACAGAATTGCAATTTTTATATATAACTTTTTACAAAGAAACAGATTATTTTCCAATAATAAAACAAAATACCGACTTAACTTTTAATATTGATATTTACTATAACAAAGTAATAACAGATATAGATAAAATTAAAAAGGATATAAGTGCCGTTTCGTCTGAGTTTAATTATATAATTAGAAACTATATAGAAGTTTATAATATGCTCTTAGATTGTATCGATTACAAAGAACACTGTGAGAACAAATTAAAGTCTGCAAAAGATTTTTTTAAAAACAAATTTTATGACAAATATTTTTTTAACGATAAGTATTTTTTTAAGTATCCCGAATGGTTTATAAACGATCTAATATCTATCAAAAAACAAAAAAATAAAATAGAGAGTATAAAAGAAAAATCTTATATTCCTACAATGCTTAACAAGCAAGGAAGTTTAATTTTTGGAAGATTTTTATATTTTACAATACATTATTCTGGATATGTAGGCACATATATAAAATATCAAGATGATGTTAAATTAGTAGAAGAATATAAATATGAATATCAAGATTAATATATCTAATAATAAACAAATTGATATCAATTAAGAATTAAATTTTTTGAGACCAACCAACATTATAAGGAAGATATATTCGTTTTTAAAATACTTCGTTTCGTTTAAGAACTTGCAAATCTAATTATAATATCAATGGAATAAGTATCGTGTTTATTAAAAATTTCAAGATATAAAATGTTTTTTTGCAAGATATAGTGAAAAATTGATTTTTTGATAGTTAATAAGTAAAATATTATAAAAGGAGATAGTAAAAATGGCTATAATAGATGATGTAAAAAAATTGGCTTGTTATATTAGCAATAAATATCAAGCAGAATATCAATCGGATATTTCTCCTCTGAAATTACAAAAATCATTATATTTTCTATTTGCATATTGGGGTGGTTATATTTCTAAAGCCAAGGATACCACCAATCAGATAGAAGTTGATTATAGTCATTATAATAAATATTTATTTAATGAAGATATAGAAGCATGGGTATATGGTCCTGTTGTTCCAGATGTTTATAGAGAAAAAGGAAATCTACAAATATATTCTGTACAAAATTTTCTTGAAAATAACAAATTTGTAAAAGAATTTATAGACGATTTATTGAATCAAATATTTAAAATAAGTGATTTTAGATTAGTAGATATTTCTCATAATGATAAAGTTTGGAAAAAATATTTTAATCAGCAAGACGAAAACCATAATGCAGTAATGCCTAAGGACGAAATAATAGCAGAATATGTCAATAAATTTTAAAGAAAAAAGTAATGTTTTTTCTTTTTTAGATGAACCTAGGAATTTGTGTCAATCAGAACTATTTAATAAAAATATTTTTGACAAAGAAGAACAAGAAAAATACAAGATTCTTTTTTTTACCAAAACATCAAAATCAATAAATCTTCCAGAGTTGCTTTTTACCAATTTTATAAAATCCAAAGAAAAGAAAGAATATAAAATATTAAAATATCTTTATAATAATATTCAAAATATTGAGAACAATATTGATAATTTTTTTGAAATACCAGAAGAAATGAAAAAGTCCAATGAAAATAAAATAAATAGACTAAAAGCTATTCTTTATAAAAATTCAGGAAAACAAATAAAAGATATAACAAAAATATTAAAGAGTAATTATAAAAAGAACAGAAGATTTCCTTTAAGAATTTATTTAAAGAAAAAACAAAATAATTTATATATTTATTTAATAGATTTATATCATTTAGCTTGGACATCTACATTTTTAAATAGAGATAGTGCAGAACCTGAATATAATAATCATAAAAGAGATACTATTTGTATTTCAAGTATTTCAGAATAAATAATATTTATTAAAAGGGAGATAAATATGACGATAGATAATACAGCTATGGATGTTATAATTTCAACAGTAACAGCGGTAGTGCAAGAACCAACAATATCAACAATAACAGCCACAGTAAAAGATAATATTGTTCGAATACCTTTTGATGTTATATCGCAAATAAGAGATTTTTATGAAATATGTTGGAGCAAATTAATATGGTTTGTTGGTGTTATAGGTACTATAGGTTTAATAATTTTAGGATATATTGTTCCTAAAGAACAGAATAAGAAATTTGATAAACTTTTATTAAAACAAAAAGAAAAATTTGAATTTTTATTACAAAAACAAAACGAAGAATTTAATAAACAAATAGAAGAACAAAATCAGGAATTTAAAAATCGGATTATAAAAATACAAAATAAGATTTGTGAAACGACTTCTGGTCTATTTCAAAATTCTGCAGTTTTAGCAAAGGCAGTGATAAATAAAGATATAGAAGTGATATTTGGTTTATGGTGTTCAAGTATAGAGGAATTTATAGGAATGGATGAAGAATCTTTTTATACGCAAAAGGAACAGAAAATTTTTGAAGTATTAGTAAAAGCACTAAAAGAAATATTAAATATACAAGAAAACAAAAATATTATAGATAAAAATAGATTAAAAGGTATAGTAAATATTTTAAAAAAGATAGACAAAGAAAAAATAAGTGCAAATTTAGAAGATGATATTAACAATATTATTGAATTTTATAATAAATTCAATAATGTTAATGAAAAATTGTAAAAATATATTGCCATCATTATATTTTTGTATTTGGTTTCAGCAATAATTTATTTTTGAGTTGTTTCATTTACCATTTTACATCTAAATAAAATAAATTTGCAGGTTGTCCTAATAGTTGAATATCAAATTTTAGACTAGTTTCAACTAGCTTACTTGCATTGTGAATTCTAAAAGAAATAGCCCAACCATTATCCATAGTTAAATGTATTGTAGTTAAAGAGTTTGTTTTAAAAGATAAATCTAATATTTTTGTTGGCAATGAAATTTTACTAAATGTTGTTTTAGGTTTATTTGTATTGCTAGTTTTATTTAATTGTCCGTTTATATTAAATGGTTGAACTCTTGTAATGTGATTATTATAGTGGATTAGTTTATAGTAATCATTATCATTAGAACCTAAAAGATATTTTATAATTTTAGATACTACATAATTTTTATTTTGTTCATATAAATTTTTAAATTCTTTTATGAATGCATTTAAGATAGGAACATATATTATTTTATCTTTGTCTTTTATGTTTTCCCACAATTCTTTATTATTTTTTAGTTTTAATAAATAATCAAAAGTAGGTTTTATATCTTCGAAATATGTTTTAGAACAAGGAATATTAAACCAAACCTTTCCAAAATCTATAAGTGGGGATAATCTTGAATGTTTTAATGCAGCATGATTATGTTTTACAGAAATGCCAATTTCCCAATTTATGGATCTTCTTATAATAATAACATCTCTAATATCACCGGTTTTTGCAACATCATCTGCTTGTAAAGATATTGTTAATAAATCTGTCCCATCTTCTGTTATACAGGGCTCCATATCCATTATTGCTTTAATTCCTGCTGTTGCGGATTTTAACATTTCTTCTCTTTCTGTTTCAGGAATTTCATTAAATCTTAATTCTGCAATTTCCAAACTTTTATTTTTAATTATTTCAAATGGTCTAACAGAATGTAATAAATTACTTATTGCTAATATGCAAGCATATTCATAAGCTTTTCCAAAAATAGTGGAATTTATTGTAGAATTTGTCATTAAAATAAGTCCTTTTTTATTTGATTAGCAATAGCTTTTGCTAAATTAACAGGAACAGCATTCCCTATCATTTTATATCCGACAGATAAATCTTTATATTTAAATATAAATGTATCAGGAAAAGTTTGAATTCTTGCACATTCTCTAATGCTAAATCTTCTATATAAATTTTCTTTACCCGGAACAAATTTTCTTTTGTTCTGTTCAACAAATAACATTTTAGGAGCTTGTGGATGAATAGGACATTGTCTTCCACCTGCTTGAATTGTAAAAGAAGGTTCATCCCAACTTCTTACTCTATTTCTTGACATAAAAATAGGAGAAAAAGAACCTGTCATGTATTCATGGTTTGGAATATCTAACTTGCCATTAGTCTTATTTCTTGCCAAGGCTTTCTTTGGTGCGGGTAAATCATAAATCGCATCTTTTAATGTTGGTTTATATTTTTGTGGTTCAGGAAATACAAATTTCTTTTTTAAATCTTTTCTATATCCAACAATAATAACCCTTAATCTATTTTCAGGTACACCATAATCATTGGCATCTAATAGTTTCCAAGATAAGATATAATCTGCTTCCTCAAAATTTTTTAGAAAACAGTTAAATGCTTTTGCATGTTTAGGTTGTAATATACCGACAACATTTTCTACTAAAAAGAACTTTGGCTTTTTTTCTTTTAATATACGAATATAATCAAAAAATAATTGCCCTCTTTTATCGTTAATACCTCTGCCTGCTCCAGCTTCGGACCAACTTTGACAAGGAGGACCACCAATAATTCCATCCGTATCAGGAATATCTTCAGGTTTAATGTTTGTTATACTTCTTTTATCTAATTTTGTGGAAGGAAAGTTTGTTTCAAATGTTTCCCAAATAGTTTTATCATATTCGTTTGCCCAAATAGTATTAAATCCAGCTTGATGAAAGCCAAGATCTAATCCACCTGCCCCTGCAAACAACGATACTATTTCTACAGACATTTCTATTTTACCTATATAAAATTTATTTTTATTTATTGTAGCATACAAATGTATACCTTGTCAAGTTTATAAGATTTTTCTTTGCAATTATTTTAACATAGAATCTTAAAGAATTATAAATTTTTTATATAAAAGATAAAATTGTTATAGATAACTGTAGCTGTAAATACTATATTTTTGATATTCGCTGTCATATGAATAATTGCTATATATTACTATAAAAACAACATCTTCTGTATTTGTTATCGTGGAATTTAAGTCGGTATCTGTAAAATTTATAGTCAAGGTTCTGTATGGTGTTGTAAGTGATACTACTAATTTTTTATAAAAATAATGACCACCATAATAAGAATAATCATCAGAATATAATAAGTCACTATTAGTTACTGTAAAAGAACCTCTTATTTTAAATTTTAGTCCAGCTAAATTTGTTTTGTTTGTCCAACATTGTTCAATATAGTTAAAAAAATCATCAATATTATTAAATTCTCTTGTAATAGCAACAGAATTGAACTGTTCTTTATCTAATATCAAACTATATTTATTGTCTTCGTTATTTGAATTCTCTCCATAAATGATTTTTTCTATAGTTTTATCTTTTCCACAAGAGACAAATAAAAATGTAATACACATAAAAAAAATAACAAGAGTTTTAGAACAAAGAACGGTTTTGTTTATAATATTTCTTTTCATATATTATCCTTCTTTTTCACTTTTTTTATTATTCTATTAAAAATTCTTTTCTTTTTACAACTTATATTTTTAATTTCTGCTCTCATCCAACGGTAATTGTTTTTCCGGCCAGCCGTAATCTTTATATTTTGTTGCTGTAATTCCGTTCTTTTTTACATAAGTCGCCAACCCTTCTGCTCTCAATCTTTCGCGATTCTTCTCATCGCTATTGATGATTTTAAAGGCATTGAACTTATCACCGAAGATTTTCTTGGCTGTCGGCAAGTATCTGGAGC